>SXGU01045081.1_pt1 | contig 11600 bp, 10 predicted proteins | sample 3174531 | NCBI WGS metagenome assembly SXGU01 (sample SAMN11356863, study PRJNA531348) | freshwater metagenome | isolation source: freshwater sample F1-140 | place: China: Fuxian Lake, Yuxi | collected 2017-12-25
ATCGGCGGCACGCTGGCGGCCTGGTGGGCGCGGGCAGGGGTGCCGGTCGTCGCCGTCGACATCCAGCGCGCGCATGTCGAGGCCTGTCGTACGACCGGCCTCCGGATCGACGGCCCGGTCGACACCTTCACCCAGATCGTGCCGGCCAAGACGCCCGACGAGCTGATCGGCGTTTATCGCCGCGTCGTCCTGGCGGTGAAGGCGCAGGCGACGGAGGTGGCCACCGACGCGCTGGCGAAGCATCTGGCGCCAGACGGCTTCGTCGTCTCGGCGCAGAATGGGCTGAACGAGGTCGCGATCGCGCACCGGGTCGGCGACGAGCGCACCATGGGCTGCTTCGTGAACTTCTCGGGCGACCTGATGGCGCCGGGCCGGATCATGCTGGGCAGCCGGGGCTCGGTGGTGGAGGGCGAGATCGACAGCTCGATCCGCGAGCGCACCCGCGCGATGCATGCGCTCTTCCAGGTGTTCGAGCCGGACGCGAAGCTGACCGACAACATCTGGGGCTACCTCTGGGGAAAGATCGCCTACAGCGCGATGTTGTTCGCGACCTCGCTGAACCATGACTCCATGGCCGACAACTTCGCCGATCCGGCGCGCTTTCCCGCCTTCCATCTCCTCGGGCGTGAGGTGATCGCCGTCGCCATGGCCCGTGGCGTCAAGCCTCTCGGCTTCGGCAACTTCGATCCGGCTGCCTTTGCGCCGGGAGCGGGGGAAGAGGCCGCGCGTGCCTCGATCGCGTGGCTCGTCGAATTCAACCGTGCATCCGCCAAGACCCATTCCGGTGTCTATCGCGACCTCGCGGTGCACAAGCGCCGCACCGCCGTCGATCCTCAGATCGACGCGGTCGCCGCGCTCGGCCGCGAGGCGGGAATCGACACGCCGGCCCTCAGGACACTGGTACGGCTGGTCCACGACATCGAGGACGGCCGCCGGCCGCAAGCCCGCGAGACGCTGCAAGCACTGATCGACGCTTGCGTAGCCGCTTCGGCCGACACGAAAGCCCCCGCGGGCGCTAGACTTGCGAAGGTCGGCGACGAACCATCTCCTGATCTCGGCCGGCACAGGTGAGTCATGAAGAGATTGCTGATCGCCTCCGTGGCGCTTGCGGTGTCGTGCGGTCTGGTCCCTTTCGCAGCCCACGCCCAGGGCCGGGGCGCCGTCCATTTTCCGGACAGTCCCGGTAAGGCCGTCGTCGAGGGCACCTGCACCGGGTGCCATCAGGCCGACACGATCACGCAGAGCTCCGGCTATTCCCGCGACGGATGGAAGGAGTTGATCGCAACGATGATCGATCTGTCGCCGATCCCGGAGACGCGCGACGAGATCACCCAATACCTGGCCAGGCATTATCCGCCGAACACGAAGCGGGCCCCCAAGACGATGCCGGGCACCGCGCAGGTCTCGTTCCAGGAGTGGTTCGTTCCGACTCTCGGGCAGCGCTCGCGCGACCCGGTCGAGGCGCCCGACGGGTCGATCTGGTGGGTCGGGCAGTTCGGCAACGTGATGGGGCGGCTCGATCCCAAGACCGGCGCGATGAAGGAGTATGAGCTGCCGCCCAGGGCGCTGCCGCATTCGGTGACGCTCGACGCGAGCGGGACCCCCTGGTACCTGGGCAATGGCAACGGCACGATCGGCAAGCTCGATCCGAAGACCGGCGAGATCACCGCCTACAAGATGCCTGATCCTGCAGCGCGCGACCCGCATACCGGCGAGTTCGACAAGAAGGGCATCCTCTGGTTCACGCTACAGCAGAGCGGCATGGTGGGGCGCCTCGACCCGTCGAACGGCGAGATCAAGCTCGCCAGGACGAAGACGCCGGGAGCCAAGCCCTACGGCATCAAGATCGATACCGAGGGCACTCCCTGGTACGCCTGCAACGGAGTAGCATGCCTCGCCAAGATCGATCCCGCGACGATGGAGCTGACCGAGATCAAGCTGCCGACGCCGGGCACGACCGTACGCCGTCTCGATATCGGCGAGGACGGCCTGATCTGGTACGTGAACTCCGGGAAGGGGAAGATCGGCCGCTACAACCCGAGGACCGGCGAGATCAAGGAGTGGAATTCCCCGAGCGGGTCGGACTCGTATCCCTATGCGATCGCGGTGGCCGACGGCATCGTCTGGTACAACGAGTCGGGCAAGCGGCCGGATATGCTGGTGCGCTTCGATCCGAAGGCCGAGACGTTCCAGAGCTGGCCCATCCCCTCGGGCGGCATCCATGCCGGCATCATCCGGCACATGCGCCCGACGCGCGACGGCGACCTCCTGATCCACCAGAGCAGCACCAACCGGATCACGCGAGTGACGCCGAAGCCGCCGCCGACTCAGTAGTGACGCCGTTCGCAGGGGAGCCGCGTCCCGAGCGGAGTCAGCTTCCCGACCGATTGCCGCGCGCCTGCCTGATCTCGCCGACCACCGACCAGAGGCAGGTGGCGATCGCGATGGCGATCAAGGTCGCTGCGATCGGCCGGGTGAACAGCGGTTCGATCGAGCCCGCCGACATCATCAGGCCGGAGCGCAGCTTGCCCTCGGCCAGCGGTGCCAGCACGAAGCCGACGACGAACGGCGCCAGCGGGAAGCGCGCATACTCCATGGCGAGGCCGACGGCGCCGAAGGCGAGCATGATCCAGACATCCGACATCTGGCTGTCGGGGGAATAGGCGCCGAGAACGCAGAAGACGATCACGACCGGGAACAGAAAGGCGCGTGGCACCAGCATCAGGCGTGCGAACAACAGGCAGCCGGCGGTCATCAGGACGAACATCAGGACATGCGCCGCCAGATGCGTCGCCATGATCGCGTTGACGATGTGCGGGCTGGTCGAATAGAGCAGCGGGCCGGGGCGGAGGTCGTGGATGATCAAGGCGGCGAGCAGCACGGCGTCGGCGAGGCCGCCGGGGATGCCGAGCGCCAGAAGCGGGATCAGCGTGCCGCCGGTGGTGGCGTTGTTGGCGCTCTCCGCCGCGACGATCGCCTCCTCACTGCCGGTCCCGAACAGCTCCGGCGTCTTCGAGAAATTCTTTGCCGTGGTGTAGGCGGCGATCGAGGCGACGGTGGCGCCGACGCCGGGCAGGATGCCGATCCAGATCCCGATCAAGGACGAGCGCAGCATGTTCCAGCCATGGACGACATAGTCTCGGAACGACAGCACGATGCCTCTCATGTTGGCGCGCACCCGGTCGGTGCCCTGCTCGATGTGGAGCGTATCGGCGACGATCTGGGAGAGCGCGAAGAGGCCGACCACGACCGGCAGAAGCTGGAAGCCGTTGGTGAGCGCGTCGACGCCGAAGGTCAGCCTGACCAGGCCGGACGTCTCGTCGACTCCCGGCATCGCCAGCAGGACGCCGAGCAAGGCGGCGATCATGCCCTTCAGGAACGAGCCGCGGCTCAAGGAGGCAATCAACACCAGCGCCGTCGTCACAAGGGCGAAATTCTCCCAGGGTCCGAACAGGACGGCGAGCTTCGCCAACGGCTGGGTCAGCAGCACCAGCGCCACCCAGGAGAGGGCTCCCCCGACGATCGAGCCGGCATTGCCGAGGCCGAGCGCGCGGCCGGGGAACCCCTGCTTGGCCAAGGGATAGCCGTCCAGCGTCGTCATGATCGCGTTGGGCTCGCCGGGGATACGCATCAGCGTCGCGGTGACCAGGCCGCCGGAGATGCCGCCGACGAACATGGCGACCAGCATGATGATCGCATCCACGCTCTTCATGCCGTAGGTGAAGGGAAGCGCCAGCGCCATCAGCATGCCGGCGGTGATGCCGGGCATGACGCCGACGGCGATGCCGATCAGCACGCCCGCCGACATGATCAGGAAGGCGCCCGGTGTCATCAGGTGAAGGAACGCGTCGAGCAGGGTCACGGCAGCTGGACGAGCAGGATACGGCGGAACAGGAAGTCGATCGTGACGGCGCCGACGACGGCGACCGCGGCGGCGATGGCGATCGAGCGCGGCTTGCGGTCGGTCATCGCCGCGCCGAGGACGAAGAGGAAGGCGAGCGTCGACCACAGGAACGGCAGCCCGGCGGACATCGCGGCGACGAAGAGCACTGTCGCGACGAAAGAGACCAGAGCCAGCTCGGGCCGGAGGCGGTAATCATCGGGCGGAGCGCCGTCGAGGCCGAGGATCAGGCTCTGCGCCGATTGGCCGACGCGAAGGCCGAGAAGGGCCCTCACCAGCAGCACGATCGCGAGCACGGCGAGCGCCGCCGAGACCGCCATCGGCGCCGTGCCCGGCCCGAACGGATCGTAGAGCGCCTTCGGCTCGCGACGGGCGGCGAAGAACACGCCGACCGCAACGACGAGTACGACGGCGGCGGCAAGCGCGTCGACGCGGCGCCGCCGGCGCGCCTCCCTGTCTTCCGTCATCCCGTCAGTTCGGCGGTGCGGCGGCCTTCGCCACCGGCTCGATCGCCTTGAAGACGGCATCGAGCTTCTGGCGATAGGCCTCGCCCTTCATGAACTGGCTGGTTTGGGCCTGCTTCTCGAAGAACACTTTCAGCTCGTCGGTGGCCACGGCCTTCTCCAGCACGTTCGCCATTCCGTCGATGGCCTCCTGTGGCGTGCCCTTGGGCGCGAACCAGTAGTTCTCGATGCAGAACTCGAAGTTGAGGCCGAGCTCGCGGGTGGTCGGGATGGTCGGCTCGAGCTTGAGGCGTTCCGGGCCGGAATAGGCCAGCGCCCGGATGCCGTTGGCCTTATAGGTCTGGTACTCGGAGCTTGAGAGAACGGTCGCCTGGGTGTGGCCGCCGGTGATCGCGGCGAAGTTCTCGCCGCCGCCGCCGATCTGGACGAAGCGGAACTTGGCGCCCGGATAGCTCTGCTCCAGGAACACGCCCAGCATGTGGTTGAGCGCGCCGATGTTGACGCCGGTGACGATGGTGTTCGGCTTCTCCTTGGCGGCGTCGAGCAGCTCCTTCAGCGTCTTGTAGGCCGAATCGGCGCGGACGATCGGGTGCAGGCAGAAGCCGCCGGTGAGCGCCACCGGCGCGAAGTCGCGGTAGCCGACGCCACGGCGGGGATCGACGATCTCGCCGGAGAGCAGGGCCAGGTGGATGGCGAGGAAGGTATAGCCGTCCGGTGCGGCGGTCATCACCTGGCGGGCACCGACCGAGAAATGGCCGCTGACGTTCTGGATCACCACCGGCTGGGAAACGAGCTTCTTCTCGTCCATCACCTTCTGCAGGCTTCGCGCCAGGATGTCGGTGGTGCCGCCGGGGCCGAACGGCACCACGACGCGGATCGGCTTCTCCGGCCAGGCGGCCATTGCCGGCGCGGCGAAGAGGAGAGCCGTGGCGCAGGCCGCCAGAAGTCGTCGGATCATCGTTTCCCCCGTATTTGCCTTGTTGGTGCAGGGTCGCGCCCGACCCCCGGCGGCGTCAAGGGGGACCCGGCGCTGGCAACAGGGTTTCGCCGACCACGGCGCCGATCGCATCGAGCTTGGCGTCCGCCAGGTAGCCGTAGCGGTTGACCCAGGCGCGTCCGCCGGTCGCGATCCAGGCGATGCGGAAGCGATGCTTGAAGTCGTCGACCGGCCCGTAGCCATGGGCCAGCGCGATCACCGGCGTTGCTCCCGCCTCGGCCTGGGCATCGATAAGCTTCCGGGCCTGCGCTGCCGCCCCGACCGGATGCGCCTCCTCCGGCTCCGGGTAGCGCCAGTCCTCGAGCCGGTCGAAGCCGCCGTCGTCGACGATGTCGAACAGGGAAGCCAGCGCCCGTGGCAGCTCGGGCCGGCCGGCCAGCGCCGGGTTGGCGGCGACCAGCGCATCTCCCCAGGCGCGCACCATCATTGGCCAATGCATGGTGAACAGCTTGACCATGACGGCATCGGCATGGGGCGTTACACGGGCGAAGGAAAAGCCGGAGAGCGACGTCCAGGGCGGCGGGAACGCGCCGGGGATCAGCAGCTTTCCGGGCGCCGCGTCGGCGAGCGCCTCGCGGAAGGTACGCACGATCCCGGTCGAGAGCACAGCCTTGAATGCGAGCCACTGAGCGAGGCCGGGCCGGTCGATCAGGGCCTGCATGACGCGGAACCGGCCGACAGCGAGATCGGCGGGGGTGAGGCGGCCCAGCAGATGGGCGCGCAACGAACCGGCTGCGTTCCGCATCGCCATGAAGTCGTAGCCGAGCCGGCGCGCAGCAGCCTCGGCATGCGGGCCGAAATCGAAGAAGGCGCCGTCGAGGGAATAGGGCGGGTACTCGGGCCAATCGATGCGGAGCCCGTCGATCTCGGGATACGCCCGGACCAGATCCTTCACCAGCGCGCGGGCGTAGTCGTGGATGTGCGGGCTGGCGAGCGAGGCGTTGTTGTCGACCCTGACCTTCGGGGTCGTCCCGTCGGGAAGGCGCGGGCGATCCTCCTCGACCGGACCGCCGAACTGAACGCGATAGCCGGGTGGGATCGCCGCCTGCACCTGGAGAAGAACCAAAAGGCCGCGCGCCTTGGCCGACCGGATCGCGTCGGCGACCACGCGGCCATGGGCCGCCGTCAGCGCGTCGGGCACCGCCGGCTGATAGCGCAGCCCGCGATAGAGGCTCGCATCCGGCGTCCAGCTCGGCGCCGTGCGCACCGACAGCTCGCGCCGGCCCCAGAGCGGCCGGTCGAGCAGGCGCACCGATCCGGCGCCGGCATCGACCGGCGGTTCGCGTGATCCCTCGCCCTCGATCGCCGGAGCCATGACATAGGGAGACGTGGCGATCGCCGTCGCGCTGGCGCGCTTGGCCAGGTTGTCAAGCACGCCGTCGACGCCTTCGACCTGGAAGAACTCCGGCATCGCGGTGATGCCGACCAGCGGCCGGTGGATCTGCCGAGCTGCGGTCATTCGGCGGCCCGGTCGTCGATGCGGTTCTGCTCCGGCGTCAGCTTCCAGCGATGCTGGTCGGCCGGCAGGACGGCGCGCGCCCAGTCGCCGATGACGTCCTTGTCCTTGCGGCGCGCCCGCATCCGGACTTCGATCGCATCCGGATCCCACTCGGCCAGGAGCTTGCTCTCGAGCTGCTCGCGCACGGCGCGATGAGCCGGCGCCTCGGCGAGGTCGGTGAGTTCGTGCGGGTCCTCGGCCAGGTCGAAAAGCTGCGGGCGATAGCCGTGGTAGTAGACCAGCTTCCAGCGCCCCGAGCGGATCATCCGCTGGCGGACGGCCATGCCGCCGGTCCAGGCCGGCACCGCGTCGGTGCAGTATTCCGAGAAGGTCTCGTCGATCCAGGGCGCCGCGCCATCGCGGGAGATGCCCAGCAGGCTGACCCCTTGCGCATGCGGCAGCGGCGCGGCGCCGAGGGCGTCCAGGATCGTCGCGGTCACGTCGATCAGGTTCACCACCTGGGGCCGCCGCTGGCCGGCCGGAAGATGCCCGGGCCAGCGCAGGATCAACGGCACCGAAACCGACTCCTCGTAGAAGGTATGCTTCCACCAGAGCCCGCGCTCGCCCAGCTGGTCGCCGTGGTCGGAGGTGTAGATGACCAGCGTATCCTCGGCGAGGCCGAGGCGCTCGAGCGTGTCGAGGATCCGGCCGATCAGGATGTCGAGGCGGGTGACCAGGCCCCAGTAGGCTGCCCGTGCTCTGAGAGCCGCCGCCGGATCGACGGCGGCGATGCCGCGATCCCTTCGCCACCAGTCGAGCCAGGGATGCTCGCGCTCGGCCGCGGGAAGGGCCGGGGGATGGATCTTGCCGGCGTAGAGCGCGTAGTCCTCGGGCCAGGCGACATACGGCGGGTGCGGCAGCATCAGGCCGACCGAGAGGCAGAAGGGATCGGTCCCGCCGTCGCGCCGGCAGCCGGCGATGCGCTCAAGCTCGGCGCAAGCCGCGTCCGTGGTCTCGACGTCCTTGACCTGGTAGGCACTCTGGCCGGCGCCGGAGACGTCGACGCTGACGCCCCAGGGGTCGTTGGTCTGGTGCAGCGGGCCCATGTCGCGGCGCGGGATGCCGGCATAGTTGGCGCTGTGGTCGCCGATAGTGCGCGTGACGTAGCCGTGCATCTGGTCGGGGCCCATGGCGTGCAGCCGGCCGGCGAGATGCGGGCGATAGCCGACGGCTCCCAGCGCATGCAGCCAGGTCGCGCGGTCGGAGGCCAGGAAGTCGTCGTTGGTCCAGCAGTCCTGCGCCGAGGGATGGCGCCCGGTCAGCATCGACATGCGGCTCGGAACGCAGATCGGCGAGGGACAATAGGCATTATCGAAGGTGACGCCGCCGGCAGCGAGGCGATCGAGGTTCGGCGTCCGGACCAGCTTGTCGCCGTAGCAGCCCGTCACATGGCGCGCATGTTGGTCGGAGAACAAGAACAGGAGATTGGGTTTCCTGGTCATGCGGGGATTGACCTCAACTGATCTTCGTACTCGGGGGCGAGGGTCGCGCCCAATCCCGGTGTGTCGTCCAGGACCAGGCACCCGTTGCGCAACATCGGCGGCGTTGCCACCACGCGGTCGTAGAGCGGGTTGGGATTGCCGTCCATCTCCAGCCAGTCGGCGCGCAAACCCGCGGTGAGCTGGGCCGAGGCGATCAGGCCGATCGGCCCGCCATACATGTGGAAGCAGAGCCGCTTGCCGGCGGCAAGAACGCGGCGGCCGACGACCAGTCCCTCGCTGATGCCGAGCGTCTTGGTGATGTCCGGCTGAATCACTTCAGCCGGCGACTCGATGCAGCGTTCCAGACCGTCCAGCCCACGCGCGTTCTCGCCCCAGGCGAGCGGCACCGGGCTCTTGCGGGCGAAGGCGAGATAGTCGTCGACGTCGTCGACGGGGAAGGGCTCCTCCAGCCATTGCAGCCGGGCCGCGGCGAGATCGGGGATCAGGGCCTCGGCCTCGGCGACGCTGATCGCCTGGTTGCCGTCGGCCATCAGCGGTGCGATGCCGCTGGCCAGGCGGGCGTCCCGCAGCATGCGCCGGGCCACCTCGACGCCGAAGGGAATCCGTATCTTGAAGCGGGAGTGGCCGGCAGCGCGCGACGCCTCGATACGCTCGATCGTATCGTCCGGGCCGATGCCGCTGGCATAGACCGGCACCTCGTCCGGCGCGTCGTCGGCGATGAGCTTTCGAAGCGGCCGCCCGAGATGGCGGGCATGCGCGTCCCAGACGGCGATGTCGGCGCCGGCGACCGCCTGGTGCACCGGTCCCGGCGCACCCCATTGCAGCGCGAGCAGCCGCGTCCGCTGATGCATCAGGCGATAGAGTCGCGAGGGGTCATCGAGCGTCTGGCCGACCAGCAGCGGGGCGAGGCAGCGATCGACGATCTCCTTCCGCTCAGCGCAGCCCCAGGGCGGGAAGTTGGACCAGACCTCGCCGAGGCCGCGCGACCCGGCGTCGGTCTCGATGACGACCAGGAGACTATGTCGCGCCGCCAGCTGCCCGAAGGGGCCCGCCATCGGCCGCAAGAGCGGCAGCCGGATCAGCAGGGTGCGGACGGAGACGATCTTCGGTGCGCTCATGGCTCCTTATACTGCGCGTGACGGCGCGGTCGGGCTATGGATAGTGGTGGGCGAAACGTCTGGAGGCTCCTTGGACAAGATCTTGGGCGATCTGCGCATCGTCGAAATCCCGGCCTTCGTCGCCGCCCCTCTCGGCGGCATGACCCTGGCGCAGCTCGGCGCCGAGGTGATCCGCATCGACCCGATCGGCGGCGGCATCGACCGCACCCGCTGGCCGGTCACCAAGGACGGCCACAGCCTCTATTGGGCCAGCCTGAACAAGGCGAAGAAGTCGGTGTGCCTCGCCCTCGACAAGCCGGAGGGGCGGGAGCTGGCGGCCGCTCTGGCGACGGCACCGGGGGCCGGCGGCGGCATCCTCTCGACCAATCTCGGCGGTCGTTGGATGGACTACGACGCGCTGGCGGCCAGGCGCGCAGATCTCATCATGCTGAAACTCGCCGGCAATGCCGATGGCAGCAACGCGCTCGACTACACGGTCAACTGCGCCAGCGGGTTTCCCTCAGCAACGGGGCGCGGCGGCGAGCCGGTCAATCACGTGCTGCCGGCCTGGGACGTGGCCGCCGGCCTCTATCTCGCGACCGGCCTGCTGGCCGCCGAGCGACGCCGCACTCGAACCGGCAAGGGCCAGCAGGTCACGCTCGCCCTCTCCGACGTCATGCTCGCGACCGTGGGCAATCTCGGCTATCTAGCGGAGGCGGAGATCAACGGCGTGCAGCGCGAGCCGATAGGCAACGACGTCTATGGCGCTTTCGGCCGTGACTTCCTCACCAGCGACGGCCGCCGGGTCATGGTCGTCGCCATCACCACGCGGCAGTTCAAATCGCTCTGCGAGGCGACCGGTCTCGCCGATCGCATCGGCATGATCGGGCCGATGATGCAGGTCGACCTCGACGACGAGGGTGGCCGGTTCCAGGCGCGCGATGCCATCGCCGCGGTCCTGGCGCCGTGGTTCGCCGTTCGCACGCTGGCCGAGGTCCGCGAGGCGCTCGACCGCGGCGGGGTTCTCTGGGGACCTTACCAGGACTTCCGCCAGCTTCTCGCCGAGGATCCGCGCTGCTCTCCCGCCAACCCGCTGTTTCAACAGGTGGAGCATCCGAGGATCGGCCGTCACCTGATGCCGGGAAGCCCGCTCTCCTTCCGCGGCGAGGCGCGCCCGCCAGTCGAGCCGGCGCCGGTCTTCGGGCAACACACCACCGAGGTGCTGTCCGGCGTGCTCGGCCTATCGGCGGGCGAGATCGAGGGGTTGAGCCGACATGGCGTGATTGGCTAGCTGCAGCATGGCGACGCGACCGCCGATCCGGCTCGCCGGAGCGAGGTGGTAGATGAAAACCATCGAATGCGGCCCGGATATGGAATGGATCGCCTGGAGGATCGGTGCAAAGCTTCCGGGCATCAGGAGTCCAGAAAATGACGCCGAACACCCGCCGCGAGCGATGTCGCCGCGCCTGACGAAAGCCGGAAGCGGTCCTTAAGCGACCCCTTCTGAAAGATCAATATCGACCGTCGACTTCGAGAGATGGAGAGCATCATGACTCTGCAGCCGGGGCAGCGCGCGCCCGATTTCGTCCAGGCATCGACCGACGCGGGGACGGCTGAACAGCACGCCCCGACTCCTTCCCAGGCACTTGTGAACGCCGATCTCGCCGCATCCGCGGGCGTCCCGCTCGTCTATCAGGCGGAGATCGTGCCGGAGGCGCCGGCTGGCATGTGGGGCTATTGATGATCCGGCAGGACTTCTTGGCCCGCATCGCTCTCGGAGCCTTGCTGCTCGGGGCGATCGCACTGTTCGGTCATCGGTGAGATTAATAAACAAGTCTGTCACGTTTAATTTTTAAATTCACATACTAGATCAGATTCTATGCGATAATCCCGCTCGCGATTTGTGGCGGGAGGGGTGCATGGACCGGATCGACCGGAAGATATTGGTGGCGCTGCAGGGCGATGCCTCGCTCTCGATCGCCGAGCTGTCGAGCCGGGTCGGTCTGTCGCAGACGCCGTGCTGGAAGCGGATCCAGAAGCTGCAAGCCCAGGGCGTCATCATCCGGCGGGTGGCGCTGGTCGATCCGGTCAAGCTCGGCCTCGGCCTCACCGTCTTCGTCTCGATCGAGACCAAGGACCACTCGAAAGACTGGCTGCAGGCCTTCGCCGACTCCGTCTCCGCCATGCCGGAGGTGATGGAG
>SXGU01225711.1_pt1 | contig 11598 bp, 12 predicted proteins | sample 3174531 | NCBI WGS metagenome assembly SXGU01 (sample SAMN11356863, study PRJNA531348) | freshwater metagenome | isolation source: freshwater sample F1-140 | place: China: Fuxian Lake, Yuxi | collected 2017-12-25
AAGACCACCACCAACTCCATGCTGCTCGGCCTGCACGTACCCAGTGCCGGCACCATCCGGGTCTACGGCGAGGACCTGCTGCGCCACCGCTACAGGGTGCTGCCGAGAGTGAACTTCTCGTCGCCCTATGTCGACCTGCCGCACCGGCTGACCGTGCGCGAAAACCTGATGGTCTTCGCCGGGCTCTACAGCCTGCGTCGTCCCGGTGAGCGCATCGCCGAGCTCGCCCGGGCGCTCGAGCTGAACGAGCTTCTCGGCCGCCAGACCGGCAGCCTGTCCTCGGGCCAGAAGACGCGGGTGGCGCTGGCCAAGGCGCTACTCAACCGGCCCGAGCTTCTCCTGCTCGACGAGCCGACGGCCAGCCTCGATCCGGATACCGCCGACTGGGTGCGCAGCTATCTCGAGCGCTACGCGCGCGAGACGCACGCCTCGATCCTCCTTGCCTCGCACAACATGACCGAGGTCGAGCGCCTGTGTGCCGACGTGCTGATGATGAAGACCGGCAGGATCGTCGACCGCGGCGCGCCATCAGAGCTCGTCGCGCGCTATGGCAGGCGCACGCTCGAGGACGTCTTCCTCGATATCGCCCGCGACCGGCGACAGAACGCCAGCGCGGCGGCAGCCGAGACGACGCCATGAGCGCGGCCCCCGCTTTCAGGCTCGGCGATTCCGCGCGGCGCATCGGCGCAGTCCTGCTGCGCCATGGCTACCTGGCGCGCAGCTCCTGGATCCGCGTCTTCGATCTCATGTACTGGCCGCTGCTGCAGATGATCATCTGGGGCTTCATCAACACCTTCCTCGCCACCCAGTCTTCCTGGGTGCTGCGCGCCGGCGGGTTGTTCATCGGCGCCGTGCTGCTCTGGGATCTGCTGGTCCGCGGCCAGTTCGGCATGACGCTCTCGCTGCTCGAAGAGATGTGGTCGCGCAATTTCGCCAATCTGTTCGTGGCGCCGCTGCGGCCGGTGGAGTACGCCGTTTCCCTGATGGTCCTGTCGATCATCCGTTCGCTGATCGGCGTGGTGCCGGCGGCGCTGCTCGCCATCCCGCTCTTCGCCTACTCGATCTTCGAGCTGGGCCTGCCGCTGGTCGCCTTCTACGCCGTGCTGGCCATGACGGGCTGGGCTGTCGGCCTGCTGATGTGCGCCATGCTGATCCGCTTCGGGCTTGCCGCGGAGAGCTTCGCCTGGGCCTCGATCTTTCTGCTCGCCCCGATCTGCGGCGTCTACTATCCGGTCGCCACGCTTCCCGGCTGGCTGCAGCCGGTTGCCTGGGCGCTGCCGCCCACCCATGTCTTCGAAGGCATGCGCGCCCTGGTCATCGACGGCGTTTTCCGCGGCGACCTGATGGCCGCGGCCATCGCCCTCAATCTGCTCTATATCGCCGGCAGCCTTGCGGTGTTCCTGTTCGGCTTCCGCCGGGCCCGCGAACGCGGCCAGCTCCTGCAGACGGGGGAATAGTCATGGCAAAACTAACGGTGAGTCTGGCGGTCGCACCCTATGACCGCACGCGGGCGATCCTCGACGGTCGCGTGGGCATCGAGGGCTGCAAGGTCGTCGCCTCGGCGCTCGAGCCGGAGGAGATGTTCTTCCGCGCCTATCGCTACGCGGATTTCGACATCACCGAGCTCAGCCTGAGCACCCATCTGCTGACCACGGCGCGCGGCGACGCGCCGTTCATCGGCATTCCGGCCTTCCTCTCGCGCTCCTTCCGCCACGCCTCGATCGTCATCCGCACCGATCGCGGCATCAGGACGCCCGCCGATCTCAAGGGCAAGACCATCGGCCTGCCCGAGTACCAGCAGACGGCGAATGTCTGGGTGCGCGGCATGCTCAAGGACGAGTACGGCGTCGAGGCGAGCGACATCAAGTGGCGCGGCGGCGGCATGGAGGAGCCCGGCCGCGCCGAGCGTACGCCGATCGCCCTGCCGCCCGCGATCGAGCTGCAGCGCATCCCGCCGGACAGGACCCTGTCGCAGATGCTGGCGGAAGGCGAGCTCGATGCGGTCATGGGGCCGCGCCCGCCCTCGTGCTTCGGCAGGCCCGGCGTGCCGGTCGCCCGCCTGTTCCCCGACTATCGCGCCGCCGAGGAAGCCTATTTCCGGAAAGCGCGGATGTTCCCCATCATGCACATCCTGGGCATCCGCAAGGCGCTGCACGAGCAGCATCCCTGGCTGGCCGCCAACATCTACAAGGCGTTCGTCCGGGCCAAGGAGATGGCGGTGGCCGAGCTGCAGCACGCCGGAAGGCTGGCGGTGACACTGCCCTGGGCGGTCGCCGAGTATCAGGCGACAAGGCAGCTGATGGGTGACGATTACTGGAGCTACGGTGTCGCCGCCAACCAGCGCGAGCTCGAGGCGCTTGGCCGCTACGCCGTCGAACAGGGCCTGGCGAGCAAGCCCATCACCCCGCAAGAGCTTTTCGCGCCCTCCACCCTGCAGGCCGCCAGGATCTGACTCCCGGGAGCCGGCAGCCCCTGGCCGACCGGTACCCGGCGGGTACGCGAAAGATAATATTGCCTCTAAGATAGTATCTTTCATATCATTCCCGGAAACGAGGCCGGGAGTGACGAGTCATGAGCGTTCACGCGCTGTTCAACGATGACGAGCGACCGGCACCGCTCCGCCGCGGCGGCACCCTGTCCTCGCAGATCGTCGCCGACATCCGCGAAAGACTGTTCAGCCGGCAGCTCAAGCCAGGGGATGCGCTGGGCGGCGAGAAGGATATTGCGGCCCAGTTCGGCGTCAGCCGGATCGTGGCGCGTGACGCACTGCGCACCCTCGAAGCGCTCGGCATCGTCGAGATCCGGGTCGGCTCGGGCGGCGGGGCGCGTATCACCCAGGGCAACCCGCGCCTCTTCGCCGAGGCCCTCGCCGTGCAGCTCGACCTTGCCGGCGCCGAGGCGCACGAGATCATGGACGCGCAGCGCGCCGTCGAGTGCGTCACGGCCGAGCTCGCGGCCGAGAACGCCACCCCGGCCGACCTCCGGAACCTGAAGCGCTGGCTGGCCGATGGCGCAGCGACGATCCGCGACGCCGACGCCTATACGCGCTCCTGCCAGAGTTTCCACCTGGCCATCGCCGAAGCCTCGCACAACCGTGTGCTGGTCGTGCAGCTCATCTCGCTGCAGCACGTGGCCTGGCCGCTGCGCAACCGCACCCTGACGCCTTCCGTGGCCGACCGCATCCAGAAGGTCCATGGCGAGCTGGTCGACCTCATCGAGGCGCGCGACGCGGCCGCTTCGCGGCGCCTGATGGACGAGCACGTCAAGATGATCCGCGCCCGCCGCGTCGCCGAACGCGGCGGCAAGAGCAAGACACGGAAACCGGCGACCTGCTGCTAGGCCGCCCCGGAAGGAGGAAACCATGTCGAAATTCGTCATTCAGCCGCATATGCGCCTGCACGAATGGGTGGCCGAAGAGAAAGGTTATTTCCGCGACGAAGGCCTCGATTACGAGTTCGAGGACACGCCCTATTCGCGCGCCGCGCGCGCCCACAATCTCGGCGACAAGGTCGGCGCCTACCAGACCTTCGAGAAAGGCCGCACCTGCGACGTCAGCGGGGCCTGCCACTGGACGGTCAACGTCGCCGCCTCGGTCGGCCACGGCAAGCTCTACCGCGACTGCTACTCGGTCTCGCCGGCCGGCATCTTCGTGCCGCCGGAATCGCCGATCAAGGAGCCCAGGGATCTGGCCGGCGTGCCAATCTCGGTCGGCTACCAGTCGGGCAGCCACTACGCCACCATCCAGGCGCTCGAATCCTACATGCCCCTGTCGGACATCAAGCTGTCCTTCGCTCAAGGGTTGCTCTTCGCGCGCATGGAGGAGCTGTTCGACCGCAAGATCCCGGCCTGCTCGGCCTTCAGCGGCCCCTACTACTTCCTCGAGCAGCTCGGCTTCCGCAAGGTCATCGACACGACCTTCATGATGGCGACGATGATCAACGGCAATCCGTCAGCCGACGACCTGCGCAAGTATTTCCGCGCCCTGCGCCGGACCCAGCGCGATATCGACCTGAGACCGGAGCTCTACACGCACCACTACAAGAAGGAGTTCCCGGTCCGCTTCCATGACGTCATGGACACGCGCCGGTGGGGGCCGGGTGAGCGCATCGTCTTCGAGCCCTACACCAGGGAGGTGTTCGAGGAATCGTTCCGCTGGATCGCCGAGCGCGGCATTTTCCCCGAGGGACAGATGGGGGCCGGCAAGTACGAGGAAGCGACGATCTCGCTGGCGGCGGAGTAAACACGCTTCATCCCACGCGGGTGGGACCGCGGGCCGGGGCCGGCGAAATTGACCGGCCCCGGAACATCGCCTAAAGCTTGAAGCGAAGAGCGGGACCACCCGCCGGAACGACATAAGGGAGGATTGCCATGCGCACATCACGCCGGGCCTTTCTGTCCGCGACCCTGGCCGCCGGTGCCGCCGCCGGCCTGCCGCGCTCCGTGCTGGCCCAGGCCGCCGAAGAGCTGAAGCTCGCGACCTTCGTGCCGCCGACGCACATCATCATGGCCAGGGTGCTGACACCCTGGGCGCAGGAACTGCCCGGCAAGAGCGGCAACAAGCTTGCTGTGCGCATGTTCCCCTCCATGCAGCTCGGTGGCTCGCCGCCCCAGCTCTATCGCCAGATGGCCCAGGGCATCTCCGACATCTGCTTCACCCTGCCGGGCTATACCTCGGGCGATTTCCCGATGATGGCGCTGACCGAGCTGCCGGGCACCGCAACCAGCGCCGAGGATGGTACACGCAAGCTCTGGGCGAATTTCGACCGCTTCCTGGCGCGCGAGTACAGGGACGCCAAGATTCTGATGCTGTGGAACTCCGACACGGCCAGCCTGATGAGCAAGAACAAGCCGATCCGCACGCTGGAGGACATGAAGGGGCTGAAGATCCGGACACCTTCGGCGGCGCAGTCGGCGCAGCTCGAGGCGTTGGGCGCCACGCCGATCGATATGCCGGCGAATCAGATCTACAACAACCTCGATCGCGGCGTGGTCGACGCCGCGATGATCCCGATGAGCGCCGCGCTCGACTTCAAGCTCATCGAGGTGGCGAGGTACTTCACGCTGAACGCGCCGCTCGGCCGTTCGCCCTTCCTGGTGGCGATGAACCGCAACCGCTATGAGAAGCTGCCGGCCGACCTCAAGAAGGTGATCGACGACACGACCGGCCTGTCTCTCAGCCTCAAGGGGGCGGCGACCTACGACCACCAGAACCACGAGGCCACCGACGCGGCCAAAAAGGACCGCGAGACCATCCTGCTGCCGGAGGCCGAGCGCCAGCGCTGGATCAACGCCTTCAAGCCGCTGATCCAGCAGAAAGTCGAGGAAGGCGAGAAGGCCGGCCTGCCGGCCAAGGGCCTGATCGGCGCCTACGGTCTGATCAGCTAGCCGATGGGTGGGGGAGCCGAACAACCGGAGGGGCCGTTCGGTCGGGTGCTGCGCGGGCTGGCGCTGATCGCCGGCACGCTCATCCTGCTGCTGATGCTTTACACGGTGCTCGACGTCGTCCTGCGCTACGTCTTCAACGCGCCGTTCCGCGGCTCGCTGGAAGTCACCCAGTTCTCCATGGCGGTCATCGTCTTCCTCGGCCTGGCCTATTGCGGCTGGACCGGCGGACACGTTGCCGTCGACATCCTGGAGCAGCGGCTCGAGAGTCCCGCCCTGCGTTATGTGCCGACCCTGCTTTCTCTGGTCAGCGCCGCGCTGTTCGCGGCCATCGCCTGGTACACGCTCGACGAGGCACTGGCGACGACGCGACGGGTCAGCAACATGCTGCGCTGGCCGATCTATCCCTTCATGCTGCTCGCCGCCTTCGGCTCGGCCGTCTACGCGATCGTGCTGGCGATCCAGGCCCTCCGCGGCCGGCAGAGCGGCGGTCGCGAGCGATGAGCCGGGCTGATCTCATTGGCCTCGCCGGCATCGCTGCGATGCTGGTGCTGCTGCTCCTGCGCATGCCGATCGGTACCGCCATGCTGCTGGTCGGCATTGTCGGTTTCGCCGCGCTCAACGGAATCCCAGCGGCGATCGCGGCGTTGGGCACCTACCCCTACCAGTACGCCGCCGTCTACGACCTCGCGGTCATTCCGCTTTTCGTGCTGATGGGCAATTGCGCCTCCGCCTCGGGCATGGGCCGCGACCTGTTCACCGCCGCCTATGCCTGGTTCGGCCACTGGCGCGGCGGCCTCGCCTCGGCCACCGTCGCCGCCTGCGCCGGCTTCGCCGCCGTCTCGGGCTCGAGCGTCGCTTCGGCCATCACCATGGGCAAGGTCTGCCTGCCGGAGATGCGGCGCTACAACTACGACCACCGCCTGGCCACGGGCACCATCGCCGCCGGCGGCACGCTGGGCATCCTCATCCCGCCGAGCACCGCCTTCGTGATCTACGGCATCCTCACCGAGCAGTCGATCGGCCGGCTGCTGCTCGCCGGCATCCTGCCGGGGCTGCTGCTCACCTCTCTATTCATGGCCACCATCGCCATCTGGATGCGTTTCAAGCCGCACTATGGTCCGCGCGGCCCGCGCCACACGCTGCCGGAGCGAATGCGCGCCACCGGCCAGGCGGGGCCGATGATGACCGTGGTGCTGATCAGCATCGGCGGCATCTACGCCGGCATCTTCACCGAATCCGAGGCCGCCGCGGTGGGCGGCTTCCTTTCGCTGCTCTACGCCTGGTGGAAGAAGTCGCTGGGCGGCGGGGCACTGCCCGGCATCCTGATCGAGACTGTGCGCACGACGGCGATGGTGTTTCTCATCCTCATCGGTGCGCAGGTCTTCGGACCGTTCCTGGCGCTTTCCGGCCTGCCCGAGCACATCGCCGGGCTCCTTGCCGGGCTCGACGTGCCGCGTGTTGTCGTGCTGATCCTGATCCTCGGGGTCTATCTGCTGCTCGGCACCTTCCTCGAGGGTTTCTCGATGCTGGTGCTCACCCTGCCCATCGTCATCCCGATCATGAACACGCTGGGCTACGATCTCATCTGGTTCGGCGTGATCATGGTGATCGTGCTGGAGATGGGGCTCATCGACCCGCCGGTCGGCATCAACGTCTTCGTGGTCAAAGGGCTCGTCCCCGACGTGCCGATGAGCGAGATCTTCGTCGGTATCCTGCCGTTCTGGCTCGCCATGATGGTCGGGATCGCCATCCTGATCATCTTTCCCGAGATCGCGCTGGTCATTCCCAACAGCATGATCGGCAAATAGCGCAAACGAGGCCTACGCCTTCTCGAGCCGCTTTCCGTGGGACGGCGCCGGCGTGCCGGGAACCAGCGATACATGACTGTGAGTGATCAGCCAGGGCGCGGTGAGCGCTGAACGCATCAACGTCGCCGTGACCCGGCCGACGCGCTCGAATTTCGCGCCGTCCCGGCCGATACCTGTCGAGCGCAGGAACGTGGCACCCATGGCCATCAGCCGGTCGGGCGAGACGATGATCTCCAGGGTATCCAGGTCGTGGCGGTAGTCCTCGACCGTCGGCCACACGGCACGCCACTGCTCGCCCTCCAGGGCCGCCCGCGTGGTCATCATCTTGCCGAGCGAACCGAAGGCGATGATGTCCTCGGTGTAGAGCTCGCGGGCCTGCTTGAAATCGACGTCGCAGACGAGCTCACCCCAGTGGCGGAAGAACTCGCGAACCGACACACGATCGTCGTCACGAACGGGATTGCGGTGCATGGACCCTCCCAGGCCGAACGGGTCCCGATTATAGGCAGGCGACCGCCGTGCGTCGCCGGGGGTGGCGCTACCCGCCCTTGCCGCTGACCCCGGCCTCGCCAAAGGTCGCCATGCCGCTGTGGCAGGCAACGGCGGATTTCAGGATATTGATCGCCAGCGCCGCGCCCGAGGCCTCGCCCAGGCGCATGCCGAGATCGAGCAGCGCCGTCTTCTCGATCTTCGCCAGCAGGCGGCGGTGACCGGGCTCGGCCGAGACATGCGCGACCAGGCAGTGGTCGATGGCCCGTGAATCGAGCGCGCGGACAATCGCCGCCGCCGCCGTGCAGGCAAAGCCGTCGAGCACCACCGGCACCCGGGCCAGCCGCGCCGCCAGCAGGGCGCCGGCGATCGCCGCCAGCTCATGCCCGCCCAGATGCCGCAGGATCTCCAGCGGATCGGTCAGCGCCGCCTTGTGTTTCGCCACGCCCTCGGCAACGACCTTGATCTTGTTGCCCAGCGCGGCACCCGCGACGCCGGTGCCGGGGCCCGTCCAGTCCTCGGCCGTGCCGCCGAACAGCGCCAGGCACAGCGCCGAGGCCGCCGTGGTGTTGGCGAGGCCCATCTCGCCGAGGCAGAGAAGATCGATACCCGGCTCGACCGCCATCATGCCGTAGGCCATGGCGCGGGCGCATTCCTCCTCGCTCATCGCCGGGGCGATGGTGAAATCGCGTGTCGGCTGGTCCAAAGCCATTTCATACACGCGCAGATCGGCGTCGGCCTGCTTGCACAGCTGGTTCACGGCCGCACCGCCGGCGATGAAGTTCTGCACCATCTGCGCCGTCACGGAAGCCGGAAAGGACGAGACGCCGTGCGCCGCCACGCCGTGATTGCCGGCGAAGACACAGACCCGCGGATGGTCGATGCGCGGCGGATGCTTCGCCTGCCAGGTGGCAAGCCACGAGGTCAGCTCCTCGAGCCGGCCGAGTGCACCGGCCGGCTTGGTCAGGGTCGCCTCGCGCTCCGCCGTGGCGGTAGCCGCTTCGAGATCGGGCCGTGGCAGCTCCGGCAGAAGCGCGCGGATCTCGGCGAAACTGGCGGCAGGCTCGGGCGGTCTAACCATGGGGGACTCAGGGGGAGCGCGTTGGCGGCGGCGCGGGACTGTCCTATAACCCCGGACGAACCGCCAGCGGATTTCCCATGCCCGCCGATTTCCCGCGTTTTGCCGACATGCCGGAGGGGCTCGCCCGTTTGTGGCTGGAGACCCGAATCTCCCTGGCATTCCTGACGCGCCTGCCCGTGCCGCTCGACGACGCGGCCGATCTCCCGCTGGCCCAGGCCGTGCGCGGCTTCCCGATCGCCGGCCTCACGGTCGGTATCGCCGGCGCCGTGGTCTTCGCCCTGGGCGAGGTCTTCGACCTGCCATCCCTGGTGGTGGCCCTGCTAGCCGTTGCCGGCATGGTGCTGCTCACCGGCGGCCTGCATGAGGACGGGCTGGCCGACACGGCCGACGGGCTCGGCGGCGGCCGTGACCGCGAGCATGCGCTGACCATCATGCGTGACAGCCGCATCGGCAGCTACGGCGTGATTGCCCTGGTTCTGGCGCTGGGCCTGCGCGTCGCCGCCATCAGTGCGCTGGGCTATCCCGATGCGGCGGGGCTCGCCATCCTTGCCGCCGCCTGTGCCTCGCGCGCCGTGCTGCCGGCCGTGATGTTCTATCTGCCGCCGGCCCGGCCGGATGGCCTGGCGCAGGCCGCTGGCGCCCCCAGCCAGCGTGCCGTCGTTGAGGCGGGGCTCATCGGCTTCGTCGCCCTTCTTCTGTGCCTGGGATTCGCCATCGCCCTGCTGCTGGCCGCCCTGCTCGCCCTGTTCATCGTGCTCTTCATGAGGTATCTCCACCTGCGCCTTGGCGGCCAGACCGGCGACACGCTGGGAGCCGTACAGCAGGGTACCGAGATCCTTGTGCTGATCCTTGCCACGACCGTTTTTCCCTAGAGGCCCATGACCGAAACCCGCTGGTGGTTCGTACGCCACGCCCCTGTGCCGAATCCGGAGAAGCGCTGTTACGGCCAGCGCGACGTCGAGTGCGACACCACGAATGCAGCCGCCTTCGACAATCTCGCCAATCGCCTGCCGCGCGAGGCCATATGGATGGCGACTCCGCTGTCGCGCACCCAGCGCACCATGCGCGCCATCCACCAGGCCCGCGGCACGGCTCCGGACCCGTTGCACATCGAGCCGCGCCTGGCCGAGCAGCATTTCGGCGACTGGCAGGGCCGGACCTACGCCGAGCTGGGCGCCTACGGCCACGGCACCACGGCCGCGCACCGGTTCTGGCTGGCGCCCGCGCACTCCGTGCCGCCGGGCGGTGAGAGCTTCGTCACGGTCATGGACCGCGTGCATGAGGCGGTCACGACGTTGTCCAGGACCCATGCCGGCCGGGACATCGTCTGCGTCGCCCATGGCGGATCGATCCGCGCCGCCCTGGCCCTGAGCCTCGGCCTCACACCCGAGGCGGCGCTGGCCGTGAACGTCGATACCCTGTCGCTGACCCGCATCGACCTGATCGAAAGCGATACCGCCGGCCATGGCTGGCGGGTTGCCCTGGTCAACCAGCCGGCGGCCTAGGCTCGCCCACCATGGACGTCACGGCTCTCGCCCCTTTCCTGGACTGCATCCTGCGCGATGCCACGATCCCGGAACTGCCCAACCACTATCGCGGCAAGGTGCGCGACAATTACGACCTGCCCGGCGGCAAACGCATCCTCATCGCCACCGACCGTCTGAGTGCCTTCGACATCATCCTCACGGCCATTCCGCTCAAGGGCCAGGTGCTCACCCAGATCGCCCGATTCTGGTTCGACGCCACGCGCGACATCTGCCCCAACCACGTCCTCGACTATCCCGATCCCAATGTGGTGGTCGGAAAGCACCTCAGGATCCTCCCCGTGGAGATCGTAGTGCGCGACTACCTTGCCGGCACCACGTCGACCTCGATCCTCTCCATGTACAAGGCAGGGCGACGCGAGATGTACGGCGCGCGCTTTGCCGACGGGATGCGCGAGAACCAGAAACTGCCACAGACCATCATCACGCCGACGACCAAGGCCGCCGATGGCGGGCACGACGAGCCGCTGACCGCCAGCGAGATCCTCGAGCGTCGGCTGCTGAGCAAGGCACAATGGCAGACCGTGTCGGAACGCGCCCTGGCGCTCTTCGCCCGCGGCCGCGAGCTCGCCGCCCGCCACGGCCTGATCCTGGTCGATACCAAGTACGAATTCGGCCTGACCGAGGACGGCCAGATCCTGCTGGCCGACGAGATCCACACGCCCGACAGCAGCCGCTACTGGTTCCGGGCGAGCTACGAGCAACGCTTTGCCGCCGGCGAGCGGCCGGAGAGCTTCGACAAGGATTTCGTCCGTACCTGGGTGACGGCGCGCTGCGATCCCTACAAGGACAAGATCCCGGAAATACCGCGAGAGGTGATCCTCGAGGCGGCGCGCATCTATATCAGCGCCTACGAGATGATTACCGGCCAGGCTTTCGTCCCGCCGCCTGTGGGCCAGAAACCGCTGGACCGGATCCGCGCCAACCTCGCCCGCTACTTCACGGTGCCGGCCTGAACCCTGTCGCCCGAAGCCGGGGCCGTGCTAGATTGAAATTGCGTTCCGGACAGGGAAGCCGGTGAAAGACCGGCGCTGCCCCCGCAACTGTCAGCGGCGAGCGACGCGGCCGATTTCCAGCCACTGGGCAACCGGGAAGGCGAGGGCCGCTTCACACCGACCCGCGTAGCCAGGAGACCTCCCGGAAGCCGCGCCACTTGGTGCGTCCTGATCAACAACCGTCCTCGGAGGGAGGCGTGTCGTGACCGTTCCAGCCGCCATCCATTCGGCGGATTCGCAGCAGGATTTGCCGAAGCTGGCTTTGGTGCTCGGCGGTGCGCGCTCGGGCAAGAGCC
>SXGU01501523.1_pt1 | contig 11597 bp, 6 predicted proteins | sample 3174531 | NCBI WGS metagenome assembly SXGU01 (sample SAMN11356863, study PRJNA531348) | freshwater metagenome | isolation source: freshwater sample F1-140 | place: China: Fuxian Lake, Yuxi | collected 2017-12-25
GGAGGGCGGCGGCGAGGTCTCATTCGGCGCCTTCAAGGGCGACTATACCTTCGCCTCGCGCTTCGAGACCGGCGGCAAGACCAACCCGGAAAAGAGCGCGAAAGCCTTCGCCCTAGCACTATTTGCCGGGGGGGTTATGCCGGTTTAAAAAAACAAACCGACCAGGCAGTGTACACACCGCCTGGTCGGTTTGAGGCCGAGCCGGTCCTATTTATTGGGCTGCGGGGTGACCCTCAGGTAGGGTTTGATCCGCTGGTACCCCTTGGGGAATTTCTGGTCCGCATCCGCGTCCGAGACACTGGGGGAGATGATGCAGTCCTCCCCATCCTTCCAGTTGGCCGGGGTGGCGACGCTGTACTTGGCGGTCAGTTGCAGGGAGTCGATGACCCGCAGCAACTCGTCGTAGTTGCGGCCGGTGGAAGCCGGGTAGGTGAGGGTCAGCTTGAGCTTCTTGTCGGGGCCGACGACAAAAACCGAACGCACGGTCAGGTTGTTGAGGGCGTTGGGGTGGATCATGTCGTAGAGGTGGGCGATCTTGCGTTCCGGGTCGGCGATGATGGGGAAGTTGACCGTGGTCCGCTGGGTTTCGTTGATGTCCTTGATCCAGCCCTGGTGCGAATCCAGGGGATCGACGCTCAGGCCGATGACCTTGACCCCGCGTTTGTCGAACTCGGGTTTCAGTTTGGCCACGGTCCCAAGTTCGGTGGTGCAGACCGGGGTGAAATCGGCCGGGTGGGAAAAAAGCACGGCCCACTGCTCGCCGATCCACTGGTGGAAATTGAGCTGGCCCTCGGTGGTCTGGGCCGAAAAGTCGGGCGCTTCATCGCCTAGGCGTATAGCCATGGGGAACCTCCATGAGGTTGGTGTTGGGAAGGGATGTCCTTAACATATATGACCCGCACTCGGTGTCAACAAGGAAAGCAAAGGAGAGATCCATGGCGAACAAACAAAGCGGCCTGGCGGCCCTGCGCGCCGGCCTGGCCGGCCTGGTCCTGCTGGCCTGCGGGGTGCCGGCCTGGGGCTGGTGGGCCGGAGGGCATACCCTGATCACCCGGGCGGCGGTGCAGGCCCTGCCGGCAGAAATGCCCGAGTTTTTCCGCCAGGGGGCGGAGCAGGTGGCCGGCATTTCGCCGGAGCCGGATGCGGAGCGCAACCAGGCCCTGCCCCATCTGCGCAGCGCCAGCCGCGGCGAGCACTTCCTAGACCTAGAGATGCTAGGTGGCAAACCCCTCCCCGCACACCGCTACGAGTTCCTCAAACTCTGTGTTGCCGAGGGCCAGGACCCCGCCCAGGTGGGCACAGCCCCCTATGCCATCGCCGAGTGGACCGAGAGGCTGGCCCTGGCCTTTGCCCAGCACCGGCGCTGGCCCGAAAACACCCTGGTGCAGAGCCAGTGCCTGGTCGCCGCCGGTCACCTGGCCCACTATGCCGAGGACCTGTGCCAGCCCCTGCACACCACCATCCACTATGACGGCCGGGCGCTGGAAGGGGGCAAGTCCCCGCGCAGCGGCATCCACGAGAAGGTGGACGCCTTGCCCGAGCGGCTGAAGTTGGACCCGGCTGAGTTGGCAACTGGGTTGGCTCCGGCCGCTGGCGACAGCCTGATGCACCAGGTGCTGGCCCAGTTGCTGGCCAGCAACGCGCTGGTGGATTCGGTCTATGCCCTGGAAGGGGAGCTGGACAATCTGGAGTCGGCCCGGGTGCGGGCCTTTGCCGAGGAAAGAGCGCGCAGGGCGGCGGGGTTTACAGCCTCGCTGTACCTGAAGGCCTGGCAGATCTCGGCGTCGGTCGAATTGCCGGAGTGGCTCAAACGCTGAGGGTAAAACTCCCTTCCTGCCCAAAGAGCGCCGGGTCCACCTCGAAGCCGGCCCCCGGGGTGTCGGGGACCCGGAGAAACCCCTCGCGCAAGGCCCAACCCTCCTCTATGAGGCCGGGCATCTGGGCCGGGGCGGCTTCGAGCAGGGCGTAGTTGGGGATGGAGGCGGCGAAGTGGGCGTGGTGGAAGCGCTCGATATAGCTGCCCCAGCAATGGGGGGCGCAGCGGGCCGGGCCTTTTTCGAGGCGGGCGGCAGTGGCCCGCCACCAGGTGAGGCCGGAAAAGCGGCAATCGTGCTGCACCACGTCGATCAAGCCCTCGTCGACCAGGGCGAAGAAGTAGGGCGGGGGGGCGAATTCCCCGTCGGCCACCAGGGTGTCGTAACCCCGCTCCAAAATGAAGTTTTTGAGGGCCTGGTTCAGGGGGCGGTCCTCGGCAAAGGGTTCCTCGAACCAGTAGATCCCCGCCGAGGCGCAGCCGGCCAGCAACGCCTGGGCAGAGTTGAGGGTATTGCCCATATTGGCGTCGATGAGGATCTTGGCCTGGGGGCCGGCGGCCTGGCGCACGGCGTGTACCACCAGGAGGTCCCGGGCCAAGCCCTGGGCAGCGGGCATCCAGCGGGCGCCTCGGCCCACCTTGACCTTGAAGTTGCGGTACCCGTGTTGCTGGCCGCTCTGGACCTCCTCGGCGAAGATCCGCTGGGCCCCGGCGTCGTCGGCCTCCAAGTCATCGATATAGATGGACCCGTCGTAGGTCTCGACTTCGCGGCCGTTGGCCCCGCAGGACAGCGTGTTCGACGCGGACGATGCGCTCGCGGTAGATCTCTTCCATGCTCCTCTCCTTATTCCCCCAGTAAGCTATTGACAGCTGCAAGGCCCGCCCCAGCTCGGCGCGGCAGCGCTGGGGTGCCCATTCCAGGAGGAGAACCGCCAGGCGGGAGGACATGGAGCCGGCAGGAGGAGGACCGGGAGCGGGCTGAGAGTGAACCTGGGGAACGCCACAGCGCGCATGGGTTCACTACCTGAGCAGCAACAGCTTTCTGATTTGTACCTCATCGCCGACTTGCCATCTGACCAGATAGGTCCCAGTGGCAACTGCCCTGCCTGAAGCGTCGGTGCCATCCCATGGCGCTTGATAGATACCTGGGGATTGTACAGCGTCCACTAGAGGGCGGACGCGCTGGCCATTGAGGGCGTAGATATCCAAGCGAACCCTGTCGCTCACCGCCAACTGGTAGGGAAGCACCGTGCTCGTGTTGAAGGGGTTGGGATAATTGACTCCCAGGCCGGAGGAAAGGGGCAGTTTCAGATAGTGAGATGCCAGGGTGATCAGTTTGCCGTGCTCCATGGGATCGAAATAATCGACGAACAGGAAAAAATCCAGGAATCCCACCTGATGGTCGTTGTCCAGATCGTACCGGGAGTCCCAGTTGTGTGCGCCCTGCTCAAAGCCAAAGTGGTCGGAAAAAAGGAAGAAATCGGCGAAATCTACGACCCCGTCACCGGAGAAATCTCCAGGTCGAGGTGGGGGAGGAGTGGTAAAGGAAATGAGGGAATCACTGGTAGCATTTCCCGCGATGTCGGTGATGGAGGACAAGGTGAGGGTATAGGTGGTCCCAGCTTTGAGCGAATCCAGGTAGTCCCAACGGCTGACGTACAGGGAGTCTCGGTGGGTCCAGCCATGCCAAGTCCGGGCACCTGCACCGTCCAAAAGGAGCAAGTTGCCGTTGTATGGCGCTAGCCTTTCGTCGAAGTGGAAACGGAGGCCATAGGTGTAGAGGGTTTGCAGGTCTATGCCCTGAGGGTCATTTTCGGGATAGACCGAGACGATCATAGGGGACGTGGTGTCAGGGTAGGTAGAGTAGGTGAAGGTGACGGGCAGGGCGATATTGCCGGCCTGATCCCGCACCCCCGAGAGTGTGAAACGGTAAATGATAGAAAGTTGCAGATCTGTCAAGACCTCAGGGTCTACTCTGAGGTTGTATCCCTCCGCCCGGACGGGATAGAAGGTGCTCCCGTCTTCGCTGGACATCTCTGCCTGAGCCTTGGCTGCGTCAATAGGTTCGCTGTAGTGGATAGTAAACCCCTCGCGCGTGGCTTTCTCCGGGGAGAGGTAGTAGGTGCCTTCGGTCAGCGAGGGGTCGCTCAGGAAAGGGGGAAGGGTGTCGGTGAGGGTCCTGAAGGTGATGAGGGTATCGCGGCCTGGGTTGCCAGCACGGTCCAGCAGGGAGGAGATACGCAGTTGATAGGTTTCGCGGTACCCTGCACCGTTCCCCTGAGCGGGGAAGAGCGAGAAGCGAGAGCCGCAAGGGTCCTGCCAATGACGAACCCACGGCACCAGGTTTCCGTTCCGCTCCAATTCGATCCGGGCTATCTGGGTATCTATCGCTTCGTTGAGCCAGACCAGGATGCCGGTCCTGTTCAAGTCGGCTGGGTCTATCTCATAACCGGAGAAGGGGAAGGATTGAGTAATAGTGGGAGAGGTCTTGTCGGGCAGTGCTGGAGGGGCGTATGCTGAGGCGGGGTGAGGGGTCGGCGCGGCCACGCCGGCTACCTTCCGCACGCGCCCGTTGCTGGTATCGGCGATGTACAGATCACCCTGCTGGTCCACCCATACCCCAGAGGGGCTGAACAGCGAAGCCTGGCCAGCCGGCCCACCATCCCCAGCAAACCCCATCATCCCATTGCCGGCGACGGTGGAGATGATACCGGTGGCGGCATCCACCATGCGGATGCGGTGGTTCCTGGCGTCGGCCAGGAAAAGATCGCCCTGCGAATCGATCGCCAATCCCCAAACCCTGCCGATACTGGCTTGGTCGGCAGGTCCGCCGTCCCCAGAAAATCCTTCGATGCCATTTCCGGCGACGGTGGAGATGACGCCGGTGGCCGCGTCCACCCTGCGGATGCGCGGGGTGTTGCCATCGGCGATGTACAGGTTGTCCGAACCATCCACCGCGACCGCGTAGGGGAAGTTCAGGCCCGCATTCCGGGCCGCTGCCCCATCTCCGCTATAGGCAGCGGTGCCGTTGCCGGCGACAGTGGAAATGAAGCCCGTCTGGGCATCGATCTTGCGAACCCGGCCATTGTTGGAGTCGGCGATGTACAGGTTGTCGCGGGAATCAGCGCAGATGCCATACGGGGAATTCAGCGAGGCGTCCCGGGACGGCCCCCCATCCCCCGCGTAGGCGTCGTAACCAGGGGTGCCGGCGATACGTACGGCACCTCTGCCGGACGGGTCGATGCGGACGATGCGGTGAGTGGCGGTATCCGAGACGTAGAGGTTGCCCCGGGAATCGATCGCCATCCCCTGGGGGCGCTTGAGGAAGGCGTGTTCTGCGGCGATGCTGTCCGGATATCCCTCTACCGGACTGCCGTTGAGGGTGGTGATCAGCCCTTCGGGATCGACCTTGCGGATGCGGTCATTCCAGGAATCGACGACATAGAGGTTTCGGCTGGCGTCGACGGCCAGGGCGAAGGGATTATAGAGGGAGGCGCTGGTCGCCGGGTCCCCGTCTCCGGCAAGGCACGGCTGCCCGTCTCCAGCGATAGTGGTGATGACCTTTTGGGTGCCTTCCGGAGCCGGCACTAGTGCAGGAGTGGTGGTGAAGGTGATGGTGGTGTCGCCATAGTCCTGGCCAGCCCGGTCCTGCAGGTGTGAGAACACCAGCCGGTAGGTCTGCCCGAAATCCAGCGGCGGATGGTAACCTCTGATGATCTGTAGCGAATCTCCCAGAGCCCAGAAGTTCCAGTCTACCTGGGTACCTCCTCCCCATAACTTTACGTCGAGCGGTAGTGCGGGAGTGCGGCTGAAGCGGACAAAGATGTCGCGCAGGGTTCCCGGCACCACATCCCGTTGACCGTCGCCTATGGAGGAATACAGGATGTAGAGCGACGCGGTATCACTGCCGGTCTGTTGGCTAGTGACAGCAGGAATAACTGTATCGGGGATAGCGACGCTGAAGGAATCGGGGGCTCCCGTACCTGTGTTCGGATTATGGACCTCTGCGGCCGGTGGGGCCGGTGCGGCGATCCCCGAAATCTTGCGGATGCGGTGGTTCCCGACGTCGGTGATATAGAGATTTCCTGATGCATCAATACATACGTCAGTTGAGTAGCTCAATAGAGCATCCACTGCTGGGCCGCCGTCACCGCCAAATCCCTGGCCGTTTTTTCCGGCGATAGTGGTGATGATGCCAGTGATTGCGTCTACCTTGCGGATCCGCGGGGTGCCATTGTCGGCGATATAGAGGTTGCCCTGGTCATCTACGGCTATTCCTCGGGCGAAATCCAGACTAGCATATACTGCAAGGTCTCCATCGCCAGAGAAACCATCATCCCCATTTCCGGCGATGGTGGTAATGATGCCAGTGGCTGCGTCTACCTTGCGAACTCGGTGGTTACCTATATCGGCAATATAAAGATTGCCTTGACTGTCAAGGGCAATCTCCTCTGGGTGTTTCAGGCTTGCTTGAATAGCCGTGCCACCGTCTCCAGAGAAACCGTAGGTCCGGTTTCCGGCGATCGTGGTAATGATACCGGTGGCAGCATCCACTTTGCGAACAACATTGTGCCCCGAGTCGGCGATATAAAGGTTCCCCAGGCTATCGGTGCATATATCGGTCGGATAATCCAAACCGGCATGTATGGCGGGACCATCATCACCGAAGGACTCGAATCCCCAAGAACGTCTGGTTCCGGCGACGGTGGTGACTATTCCAGTGACAGCATCGATTTTGAATATCCGACTGATATTGGGGTCGGCAACGTATAGGTTTCCTCTCAGGTCTAGGGCCAGGCCGCTGGGGTAGTCTAGCGTAGCCTGGGATGCCAGTCCACCGTCCCCGGAAAAATTCGGGTTGCCAGTCCCCATGATTGTCGAGATGACTCCCGAGGGATTAACTCTGCGGATGCGGGCGTTGGTTTTATCTCCTATGAACAGATTTCCGAGATGATCCACTGCTATGGCTACAGGATAGGCAAAGAGTGCCCGGTTTGCGGGACCGCCGTCACCGGCAAAGCCATACCCATTCCCAGCGACCGTGGTGATGATGCCAACATCCGCAGGTTGACCTTCGGCTATCCGCAGAGTAATCCCCAGCGACGCAACCGCAATGACAGTCAGCAGCAAGCGCATCAGCAACATGATCTCTTCCTCGGCAAGTGCTCCTACATCCAACTCTAACAAAGAGGATATACCAAGTAAAGGAGGATCTTCGAGATGGGTGTGCCGGGTGTGGGGCGGACGTGGTCTGGTTTCAAGCTGGGGCTGCACTTCCCGGTGCCTGGCCTATTGCTGGCTTCGGGTGAAGCGCTGGCGCAGGCGATCGCCGCGCGCGGTGTGGCATTGGCGCCGCCCGACCGCCAGGTGCCGCTGCTCCCGCCGGGCATCGCGGCCAAGGCAGCGCTCAGCACCCAGGAACGGCGGTCGGCGCTGACCGTGGAGGTGCTTTTGAACAAAGGCTTCGCCATCGAGGCATACACAGTGGGCCTGCGGCGGGTGCGGGCCTTTGCCGAGGAGCATTCCCGCGCGGCCACCGCGTTGACCGGGGGACTGTACCTGAAGGCCTGGGCGATCTCGGGGACGATCATACTGCCCGACTGGCCCCGGCGCGACTAGGGAACCGGGATTTTTACCGCAACAGCAGCAGCTTCTGCATCTGCACCGTGGGACCGGCCTGCATTCGCACCAGGTACACCCCGCTGGCCAGGGGGCGGCCCGGGTCGTCGGTGCCCGGCCAGGTTACCTGGTAATAGCCGGGCGGCTGCTCGGCGTGTACCAGGGTGCGGACCCGCTGGCCGCCGAGGTTGTAGATCTCCAGGCACACCGCTCCGCCCTCGGCCAGGTCGTAGGGCAGCAGGGCGGTGGTGTTGAAGGGGTTGGGATAGCCCGGCAGCAGGGCGGTGGTGGTCGGCAGGATGGCAGCCTCGTCCTCCACCGCCGTGGCGCCGCCGCTGCCCGACAGGAAATGGGCCTCAGCCGTTGCTGATTCCCGCCGTACCGCCCCGCCGGGTAGGCGCAGCGAAAAACCCGGGATGTACAGCCAGGTATGGCCGCTGAACCCGGGCAGCACCTCGAAGGAAAGCTGGCCGAGCACCCCGCTGCCGCTGTTCTGGATATCGCTGCCCAGCACCGCGCCGCCGACGATGACACTGTCGCCTTTGGTGCTCACCAGCGCCGACAGGCCGGGCAGGAACGCTCCGGGCCGGAAGCTGTCCGGAATGTAGCGCAGCTCCAGGGGGTCGAAGCCGATGGCCGCGCTCCAGCCGTTGATGGGCGGGGTGTCGCGGACGAGCAACTGCACGCTGTAGATACCCCCTGGTCGCACGTTTTCGAGAAAGAGCTGCTCCTGGTCCCCGGCGCTCAGGTCGAAATCGAAGCCCAGGGAGGGCGGCGGCGCCCCGGCAAAGGTGATCAGATTACCGAGGCTGCGTCTGTGGATGCCCCCTTCGAGTGGGCGCAGGGAGAGTTCGACGAGTTCCACCTTGGCACTGCCAAAAAAATCGGGCAACACCTCGAAGACCAGGGTGCCCAGCGGGCCGTCGCCCTCGCCGCTGCCGTCGGTGCCCAGGGTGCTGCCGCCCAGGATCACCTGCCCCTCGCCCTCGTCCACTAGCGCCACCAGGCCGGGCACGAAGCTGCTGGGGGTGAAGCTGCCGCTGAGGTAGCGCAGTTTTTGGGCGTCGTAGCGCAGGGTCGCGCCCCAACCGCGGATGGGCAGGGTGCGGTGCAGGTAGAGCTGCACGGGATAGGTCGCGCCGGGGAGCGCGTTTTTCACCGAGCGGTGCTGCTGATCCCCTTCGGCCAGGTCGAAGTCGAGGACCAGGTTGGCGGGGGCGTGGTGGATGGTGGCAGCGGTGCGCAGGGTGCCCCGGTAGCGCTCTCCCGACTCCAGGCGCAAGGTAAACTCCGCCACCTTGAGCACGGCGCTGCCCAGGAAGCCCTCGCGGGCGGCAAAGCTGAGCAGGCCCAGTTGACCGCCACCGCCGCTGCCGGTGCGGGCACCCAGCAGGGCTCCCCCCAGGGTGAGCCGACCCTCGCGGTCGTCCACCAGCGGGGAGAGTCCGGGTAGGAAATCACCGGGCTGGAAGCTGCCGCCCACATAGCGGACCTGCAGGGGATCGTATTCGATAAGGGCGCTCCAGCCGGTGAGGGCCGGGGCGCCCTCGATATGCAGCTGAAAGGTATAGGTAGGACCGGCCTGGGCGGCGAGGCGCTCGGCCTGGTTGCCCGGACTCAGATCGAAGTCCACCGAGACGATGGGTGGCAGCAGGCTGCCGGCGCCCGAGGCCAGGCGGACCGGGAGCTGCACCCAGCGGCTGGCCACCTGCCCGCTGCTCTGCCGGAGCTTGATCTGGGTGAGGGTCAGGACGGCCTCGGTCCCGAAACCAGCGAGCACCTCGAAGGAGACCACTCCCAAAGATCCGCTGCCGGCCCTACGGGTGACCGCGCCCAGCACGGCGCCTCCTACCTCCACCTGTCCGGCCCTGGCATCGCTTAGCGGCACCATGCCGGGCAGAAAGGCGCCGGGCTCGAAACTGCCGTTGAGGAAGCGCAGCTGGGTGGGATCGAAGACCAGCACCGCGCTCCAGCCAGTGATCTCGGGCAGATCGAGGGCGTAGAGCTGCACATCGACAATGCGGTCGGCGCCAGCCCGGTCGAAGAGCACCTGGCCCTGGTCGCCGTCGGCCAGGTCGAAGTCGAGGGCGATGGAGAAAAGCGGGGCGGCGAGGGTGTCCGGCGCGGGTGGGGGCAGGGAGTCGGGTGGAGCCACGGCGATGGTGTCGGTCGAGGGCGGCAATGTAGTATCGGCGCTGGTGTTGCCGGTAGTGAAGGGCAGCACCCGGTCCGGTGCCTGGTTGCCATAGAGGTCCCGCACCCCGGCCAGCTCAAGTTGGTAGGCAGTGTTGGGCGCCAGGTGCGGTGCCTTCCCGCGGTCGATCACCAGGGAGTCGAAGGCTACCCAAAAGGTCCAGCCCACCGTGCTGTTATCGCGGCGCAGTAGCACCTGAAGCGTTGGGTCCACTGGTTCGGTGAAGGCCACGTAGAGCTGGTCGAGGGTGCCGGGGTCGGTCGTAAGTCCGGCCAGGGCCGGGGAGGTGGCGCGGATGGCCGGCGGGGTGGTGTCGCGCGGTGGCTGGTAGGGATAGGGGGCGGCGACCAAGGGGGTAGGGGTGGCGAGGCCGCTGATCTTGCGGATGCGGTGGTTGCCCTCGTCGGCCACGTACAGATCGCCGCGGGCGTCGCCGAAGAGGTTGCGTGGGTCGTCGAAGGAAGCGTGGAGCGGTGGGTCGCCGTCGCCGGCATATCCCTCCCTGCCGTTGCCGGCGACGGTGGTGATGACGCCGTCGGGGTCCACCCTGCGGATCACCTGGCCGTCGAGGAGGAAGAGCTGCTGGGCCGCGTCGACGAAGATACCCTTGGGGGCGATAAGGCCGGTCTGGGTCGCCGGGCCGCCCTCGCCGGTATACACCTGTCTGCCGTTGCCGGCCACGGTGGTGATGATCCCGCCGGAATCGACCTTGCGCACCCGGTAATTGCCGAGGTCGGAGAGGTAGAGATCCCCGCGCGTATCCAACCACAGATCCACCGGGAGGTTCAGGCAGGCCTCGGTGGCCCTCCCGTTATCGCCGCAGTACCCCTTTCTGCCGCTGCCGACCACGGTGGTGATGATCTGGGTCAGGGCGTCCACCCGGCGCACGCGGTGGTTGTAGGTGTCGGCGATAAAGAGGTTGCCCTCCGGGTCAGCGACCACCGCGCCGGGGGAACTGAGCACCGCCTGCGACGCGAATCCGCCATCCCCGCCAAAGGAGCCGCTGCCGGCCCACCAGGGCTTCTCCTGGCCCACCACCCCGGTCACCTTGCCGGTCTGGTCCACCTTGTAGATCAGGGGCCTGGTCCATTCAGGGAAATAGAGACCACCCTCCCTGTCGGCGAAGATACTGATCGGCACCGAGAGGTTGACCATACTGGGCAGGCCGCCACCGGTGGGGTAGACCTGGGCGGGGGAACGCACCACGGTGCTGACGTACCCCGAAGGGTCGATGCGGCGGATCAGCCGCTCCCCCAGGTCGGTGAAGTAGATGGTGCCCTCGTTGTCCACACAAAGGTCATAGGGCCGGGGCAGGCTGGTCTGGGTGGCCTGCAGGCCGTCGGGGGTGTTGTCCTTGCGGCCGTTGCCGGCGACGGTGGTGACGGTGGGTTCGATTTTATCCCCTGGCAAGGGATCTGGCAACAGGGGCACGAAGGTGGCGAAACGCAGCGCGAGATCCCCGGCGACATTGCCGGCCAGATCCTGTACCCCGGAGACGGTGATATGATACCAGAATCCAGGGTCGAGGTGGGAAGCGGAGGGGACGGATGTGAAAAGGGCGATGCTGAGGGTCCGTTCTTCGGTCAGCCATGCAGACCATTTGAGTTCCACCCCGTTGCGCTCGATGTGTAATTCGAGCCCATCGACGTTTATCGGCTCGTCGAAGGTGACACGGAGGTGTTGCTGGCCAAAGGCCGCAGCATCGATGTTCGTGGCACCGTCGGCAGGAAAGGAGGATACCATGCGCGGAGCCGTGTGATCAACAAGGGAGTCCTGGGACACCGGGAGGGCCTCGGCTACCAGGGGAGTGGGCGCGGCGATGCCCCGGATCAGAGTCAATGAAAATCTTTGTGTAAATGGCATGATCAGGGTAAGGTGCAGCTTTCAGGAAACATCAAGGCAAACTGGTTGAGCGCGGCCTTCCAGTCCTTGAGGGGTCGGGTCCACTTCTTGGCAATGTTTCTCATGGCC
>SXGU01187653.1_pt1 | contig 11595 bp, 11 predicted proteins | sample 3174531 | NCBI WGS metagenome assembly SXGU01 (sample SAMN11356863, study PRJNA531348) | freshwater metagenome | isolation source: freshwater sample F1-140 | place: China: Fuxian Lake, Yuxi | collected 2017-12-25
CAAGTTCCATGATGCCAAGGTCGCAGGCTCGGCTACTGTGACTTTATGGGGAACCGGTAAAGCGATGCGGGAGTTCTTGCATGTGGATGATATGGCCGCTGCGTGTTTGCATGTCATGAATCTACCTAAGCAAAATTATCAAGCCGCCACCGAGCCGATGTTGTCACATATCAACGTCGGCACCGGGGTGGATGTCACCATCAGGGAACTGGCGGAAACGATACAAAAAGTGGTGGGTTTTGCTGGCGAGATTATCTGGGATAGCACTAAGCCCGATGGCACACCGCGTAAACTCATGGATAACGCTAAATTACGCTCTTTAGGCTGGCAACCGACTATCGATCTGGCAGAAGGTCTTAAATTGACTTATCAATGGTTTATCGAGCATCAAGCTAATTTTAAAAGTCATTAGGGCTGGCGTATTTTTACAATTTATTGCCTGAAGGAATAAAGCCCAACTTTTTTGTTGGGCTTTGCTTTGCCCTAGATTTTGTTTTTAGCTCAATTGATGTGCTTTTCAGTGCAATCTTCGGATAGCCATTTCCCGGCATTTTAGGGTTCCCGTGCTGCGTGGCAACCCGCTCAAGCGACAGCTTGCGTAGGTTGGGTTAGCTCGATAGAGCGTAACCCAACAATCGAAGCCATTAGCATCTGATAAGCCGACGTGTTGGGTTACGGCTATCGCCTAACCCAACCTACGCTGAATAGTTACAGATATTTTTGATGGATTGATTCTTCGATTAACGCACTCGTTTTAAGGCTTAATTTTGAGTCATCTGCCAGATGCCAAAGTAAAATATGCGTATCTAACAGTAGATTCATTACATATAATCCTTGAAATCGGCCAAAGGCTCAGAAAAATCATCCGCTATAAAAGTAATTATATTTTTTGCAGAACCGCGTTTTAAATTTGATTTTTTGTATTCATTTGACTTTTCAGAAGTTAATTTACTCATTAAAGCCATTTGCATTTCAATAGTGCTTATATACTGCTGGACAATATTGCTGGGTAGACCATCTGGAATATTGATACTAATTTGCATGATGTTTTTCCCAGTGTTGAGTTATTGAATTAAGTATGCGTCAACTAAAAAACGCATTTCAAGCAACACTCAATATGGGATGATCCATTTGATGTGCCGCGTATGCAAGCGAGGCTTTAATGTCCTCCCCCTCAAGATAGGGAAGTCTTGTAATATCTCCGCTTCAGCGGCGCCCGACGCCAACAAGTCAAGTATATCTTTAGGATTTCGTCAAAAATAACTTCCCGAAATGGATTGCTCACCCGCAAGGTAGGATGGGCTGACGACTGCATGGATGCCACCACTAAAGGGTGGTCTATGGACAGAGGTAGAGCAATGCAGGGAGCAATTGCCGAGCAACGTGAAGCCCATCACCAGCCATGATGGGCTTCCTGACGTCAGCCCATCCTACATTTAGCCATGGGAATAGGGAAGTGATTTGTAACCATTTCTATAGCATGCATGTTTGGATCCTTTTGCAGCAATTGCCGCAATAAGGTGGAAGGGGCAGAGTCTATTATATTTACCCTCACCAGAGTTGTATAGGTTGCTAGGGTAATCTGGCATTTCAAGGTAAGTTTTCTCGATAGACTGTCAATATCTCTATATGACCATTATTAATTCGATACAGAAAACTGTATTTTTTATAAACCACCTTTCTTATACCTTCTCCATATTCAGGCTGCAATATACCGGATTCGGGAAACTGCCCTAACAATGTAATCAGCCATGATTCGAACTGCTTAAGATAGTTTCGTACAAATTCTTTAGATAGGCTTTGAGTATATAAATAATCAGCTATTTCTTCCATGCGCAGTTTTGCTCGTGGAGAAAATAAGATGGTTCTATTACTCATATTTGGAGCTAATTTCTTCGACTACAGTTGCAATATCAATACTTTCTCCTTGATCTAGCTCCTTAATCGATATACCTATATCGTATTTATTTTTCTGTTGCTTAATAAACTCAACAAATGCGTTTGTAATCGTTACTGTATTTTCTCCATAAAGTTGCTTAATACTATTTTCAATCTCAGGGTTATCTATTTCGATATTCAACATAATTTACCTACTCAACGGAAATGGGTAACACATATTCGGAATCAACATGCAATTAGTCGTTAGTTCTGTTTCTTGCTTTATCGTAAACCTGATTATTTTCTCTTTTGCCCATAGGATTCCGCCAAAAACAACTTCCCGAAATGGATTTCACACCTAAGAGGTAGGATAGGCTGACGTCAGGAAGCCCATCCTACATTTAGCCATGGGAATAGGGAAGTGATTTGTAACCATTTCCTAACCTGGAGATATTATCCACCATAAACAAATTTAGGTATCCGGAATAATCAATTGGCTAATTCCCAGACCGATTCCGCTGCTGACGAAATATAATCTGCCAATATTTGCAGTTTTTGAGACCCCAACCATGTCAAACACCCCAACCCACGTACTGGATTACGGCATTGCCGTGATTCATTCCAATCAACTGGAAGCCTTACGGGATGTGGTCGAGTATTGGATGCGGCAGCATCCGCTATCCGCGCTGGAAAACGAAATTTTGCTGGTGCAAAGCAACGGCATGGGGCAATGGCTGAAGCAAGGTTTGGCGCACAATAACGCTCTGGGCATTGTTGCTGCGATGCAGGTGCAACTGCCGTCTTTATTTATCTGGAGTGTGTACCGGGCCGTTTTGGGGCAACAAATCCCCCTGGAACAACCTTTGGCTAAAGCGCCGCTGACATGGCGCTTATACCGCTTGCTGCCCCGCTTGATAAAACAGGCCGAGTTCGCAAGTCTGGCGCATTTTTTACAACATGATCCAAACCAACGTAAACAGCACCAATTAGCCGAACAACTGGCCGATTTATTCGATCAATATCAAGTCTATCGCTCCGACTGGATCAGCGATTGGGCCGCTGGAAAAGATTATTTGCGCAACGCTCATGGTGAAGCTCAACCCCTTCCTGATCAGCAACGCTGGCAGGCCTTGTTATGGCGTGCGGTGCTAACTGATTTGGGCGCGGATAGTTCTGCGTTTTCCAGCCGGGCGGCGGTGCATACCCAATTCATGTCGCAAATCGATCAACTCAGCCAACGCCCAAGCGGATTGCCGCGCCGCATCCTATTATTTGGCTTGTCCTCGCTGCCGCAGCAATCCTTGGAAGTGCTGGCCAAGTTGGGCAAGTTTTGCCAAATCGTGTTGTTCGTACACAACCCTTGCCAGCATTATTGGGCCGACATTATCGAAGACAAGGAGTTATTAAAAGCCCAACGCCGCCGTCAGTCTTATAAAGCGGGTATGGTTAGCGACTTGAATCCGGAAACACTGCATCTGCACGCCAATCCACTGCTGGCGGCCTGGGGCAAACAAGGCCGGGATTACATTCGTTTGCTGGATCAGTTCGACGAAACGCAAGCCTATGCCAATTGGCACTGGCCGGAGCATAAAATCGATTTGTTCAAGGACTACGGTGAATCATCTGAACGCAGTTTGTTACAACAATTACAACAAGCCATCCTAGATTTGGAGCCTTTGCCGGAACAGCCTGTGCAGTTGGCAGACGTGGATGATTCGCTGGCGTTTCATATCGCCCACAGTCCGCAACGGGAAGTGGAAATCCTGCATGATCAGTTACTCGCTCGCTTCAATGCCACCCAGCCGGGTGCCGCAGCGGCATTATCACCGCGCGATATCATCGTCATGGTGCCGGACATCAATTTATACGCGCCGCATATTCGTGCGGTGTTTGGACAGATACAAACCGATGACCCGCGCTACATTCCATTCAGTCTGGCGGATCAGCAACAGCGTGGCGAAAATCCGTTATTGCTGGCCATCGAAGCCCTGCTCAATCTGCCGGATTCGCGATTCAATGTCAGCGAGTTTATGGGCTTGCTGGAATCACCTGCCTTAAGAACTCGCTTCGGCATCAGCGAAGTCGCCACTCCTAAAATTCATCAATGGCTGGAGCAATCCGGCATTCGCTGGGGCTTGAATGCCGAACAACGCCAGCAACAAGTCGAGATGCCTGATGATTTGCCAGCCAACAGCTGGGAATTTGGTTTGAATCGCTTATTACTGGGCTACGCAGTGGGTGCGGGAGAGGCTTTCAATGGCATCCAGCCTTACGAGGATATAGGCGGCCTGGATGCGCAATGGCTGGGGCATTTATGTCATTTGCTGGATACGCTAAAACACTATGCAAGCCGCCTGCAACAAGAACAAACAGCCCAGCAATGGCTGGAAACCCTGACTCAATTGCTGGCGGATTTTTTTATCGCCGACACGGATCAGGATAGAAAAACCCTGGATACGCTCAATCGCGGTTTAAGCCAATGGCATCAAGCTTGTCAATTAGGCGGATTGGGCGAAGCCGATCTTTTGCCGCTCAGCGTGGTACGCGATGCCTGGTTGTCCACTGTTGATGAGCCCAATCTGCATCAGCGCTTCCTCAGCGGACGGGTGAATTTTTGTACCCTGATGCCCATGCGGGCGATTCCGTTTCGGTTAATTTGCCTGTTAGGCATGAACGACGGCGATTATCCACGCAGTCAGTATGCGCATGGTTTTGATTTGATGAATCAACGTGGCCAGTATCGCCCCGGCGACCGCTCCCGTCGCCAGGATGATCAATACCTGTTTCTGGAAGCCCTACTGTCAGCGCGGCAATACCTGTATATCAGTTGGGTCGGTCGTAGCATCCGGGATAACAGCGAACGCCCACCCTCGGTGCTGATTGGGCAACTACGCGATTATCTAAAACAAAGCTGGTGCTTGCCTGATCAACAAAAATTGCTGGATGCATTGACTGTTTCGCATCCGCTGCAACCTTTTAGCGCGGCTTACGTGCAAAAAAACCGTGATCCACGCTTGTTCACCTACGCCAAGGAATGGTTTGAAAGCCCGCCAGTCGAGCACATCGATTTAGTTGAAAGGCCCACTCACGAACAAACAACTGTCCAACTCAGTCTGGAAACCCTATCGCGATTTTTAAAAGCGCCGGTGAAAAGCTTTTGCCAACACAGCTTGAAATTCAGTTTTGTAGCCGATGAGTTAACCAGTGAGGACAATGAACCGTTTGGGTTTGATCGCTTACAAGCTCATGTGTATAGCCAGCATTTGCTGAATGCGCTGCAAGCTCAGCAACCGAGTGATGTCAGTGCATTTTTGCAGCAACAAAAAGCCATCCTGGCTGGCAAAGGCTTGCTGCCTTTGGCGGGGTTTGCTGACCAAGCCTTTGCGCAAATGGCTTACCCTGCGACTCAAGCCTGGCGACATTATCAAGACCTGCTGGAACAATGGCCTACCGTCCTGGAACCACGCAGTATCGAGCTGAGTTTTGCAATCAGCGATGACATCAACGTGCAATTAAGCGGCGCGTTGCATCAACTGCGGTTAAATAATGATCAGCAACATGGCTTGCTGCACCTAAGCGCACAAACGTTGGTCAAAAACAAAACCAGCCAACCGCATAAGTTGATTGAGCAATGGCTGCAGCATCTGGCCGCCTGCGCGGCTGGCTTGAATACCCAAAGCATTATGATCGGTGCCGACCAACTGCTGACCATCCATCCGCTCCCGCAAAACCAGGCTTACGAACTACTGGCTGAGTTGATCCTGGCGTGGCAACTTGGTTTGCAAAACCCGTTGCCCATCGCCTGTCGCACTGGATTTGTCTGGCTGAATGCTGCCGCCGAATCCGCTAAGCAGGCGGCTCAATCCCAATACGAAGGCGACGATTGGAATCCCGGCGAAGTCGCCTATGATGCCTATCTGGCAAGGTTTTATCCCGACTTTGCCAGCCTGTATCCAGCCGAACAACTTGACTTTGAACACTGGGCCGATAAGTTGTATCGACCTTTGCATCAGCATTTGCAATTGCTTTAGCCAACGTGTTGGGTTACGGCTACCGCCTTTTATACCCTGTGGGTAAACCCAACCTTCGCTGAATAGATACTCTTATTCTAAGAAATCGTCTAAGGATTCCGCTAAAAATAACTTCCCTAAATGCCAAACCGTTCGTACCCTCAGGGCATAAATGCTGAGCTTGTCGAAGCATGGACGGTTTGGCGCGGTGGAGGCCGGATTTTTCCGTGCATCCTTCGACAAGCTCAGGACGAACGGAAAAATCCTTATCAGGCAAAATAGGGAAGTTATTTGTAACCAAATCCTAAGCCGTCAAAAATCCAAAGCGCTTCAGTCTATGTCTTAAAATGTTTCTACTGATACCCAACAGATTGGCAGTTTGCACCTGATTATTTTCACAGAACTCGTAGGCTGTACGAATAATGGCTTCTTCGAGGGTTTCGAACAAATCATCAATGGGTTGTTCATAGATATCCGACAACACATTTTCCAACAATTTCAGTGATGGCGGCGTGGCGCCATGGTGGCTGTTACTTCTGCTCAGACTGGCTTCAGAGGGTGACAGATGCAAATCCGCTGCGGTAACTTTGCCATGTTGGCAAATGAGTAAGGCATGATGAATCACATTTTCCAATTCGCGGATATTTCCCGGCCAGGCGTAATTGAGAAGCGCGCGCTCGGCGCCTGGAGTGACTTCCACTTCCGACATTTCCAGGCGTTTGCCATAGCGTTCCAGAAAATGATTCACTAATGGCATGATATCGCCGGGCCGCTCGCGCAATGGCAGCAAATCCAGCGAAGCCACATTTAATCGGTAATACAAGTCTTCCCGAAAGTGTCCAGCCTGCACAGCGGCCGCCAAATCGACATTGGTTGCCGCAACCAGCCTGACATCAATCGGAATGGATTGACGCGAGCCAATTCTGACCACCTCTCTTTCTTGAAGAACCCGCAAAATTTTGACTTGAGCGGATAATGGTAAATCACCAATTTCATCCAGAAACAAGGTGCCACCGTTAGCCGCTTCAAACCAGCCACTACGATTCGATATGGCGCCGGTAAATGAACCTTTTTCATGTCCAAACAGTTCGCTTTCCAGTAAATTTTCAGAAAAAGCCCCGCAATTGACTGCGACAAAAGGCCCATTGGCTCGATTGCTTAATTTATGCACCTTGCGGGCTGCCAATTCTTTGCCGGTACCGGTTTCACCAATAATCAAAACGGTAGCCTCACTCGGCGCAATGCGTTCGATATATTGCAGAAGTCTGCGCGATGCCGGATCGGTAAATACCAGCGCGGTAGCGCGAATAGACAGCGGATGAGTCGACGGATCGGGTAAGGTAATCAGCGGTTCGTCCGGCTTATCCAATAAATGATCAGAGACCAGCTCGTCAATTCTGTGGTTGTTTAACATGTGCGCTATATAGATTCGATTAGAAAATGTAATTGAATAAGGACAAAACCAGTGGCGCCGATTTTTATCAAAGCGCCATAAGCTGTTTTTGAAAATGAGTTTGCATAAATCGACCTAGATCTAGTGAATTGGAAAAACTCTCAATACCTCTGCTGGAACGGTCAGTCGATATTGGAAACGCCGGTGAATTTCCAAAGAGTTCGGTGAATACTTTGCTAGGATTTAACTCTAAATTTCTGGTGTTTCTCGATCTGCACGATACGTCCATCGTGCACAACGATTTCAATGGATCCAAAACGCATGCCATTCAAAATGGAAGCTATATGTTTGGCTATCTCTTGGCTTTGCAGTAATTTGAATATTTCATCTTCAAGTTGTTGAGTCATGTTGTCTGCCTTGAATAGATGATAAAAGTGTTTAATCGGAAACGATGTTAGCGAAATACAATTACTATATAAAGCGATAAAAATAGAACTGTTTATCTAAATTTAGAATAACCAATATCTTTCACACTATGGAATGTAATCACTTATAGCAAGGACTGTCATCGTGCCAGCAAAATCTTCTCCGGAACACGCTCATACCCGCTCAAAGCGTTATCTAGAATCAATCAATAGGCAAAAAAAACCCGCCTTAAAGACGGGAGAGGTAGGAGAGCTCCTATGAAACCTGGCAAACCAATATGTATAAATATCGCTGAATAAAGGCGCAAAACCTGTTAGGCCTATCGCCACTTTTTAAAACGCCTGATTCATCAGGATTGAGATATAAAACCTGTTGCAAATCCGCTTTGATGGCATCAATTTTTGTTTTGATCATGGGGTTGTCCTCACTGACATTGCATGATTAAAGCTTACAAAACATTTGACTTAAATAAAAACGATATAAATAGACATACAAATTAAATAATTAGATATAGCTGTTGTAATTGAGTAAGACTCAAGAGAAATCCCCTTTGACCATCCCCATCCTGTTGTTTGATAAACAACAGTTGTTGTTGGGCTGCGCAAATCGCCGCACTTTAGCTTCTCAAAAAATCAAGCACGCAAAGTATTTTGAAATCAACTTTTTGAATTTTTATTAAAAATCAATAGATTGAACAATAAACTCTAGCCAGCTCCCACAAGTTTCGGGCTTAAATAAATTGGCCGCTGAATTGCTTTGCAATAACTGGGATTAATCCTACCCATCGTTTATTCAAAATTATTCAGGAAATTCATTATGAAAAACAATCTACAAAGTTCTCTGCTCATTGGCTTGGGTTTTGTCAACATAGCGTTGGCAAATGCCGACGATTTGACGGGTAATCGCTATGGATATCCGGTTTTGTATCATTCCGAAATTAGCTCGGCTAAAGCCTGGCTGGATGTGCAGAAAAGCCATCGTCGTCATGATGACGATAATGACGAGCAGTTAAAGCCGGTCATATTGGACGTACGTAGAATAGAAGAGTTTGTCGCCGGTCATCCGGTTGGCGCTTACAGCATCCCATTTCCACACATTACCGGCAGCCCCAGTGAGGCCGACGATAGCACTGATTACATTGGTTATGATATTTCTGCCGATCCTGAAGTCGGTTTTCTGTTGGACGCTACAGCCAAAGATGGCACGCTGTCGATTCAAAGCTTTGTCGACTATGTAGAATCCAGGTTTCCGAATAAAGATCACCCCCTTTATATTCTTTGCGCGACCGGACATCGCAGTGTGCAAGCCGCCAATGCCTTGGCAAAATACGGCCATTACACTAACGTCAGAAATATATGGGAAGGCTATAACGGTCAACCCAAATACGCTTACACAGGGAATAAACCCAGCGAACCTTTAATTGCTCTGGATTTAAATAATGATGGCTTAGTAGATGGAAACGATCGTGATGGTTGGGCTTATTTTCAAGATCTGCCGACAGAAATAAAATTGGATAAAAAGCGCTTGTTTAAACCTTACCTGACGCTGTATCCCTGGAAAAAATAATGTGCAAAGGCTGAGCCAGTATTTATTAACTGGTTCAGCCTTTGCTGATCAAACAAATTTATTTATATTTCGGCTTGCCGTCACCGAAAGCATTAAGAGAAACTTCAAAATAAAAGAAGTTACCGGGTTCGGTAGTATAAGGGCCATTGTCTTTGGCTTGATCCACGGTGTAATCACCCGGTGTAAACCGGGCATAACTCATACTCCAGTCGACGTAAGGATTCAGTTTGTGGCGTAAACGAATGTCGAATTCATGTCCGAGAAAACTGCCACTCTTGCCGCTTTTATCCTGCAAACCTGCCCGACTCCAGGCTGCTGTTTCACTATCCAACCAATAAACGTTATAACCGGTATCGATGCTGACATCTTTATAGGGGGTAAACTCGACCCTGGCTTTAGGCGCTCGCACGTTAGTCCATGAAAAATAGTCATTTCTGGACCAAGGTTGATTAAAGCCGTAAAACGCATCAAAGTTTTCATTCAGGTTATCGCCCGGATTTTTATCGCCGCTGCCATAGCCATAGTAAAGACTGGCTCGGGGTTTCCATTCATGATCAAAGGTATACCCTGACTCCAACGAATAAGCCAAAGCGTTTTGTTGCTGCAATACTTCATCAACATATTTGGTTGGATTGCCTTTGCTATCGGTCGTCGCACCTCTCGTGCCATTCCCGACCCGCCCGAATTGCTTATTGATGTCTGCATCGAAATCAAAACCGGAGTCGCCGAACAAACCATAGACCCTTAGACCTGGTGAGTAAATATCCGCACTATTGGTCTGATACGCCGGATCCGCGTTATTGGGGTCACCCTTGGTTTTACGACCGATAAAATAAGGTTGGATGGTAATGACATCCGACCACTGTTTTAAACTTAATACACCACCATAAACCCAGGTGCGCTCATCAGCACGATCAAAGTCGTATTTCAGACGTTCAATGGGTTGCAAAGCAAAGGTATCCAAATCCCAATCGTTCTGCTTTTTGCCAAAACGCAGCCGATAGCCTTCAAAATTATTAGTGGTATTCCGGAATTGGTTGTTGGCAATCAGGCGTCGGTCGAGCAACTCCAGACTTTGTCGCCCGGCCCGTATGCTTAGAGGTCGATTACTCCCCAGGATATTGTCAAAATAAAGCTCGCCATAGCCCTGAATCAATTCAGTCTCGTTGACATCAGCTACCGAGGTTTCGTAATGACTGCCATAGCTACGCGAATCCTGAAACTCCACAGCAAAGCGTAATGGATCGAGAATATCCTTGATGCCAAGGTAGGCGCGTGTCCGCAACAAATCCACATTATCGGGCAAACCGCGATAATTCTTTTTATTAGGTACACCATTCGCTTCCATGGTGGTATAAGGCCGGTAATCGTTTTCTCGATACTCATATCGATTCCGAAAATCCAATCCCACATCCAGCCATTCAATATCGCGAAACGCCTCGAATTGAGTTTTGCTTAAATTGCGAACATAACTGGGTGGATCGGGTTCCGGCTCAACCCGATAGCCCCGGGTTTTCTGATAAAAATCCTCAGCAGTCGCCAGACTTGGCAAAGCCAGCAACAAACCAATAATACTGGTTGCCGTGTGTGTGTAGTGATGTTTCATGGTTAACCTTTTAGTAGTGGAATTAAGGTAATCAAAAGACGGTTAGCTAATGCTAGGTTAACTTCCGGTATACCGGTCAGTGAAAAACATTTTTCAATCAACCCTGTTGCCTGAATTTCTATTGATAAGATTAGTGTGCTGCAAAGATTTTTACCCTGAATCGCTCATGACGATCAATTAGCCCAACGCGCCCGGCATGCACCAGAATTTCGACAGAACCAAAATCTATATCTTGAAGCAATTTCATCATGCATTGGGCCAATTCATAGCTTTGCATGGAGTTGAAGCTCTCAACATCCAATTGATTTTTAAGGTTCGCCCCTAAAAATACACGGATGCAATTTAAATTGAGTCTGGGTTGATAGGAATATTAGCGAAGTACGCCTTCTATTTGAAACGATAAAAATAGAATTCTTTATCGAAATATGGCATTAAGAGGTTTTGAAAAGAATTTTTTTGAACAAGCAGTTTGGTTTAACCCGGATTGTTCATTAGAAGATGAATGTCCATTAAATCAACAATTTACAATCTAATGGTATCCATTAAAAATCGTCAGAATTCAGTGCATTTCTGGCTAATGGATTATTTGGGTTTAAATGCAATTATCAAAGCGGTGTTTAGCTTACGGCAATAAAAAAGGCCTAGGTCGTGAAACCTAAGCCTTTATTTTTATGGAGCTGGTGATGGGACTCGAACCCGCAACCGCCTGATTACAA
>SXGU01263445.1_pt1 | contig 11594 bp, 9 predicted proteins | sample 3174531 | NCBI WGS metagenome assembly SXGU01 (sample SAMN11356863, study PRJNA531348) | freshwater metagenome | isolation source: freshwater sample F1-140 | place: China: Fuxian Lake, Yuxi | collected 2017-12-25
GCGGATGGCGATTTCGCCGCGATTGGCGATCAGTACACGTTCGAACACGAGGATGTTCCACTACGGATGGCGATGGCGGGACGGCCCGCCGTTGCCGGCCGCGCGATCACCGGAGGCTCGCTCAGGGCCCGGGGGATGTCCAGCCGGATCGCGGCTTCCGCGCGGCGCGTGCCGATTCCGTCAGTCGAACGCCGGCTGGGCGTGCGCTGGGGCTGCCCGGTGCCTGACCATGCCCAGGAGGTCGAACCTGAGCATGCAGAGCGCTGCGAGCAGGGCGAGCGAGGCGGAGACGAAGAACACCTGGTGCGCCGCCAGCATCTCCGCAAGCGAGGGGTACAGGGCCGCGCCCATGGAGCGCGCGAGGTTGGCGGTTGTCATGTACACCGCGAACTGGCTGGCGGCGACGGCAGGCGTGCACGCACTCATGAACAGCGCAATCATCGCCACCATCACGCACTGGCCGGCTACGTCGATGGCGAACATCGCCGCCGGTGCGACGAAGGGCGTCGGCCACCAGGGTTGCGCCGTGCCGATGGCCGCGAACACTGCCGCAATGGCGAACAGCGCTGCGGCCAGCATGCGGTCGGCGCCGTAGCGATCGATGAGCAGGCCGAACGCCAGCCCCAGCACTGCCGCGATGGCACTCGTGGTGGCGATGTACTGCGCAAACGCCTCGGAGCCGTAGCCCAGGGTGTTCACGGCGATGTCCGGATACATCACCAGGCCCATGCCGCCCGCCGTGCGGAACAGCAGTTCGACGAACACGAGCAGCAGGCTCATCGGCACGAACAGCACGCGCAACAGGTCGCGCACGATCGTCACCCAGCCGGCGTGGCCCGGGATGTCCGGCCTTGGCGTGGCGGTACCCGCACTCCAGGGCAGCAGGCGTTCGCCGGCGCGCTCGCGGAACAGGAAGGCCAGCACGCTCACGAGTGCGACCATCAGGGTGAGGGCGATGCCGGCGAGGGGCACGCCACCCGCGACGAGCAGCGAGCCGCTGAGCGCGCCCGACATCGACATGCCGAAGACCTGGCCCCCCATCATGAAGCCGTTGGCGCGGCCCTGCTCCGCCGGCGGCAGGATGTCGATGGCCATGCCGTCGACGGCGACATCCTGGGTGGCCGAGAACGCGTTGATGGCGGTGGCCGCGATGGTGAGCAGCAGCAGGTCGGCGCCCGGATCGGTGACGAACAGCAACGCGAGCGACGACGCCACCACGCCGATCTGGGCAAACACCACCCAGGGCCTGCGGCGGCCCATCGGCAGGAACTGGTAGCGGTCCATCAACGGTGCCACCACCAGTTTCATCGCCCAGGGCAGTCCCGTGATGCCCACGAAGCTGCCGACCTCGACGGCACTCATGCCATTGGCGAGCATCCATGCCGGCATCGCGAGACTGAACAGCCCGATCGGGAAGCCCTGGGCGATGTAGAACACGGTGAACGTGGCGAAGCGCAGCCAGCGATGCTGGCTGAGGGCGGGCAGCGTGCTGCCCGCGGTCGAGGGATCCTGTTGCATCGTCGAGCGCGCGCCTTGTTTTGTCGTCAGGCAGGACGAGGGCTGCCGTCACGCAGGACCAGGGGTGCCCTCAGGCAGGGTCGAGGCGCACGAAGCGGCGCGGCGGGAAGCCCATCAGGGCGCGCATGGCGAAGCCGAGCGGCCGCGCCGCCGCCAGGCGTTCGTGTTCCTCGCCTTCCACGGGCACTGCCAGGTAGTCACGTTCAACGCCATCGATCGTCACCCGCACGCTGGGCGTCTCCAGTACCTCGTTGTACCAGGCCCGCGGCCAGTGGTTGGCGGCCACATACACCTGGCCCTCGAGTTCGATGCGGGACAGCACGCGGTCGTTGGCGGTGCCCATCTCGTTGGTGGTGGTGATGATGAGGGTGGATTCGCTCTGCGGCTGCAGGATGCCGATCGACAGTTCGAACACCGCGACGATGGCGACGTAGACGAGGAGCACGATTGCGGCGATCTTCACTGCTTTCATGGAGCACCTCCGGACGGCGGACTGGAGCGCGAACCTTACCAGTGCGGCAGCATGGGCGGTGGCGCCCAGGGTGGTGACAGGACGGCGGTTGGCGATGCGGTTGGCGATGCGGTTGGGGATGCAGCAGGAGACGACGATGCAGATGCCGGCAGAGGAGCGCATTCGTGCCTACTTCACCGACTGCAGCCAGGGCGACGCGGCAGCGATTGCGGCGCACTTCACCGAGGCCGCGGTCATCTACGACACCAATGTGCCGCCGGTGCAGGGGCGAGAGGCCATCGGGCGCTTCTGGGTGCGTGTGCGCGAGAAGTGGGGTGGCGCGGCGTGGCAGGTGAAAGCCGTGCTTGCCACGGGTGAGCACGCCGCGATCGAGTGGACGATGACCGGGCGACAGCGAGTCAGCGGCGTGCCCTTCGCGGTCCATGGTGCCGAGTGGTATCGATTCGAGGGCGGGCGCATTGCGGAGATCCGCCAGTACTGGACCTTCGACCCCAGGGCACCGGGGTCCGGGCTGCTCGGGTATCCGCCGCATGCCTCGCGTGCAGCGTCCAGTGAATAGCAAGCCAGGGGATACACACAGATGGGCGAACACTTCGAAGGCCGCATTGGCACCACTGCCGACGAGAGCGAGCCCTGGTGGCCCGCACGTGCACGCCCAGCTGCGAGCGCACCCAACGTGCTCGTGATCGCGCTCGATGACACGGGCTTCGCGCACCTCGGCTGCTACGGCTCCGACATCGACACGCCGAACATCGATGCGCTCGCGGCGCGTGGCATCCGCTACACCAACTTCCACACCACGGCGCTGTGCTCGCCCACTCGCGCCTGCCTGCTCACGGGCCGCAACCATCACTCGGTAGGGATGCGCTTCCTCTCGAACGCAGACACCGGCTTCTCGAACTGCCGCGGCCAGATCACGCCGCGCGCGGCGACGATTGCCGAGGTGCTGCGCGAGCAGGGCTACAACACCTTCGCCCTGGGCAAGTGGCACCTGGCGAACATGGAGGACTGTGGCCCGGCCGGACCCTTCGACCAGTGGCCGCTGCAACGTGGCTTCGATCGCTTCCACGGCTTCCTCGGCGGCGCGACCGACCAGTACTCGCCGGAACTCGTGATCGACAACCATCCGGTAGAGCCGCCGAGCGACCCGGCCTACCACCTGTCCGAGGACCTGGTGGACCAGGCGATCCGCATGATCACCGCGCAGCGCTCCACGGGCGGCGACCGGCCGTTCATGATGTATCTCGCGTTCGGCGCCACGCATTCACCGCACCAGGCGCCACCCGAGTACATCGCGAAGTACGCGGGCCGCTACGACCGCGGCTGGGACGAGACGCGGCCCATCTGGTTCGAACGCCAGAAAGCGCTCGGCATCGTGCCGCCGGATGCGCAGCTCGCGCCGCGCAATCCCGATGTCACGGCGTGGAACGAACTCGCTGCCGACCAGCGGCGGCTCTACGCGCGCATGCAGGAGGCCTTCGCGGGCTTCCTCGAGCACACGGACATGCAGGTCGGTCGGCTCATGGACTTCCTGGCGGAGATCGGCTGCCTGGACGACACCCTCGTGCTGTTCCTCTCCGACAACGGCGCGAGCCAGGAGGGCGGCAACGACGGCATGCTGAACGAGCTCGCCTACTTCAACCGGCTCGCGGAGCCGGTGCCGGCGATGCTCGAGCGCATCGACGACATCGGCGGGCCGCACATCTACAACAACTACCCGCGTGGCTGGGCGCAGGTGGGCAACACGCCGCTGCGCTTCTACAAGCAGAACACCCATGAGGGTGGCATCCGCGACTCGCTGATCGTCTCCTGGCCGGCGCACATCGCCGCGCGTGGTGAGGTGCGCGACCACTATCACCACGTGATCGACCTCTATCCGACGATCCTGGAGTGTACGGGCATGCGCGCCCCGCAATCCTTCCGTGGCGTGGCGCAGATGCCGGTGGAGGGCGTGAGCCTCGCCTACACCTTCGCAGACGGTGCAGCGAAGGGGCGCCGCCGCGTGCAGTACTACGAGATGCTCGGACATCGCGCCATCTGGAAGGACGGCTGGAAGGCCGTCACGCGACATCGCCAGGGCCAGCCCTTCGCGGAGGACCGCTGGCTGCTGTATGACACCGCGAATGACTTCGCCGAGTGCAACGACGTCGCGGCGCAGCATCCCGAGAAGCTGCGCGAGCTCGTGGATGCCTGGTGGACGGAGGCCGGGCGCTACAACGTGCTGCCGCTGGACGACCGCGGCCTGGAGCTGTTCTCCCTGCGCCGGCCCGATGCGCGCGGCCCGCGGCTCACGCACCGCTACTTCCCGGGCACGCCGCACATCGAACGCTTCGCGGTGCCGGACATCCGCAATCGCTCGTTCTCGATCAGCGCGCGCATCTCGCGCGAGAGCGCGGCCGACGAAGGTGTGCTGGTGGCATCGGGTGCGCGCACCGGCGGGCATGTGCTGTTCGTGCAGGGCAATCGCGCGGTGTTCGTCTACAACCGCATCGGCACGCTCACGCGGCTTGCGTCGGACATCGAACTGCCGACGGGCGAGTGCAGCATTGCCGTGGTGTTCACGAAGACGGCAGAGCATGCCGGCGAGCTGACGTTGCGCCTCGACGGTCGAGGCGCCGGGTCCTGCGCGCTCACCCTGCTGCCATTCCGGCAGGCGCTGTTCGGCATGGACATCGGTGCCGACCACGGATCCTCCGTGTGCACCGACTACGTGGCGCCGTTTCGCTTCAGCGGGCGGCTGTACCACGTGGACTACGTGCTCGGTACCGACCGCGACGACGTCCAGCGCGCCGCCGCGATCGAGGCCAGGAACGCCCTCGTGGATCAGTGATTCGCTCAGATGGTCGTGACCACGCCGGCGATGCGCAGCAGATCGACCACCCTGAAGTCACCGTTCGTTCCCAGGTGGGACGTCCAGTCCGGATCCTGCGCGAGGTAGGAACTGGAATCGCCTTGCAGCAGCCCGATCATCACCTCGCCCACGATCCTGCCACCGACATGGCCAAGGCGCTTTCCGTCGCTCATGACGTCGGCTTCGCGCAGGCAGTAGAACCACAATGGCGTTCGATCGTGCAGGTTGTAGGGCTTCAGGTCGACCAGGTCTGCTTCCGGAAGGACAGGCAACTGCATCGCGGCTGCGACGCGCTGACCCGATGGCACCTTGAACGTGACGTGACGCAGCAGGTTCAGTTGCGCGAGCGCCTGCGGACCACCCGGGGGCAGACCGGGAAGATCGAACATCACCGTCGAGATTCGAGTGTCGATACGCTTGTTGTTGCGCACCTTGTTGTTCGGCCCGCCGAAGTCGAAGAACGTCTGCCAGTCGATGAACCGACTCGCTGCGCGCGTGCCGCCGCGCATGTCGATCGTCACGGGATTGACTGCAAGGTTGTCGTTGAAGAACAGGGCGAACAGGTCGGGGTTGTTGCCCTTCCCGAAGTTCACCCGATAGCTCGGCCGCACCTGCGAGTGGCCGAAGCGATAGGCCCCCACCGAGAAATCGACGGGGATGAACGGCGCGTCCTTCCACTTGTAGAACGTGCGACCGTTCGTGAGGATGTCGTCGAGCATCGGCTGGCCGATGGTCTGTGGCAGGAACTCATGCAGGATGATCCACTGATAGTGCCAGCGCACGAGCCTCTGCGCCTCGAGGAAGACGTCCAGCGGGTCAGTCAACCCGAAGTCGGCCTTCACGCGTGCCACCACGGCATTGTGGAACCGGATGAATGCCAGTTGCAGTTGCGAGAGCACGAGGTTCTCGTCGTTGCGTGGGTCGCCGATCAGCGGTGTCGACTGGCTGTTGCGCGGCAGGTCGAACTTCTGCGTGCCGTCGCGTGAGACGGCAGCAGATCCCGGGATCGGCTTCACGAGCAGCGTGGTCATTCCGCCATCCGCAGTCTGGTCGAACAGGTGCGGGGAACCGTTTGGTCCGGAGCCGTAGAGGCTGTCGAGTGCGAAGGTCGGCACCCGGAAGTTGCGGATCATCTCCGGATCGACTTGCTGCTCGAGGCTGGACGTGATGTCGAGCGTCATGTCGTGGTCGAGAAACTGACCGAGAAAGGTCATGCCCGCCGTCATGTCCGGATTGTTCGCGAACAGCGGTGCCTGGAGGATCAGGTTCTGTCGCGCTGGACCTCAGGAGGCGGTGCCTGAATTCGCGCCGTTCGGAAGGCACCACCAGGCTGCGTGGTCGGGATTCGAGCGGTGTCGCGAAGACTTGCCGCGCGCGATCGTCCGGTCAGATGCTCAACACGATGGGCTGCGCGAGGTGACGCGAGGCTGGCGCTTCGCAGTGGGACTGCGCACGGTTCCGCTCCCTGGCAGGCTCGACGTACCGAGGCAGTGATCGAGCATGGTGAGCAGTGTCTTGCGCTCTTGCACCGTGCTCACGCGCAACCTGATGTCGTTGCTGCCGTCGGCCAGGTCCGCAAAGATGCCCGCCGGGTCCTCGTGGAAGTGCAGGAACGAGCGCCCATTGCGGTAGAAGATGCCGCGCTTGCGTTCCTTCAGACCCGTGCGAGTGCGGACCTGTGCGAGCAGCGGCTCGATGCGGTCGAGCGTGCCTGGCCCTGCGTGCTTCATGGCGCGTGCGTCGCCGGATCAGGCAGCACGCGACCAGCGCCGGTGCGATGGCCCCGTGGGTCCGCGTGCCGCGCCAGCGTGCTCGGGATAGACGGACGCGGTGTACAGGTCGCCATGCGCATCCATCGCCAGCTGGTGGATGTAGATCGCGATGTTTTCCACGCGCTCGAGCACTGCACCGGTGTCTTCGTCGAGGATCGCGAGGTTGCTCATGCGGTCACTCGCGTAGATGCGGTTGCCGTAGGTGGCGAGACTGAGCGGGGTGACGTGCGTCCACTCGTCGATGTAGTTGCCGTGCGCATCGAGGCGCTGGATTCGATGCACGCAGCCTGGGGTGGGCACGCTGCGATGGGCCTCGATCTGGCCCGGCACCGTCATGTAGGCGTGGAAGTTGCCGCCGCACAGGTCGGCCACCAGCAATCGCCCCTTCGAATCGATGGTAAGCGCGTGCGGCGTGTTGAACTGCGCCGGCCCGCGGCCCCATTCGCCGACTGACCTGATGAACTCCCCCTCGGGGGTGAAGAACACGAGCCTCGAGTTCCAGTAGCCGTCGGCGACGACGATCGTGCCATCGGCCTGCACGGCGACGGCCGTCGGGCCGTTGAAGTGCGAGGCATCGCAACCCCATTCCCCGAAGGTGCCGAGCGTGAGCAACGGCTCGCCGTCGGGCCGGAACTTGCGCACGGTGTGGCCGTCGCGGTCGGTCGTCCAGACGTTGCCGTCCTTCTCGATATAGATCGTGTGCGCACCGAGCGCGAAGCCGCGCTCGTCGGAGCGACCCCACTTGCCGAGATAATTCCCGGCGCGGTCGAACATCGACACGCTGCTCTTGCCCATCTTGTCCTTCATCGCCAGCGGGTGCGCAGCCCAGTGCTCCAGGTCGCGGGTGAACAGGTAGATCACGCCCGCCGCATCGACCGCCACGCCCGACCCCATCTCGAACTGCATGTCCGGTGGGTACTTCGGCCACTGTTCGGCGAGCGTATAGCCGCTGCGTGGATCCGGCGTGGTGGTGTTGTCCGTGACGTCGTGTGAGATGCACATCGGTGGGTGGTCCTCGAAGGTGCGGGCAGTGGGTCGGCGGCCATTTGCAGAGCGCTGGGGCAGAAGGCTGGAGCAGAGGGCAGGGGCAGAAGGCTGGGATCGTTGAATGCACGCCTGCCCGTGTCAACGTGCGCGTGCCATCATCGGGTTCACTCAGGCGTCCCGGTCGACAGTCATGCACGTCGGCATCACGATCTTCCCGACCGACTACTCCATCTCCCCGGCTGACGTCGCGCGCGCGGTGGAAGCTCGCGGCTTCGAGTCGCTCTGGCTGCCGGAGCACTCGCACATGCCGGTGGAGCTCACCTCGGCCTGGCCCGGCGGCCCCGTGGTGCCCAAGCCCTACTACGACGTCTACGAGCCGTTCATCTCGCTGGCTGCGGCTGCGGCCGTGACCTCGCGCATCAAGCTCGCCACGGGCGTCTGCCTCGTCGTGCAGCGGGACCCCATCCAGACAGCGAAGGACGTGGCGACGCTCGATCGCATCAGCAACGGCCGCTTCCTGTTCGGCATCGGCGGCGGCTGGAACGCGGCGGAGATGCGTGACCACGGCACCGACTTCGGCACGCGCTTTGCGCTGATGCGCGAGCGGGTGCTGGCGATGAAGGCGCTGTGGACGCAGGCGAAGGCGGAGTTCCACGGTGCGTACGTGGACTTCCCGCCGTCCTATGCGTGGCCGAAGCCCGTGCAGCAGCCGCACCCGCCGATCCACGTCGGTGGTGCCTGGCCGCATGCGCTGCGGCGCGCGATCGACTATGCGGATGGCTGGATTCCCATCCTCGGGCGCGGGCCGATCATCGAGAAGATCCCGGACATTCACGCCCAGCTGCGCGCGGCGGGGCGTGATCCGGACGCCTTCGAGATCACGCTGTTCGGCGTGCCGCCGGACCAGGCGCTGCTCGCCCGAGCTCGTGATGCCGGCGTGGCGCGCTGCGTGCTGGGGCTGCCGTCGGCGGTCGAAGGCGAGGTGCTGCCCGTGCTCGACCGGCATGCGGATTTGATGCGCGCTTCAGGATGATGAGGTCAGTTGTCTGAGGCGAAGGGTCTCGCGTGGTGAAGGCAGGCGCGGCGGACGACCCCAGGTGGCAGGCCCGTGTAGTACTGGCAGATGGTGAGGGTTGGTCGGATGGATCGCACAGGAACGCCGCCAACGCTTGCGCAGTGCAAGCCGGAACGGGTTGTGTGATTCGGCGTGTGCGAACGCGCACTGTTCGGCTCGAATGTTCGTGATGAAGCCCGTCCCGATAGTGATTTTGGCGCGCTCGTCAGCGTCGACGGAGCTGCGACGTCCGACAGGGTCTCTGGCGTGCAGTTTCGCCTGGAAGATGTGCTGGGATGCACTGTGGGCCTGGTGACGGGCAAGGCGTCGCGTCGTGAATTGCATTCCGTGATCGAGAAGGAAGCGGTGCGTTTCCGAGCCTCCGGTCCGCTGGTGGCAGTTCGACGTCGATGACATCGAGAACGTCGACCCGCGAATGCGCACGTTCCATGGCGGCTCATGGTTGCGACCGGCAACAGGCTGATACGCGGGTACCTCGGAGTCGACGATCACACGCCGTGGAGCATCGTCGTGCCAGATGTGCCCGCCCTGTCGCCCCACCTTCTCCAGCTCGCAGCGCCGACTGGCTGATGTTCGCGGGAGCGTCGCGTCGCCGTTTCCGGAGGTGATGCCGCCGGGCAACAGGGCCTCGCGCGAAGGGTGTGACGAAGGGTGTCGCGATCGCCGCGACGCCTCAGTCGCGCTCGCCGTCGAACTCCGGCTCGCGCCGCTCGAGGAATGCGCGTGCACCTTCGCGCATGTTGCGTGGGATCAGTACCGCCTGGTGCCGCATCTCGAGGTCGAGCTGGGCGCTGAAGTCCTGGCGGAACGCGGCGTCGATGCTGCTGCGGATGCGCGTCATGGCCATCGGCGAGGCGCGTTTCAATGCGCGGGCAACGCGGTCGACCTCGGCGTCCAGTCCGTCATCGGCCACGCAGTTCCAGATCAATCCCCACTCCTTCGCCTGTGCAGCGCTGATGCGGTCGCCGAGCAGGGTGATGCCAAGTGCACGCGTTCGCCCCACGCGCAGCGGGATCTGCCAGGTGGTGCCGAGGTCCGGCACGATGCCCAGTCGTGGCCCGAAGGTGGCGACGAAGAACGCGGATTCCGCTGCGATGCTGATGTCGCAGGCGAGTGCGATGCCGAAACCACCGCCGGCGGCGGCGCCGTTGATGCGCGAAATCGTGGGCACGGGGCAGTTCGCGATGTCGCGCAGGGCATCGTTGTACAGGCTCCCCGAGTTGCCTTCGGCTTCAGCGCTCGCGCCATCACTGGCTGCAGCCGCATTGCCGCTTGCGACGTCCGCAAGGTCTGCTCCCGAGCAGAAGCCGCGGCCCGCGCCCGTGAGCACGGCCACGCGCACCGAGCGATCTGCGCCGATGCGCGCGAATGCAGCGCGTACGCCGCGCATCAATGCGGGCGTCAGTGCGTTGAGCGCCGCGGGCCTGTTGAGGGTGATGCGAGCGATGCCGTCATCGACGGCAAGCAGGACCGGGTCGGCAGCCGTCATTGCGCTGCACCTTCCAGCTGCGCGCGACCACCACGCAGCAGTCTCCCGGGCGTCGCGCCCGTGGCCTCGCCGTGTTCGAAGGTCACCTTGCCCGCGCAGATGGTGGCGACGTAGCCCTTCGCGCGCTGGATCAGGCGTTTCCCGCCGGCCGGCAGGTCGCGCACCATCTGCGGCGGTTCGAGCGCAAGTGCGTCGTAGTCGATGATGTTGCAGTCCGCGCGGTAGCCCGGCGCAAGCACGCCGCGGTCCTGAAGGCCGTACACGCGCGCGGTGTCCTGGGTCATCTTGTGCACCACGAACTCGAGCGGCAAGCGCGGGCCGCGCACGCGGTCGCGGGTGAAGTAGGTGAGCATGTAGGTGGGCACGCTGGCGTCGACGAGCACGCCGCAGTGGGCGCCACCATCCGATAGGCCGAACACGCTCTGCGGATGCTCGATTGCGCGGCGCTGGCTCTCCAGGTCGCCGGGATAGTTGCCGAACAGCACGAGCAGCGGCACGCCGTCGGCCATCGCGTCCATCATCACCTCGATCGGCGAGCAGCCCTTGCGTGCGGCGATGGCGGCAAGGCTGTCGTCCGGGCTCGGCTCGTAGCTGAGCGCGGCATCCATCGGGTAGATGTGCGGGAAGTCGGTGATCATCCGCACCGCGTCGCGAGTGCGCGGCAGGATCGGTTCCTCTGCGAGCACGCGGGCGCGGAACGCCGGATCGCGCAATGCGGCAACGCGCGCTTGCAGCGGCTGGCCGTGGATCTCGCGATAGGCGGGGAACTGCCGCATCGGGTTGATGGTGCCTTCGAGCGTCATGAGGATCGACGCCGGGCGCGCGCCGACCTGCGGCCGGAGTGCCACGCCTTCGCCAGCCAGCCTTGCGGCGAGGTCCCATACCGGGCCGACGCCGGCGGCACTCAGCGTGGTCACAGTGCGCCCGGTGGTGCGTGCGATGTGCTCGATCCAGCGCAGTTCCTCGTCGTCCTTCAGCCAGTCCGAGATGATCTCGATGGTGCCGTGGTCCAGGCCCTCGAATGCGCTGCCGATGATCATCATTTCCTCGGCCGAGGCGTTCGTGCCCGGCACCACGCGGCCCGCCTTGTCGATGTGGCCGTAGAAGCGCGAGGTGGTGAAGCCGAGCGCGCCAGCTTCGAGTGCGCTGCGGGTGATGCGCTTCATCTCTGCCATGTCCGCGGGTGTCGCGTCGTCGTAGCTGCGCTCGCCCATCACGTAATGGCGCACGGCGACGTGCGGCACCTGCGCGCCCACGTCCATCACGTAGGGAGTGTCGATCGCGTCCAGATACTGCTCGAAGGTCTCCCAGCCCCATGTCACGCCCTCGTGCAGGGCTGTGCCCGGGATGTCCTCCACGCTTTCCATCAGCGAGATGAGCTCGCCTTCATGACCGGGCCGCACGGGCGCGAAGCCGACGCCGCAGTTGCC
>SXGU01321812.1_pt1 | contig 11594 bp, 14 predicted proteins | sample 3174531 | NCBI WGS metagenome assembly SXGU01 (sample SAMN11356863, study PRJNA531348) | freshwater metagenome | isolation source: freshwater sample F1-140 | place: China: Fuxian Lake, Yuxi | collected 2017-12-25
CCCATATTTTACAACTGATACTGCTGCTGCATTGAGAGCCGCAGAAACAAATGCTGATGTCATTTTAAAGGGAACTCGTGTAGATGGTGTTTATGATAGTGATCCTGAAAAAAATTCCAAAGCATTTAAGTTTCAAGAAATATCTTACATTGATATTTTGAAAAAAGAATTAGAAATAATGGATTTAACTGCGATTGCTTTGTGTCGTGAAAATAAGTTGCCAATAATTGTTTTTAACATAAATAAAAAAGGTAACTTGAAAAAAATTATATTGGGTAAAAAAAATATTGGAACATTTATAAAACTTGACAGATAATAAAATTTTACAAATATGATTAAAGATATTTTACACGAAGCAGAAACTAAAATGAAAAAATCAGTTGAATCAGTTAGATCTGAACTTACAAAAATTAGAAGTGGAAAAGCAACAACAGCATTGCTTGATGCGGTCAAAATTGATTACTATGGAACTTTAACACCACTTCATCAAGTTGCAAATGTTTCAATTCCTGATTCACATACAATTTCAATTCAACCGTGGGAAAAAAATATGTTATCGGTTATTGAAAAAGCAATTTTAGTAGCGAATTTAGGTTTCAATCCTACAAATGATGGAAATGTTGTGAGAGTTTCAATTCCACCGTTAAATGAGGAACGTAGAAAAGATTTGGTAAAACTCACAAAGAAATTTGGAGAAGAAGGGAAAATTTCAATTCGCAATATTAGAAGAGATGAAATTGACCATATTAAAAAATCTGAAAAAGCGGAACATTTTTCTGAAGATGAGAGAAAAAAAGGTGAGCATCAACTTCAACAACTTACTGATAAGTACATTGCTGAAATTGATAAGCTTCTTCTTGTGAAAGAAAAAGAAATTATGGAAGTGTGATAAAAAAATATATTTTTGTGATTATAAAAGTGAAGCAGATTTAGTTATCTATTTTGCAGATTGCAAGAGTGAGTGTTGTTGGAAAAAAAGGATTAAAAAAAATATTTATTATATATTAAGTTTAAAAATTATTAGTTATGAGAAAAGATATTCATCCAAATTATAAAAAATCAGTTGTCGTTTGTTCTTGTGGGAACACATTTGTAACTGCCTCAACTGTTGGTGATATTAAAGTTGAAATTTGTTCAAAGTGTCATCCATTTTTCACAGGAGAACAAAAAATTGTGGATACAGAAGGTCGCATTGAACGTTACTACAAACGTTATGGAAAAAAACAAGAAAGTGCTACTGTCTAATACCAATTTGTTTTATTAGATAATAGAAAAAAAATTGCGGAATGAAAATTCTTTTCATTCCGTTTTTTATTATATGAAAATTTGTATTGTTGAAGATTTGAAGTTTAAAAACTTTTTTCCACTTGTAAGTTTTATTTATGTTTCAAATTTACGAAGTGGATGTTTTACTTTAAAAGAAAGAGTTGGAAAAATTTTTAAAGAAAAAAATATTTTTGAGATGGGAAGAAACTCAATTTTAAAAATTGATAAATCGCATATTTCTATTGATTTTAAAGGAGAAGGTGAGGTTTTGTTTTTAAATTCAAGAGTAATGTTTACAGAAAAAATTATGTCCCAAATCAAAAAAAAATCTAAAACCAATTCCATATTTGTAAATCAAGATGGGGAAATTGTTGGAGTTAAAATTTCACAATTTAGTAAATGGAATAACAAAAATATTTTGTTTGATGAGAGTTTTTTTGAAAATGATTTTAAAGATTTTTCAATTCAAAAAATTGAAGCAAAATTTTTTAATTACATATGGGATATAATTCAATTTAATTTTGATGCAATAAAATTTGACTTTCAATTTTTCAAGAAGAAAAAAAAAATCAAATCGCCCAACTTTATAAATTTTCAAAATATAATTTTTGGAAAAAAAATTTCAATTGGAAAAAATGTTGTATTAGATGCAACTGATGGTCCAATTGTGATTGATGATAATGTAACAATTATGCATAATGCTGTAATTATTGGTCCAACTTATGTTGGAAAAAATTCTATCATAAAAGTTGGAGCAAAAATTTTCGGTGGAACAACAATTGGAAATAATTGTAAAATTGGTGGTGAAGTTGAAAATACAATTATTCAATCTTATAGCAATAAACAACACGATGGATTTTTGGGACATTCATTTATTGGAAGTTGGGTTAATTTGGGTGCTAATACAAATACAAGTGATTTAAAAAATAATTATGGTTTTGTAAAAGTAAATTTTTTTGGAGATATGATAAATACTCAATCAAAGTTTTTTGGCTCAATAATTGGAGATCACTCAAAAACATCAATAAATACAATGTTAAATACAGGAAGTATAATTGGAATTTTTTCAAATATTTTTGGTTTTGGTTTTCCAAAAAAAATTATTCCAAATTTTTCTTGGTGTGAAAATGGAGAAATTAAAACTTATGATTTGGAAAAAAGTATTGAAACAGCAAAAGTTGTAATGCAAAGACGAAATGTAAATATGTCTTTGCAATATGAAAACGAAATACGAAAAATTTTTAAAGCAAAATAATTTTAATATATCTATGAAAGCAATTGTAAAATCAGTTCCAATTCACAACACCGAATGGAAAAAAGGATTTGTGTCGGTTGAAAGAGAAGAACCAAAAATTATTTTTTCAAATGATGTGAAAATAAAAGTTTTATATGGAGCAATTTGTGGAACAGATGTAGGAATTTATAATTCAAAAGATTCGCTTCGTCGTGAAATGGAAAATGTAAAACAGAAAGATGTTGTTGTTGGTCATGAATTTTGTGGACAAATTGTAGAATGTGGAAATAGAGCAGAAAAAATTTTAAAGAAAAAAGTTTTAAACGATTATGCTAACAATAAATTAGTTCAAAAGTTTTTTGCAAACAAAAACCAAAAACAAAATTTTATTGGTTTTTTAAACAAAATTTTTTTTTCAACAGCAGAAATGCATATAACAGACAATACTTGTTATCAATGTAAGTTGAATGAAAAGCATGTTTGTCAAAATACGGTTATAAAAGGAATTCACGATGATGGAGCATTCGCTGAATATGTAGTTATTCCAATTGAAAACATTGTTTTATTTTTGAAAAATGAAATTGATCCTAAAATCATTGCATTTATGGATGCTTTTGGAAATGCAACTCACACGGTTCAATCAATTCCCGTAAAAAATAAAACAGTTGTAGTTCTTGGATGTGGTGTTCAAGGATTGATGGCAATTGCTGTTGCAAAAGTTATGGGAGCAAAAAAAATTTTTGTTTCAGATGCTTCACATGAAAGTTTTTCTCATAATAAACTTTTGAAAAATAGATTTAAACTTGCAAAACATTTTGGAGCAGATGAATGTTTTGATGTTTCAATTTCAAAAGAAAAAAAACTATTTTACAAAAAAGTTTTTTCTTCAACGCAAAATGCAGGAGCAGATGCAGTATTTGAAATGTCAGGAAGTTATAAAGCATATGAAGATGCATTTTCATTGGTTAGAAGTGGAGGTGGAATTTCTTTGCTTGGACTTCCGTTTGGAAAAATGGAAATTGATTTTGCAAAAGATATAATTTTTAAAGGCGTTACAATTCATGGAGTTATTGGAAGAAGAGTTTTTGAAACATGGGATTTGATGAGAAAAATTTTAAAAAAAGATTTAGTAAAAAAACTTTTAAAGTCAGGTTTTATTTCTCATATTCTTCCGCTTGAAGAATTTGAGAAAGCATTTACTTTGATTAAAAATGGTGATGGATTAAAAGTTTTATTAAAACCATAAGTGTTATGAATCTACTAAAAATTTTAGAAGATGAACTTTCTCGTCTCAAGAGTGAAAATGTTTACAAGTATGAAACCGAAATTGAGACCCCACAAAACGCAAGAGTGAAAGTAAATGGAAAGGAAGTCATTATGCTTGCCTCTAACAATTATCTTGGACTTGCAAATCATCCTAAAATAAAAAAAGTAGCAATTGATGGAATAAAAAAATATGGATATGGAGTTGCTTCAGTTCGTTTCATTTGTGGAACACAAGATATTCACCGTGTTCTTGAAAAGAAAATTGCAAAATTTATTGGTGTTGAAGATGTAATTTTATTTTCATCTTGTTTTGCTGCAAATGAAGGTTTTTTTGCTTCTATAATAAATGAAAAACTTGGAAGTGAAAACCATAAAGATGTACTTTATAGCGATAAACTAAATCATGCAAGTATTATTGATGGACAACGACTTTGTAGAAATGAGTTTGTGGATAAAAAAATTTATAACCATTCCGATATGAATGAGCTTGAAAAATTGCTTGAAGATGATAAAAACAAAAACTATAGATTTAGGTTTATTGTAACCGATGGAGTGTTTAGTATGGAAGGTTATTTGGCAAATCTTTCACGAATTGTTGAGCTTGGAAAAAAGTACAATGCACTTGTATTTGTTGATGATTCTCATGCAATTGGAGTTTGTGGAAAAAGTGGAAGAGGAACTCCGGAAGAATTAAATCAATTTAAAAAAATTGGTGTGATAACAGGAACTTTGGGAAAAGCAATTGGTGGAGCATCTGGAGGTTATATTGGAGCTTCTAAAAAAATTGTGGAATATCTTCGTCAAAAATCTCGTCCGTATATTTTTTCAAATTCACTTCCTGCGCCAATTGTTTTTGGAGCAATTGCAGCATTTGATTTACTTGAAAATGACTTATCTCTTGTTTCTAAATTGCATCAGAATACAAAATCTTTTAGAGAAAAAATTTCACAACTTGGTTTTAAAATTTTGGAAGGAAGTCATCCAATTACGCCAATAATGTTGGGAGATGCATCAGTTGCTCAGAATATGAGTAAATTGCTTTTGAAAAATGGAATTTATGTGAAAGGACTTTGGTTTCCAGTGGTTCCAAAAGGAGAAGCACGATTGAGAGTTCAAGTTTCAGCATCACTTTCTAAAAAAGATTTAGATGATGCTTTGAATATATTTGAATTTGTTGGAAAGAAAATGAAAATCATTTAGTGGACGATAAAGGATTTGAACCTTTGACCTTACGGATGTGAACCGTACGCTCTAACCAACTGAGCTAATCGTCCAAAAAATTTTTGGAAAGATACAAAGAAAAACAACCAATAAATCCCAAATAAAATGTTAGATAAACTTCAAAAAATTAAAGAACGATATAATGAACTCAATACACTTTTGAGTTTGCCAGAAACAGTTTTAAATCAAAATAAATTTAGAGAATTAAGTAAAGAACACAAATTACTTGAAGATGTTGTAAAAAAATTTTCTGAATATGAAAAAGTTTTAGATGACTTAAAACAAGCAGAAGAAATTCTTTCAACAAGTCATGAAGCAGATTTAATTGAAATTGCTGAATCAGAAATAATTCATCTCAAAGAACAAAAAATTAAAGTGGAAGAAGATTTAAAAATTCTTCTCATTCCAAAAGATCCAAATGACGATAGAAATTGTATTATAGAAATACGTGCAGGAACTGGAGGTGATGAAAGTGCTTTATTTGTTGGTGATTTGTTTAGAATGTATTCTCATTATATTGAAATGAAAAATTGGAAACTTGAAGTTCTTGACTTTAACGATGCTGAACGTGGAGGATTTAAAGAAATTATTTTTTCTGTAAATGAAAGCGGAGTTTATGGAATTTTAAAATTTGAAAGTGGAGTTCATCGTGTTCAAAGAGTTCCTGAAACTGAAGCACAAGGAAGAGTTCACACTTCTGCTGCAACTGTTGCTGTACTTCCTGAAGTTGAAGATGTTTCAATTGAAATAAATTCTGCTGATTTACAATTTGATACTTATCGTGCTGGAGGAAAAGGAGGGCAAAATGTAAATAAAGTTGAAACTGCAGTTCGTATCACACACATTCCAACGGGAACAGTTGTAGCGTGTCAACAAGAACGGTCGCAATTAAAAAACCGTGAGAAAGCAATGAAAATGTTGAAATCAAAACTTTATGAAATGGAAACTGAAAAACAAAATTCCTCAATTGCATCTCAAAGAAAACTTATGGTAAAAAGTGGAGATAGAAGTGATAAAATTAGAACTTATAATTTTCCACAAAACCGTTTGACTGATCATAGAATTGGGCTTACGCTTTACAATTTAAATCAAATTATGGATGGAAACTTAAATGAAGTACTTGAACAACTTCGCCTCACACATATTGCAGAACAGCTAGTTTCAAGTTCCAATTGAATTGCAATTATAGAAATATTTTTTTACACTTTATTTGTAATTAAATTCCTTTTCAATTTCATTTATGTAGAAATCTATTTGAGTAAAAATTTCTTCAGAAATTTTTACTCAAATACGAAAAATTTTTATTTTCCAATATTATTCAAATATCTTTTTCCTAACATCAATTTATTTCTGAGTGCTTCAAAATAATTATTAGAAAATTTTACAAGTTGCATTGTATACTTAGAAGTTTGAATTTCAATTTCAAATGGAGGTGAAAAATATTTTTCTATTTGTCCATCTAAAGAGAGACGAAATTTTTCTTTTGAAATTGTTGCAACTTTTAATTTTATTTTACTTTCATTTGAAACAATAAATGGACGAATTGCAAGATTGTGAGGACAAATTGGAGTTATTTCAATTACCTCACAAGTTGGAAAAATAATTGGACCTTGTGCTGCAAGTGAATATGCCGTTGAACCAGTTGGTGTTGAAATAATAATGCCATCGGCAGCATAAGTTACAGCATAATTGTTGTCGACATAAAGTTTAATTTCCACTAAACGAAATGATGAACCTTTATCCAATACAAAATCATTTATTGCGTAAAATGTTTTTTTTCCAATTTTTGTTTGAAGCACATTTCTGTTTTCAATAAAAAATTTTTTTTGAAGAACTAAATTTATACTTTTATCGATTTCGTTTGAAAATGTGTCTGCTAAAAATCCTAATTTTCCAAGATTGATTCCAAAAATTGGAATTTGTTTTTCAAGAACAATTTGTGCTGAATTTAAAATTGTTCCATCACCACCAATAGTTATTAAAAGTTCAATAAAATCAGATAGCTTATCAATTGGGTAAAATTTTATTTTATTTCTTTTTTCTTTAGAAATAAATTTTTGTAAACTTTTATTGGCAAAAATTGCTGCATTTTTTCTAATTAAAAGATCAACTAATTTTTCAAATGTTTTTTGAAATTCTTTTTTTGTAGTATTTCCAACGATTCCAATTTTCATTTTTAGTCTTTATTTTTCTCATCTATAAAATTTAATTTCAGTTCTTTTAAAACATTTGAAAAATATGTTTCTTCTTCTTCACTCAAATTTCCTTTTGTTTTTATGTATAGTACATCCAAAATATCAATTGTAGTTTCCGCTTCATTGATATTTTTTTCAATTTTATCAGTTATAGGATTTTTGATTTTTCCCATTTGTTGCATCGCTGTCATTTGTAATGAGAAAACTAAATTAAAAAATAAAATTGTGGTTTTATCTTGATTGTTCATAAAATAATTTTCCTAAATATAAAAATGCTTACAATATAAATCTTAAAAAATTAAATCAAATTATTTTTTTTCAATATCATTAGCTCCATGATAATTATATTCAATTATTTTCGTTTTATAGAACTTTCCTTGCGTATGTTTTTTGTATACCTTCTAATATTTTAAGTACAACTTCTGGAGAAGTATCGGGAGTTTTAGTTGGAAATAAACCATGCTTCTGTTTATACAACATTTCACCTTCTTTCATTCCTTTTGTCCACTCAGGGGTTTTACGAATGACTGAACTTTGATAGGGTGTAGATTGTTCTTTAATATACTGATCACTATTGGCAATATCAGCAAACCACCAGAAAGGTGAATGTAACCCAGCTTTAATGATTCTATGGGTATGTTCAACATGTTCCCAAGCATTATGGAATTTTTCATCCATATATCCAACTTCCTTAATTATGCCACGAAAATAGTATGAAAAAGATCCTATACAATGAAGATTGAAAGCTAATTCTATTTCATTTTCATATTCAATTATTTGTCGTGGATTTTTTACCCCGTATTGTCCAGGTTTAAAATTCGCAGATCCATGATAACCGAAATTCATGTGCCATATGCCAGAAACTTCACAAGCATTAATATATGCAGTACATACATCAGGATTGATAATTTCCATATCATCTTCTATAATAAATAAATGATCACAGCCATCTTGAATAAGATATCGTAGGAGTTCATTTTTGGAAATACCCACACATTCGTTTTTATTATGTTGTATTACTTCTTTAACTTTAGAAGAATAAGCATCAGATGTATAAGGATTTCCATCATTAACCACCACTATCGAATCTACCGAAGGTATTGAATCTACACACTTCCTAAACATATCTTCTCGATTACAAGTTACAATTCCAATTCCAATTTTATTACTCATTTTATTTCTCCACTTGTGATAACTTTTTCATCATTATCCGTTGTTGTTTTATATCTTGTTTCACCGCAAAACTTATCATAATGCTTAAATATTACTACTATTTTGTTTATGTAAAATTTGCTTTTTGTAATCATGTATTTATTTTTTGGAAAAAATTTTAAATACTGAAAACATAATAATATAAACTTACAATTTATAAGATTTTATTAGCAAATATAAAAAATCAAAAAATAAAATATATTTACAAACAATTTTTTTTACATATGAAGATTGCGGGATTTACATTTGTCCGTAATGCTATAAAAAACGATTATCCAATTGTGGAAGCAATTACTTCAATACTTCCAATTTGTGATGAATTTATTATTGCATGTGGAAATTCTTCTGATAATACGTTGAAATTGATTCAATCAATTAATTCTCCCAAAATAAAAACCATCAACACAATTTGGAATGAAAATTTGCGAGAAGGTGGTAAAGTTTTTGCTGAAGAAACGGATAAAGCATTTAATTCTATTAGCCAAAACGTTGATTGGGCGTTTTATATTCAAGCAGATGAATGTGTTCACGAAAAATATCTTGACACAATAAAAAATGAAATGAAAAAATATTTGTATAGTAAATCTGTTGAAGGTTTACTTTTCAAATACAAACATTTTTATGGTTCATACAATTATTATGCTTTATCTCGCAAGTGGTATAGAAGAGAAATCAGGATTATTCGTAGAAATTTATCCATTAAATCATACAAAGATGCTCAAGGATTTAGATTGAACAATAGTAAATTAAAAGTGAAACTTATTGATGCAGAAATTTTTCATTATGGATGGGTGAAATCTTCCACTGGAATTTTAAATAAAATGCAGAACTTTAATTTTTTCTATGATAAAAATATAACGATAGAATCTATTTCTAACGACAAAAAATTTGATTATGGAAATGCAGATAAATTATTTCAATTTAAAGATATGCATCCAAAAGTTATGTTAGATAGAGTTGTTTTAAGTAATTGGGATTTTAATCCATCAAAATGTAAGAATAAGCGAAGCATTCAACACCGTATATTGCAAAAAATTTATGAACTTACAGGAATTAGATTATTTGAATACAAAAACTATAAGTTGATAAAGTGAAGGAAGTAAAAAAAATTTTAATCAGTAGAATTGACTCAATTGGAGACGTTATATTTACTTTTCCAATTTGTGGATGGTTGAAAAACAAATTTCCTGAATCTCAAATTTATTTTTTGGGAAGAACATACACAAAAGATGTAATTGCATGTTGTAATGATGTAGATGTGTTTTTAAATATTGATGAGATTTTTCAGTTAAATAAAAAACAACAAATTCAAATTTTAAAAAATTATAATTTTGATGAAGTTATAAATGTTTTTCCGAATAAAGAAGTTTCTAAATTGTTTTGTAAGTCAAAAATTCCAATTCGTATTGGAACAACAAATAGAATTTATCATTGGCGTTATTGCAATAAACTTATTCGTTTAAGCAGAAAAAATTCTAATTTTCATGAAACACAATTAAATTTTTTTCTTTTAAAATATCTTGGATTAAAACAAATTCCAACATTAGAAGAAATATTACAACTTTTAAATTTTAAAAACAAAAAACAATTAGAAAAAAATATTTGGATTTATTAGATGAAAATAAAACTAAAATAATCCTACATCCTAAATCCAACAACTCATCAGTTGAATGGAGTTTAGAAAATTATAGTAAGTTAATTGAGTTATTGCCGAAAAAAAAATTTCAAATTTTTATTTCAGGAACTGAAAAAGAAAAAATTTTGCTTCAACCATTTTTAGAAAAACATAAAAATCAAATTGTTGATTTAGTTGGAAAAATAAATTTATCCGATTTTATTTCATTTATCAATTTGTGCGATGGCTTAATTGCGTGTAGTACAGGACCGTTACATATTGCATCTGCATTAGGTAAATTTGCTTTGGGATTATTTCCTTCAACTCGTCCAATTCATTCACAGCGATGGAAACCAATTGGAACTAATGCTCATTATATTGAATCTGGAACAAAAAATCTTGACAATATTTTTCCAGAAAAAATTTTAGAATATTTTAGTTTGAAACACTAATATATGAAACAGCAAAACTTTACACCATTAGTATCAATAGTTTTGGCGACATATAATGGAGAACGATTTTTGTCACAATTATTAGATAGTGTTTTAAATCAAGATTATCCTAATATAGAGATAATTGCAACAGATGACGCTTCAACAGATAATACTTTTGTAATACTGCAAGAATATGCAAACAAATATGGAAATGTTAAAATATTTCAAAACGAAAAAAATATTGGACCAAATAAAACTTTTGAAAAATCAATGTTATTATCAAACGCTGAATACATTGCTATCGCAGATCAAGATGATATTTGGTATCCAAATAAAATCACTATTTTAATGAACGAATTTAAAGGGACAACAATTGTATATCACGATTCTGAATTAATAGATGAAGAAGGTAAAAAAATCGGAAAAAAAATATCTGATTTAAAACAGCTTATAAATTTTGATAATTGTTTGCAATACTCAATTGGAAATAGTGCTCCTGGACATACTATGTTGTTCAGAAGTAGTTTATTCAAAAAGTGTCTTCCCTTCCCTTCACGAGTTACATATGATTTATGGTTAGGGTTTAATGCAACTTTTGAAAATGGACTGAAATATGTTGATAGAGTGTTGGTTCAATATAGACAACATCAGAATAATGTTTACGGAGCAATTAAAGTTAAAAATGCAACTCGATTTAATAAAAGTAAATTTGAAAGAAGAAAAATTGCAGTAGAACTATCACAAGAAAGGATAATGTTATTATTTGAAAAATGTCCTAATGAGTTTAGTAAAGAAAAATTGATATTTGAGAAACTTGCAAAAAGTTTTCAATCATATTCGTTAAAAAATAATTTTATACGAATGATATTGCTTTTCAAATACAATAAACAACTTATGGTGTATAAAAAAAGATCGCAGATTAGACGGTGGTTGTATTCAATAAAAACATTTTTTAAAATACCAGTATAGGTTTTAATAAACCAATATTATTCGTTGAAGAATAATTTCATATATGATGTCTTAAATTTTTCATTGTTGAAATTTGTTTTTACAGTATGTATACTATTGTTAGAATATTGTTGTAGTAATTTTCTATTTTTTAAAAACAATTTTATTGCCGACACACATTTGGCACATTTGGTTTTGCCCAA
>SXGU01000633.1_pt1 | contig 11593 bp, 15 predicted proteins | sample 3174531 | NCBI WGS metagenome assembly SXGU01 (sample SAMN11356863, study PRJNA531348) | freshwater metagenome | isolation source: freshwater sample F1-140 | place: China: Fuxian Lake, Yuxi | collected 2017-12-25
CCGGGCATGATACGTTGGTGGCTGATGAGGGTGCGCACGCGGGTCCAGCGCCCATTCCGGAGCTGGAGTTCGATTAGAGATTAGGTTGGTAATCCTGCGCTGCAGTAATGGCACACGCGGCGCAGCGTGAGTAGGCGTGGTCTACCTGCTAGCGGAGCGCCCTGAATGTTTGGGACTGCCGATGCTGGTCGGTCCAAGTCGGGTAATTTCAGCTTGTTGCGCCGAGCGTACCTTTCGAAATATCTAAAAAAACGTGCTTATTGGCTATGAAGTAGTGGCGGGGTGGAAATTCGTGCAAGTTGGTCTTTGACAAAAGCGGTATAACGGTTATATTATTAAGAGTGCTTGTGGGTTTGAATTTCCTATCCGTTTTCTTTCATATGCAAACTTCGCGAAACATCATCCTCCCAGCGGCTGCTCTGATAACCACATTCATAATTAATGTTCATCGCTATATTCTCTTTAATATTCCCTACCGGATACCTGAATAGAGCCAAACAGTCCTTACATAAAAACCACTTGGTCTGATCATAACTTTTGATCACCACTGATTTAGTACTTTGACAAATTGTGCAATTCATATGGCCCGTTCTATATCTTATTTTTCAGGATAAACCGCAAATGATTTCCTGACTGGGCCGCGTCAACCACGGGCTGGATCAAATCATATAGCCGTTCGCAGGCGTCGGATAGCGCGCCCTCCCCCCGCCATTAATAAAAAACCTCAGATCGCCAAGATTAATCCCGCAGGTCTTAAACTAACCCGGCTCCATGGCCGTCTTCTCGGCAATTTTCTCAACGGATTTCCTAGTCGTATATAGATCCAGTGTTCCGCCGGAGTAACCAAATTTGACTGTTCCCGCATGACATGGATGGCCAATGAATCAAAATTGGGGGGAAAAATAAGCATGATCTCGGGCGGGGTAAGCAATTTCCTGCAATCCAGCACCAGCTGGACCGGGTCGACGACCTGCTCAATCAGGTCAAGCATCGTGATGACGTCGAATTTCTACTTAGCCGGAATTTCAGGCACCGGACACTTATGCACCTCGACCGCCAAACGCTTGGATGCCCACGCTGAAAGCTCTTTTCCCAACTCCTGGCCACAAACCGCAAAGCCAGCTTCTTAAGCGACATCAAGAAACCACCCGGTCCCGCAACCGATATCCAGCAAATGTTTCACGTCGGCCTTACCCATAGCCTACGTGATAATTTCGATCCGTTTTGAACTGAAGCGTTTATTGCGATAATCCACATTCTGCATTAACACTGCTGGGCGGCCGGAAGGTATTCTTCATCCGAGTAAATATCTTCTGTCTGCTGTGGGATTTTAGACGCATATCTGAGCGTACAATCCAGACAGCCAACGATATCAATCCCGTATTTAGAAAACTCAACTTGCCGTTTCGACAATCCGCACACTGGGCACGCGCCCACCGGACGCCATCCATGCTTCTGCCCGACCTTGGAGGATTTCCTTTCCCAGAGCAGATGAATATTATCCGAAACACCCTCGGGAAGGAGTTCCTTTAAATTGATCGACCGGAATTTTTCTAACGCGTCAAAATAGCCCATCGTATTTTTGCCGTCTGCTGCTGCATAATCACCTTGGCGATTAATAGATCATCCATCGGATCGATATCAACACTTTCAATTTGCCGGGAGCGGTACAGGATGACCTTCTTCCCATACCTTGAATTGGTCTGTTTAAATGACTTAAACGTAAAGGGGTGAATTAATCCATTCAAAAAGAAACATTCCGGATACGCCCGGCGCCGGAGTTTCGCATGATCCAGCTCGATCAGAAACTTCATCTGACCGGCTGACGGCCAGTAGACCATATCAACGGGATGCTCCATCGGATCAGACACCGACACCACGGTATCGGCGTTCTCGGACGATAACAAATCGATGAAATCATCAATATGTTTGGCTATACGTGATGGCGTTAAAGGATGCAGTAACACAATGATATCCGGCTGATAACCGTCCCGCTTCAACAGCTCATCGAGGCAATGTTGCATCGCATCTTCGATCACCGCTTTATCAGATGCCAGCGTTTCCGGACGGAGAAACGGAACTTCGGCTCCATACTGCCGGCTGACCGAAGCGATCTCTTCGGAATCGGTCGAAACGATCGTCCGGTTAATCCGGCTGCCCAACGACTGTTCAATCGTGTGCGCAATAAGCGGTTTTCCGGCCAGCGGATAAATGTTCTTTTTTGGAATACCTTTTGACCCGCCCCGCGCCGGAATAAAAACCTAAAATATTCATTCCCCTGCCGCTCCAATCACCGCTTCGGCGATATAATCAACTTGGTCATCAGATAATGAAGAAAAGATCGGCAAATTGATAACCTTGGAAGTAAATTCTACGGCGACCGGAGATTCCGTAACCCGGCAGGCCTCCCGCCCAGTAAGATAAACTTCCTGCTGGTACACCGGCATGGGATACGCGGTCCGGGTATCGATCCCTTTACTTTTCAAAGCATCAACAACTTTGCAACGATTTTTCACCAGGATCGGGTAAAAAAAGTAGGCATTTCTGGAGTCAGGCCGGCTGGTGTTGACGGTCCGGATCAATGGATTGACGGAAAAATGCCGGTCATACCGGGCCGCCACGCGCGCCCTTTCCTCTAATAACGACGGTAGTTTCTTGAACTGGGCCAGGCCGATTGCGGCATTTAAGTCAGTCATCCGCGCGTTCGTGCCGAGATAGGCGTGAAGATATTTTCCGGATTCACCCTGGTTACGCCGGATACGAAGCTCCGTGGCGATCCGTTCATCATGAGTAAGAACCATCCCGCCTTCCACCGTTGTCATCACTTTTGCCATCTGAAAACTCATCGTTGATACAACGGTCTGAGCCCCCAGCGGTTTCCCTTGATATTTTCCACCCAGCGATTGCGCCGCGTCCTGAATCAACATCAATTGATTGTCTTTGGCAACTTTGGTCAACGCGTCGATATCGGACGGATTCCCGCCGTAATCAATAAACAGGATGGCTTTGGTTTTCGTCCCAATCGCCCGCTGAATCTTGGACGCATCGAGATTAAACGTTTGATTTTCGATATCGACAAACACCGGAACAGCGGACTGATACGACACCGCCGCCGCGGTGGCGATATACGTCATGGACGGAACAATCACTTCATCCCCCGGCTTGATCCCCAGCACCTTTAAGACCAGATCGATCGCGACCGAGCCGTTCGACACGGCAATCGCGTACGGAACATTGAGATAATTTGCCATCAATTCTTCAAAGCGCCTGACCTTCGGCCCCATGGTCAGCCAGTCGGCCGTGAAAGAATCCAGCACTTCCTTGAGCTCTTCGTCTTTAATTTCCGGGGTCGACCAGGGGATATTGATTTCCATCGAAGTTTTATTTGGCAAGTAATTCCTCCTGGTTACTGAAAAACTGTTTGAGCTGGTCCAGGTTATTGGACTCGTAGTCATTCTCCGTCAATATTCCGTTCTGGAAACAATAAATAAGCTCTCTAATCCCGTCCGACACTGTGCGTGTCGGACGGAACCCGACGGTCTTTTCAAGTTTCGCGAAATTGACACGGTAATTCCGCTGGTCATCAACATCCATCGCGTAACGGACTTTCAGGCCTGGCAGGACATCGACGATCATCTGCACCACGTCTTCTTTCATGAAATTCTGCGCCGTTGAGCCCGCGTTAAATACCTGATTGCTGACTTTCTTGATATCGGCATTCAGGATTTTCAGCATGATGTTCGTCATGTCAGCGACATGGATATACGGCCGCCACATCCGGGCCGCGAACACCACCAGTTCATTCTTGGACATGGCTTCATAAACAAACGAATTGACCGCCAGATCGAACCGGGTGCGCTGTGAAACACCATAGGCCGTCCCAAACCTCAAATACGTTGGATGGAATTTATCATCCGCGATCGACATCAAATATTTTTCACAGTCAATTTTTGTTTCGGCATACAGCGAAACCGGGTTTAATTCATGTTCTTCGTCGGCGGAAATGCCGGCCTTGATGATACCGTAATTGGAACAGGTCGACGCAAAAATAAACCGTTCGATCTTCTTTTTCTTGGCCATGTCGGCCACCTGCTGAGTCCCCTTGAAATTGATTTGATAGGCAGACTTGGGAGCCGCCTGGCAGGGCAGGTCGCCCACAATCGCCGCCAAATGCACGACGGCGGTCGCCTGTTGCAACGCCCGCTCAACATCCGCCTTGTTTCGGACATCGCCCTTGATCAATTCAAAATTAGGATGGTTCATGAATCCGGCCAGAACCTTCCCGCCGTAGACGAGCAAATCCAGGCACCGGACCTTCCATCCCAGCGCCAAACATTCCCTAATAAAATTATGTCCAACATAACCGGCCCCGCCGGTCACCAGAACCAACGGATCGCATTTGCCCATGAGTTAACCTTTATTGCGGTATTTTCCGGCGACGTTCTTGCGCACGACTCTTCCCGCTTCAATACGGTTATTCTTGCCGATTTTGACCCCAGTCTGGACGACCGCGCCTGCCTCCACCGTGACGTTCTTTTCCAGATAACAGCGGCCGCATACAACCACGCCGGCAAAAAGATAACAATGGTCGCTGACCGTTGTCTCAACGTGGACAATCACCGAAGGGTCCAGAATCACATTGGAACCGATCGTGACCCCGTGCGACAGCACCACCCCGGGCGAAACAACCACGCCTTTACCAAGCTCCACATCGGAATTAATGATCGCCTTGCGGGAAACCGCATTGACCGGGATCAAATCCGCTTGCATGGCCTCGTAATACACTTTTTCCCGGATATGGTTATCGCCGATGGCCACGACAAATCCGGTAATATCACCCTTCTTTAATGATTTCAGAATGGAATGATCACCCAAAAACGGGACGCCGTGATAAATCTTCGACCGTTTCAAATGCTCCTCTTCCTTTTTGGTCCCGACATAACCAGCCAGCTTGAAATTATGGCTCTCCAGCAGAATGTCAGCCACAATCATGGCTGTAGTACCGACTCCAACAATGACAACCTTCATTTCTACTCTCCTATATGATTTGTGATCTGATTTCTTTCTTAACAGTTCAACTGATGCAAGGGTTCATTCAATCATGTATTCAAATTCATCTTCCGGCATCCAGCTGCGGAACGGAAACGACACCATGTTGTCGAAATAACGGTCCGTGTTCGGGCAATCCGCCTAGCCCATCCGCGCCTCATGAAATATGGGGTACTGGCACAACGGATAATATTGCCTGATCACCTTTATACCGTACTGATTGGACATGAGCCCGATAAAATCATGATAAGACGCTCCGCTCGCACCACCGTCGAAACGCGCCGGCAAGAGATGCCACGCGCTGGTCTGACCAGCCGGGATTTTCTGAAAAACAAATTTTGAACATTTCTTCACCGCGTCCTTGAACTGCTTGGCCCGCGCCGCACGCTGCTTCACCAGTTGATCTACCCGCTCGATGAGTTTTACGCCAGGGGCGCATTGAACTTCGCCAATAAAATTGTAAGGTGAAATCTGATGGAAAGAAAAATCAACGTTGCCCATTGCCACGACCCAGTACTTCTCTCTGGGGTCAGGAAATCCGCACAACCCGTTATGACGCAGGCCCAGAACGGCTTTCGCCATTTCAGGATCTTTAACCGTGAGGATTCCGCCCTCACCCAGCGTCGAAATATTTTTATGGGTATGAAACGAAAAACATCCAAAATCGCCCCATGATCCCACCTTGGTTCCGCCACTTTCCGCGCCGAGCGCCTGGGCGCAATCCTCGACAACAAAAAAAACGTGCTGTTTGGCCAACTCAATGATCGGCGGCATGTCAGACGCCAATCCGTAAATATGAGGAACAATGACGCACTTTGTCTTTTTAGTAATCTTGGATTTGATTGTTTGCGCCGAGACCACCCAGGTTTCCGGGTCAATGTCACACTAGACAATCGCCGCCCCGGTGCGGGCAAGGGGAATGGCTGACGCACAAAACGTATGCCCGGGGATGATCACTTCGTCACCCGGCCCGACTTTTGTCAGAATCGCGGCCAGTTCAAGCGCTGCGGTACAACTCGACACGGCAAACGAAAATTGCGATCTGATATATTTATTGAAGCCCACTTCAAACTGCTTCAAATATTTTCTCTGCGTAAACGTGTCTCTGGTCTCCCGCATCACTTTGGCAACCAGTTCAATCTCCTCATCGGTATAGGTGGCGCCCACCCCGCTCCACGGGACAGTTTTAGTAATCGTTGACATCTTTAACTCTCCTACTTGGGATTATTTTGCCTAATGACCTGTGCCGGGCCGTAAACAACGGAATTATCCGGAACATCTTTCACCACCACCGCGCCCGCACCGATCACACAATTGCTTCCGATATTAATACCTTCCCTCACACATGCCCCCATCCCAACGACGGTATCGTCCCCGGTGGTAACTCCGCCGGCCAGAACGGCCTTGGGCTGGATAAACACATTGGACCCGACACAGCAATCGTGTTCGACAACCGCCCCGGTGTTAACGCACGTAAAATCTCCCACTGTGGCGTTCGTATGAATGACGGCGTTAACAAGTGCCGTGACTCCCTGCCCGACCTTGGCCGAGGGCGCGACGAAAGCCGTGGAATGGATAATCGAAATCACTTTATGCTGACGCTGCCTGATCTGGCTGATGATTCGCCGGCGGACAAACAAAAGCCCGGCCCCTAATCCCAGATGAACATAACAATCATCGGACTGGTCCAAATAAGAATCATCCCCCAGTATACGAACGCCCTGGCAGCTGATAAACTCCGGTAATTCCACGCTGGACTTATCAACAAACCCCAGCAATTTCAGGTCATGCCGTTCAAAGATTTTCTCGGCAATCAGCCAAGCGTGCTTGCCCGCCCCGACCAATACAACTTTTTTGATTGAATCAGCCATCAATAAAATGCTTTTTCATAATTAACTCGCCTTCCACCACATCAGCCTTGATCTGCCGATTAAGGCAATTCAAAAAAAATTCTTTCGGAGACAAATTGCTGGAAGGCCGCAAGAACCGGACATCGGTAATAGAAATCTTTTCGCCTTTCTTCAGTTCCCGACGGGCGTAAACCCCTTTCTGCATGGCATCCCGCTGGCTTTTCTCCTCATCCTGAATTTCCCATTCAGCTTTTCCCAAAATGATTTCAGCCTGACGCACCGCCTGAACAAAATCAGAAAATTCCTTCGGCTCCATAGACGCCTTATGATCAGGGCCCCAATCATCCTTATCCAGCGTAAAATGCCTCTCCAGCACCTTTACTCCCATCCCGACAGCCACCAGGCTCGCCTCACATCCCAGGCAATGATCGGAAAAGCCAATCATCAATTCCGGGAACCGATTCTGCATACGCCTGACCCCGTTGAGATTCAGGCTTTCCGGCGACGCGGGATAATTTGATGTGCATTTTAAAACAATCAGCTTGCTCTGATATTCTTTGACAAAACTGACCGCGTCCACAATTTCATCCCACTGGCTCATCCCGGTCGATAACATGACCAGAGTATCCTCCCGCCGGATCACGTCAAGCATCGGGTAATTCATCATTTCACTACTGGGGACCTTGATGATTTCAACTCCCAGCCCGATCAAAAACCGGGCCGATTCGATGTCATACGGAGCCGAAAAAAATGTCATCTTCTTTTCTTCACAATGCTGCTTCAACTCATCGAAGGCATCAAACCGCAATTCCAGCCGCTTGATCAGATCAAAATGGCTGGTGGATTTTCCGACATTCGCCAAATGATGCCCGGCGAGTGGCGCATCTTTGGAAATGATTTCTTCGGTGATGAACGTCTGGAACTTGACGGCGTCGGCCCCGCAGGCCGCGGCCTGATCAATGAGCTGGTGCGCCTGCTTAATCTCGCCATTATGATTGACCCCAGCCTCAGCAATAATAAACACCGGGGCATCCGGTGATAAACGTCGATTTCTTAAAAACAGTGGCATCATGGAATTAACACTTTATATGGGGTTTTAATAAATCAATCTGTTCACGCAACATGTTGACCGAAACATTTCTTAACTCAAATGAAACATAATCAATCTGTTTCCACGGGAGATGTTCCCAAAACCAGGACCTTTCCGTCACGGGGAGGTTCTGATCTTCGCACGCGTTATTGTCACTGAGATGAACCGCCCTGATCAACGGCCTTACCCGGCGGACAAATTCAACCTTATCGAACCGCAGCGTTTGCGCCGATACCTGCAAATGCCCAACATCCAGCAGGACACCGACACGGTGTTTATTAAAGAAATCAATAAACGCGGGCAACCCTTCCAGATCGGCAAAATTATACCGCCGGTTGATCCCATCTGGGCAATTATAACTGGCCACGACATTGTTCTCGATGAGCAGCTCCACGCCCTTCCGATGGGCGTAATCGGCTGCCTGCTGACAGGCGTGGAAAAAATTCTCCCCCGACTCGTCGAAATCGACGGCAGTCAAGTTCACCTGACGCCCGCCCAGATCACTCGGCGCCAAATCAATGGCAAACCCGGCATGAAGCGAATATTGTTTCAACTGATTTGTCTGGCACAGGTCAATGGCGCGGCGGCAATGCTCCAGTGACCGGCGCCAATGATGCTTCAGTGATAAATTCAAAACAAACGGCTCTTTAGTAGCGGGAAAATAATTATGAACGAATAAATCAATCTGATCCCGGTATAACCCAAAAATATTGGCCAACCGGTCATCTTCCAGAAATTGAATATTCCCGCTTAATTCAAGCCCGGGCAATCCGGCCTCAACCGCCGTCCGGCAGACAGACTGAAGGTCGGTCCGGCCGAAAACAGTTGATGACACCGCCACTTTAGCCATAGAACACTCTCACCTAAAAAACATGCCGTTCGAGAATCATCAGGACATCCGCGGGGACTTTTAACGAAACCGGGTTCAGGTCAAACTGCCCTTGCAGCGGAACCATGAGTTCAGCCACATCAACAACATTGCGTTTGGTGATGCCCCAATCACTCAAATATTGCGGGACCCCGATGGCTTTAAATTATTCTTCCAGATGATCCACCAACTGGATCGATCTCTCTTTTAGGCCGGATGCCCCATTCTGCTGCTGATGTTTCAATAACAACCCGTAATCAACATACCCACGCTCGATGTTGTAATTCATGAAGGAGGTGATAAAAATCCCGCCGCCGATCCCGTGCGGGACATGATATTGGACCCCGATCACATAGGACAGGGCGCCGGCCGGCCCGGACCCGCTGTTAGACAGGGCAATCCCGGCTAAATAACCGCCGACCAAAAGCCGCTGCCTTTTAACCGTGTTATCCAGAACATCTTTAAGGCATGGTAAATTTTCAACCAGCAAATCAAAAGTGGATTGGCTGAAACTGCGCGTGACCACATTGCTTTTCGGGCTGGAGAAACCTCCCAATGTATGCACCATCGCGTCAACACCGGCCGACACGGCGACCTTAAGCGGACAACTCATGGTCCACTGGGCATCAAGAAACGCATAGGTCGCGTTCATGCAATGTCCGTTGATGCTCAACTTCTTCTTCTCTGTCTTGTCCGTGAAAACTGCGTTGATGCTCACTTCACTGGCCGTACCGGCAGTTGTCGGTATCAGCAGTGTTGGAATCCCAAGTTGCTTGACTTTTTCAAACCCCCGGTATTCCACTCCTTTGCCCGGGTTGGTCTGGAGCACCGCCATCGCCTTGGCCATATCCAAAACACTGCCGCCGCCGATGCCGACAATGAAATCGACCTCTTTTAATTGACGGACGCGGCCGGCCACATCATCCAGATAATCATAGCTCGGCTCTTCAATTCCCCGCAAAGAGATGAATGTAACCTCCGGATATGCCCAGCTGACCTTACCAAAAATCTCTTCAAAATAAACCTTTTGCGAAACAGCCTGATCCACCAGGATCAGCGGACTCCGATACCGCTTGGTTTTGATAAACTCCAACAGCTTCCTAGTGTAAGCAAACCAATGAAACATATGGGTTTGCAACTGAAAATAAAACTCTTCGATCATCATATTATCCGCCCTAATCTATTACTATGTTCAAATATTGAATATAGTATAACTTCATTAGCAGTAGGTGGGAAGTTGTGTGCGATATTAGATTTTGGATGTTTGGGGGTGGGCGATCCGGCGGGTGATGCAATGACAGCGTGGCTTTTTCTTTCGGCTGAAACTCGAAACGCCTTTCGTGCCGCACTAGAAATAGATGATGCCACTTGGACAAGAGGGTGCGGTTGGGGGTTATCAGTAAGCGTAATTGCTCTTCCTTACTATCGAGTGACTAACCCCGCTTTAGCAGAAATTGCCCGACACACTATTGCCGAGACTATTGAAGACTATCAAATCAACAGCAGATAAATTTACTCACCACTTTTCACTTCACTCCCCACCCTGCGCTTAATCGCGTCAACCATTGTACTCGCCGGAAACGCAGGTACGCGTTGCCGTAGAAGCGGGCGCAAGTTAGGTATCTGAGGATCACGCCCGGCTACTCAAAATTCGAATTGGGCCTGGAGGATAAGCTGCGCTGCCGGTGTGCTGGGAAGTCCCAGGCAATAATTGCAAGTTGAGGGTGGCCGCGGTGTATCAACGCCGGCGGCCGGAGGGAAATGCGGGTTGGTAATCCTCCGCTGAGGAACGGAACACGCGGCGCAGTCCGGGCAGGCGTGGTCCAGCTGCTTGCAGAGCGCACTGACGGTTGAGGACTGCTGATACAGAAACAAAGACACTATGAAAATCGCGTGTGTTACGCAGCTCATGTCTCATGGATGATTTAACAAAAGTGATCGTTGATCATTAGGTAATGGCGGGGCGGCAGTAAGTGTAGAGTGGGCATTGACGGGTTTAGGGACAGCACTCACCCTTGTATTGTGCTTCGGAGCTTGAATTTCCTGTCCGTTAGAGGTTAGTATGTCTACCACCAGTAAAAAATATTTTCTTGGGTTCATGTCTTACTGCTCCCATGATCCCGCTGCTGCACTTGTTGAGTTAATAAGTAACAATGGAAAATTATCATGCAATTTTGCGCGCTTTGAAGAAGGTATGTTGAGAAGAAAAAAAGAAGTTACCATTTTCCCTCACGGTCGATTGCAGCCTGCCTCAAATTTTACGATATTGATATGTCGGATATTACTCAAGTAACAACAGATTTAATGGATTACAAGTCACTTATCGATACGTCTATAAATTATCGCCACCTTGTTGGGGACTTTATTCGAAGCAACATTGACTTTGAACCTGAACAGACTTTCAACCTGAACAGATTGCCCCGCCAGTAGAGCACCATTATGCGCATGCTATGGCGGCATGGGTGGGTTCAGGGTTCAGTGATTGTGCTATTTCGGCAATTGACGGATTAGGCTCAAACCAAAGCTCGCATACTATCTTTGTCACTGAACATTGTAAACTAAAAAGTTATTCTCTCAAACCTCTCCCGGTATTGGATCTTTGTATTGTTTAGTAACTGAATTAATTGGACTTAAAGCAGGCGAAGAAGGAAAGACTATGGGGTTAGCCCCTTATGGAAAAGCCCTAACTAGCAATGAGACCTATCCAGAGAAAGACTTTAAAGGTGTTTACCAGAA
>SXGU01099047.1_pt1 | contig 11591 bp, 10 predicted proteins | sample 3174531 | NCBI WGS metagenome assembly SXGU01 (sample SAMN11356863, study PRJNA531348) | freshwater metagenome | isolation source: freshwater sample F1-140 | place: China: Fuxian Lake, Yuxi | collected 2017-12-25
CTCGCTGGTGCGCGCGCCTTGATCTATCCGACCAACTGGGATGAGCCTTGTGCGGGGGCACCACTCGAGGCGTTAGCTTGCGGAACCCCGGTGATTTCGTCGGTCAATGGCTGTATGCCGGAGCTCGTACGTGAGGGGACAGGCGTGGTCTGCGCTAATTACCAAGAACTTTTGGCGGCGGGTGCAAAGGTGCTGGAGCTGCGCCCTGAAGATTGTCGTCGTGCGGTTGAGACCTTTTTCAGCGTGCAGCGTATGGCACAAGATTATCTGACACTGTTCGAGAAGATCATCGCCATGGGAGAACTCGACCATGAACCACGCTATGATTTCAATCCAGACTCGGTGAAACTTCTCTATAAGCCGACGTTCATGAATCGTTTGAGACTGACCTTTTTGGGAAAGATATAAATATGCGTGTTTTCGTTACCGGCGGCGCCGGCTTCATCGCCAGTCATCTTTGTGAAACGCTTCTTGGTGCGGGGCATGAGGTGGTCGCGTTCGATAACCTGATTCTAGGGAAGCGTGAGTATCTTGCAGCTTGCCTGCCGCATTCCCGCTTTCGTTTTATCGAGGGCGACCTGATTGATCTTGAATTGGTGAAGAAGGAAATCGCGGGGAGCGATTTGGTGGTACACTTGGCGGCGAATTCCGACATTTCGCAAGGTGCTGCACGTACTGACGTCGACATGCGAAACGGCACCGTTGCTACCTACAATACCCTCGAAGCGATGCGCGTGACCGGAGTGAAGAAACTGATATTCGCGTCGACCTCAGCGGTATATGGCGAAGCGAGTGTCATGCCCACGCCCGAATCCTACGGGCCGCTCTTTCCGATTTCGTTTTACGGCGCCAGTAAACTTGCCTGTGAGGCGATGGCCTCGGCATTTTCACACAATTGCGGTATTCAGACTTGGATCTATCGATTCGCCAATATCGTTGGCTCACATGCGACTCACGGGGCGATCTATGATTTCGTCGGCCGCCTTTTGACTCAGCCGGAATGTTTGAACGTTCTTGGTAACGGTACGCAAAGAAAATCCTATTTACACGTGAGTGATTGTGTCGCCGGAATCCTCTATGGTTTTGAACATTCGCGGCTAGGCTTTCAGTGCTTTAATCTGGCTAGCCACGGCGTCAGTAATGTTCGCTTCATTGCTGAGGAGGTCGCTCGGCAGATGGGAGCTGTCACTGGCAAGGTACCGAAGGTGGTATTTGGTGAAGGCGATCGTGGATGGGTCGGCGATGTGCCCTATACTTATCTCGATGGTCGTCAGCTTGAGAAATTAGGCTGGCGAGCGGAGCTCGATAGCGACCATGCCGTCGGTCGTGCGGTCTTAGAAATTGTCATGGAAAGGTTGGCGCATCAGCGCCTGGCAAAATAAGGGTGCCTATGCAAGTCGCGATTTTAGCCGGGGGCCTCGGAACCCGACTGCGCCCGATCACTGAAAAGGTTCCGAAGCCAATGGTGCCGGTTGCGGGGCAGCCGTTTCTCCACTGGCAGCTCAGCGATCTCAAAGAGCAGGGATTTCGCCGCGTCCTCCTTCTTGTCGCCTATCTTGGTGAGCAAGTTGAACAACATTTTGGCGACGGTCGCCGCTTCGGTCTTGAACTTGAGTACTGCTATGAGCCCGAGCCCCTAGGAACTGGTGGCGCGCTGAAGAACGCGTTAGCGCAACTTGATACAGAATTTATACTTCTCAATGGTGATAGTTTTCTTAAGGCGCCGTTAAGTGAGATGGTTCGAAAGTTCGGAGGCGGCGATTTTGAGGCGATGGTGTCGGTGTATGACAATCATGATCCTGTCCCGGTGATTCCGAATCTCAAAGTACGCGAGGGTCGGGTTGTTGAATATGAAAAGGATGCCGGGGAAGCACGCGGTTTCGATCGCATCGATTCTGGCATTTACGTGATGAAGCGGCATTTACTCGAAGGACGCAGCGAATCCCGCTTTATGCTCGCGGACCTATGGCCACCCTTGATTGCGGCCGGGCGTCTCGGTGCTTTTGAGGTCAACGAACGTTTTTACGATATCGGTACAGTCGATCGATTACGAGAATTTGAGGAGAAAGTCCGTGATTATTTCCCGAACTCCTTTACGCGTTAGTTTTTTGGGTGGCGGCACTGATCTTCCTGATTTCTATCAGCAGGAAGAGGGGGCTGTTCTGTCGACGACAATCGACAAGTATATTTACATCACCGTGAACGATCGCTTTGATGAATCCTATCGCCTTTCTTACAGTAAGACCGAGATCTGTGATGACGTCAGCAAGATCGAGCATAAGATCTTTCGCACGGTTCTCGGTAAGTACGCCGAGGAAGCGCGCGCCAAAAACGGCGGTCGCGGTTTGGAGCTATTGTCGATGGCCGATATTCCATCGGGCACAGGCTTGGGTAGCTCTTCGAGTTTTACGGTGGCGCTCCTGCACGCTCTCAAGGCTCACATCGGCCGTTTTCAAAGTGCCGAGGATCTGGCGTCTGAGGCCTCGCGAGTCGAGATCGAAGATTTGCGCGAGCCAATCGGCAAGCAGGATCAGTATGCGGCTGCTTACGGCGGTTTGCAGTACATTCGCTTCTTGCCGACCGGTGAGGTTTCAGCGGAGCCCGTGATCTGTACTCGCGCCACCAAGGAGGCGCTCGGGCGTTCGATGATGGTGTTCTACACCGGTATGACTCGTTCGGCATCGGGAGTGTTGAGCGAGCAGAAGAGCAATACCTCGCAAAAGCGTGAAACTCTCCGGGCGATGCGCGACCTGGCCGCGGGCCTTAGGAATATTTTGCAAGAAGCTCCGGGAGGGCCCGCTAAAACCATGAGCCGCATGGGAGAACTGCTCCACGAAGGATGGATGTTGAAAAAAACCCTGGCAACAGGTATCTCTGCCTCGCAAATCGACCAATGGTATGATCGGGCGCGTGCAGCGGGTGCGACCGGTGGCAAGATTCTCGGAGCGGGTGGCGGCGGTTTTCTGCTGGTCATTTGTGACCCGGAAAAACAGTCACGGGTACGCGCCGAGCTGAGTGAGTTGCGCCCGGTACAAATGGGTCTAGAGAGCTTCGGCAGCCGAATCATTTTTGTCGGCTGATTTGTAAGGTAGGCCGTCTGAAAAGGCCGTCTGAAAAGGACAGTGGAGAGGAATCGTAATGGCAAAGAAAAAAACCATGGCTTCAAAAATCAAATCGACCGTAAAAGCCGCCAAAGGCAAAGCTCTGGCAGCGCAACTGCCGAGCACATCGTCGAGTGAGAAACGCTATGGCACGATTGCTATTGAAGAGAGTCAGTTGGAGCGTTTCGAAAACCGTACACTCGTGCGTCGTTACACCATTGAATTTACTTGTCCCGAGTTTACCTGTCTTTGCCCACGCAGCGGTTTTCCTGATTTTGCCACCATTCGAATTAAAATTGTTCCGGATAAATACTGTGTCGAGTTGAAGTCGCTAAAGCTCTATATCAATGGTTTTCGCGACAAGCATGTCTTTCACGAAGATGTCACTAACGTCATTCTCCAGGACCTGATTGATCTCTTGGACCCTTGGGAAATCACCGTGGTAGGCGACTTCACGGTTCGCGGCAATATTCACACGGTCATTACCGCGTCTCATAGCAAATAAAGAAACTCTTCATAATTCGCGCCGTGTTCGGGAGTTCGAAATCCCAATCAGGCGAAGGAGTGCGATCGAGGCGAAGTCGTTGATCAGTCTTCGCGAATGAGCGCACGCGAGCCTCAAATTCAGCGTCATCCCAAGATTCGAAGTTGCTGGAGAAAAGAACTCGGCCGCCGTCATTGTTTGTGACGGCGATCAGCGCCGTTAGTAATTGTTCAAGGTCACGCTCGATCTTAAAGATACCCTTGTCGGAACGACTAAAAGAGGGTGGGTCGCAAATCACGATATCGAACGTAAGGCCCTTTTTCTTTGCCCACGCCAAATACTCGCGACTATCGATGGCACGAAACTCATGGTTTTCCAGCGTCAATCCGTTGTGCTGAAAGTTGCTTTTAGTCCATTCTAAGAAATTTTTGCTGAGGTCGACGGAAACCACGCGTGTGGCGCCGCCCTTCGCCGCCGCCACGCTAAAGCCGCCGGAATAACAAAACAGATTGAGTACGGTCTTTTGCTTGGCATTTCGCTGTACCCAAGCGCGATTTTGCCGTTGATCAAGAAATAGCCCCGAAGACAGTCCTTGCTCGGCACGCATTTCGAAGGTCAGGCCATTTTCGCGTGCGAGCCAGTTTGCCGGTGGCTTGCAGCTGCCAGCGGCTTCGATCAAAGGATTACTCGAAGCGCCGCCGCGATCGATTCGCAGTTGCAGCGCCCAGCTCTGCCAGCCAAGAACTGATGCGAGTTTCTCGATGGTTTGCAATTCAAGAGGATTAGGATGTCGCTCACGAAACCACATCAGCCAGACCAAGGGACCAAGTTGATCGGCGCGGAGCGGATCGGCCTCGCTGTGGAGCCAGCGTAAAGTACGCTCGTCGGCGAGTCTGTTAACGTCTTTTGCAGACATGCTGTGGTCGCCACAAGCTGCCCAGGAACGCAGTAAGCGTTCGCGACGATCAATTGCCACCAGCCAACGCATCAGCAGCGGATTCTTTGTGAGTTCAAGATCCAGAAACCACCGCGGCGGTGGTTGCGAAAACACGAGATCATCTTGGCCATCAACCTGAACGCGCAAACTCTCACTATGAAGGCATAGAGTCGTGAAGCTTGCTCCGCCGTGATCTTGATCTCCAAGAATGGGCATGCCGGCATCGGCGGCGTGGAGCCGAATCTGATGAGGTTTACCGGTTTCAGGACGAGCCTCCCAAAGGAACAATCCCTCACTCGCGTTCAGGAGCTTAAAACCGGTTCGCGAGTTGGCAGCCGTGTGCGAGCTCGAAACATATGTCGAGCCACGGCGCTCGATAAAAGACTCGGCGGTAAATTCTTCGCCACGAAGGCCATTTTGAGTGGTTAGAAACAGATAGCGCTTGGAAACCTTATGAGTGGCGAAACGCTCGCGCAAAACCTCGGCGGATTCAGGGGACGTGGCAAAAACAATACAGCCTGTGGTGTCGCGATCAAGGCGATGACTGACATAAAGCTTTTGCCCACTTCGGGCGGCCAGGTGTTCGCAAAATCCATCGTTGATTTCACGAAATAGGCCGGCACGCTCGGTTTCCGCTGTTCCGAGTGAGGTGTGCGTGGTGACGCCCGCGGGCTTGTCGACGAAAAGAATATCCATGGGAATTAGGGATTTGCCTTCTTATGACAGTCGGAGCACAGACCGTAAAGTTCAAGCAGGTGGTGCGTTAGCACAAAGCCAAACTCCTTGGCGACGGCTTCTTGAAGGTGTTCGATCTCGGCATTTTCAAACTCCACAATGCGACTGCATTCTAAGCATGTCAGGTGATCATGGTGGTGCTTGTGAGCCCACTCGTAGCGGGCAGGCATGCCGCCCATTCTCACCTCACTGACAAACGAGTGTTCAGTGAGAGTGCGTAAAAAGCGATAAACCGTGGCAAAGCCAATGGTCGGATAGCGCTGTGCGACCGACTCGAAAACATCTTGGGCGGTAAAGTGGCTGGGACCACCGCGCACGATTTCAAGAATCTGCACACGCTGTTCAGTGACCTTCAAACCGAGATCACGGATGATCTTGCGGCTCGGAACTTTCTCGCCCCGGCGCGAGATGGTTTTCGTGAGATGCTTCTGTTCGCTGCTAACGGGAAGCAGGGGGCGTAGGCTGTCGGTTTTGAGCGCGTTGTTTTTGGTCGAGATTTGCTTTTCCATGAAGGCTTTTTAGGGCCTCCAGGATTTTAGGTCAAGATGCAAATGATAATCATAATCATAATCAGCATAAATAGGGCTAAAAACGAAGCGAAGCCGAGGCCGAAACCGAAGCCTGTCCGACACCATAACCCATCAAGTCACCGATATCGTCGACCGACATTCCGGGAGTCGCGTCGGCGACCCATTTTCCGGTAAGCGAAAAACGCATCGGGCCGCTCAGAAAACTGAGCTCAGGTCCGACACCGAGAACGCGAAATCTCCCCGCAGTAGTGGATTGAGTTTGCCCTTCAACTGACTTGTAGGAGTCCGACAGCAGGAGTTCGGCAAATCCACCGAGCTCAAATGACTTGAATTTACCACCGGCGTGCACCGACGCATTGATAACTTTACCGGCATGGTAGGTTTCAGTACTGCTTACTGTCTTACGTTTGGCCTCATCCACCAGCGATAAACCTAATTTGTTCTCAATGTAGTAGTGAGGTTCGTCTCGCCGCAAGCTCACGCCGAGGGTGGTGAAGTCGCGACCGATGGGGGATGTTGCGGCCTCGGATTCCGTGCCATTGGTCATGGTGTTCAGGGCAATACTCGCAAACCCGGTGATGTCATAGTCGTTGAAGCGCGTGAGATGCAGTTGGCCCAAGAGTGTCAGCGGGCGCATGATATAGGCTTGGTTGGGAGACTTCAGATAACTAAATTCCATACCGAGACCGAGGCGTCGTGCTTCATCGCCCAGCGGAAAAAAAATCGTGCGTAGATTATGCAGACTATCGATCGGATATCGGCTTGCATCGCGGTGAAGCGAGAATGACTGATAGGGATAGGTAAGCGACGATCTTGTCTCTTGTGAGCGAAACGCAGATTTGGTGTTGGTGCGGAGTTCGCCACCAGCGGTTCCCGCAGGCGCCGGGGCGCCTTCGGAGTTTGGCGAGCTGACCTCGGTCAAGACCACACGGCGAGCGCGATCGATGCTGGTATCTGAAGCTGTGAGTGCGAGAGTGATTCGAGTTACCACCGCCTCATTCTCACGGACACTGGATGGAAGTGCGCGATGTAGGGCCTCATGAATGTGTAGGGCGATCAGCTGTTCTTCATTCAAGCTCAGAGCTGCTGGGAAAAATCTCGTCGCTGCGTGCGGTTCGGCGAAAGTGCGCGCATAAACTTCGGAGCCATCGGCTGAGCGCTCGGGGCCCATGTCATTTTTCAATTTCGGTTTGAGATTGCGCTCGACTAAAAGGATTTCGCTTTTCTCGAGTTCAGGAATCAAGGTACCCAGGTGATCAATGGCAGGGGTGTTAAGTCTCTTGAGGCGTTCGATCGCTTTTGCGCGGGTTTCAATAAGGATGCCGGAGGTGGCTGGTTTTCCTCCTTCGAGATCGCTGCCGTCGTCGCCATTGGCCACGATATAACTCGAGGCAAAGGCGCGTTGAATCAGAAACGTTGTCAGAAGTGAAATACTGATTCCTGCGATACAGCCGAAGCGCACAACTTGGCCCGACAAGCGTTGCTGGTTTTTTGACAGCTGCAAAGATTGAGTCATCTTACACATCCTTTGTTGGCGGAACGGCGTTGTTCGGGCCTGCGTAGTCCCTCAGATTGTCTGTTGAGCCACCAGCTAATTCTCCTGGTGGTTCTATTGTCGCTCCTTCTGGTGGTCCGTCGCTTGAGAGGCGAAATAAGGCGATCTCGACATGGTAGACATCGGTGCCGCCACGAGATTTCTTATATTTGGCAGCGAGATTTTGTTCGAATTCGCTGATTTCGCGTCGGATCGCCTCGACGTCACGCGGGTCGCAAGCAAAGCCAACGCCGCTGATATCACGCTCTTGTACGGGCTGAAAATCGAGGGCGTGCAGTGCTTTGTTGAGCAGTTGTCGGTGGTATTGCCGAACAGCCTCCGAGGGTACGCCGCCGGTGCAGATATGATCGTTGGAACAGACATATCGGCCGTGTTCTTTTTTAACCAAGCCCATGCGCAAAAGCCGCTCCATGGCGACTTTCACTTGCGTGCGAGTGATGCCGAGACGTTTGGCGATCCATACGCTGTTCCAACGAAAATCCTTTGTTTCAAACAAGGTGAGAATGGCGAAGTAATACCATTCCGACACCAGATGAAAAACATCGTCGTTGACCGCGGTTCCGGTGAGCGGAGTCGGCTCCGAGGTCAGGCGAGTTTCAATATTCCATTCTTTTGAGCGTTCAAGTTGCGCGAGTTGCAAAAGGTGTTTGGTTTCCGCGGGATTGAGTCCCATGGAGCGCGAGATTTTTAATGCCCCCTTGAGACCGAGCTTTCGTTTTCCGCGCAGAATTTCGGAAAGTTCGCCGGGACTCAGGCCAAGACTTCTGGCGAAACCGCGTTGCGAGTATCGTGGATTTACTTTCACTCTACGGCCAAGTTCGTGGTTCAGAAAATCGTGAACGGTCGGAGATTCAAGTAACATAATTGTTCCACCTTTCGAGTGGCGTGAGCGTGCTGTGAAATGGTTATCGCTCTCGACGGCAGCACCTGCAAGCCGAGTTTGGAGCAGAGTGATCCTGAGGTGGAACAGTGGTCGAAGTGGTAAAAAATTACTGTTTTTGCTGTGTCTTCAGGAAGTTACATGGGTATCGGCATGCGCAAATTTTCATAGAAAGGCGTTAGATTGGGGCCTAAAGGGGCCTCAGCGGAAGGGGCTAAGCTAAGCCCCCGCAGTTGTCTGCCGCTACCCGTAGCTAACTATTCAAATAGGACATGACCGCCTGTCGAGGCTTTTCAGTGTGATAGGGCAAAAGCAAACGCAGCAGGTGATCGACTCCCATTTGCACCGACCGTTTGCTCGGTGGACGGTCGGGACTTTCATAAAATTGCAGAAATGAGCTGCTGGTAATCAAAACCAAATCGCTGACCATGCGCATTTCCGCAGCATCAGAGATTTCTCTCATGACATTGGTTTTCACCCAGTACTGATAGGTCGCATTCAAGAGCCGGACCGTTTTACTCATATGGCCCCGCCACAGGCGCGCCAGCAGGGGATCTTTACGACGCAGATGGTACATCTCGCGATGAAAGAATCGGTACTTCCAGAAAACCTCAAACGAGCCTTCAATCAACTCCAGTGGCGAGGCATAGGTTTCCACGCCATTTCTTGATCGCCACAGCGAGTAAATTTCTTCACTCATACGATCAAAGAGTTCACGAATGATTTCCTCTTTGTTGCGAAAATGAAAATAGAGGTTGCCGGGGCTGATTCCCAGTTCTGCCGCAATGTGGTTCGTGGTGACCGCGACGACACCAGATTTATTAAAGAGTTCGACGCTTGTGCTCAGAATGCGTTCGCGATTGCCGCCGCGCTTGTTGGTAACGTTAGCAACGCCCATCATCCGCTCCTTTCAGCTGAAATTTTCTTTTGGGTGTAGAGTTGTAGCTCTAAGGCGCCGTGGTCTGCAACGGGAATTTTCAAGAAATCCCCGCAATAGTAGCTACTACTCTATTTGCAGGTGCGAAATGGACACTTCAAAATTTCACCGCCAACGTCATTTTACAGTTGCTTACGCTCAGCGCCGCCACGCAAACTCTGCCTTGCAAGGAGTTCATCATGACCAATGCCCATCCCGAGACCACAGCAAATAACACGAAACATGATATGCATCCTGACTCGCGTCTGGATTCGCCGCTCGCCCGCAACAACCGTCTCAAGACGGATTTGTTTCATTTGCGCGTAGCGGGGCAGATGGATGCTGCGACGGAGAGCATTCTGACTCCTGAAGCACTTTTGTTTATTGAAGAACTCGAAATGAAGTTTGGTGAACGGCGCCGGCAACTTCTCGCCGCTCGGGCGGAACGTCGCAAGGGAATTAACAGTGGAACCGAGTCGCTGGATTTTTTACCGGCGCCGGCAGCGGTGCGCTCGGCGGAGTGGCGAGTGGCGGCGGCTCCCGCCGACCTCAATGAACGCAACGTCGAAATCACCGGCCCGGCGGAAGCTAAAATGATGATCAACGCGCTCAATTCCGGCGCGAGCGTTTTCATGGCCGATCTTGAAGATGCGATGTCACCGACATGGACAAATGCCATCGCTGGTCAGGTCGCGCTTAAAGCGGCTGTTCGCCGCACCTTGAGCTTTCAATCGGCGGATGGTCGTGATTACCGACTCGCGGATAAGACGGCAACTTTGGTGGTGCGCCCACGTGGCTGGCATCTTGTTGAGCGTAACGTGCGCTTTGACAGCGAGCCGGTGAGTGGCAGCTTGTTCGACTTCGGACTCTACTTCTTCCACAACGCCCATGAGTTGATGGCCCGCGGCTCGGGCCCTTATTTCTATCTACCTAAAATGGAGAGCCATCTTGAGGCGCGCCTCTGGAATGATGTTTTCTGTTTCGCGCAAGAGCGTTTGGGAATTCCGCGGGGCACGATCCGCGCCACGGTTTTGATCGAGACGATTTTGGCGGCCTTCGAGATGGAAGAGATCCTCTATGAACTGAAAGAACACGCTGCCGGTTTGAATGCCGGCCGTTGGGATTACCTCTTTAGTATGATCAAGACCTTCTCGACCTCTAGCCCGATCATCTTTCCTGATCGTGCACAACTGACAATGACGGTGCCGTTCATGCGCGCCTACACTCGCCGTCTGGTTGCGACCTGCCATAAACGAGGTGCTCACGCGATTGGCGGCATGGCGGCGTTCATTCCGTCGCGTCGCGATGCCGAAGTTAACGAACGGGCCATGGCCAAGGTGCGCGAAGATAAAGAGCGTGAGGCCGGCGATGGTTTTGACGGCACTTGGGTTGCTCACCCCGATCTTGTGCCTGTGGCGCGTGAGGTTTTTGCGGCTCACCTCAAGGGAAAGCCTCATCAAAAGGATGTTACGGCAACGGTTGGCTTTACGATGATGGCGAAAGATCTTTTGCCGTGCGAGATCGAAAACGGCCGAGTGACCGACGAAGGTGTCAGCAACAATATCTCGGTGGCGTTGCAATACATGAGTTCTTGGCTGCAGGGGCTTGGGGCTGTTGCTATCAATAATTTGATGGAAGACGCTGCGACTGCCGAAATCTCGCGTGCTGAACTTTGGCAATGGGTGAAGCGCGAAGTGCCGCTGGCGGGTGGTATCCGACTGACACGTGATGAGTTCCGTCGGCGTCTCGAGACTGAGCGGGCGCGATTCGCCGGGCAGGCTGAGCGCGGGCGTTTGAAAGATGCCTGTGACCTACTTGAGAAGCTGGTGTTGGCTGACGAATTCTCGGAGTTCCTCACCTTACCGGCCTATGAAATTTTAGAAGCAAAGTAAGACTAAACAATAATTTAACTTTTTGGGAGACGACATCATGAGTGCTGAAGTGAATCCACTGGGACAAACGACAGAGACCTTAACCACTGCGTGGAAAAACGCGGCTCGCTGGCGGAACGTGACACGCCCTTATACGGCGGAAGAGGTGTTACGCCTTCGCCCGTCGGTTAATATTAGATATTCCCTTGCTGAACATGGTGCGCAGAAATTGTGGGAGCTTCTGCAAGAGCAACCCTATGTTCACACCATGGGCGCGATGACTGGCGCACAAGCGGTAAATATGGTTCGCGGCGGTTTGAAAGCTCTTTATTTGAGCGGCTGGCAAGTGGCGGCTGATGCGAACTTGTCGGGGCAGACTTATCCTGATCAGAGTTTGTATCCGTCGAACAGCGTGCCCGCGGTCGTTCGTCGCATCAACAACGCCCTGGTGCGCGCTGATCAAGTTGAGCGCACTGAAGCTGGTTCGCAGATGCCGAAGAACTTCAATTGGTATGCGCCGATCGTAGCCGACGCTGAAGCCGGCTTCGGTGGACCGCTGCATTCTTTCGAATTGATGAAGGC
>SXGU01066050.1_pt1 | contig 11590 bp, 10 predicted proteins | sample 3174531 | NCBI WGS metagenome assembly SXGU01 (sample SAMN11356863, study PRJNA531348) | freshwater metagenome | isolation source: freshwater sample F1-140 | place: China: Fuxian Lake, Yuxi | collected 2017-12-25
AAAACGGCGGCAAGCCAAATTTGTGGCACATCATGAAGATGTAAGCGCACAACGGTGTGAGTGAATTTTTGATTTGCTGTTGGTACAAATGCTATGTGATCAAAGAGTATTTTTCGAATTACTTTTTGCATATGTCCGATGTCACCTTCGATATGCGCGACAACAGCATGCAAGTGCTCCAGCACAGTGCTGAACCTTGGCGTGTGACCTTGATCGATACCGGGGAAGAGACCATGACGGGCGGCCGCCTGCGTCGCGTTGCATCGTATGTGAAAGATGAAGAGGCCTTCTGCTTTACCTACGGCGACGGGGTGAGCGATGTCAATATTGTTGAGCTCATCGCTTTCCATAAAGCCCAGAATGTAAAGGCTACGCTTACGGCCACGTTCCCTCCTGGTCGCTTTGGCGCTTTGGGCATGCAGGGCGACAAGGTGCGAACCTTCCAGGAAAAGCCCAAGGGCGACGGTGGCATGATCAGTGGCGGCTTTTTTGTCCTGTCTCCCTCAGTGCTTGATCTGCTCGACGGAGACCATTGCATTTGGGAGCGTGGGCCACTCGAAACCCTCGCCGAGCGCGGAGAGCTTGCAGCCTACCAGCATCATGGCTTTTGGCAAGCGATGGACACGCAGCGAGATAAAACGCATTTGGAGGAGCTCTGGCAATCAGGCCAGGCACCTTGGAGGGTTTGGGCGTGAAGCCAACCTTCTGGCGCGGCAAGCGCGTCTTTCTGACGGGGCACTCCGGCTTCAAAGGTAGCTGGCTCAGCCTATGGTTGCAACAGCTGGGCGCTGAGCTGACCGGCTACGCCTTGCAACCTCCAACCCAGCCTAACTTGTTTGATAAAGGCAATGTTGCCCGTGGCATGCGCTCCATCATGGGAGACATCCGTAATGGAGCGCAGCTATTGGCGGCTGTGCGTGAGGCTGCGCCCGATGTCGTGATTCATATGGCGGCTCAGCCCCTCGTGCGCCGCTCGTATGTCGACCCCGTGGAAACCTATTCCACCAACGTCATGGGCACGGTTCATCTGCTGGAAGCCGTGCGCCAATGTACCAGCGTGCGTGCGGTAGTGAATGTGACCACAGACAAGTGTTATGAGAATCGCGAATGGCTGTGGCCCTACCGCGAGAACGAGGCCATGGGCGGCTATGACCCCTACAGCAGCAGCAAGGGGTGTGCAGAGCTGGTGACCGCTGCCTACCGCAATTCATATTTCAACGCGAAAAGCCACGAACAGCACCAGTTGGCCCTCGCTTCTGCGCGGACGGGCAATGTGATCGGTGGTGGTGACTGGGCCGAAGACCGCTTGCTACCAGATATCTTGGGAGCTTTCTCAAGCGGCAAGCCCGTCATGATCCGCAACCCTCATGCTGTGCGCCCATGGCAGCATGTGCTGGAGCCTTTGCGCGGATATCTCACGCTGGCTGAGCGACTTTTCACCGATGGCGCGTCCTATGCGGAGGCATTCAACTTCGGCCCACGTGAGGAAGATGCTCAATCTGTGGAGTGGGTCGTGCGTCAGCTGGCAGCTAAGTGGGGTGACTCAGCGGTGTGGTGCGTTGACACGGGGCATCACCCGCACGAGGCCTCGTTACTCCAACTCGATGTGTCCAAGGCGGCGCATCGATTGGCTTGGCGCCAGGCGCTCAACCTTGATGCCGGCCTTCAGCTCACGGTGGATTGGGCTCGTGCCGCCCTTCAGGGCCAAGACATGCAGGCCTTCACACTTGCCCAAATTAATGACTATCAGACCCGCACCGCAGTGTCGTGAATTTGAAGACCTTTGATATGGAAAACTCCAAAGCCCAAGCACTGCGCGCCAAGATTGACGAACTGGTTGGCGAATACGCCGCGATTGCACTCGCGCCGCAATCCTTTTTGCCAGGTGTCTCTGTAGTGCCGCCTTCCGGCAAGCTGTTGGATGCTGCCGAGCTGAAGAACATGGTTCATGCTTCTTTGGACGGCTGGTTGACCACGGGGCGCTTCAACGCTGAGTTCGAGAAGAAGCTGGCCGCCTTCCTCGGAGTAAAGCATCTGATCACTGTGAATTCCGGATCGTCGGCCAACCTGGTGGCCTTCAGCACGCTGACCTCTCCCAAGCTAGGTGCCCGTGCCATACGGCAAGGCGACGAGGTGATTGGTGTTGCCGCAGGCTTTCCCACCACGGTGAATCCCATCCTCCAGTTCGGTGCCGTGCCCGTGTTTGTGGATGTTGATCGCTACACCCATAACATTGACGCCAGCAAGATTGAAGCGGCCATCGGCCCGAAAACCAAGGCCATCATGCTTGCGCACAGCCTGGGTAACTCGTTCAACCTTGATATGGTGACCGCACTTTGCAAGAAGCACGATCTGTGGCTGGTGGAAGATTGCTGCGATGCTTTGGGCACCACGTACCGTGGCCAGATGGTGGGTACCTTTGGCGATATCGCCACCCTCAGCTTCTACCCTGCTCACCACATTACTATGGGGGAGGGGGGGGCAGTGTTTACCAACAATCCCAAGCTCAAGGCGATCGCTGAAAGCTTTCGCGACTGGGGCCGTGATTGTTTTTGCCCACCCGGCAAAGATAACACCTGCGGCAAACGTTTCTGCTGGAAGCTGGGCGATTTGCCCGTGGGCTACGATCACAAGTACACCTATAGCCACTTGGGCTACAATCTGAAGATCACCGATATGCAGGCTGCATGTGGCCTAGCGCAGTTAGACAAGGCCGCGCAATTCATCCAAGCGCGTAAGGACAACTTTGTCTTCTTGAAAGAGCGCCTGAAGGCTTGCGAAGAATTTGTTCAATTGCCTCAGGCTACGGAGCATTCTGATCCGTCGTGGTTTGGTTTCCCGATCACGCTGAAGGAAAACTGCCCCGTGTCCCGCCTGGACTTGCTAACGTACCTCGATCAAAACAAGGTTGGTACCCGTCTCTTGTTTGCTGGCAATCTGGTGCGTCAGCCCTATATGCAGGGCGCTCGCTACCGTGTGAGCGGCGACCTGACCAACACCGACAACGTGATGAACAACACGTTCTGGATTGGCGTGCAGCCGTCTCTGACGCCAGAAATGTTGGAGTACATGGCTAGTAAAATTGAGAACTATCTTAGGGCTAATTTTTAGCTCCACCTCTTTGGAAAGAACACTATGAACCGACGACTCATACCTGACAGTTTATTTGTTCTCGAGCTGGCCAACAACCACATGGGGGATGTTGTGCATGGCCTTGAAGCCATCCGGCAGTTCGGTGCCATCTGCAGGAATTACCCCGAGTTCAAGTTTGCTTTTAAGTTGCAATACCGTGATCTTGATACATTTGTCCATCCTTCAATGGCGGGGCGTCTTGATGTGAAGTACATCAAGCGGTTTGAAGAGACCCGTCTATCACGTCAACAATTCGATGAGCTTGTTGTTGAGATTCGCGGTCAGGGTTTTCTTGCGATGGCAACGCCATTTGACAACGCTTCGGTTGGCGTCATTGACGCACAAGATTTGGACATCATTAAGATTGCTAGCTGCTCCTTTACGGATTGGCCTCTCCTTGAGCGTGTGGTGCAGTCCGATCGTCCCATTATTGCTTCCACAGCAGGAGCCTCGTTGGCTGATATTGACCGTGTGGTCAGCTTTTTGTCCCACCGAGATAAAGATTTTGCCATTCTGCATTGCGTAGGGGAATACCCGACGCCAGATGAGCGTTTGAACCTTAATCGGATTGACACGCTAAAAGCCCGTTATCCCGATTTACGCATCGGATTTTCTACGCATGAAGACCCCACCAATACAGACATTGTGAAGTTGGCCATCGCCAAGGGGGTAAATTTGTTTGAGAAGCACGTTGGCGTGGCAACGCCGAAATATCCCATCAATGCTTATTCAGCTACGCCTGAGCAAGTCGAGAGATGGTTGGCAGCGGCGCGTTACGCGCAGAAGGTTTGCGGTACTGCAAGCCGAGATTCGATGGTAAACAAGGCGGAGCTGGACAGTTTGCGGGCACTGCGGCGAGGCGTATTTGCTCGGCGGTTGGTTCGAGCCGGCGAGATGCTGGGCGCAGGGGATGTTTATTTTGCATTCCCGCCGAACGAATCTCAATTTACTGCGAATGACTGGTCCAAGTATGCGCAATTTGTTGCGCGTATCAATATACCCGCCGATGGCGCGGTCAACCCTGGCAACACTGATTGCAAAGATGAGCGCGAGACGGTGTGGAGCATTGCCCGGCAAGTGAAGGGGCTGATTCAGCAAAGCGGAATTGTTGTTCCTGGTGGCGTTGATCTTGAGATTTCGCACCATTACGGCTTGAACCGTTTTCACGAGGTTGGACTAACCATGTTGACCGTGGTGAACCGCGGGTATTGCAAAAAAATTCTGGTGTCGTTGCCCGGGCAAAAACATCCCGAGCAGTATCACAAGCAGAAGGAGGAGACCTTCCACGTTCTGTATGGTGAAGTTGAGTTGATCCTGGATGGTAAGCCGCGTACATGTCGACCAGGCGACGTTGTGAATGTAGAGCCTGGTGTGCGACATGCATTCCACACGACAACCGGCTCAGTGATCGAGGAAATTTCCTCAACTCACTTCAAGGAGGATTCCTTTTACACCGACGAAACGATTCAGCAAAACAAGAATCGCAAGACCGTACTAACCTATTGGATAGGTTGAGTTGAAGATGAAGGAATCCACTGTGCGTGTAGCCGACTATTTGATGCAACGACTTGCCAATGTTGGCGTTCGTGATATTTTCTTATTGCCCGGTGGTGGGGCAATGTATCTGGACGACGCAATTGCTTACGAGGATAGAATCAACCCCGTCCCTTGCCATCATGAGCAGGCATGCGGTATCGCTGCCGAAGCCTATGGGCGTGTGAACCCAGTGGGCTTTGGCGTGGCTGTGGTGACCACCGGTCCTGGTGCCACCAATATTCTTACTCCAGTCGCTGGCGCGTGGATTGAGTCTCTGCCGTTGTTGGTTATTTCGGGGCAAGTTAAGCGCCCTGATGCCATCAATGGACGGGCCATACGGCAGGGCGGTGTGCAGGAGGTCGACATCATTTCGATGGTCAAGCCCATCACCAAATATGCGGTGACCATCGAATCACCGGCTGATGCGCGCAAATGCTTGGAGGAGGCGATCTGGCAGATGAAGAACGGTCGTCCGGGACCTGTTTGGATTGATGTGCCTCTGGACGTGCAGGCTGCCCCGGTGAATCCTGCTGAGTTGGTCGGATTTGTTCCTCCGGCAGATACCTCCGGGCAAGCTCTTCAAGCCAGTATTGAGAAAATTAACGCACTTGTCTCGCATGCTGAGCACCCCATTCTTTTGATCGGTCATGGCGTCAGGATTTCCGGGGCCACCCAGATATTCCGGGAGCTGGCGGTAAAGCTTGGTATCCCTTGCGTGTTTACCTGGAATGCGTCTGACACATTTGAGTGGGAGCACGAGCTGTATATCGGTCGCCCGGGCGTTGTTGCAGCCAGGGCTCCCAATTTTGCGATTCAAAACAGCGATTGTCTTATCAGCATTGGCGCTCGGCTCGACAACATCATCACTGCCTATAACCCTACAGGCTTTGCCCGGGCAGCCAAGAAGATTGTTGTCGACGTTGATTCCAACGAATTGGCGCGTCACCAAATGTCGATCGATGTCAAAGTCTGTGCCGACGCCTCGGATTTCATTCGGGCTTGGCTAAAGGCCTTGCCCGAGATTCTGGACATCCGCTCATGGAAGGCGCGGTGCGAGGACTGGAAACGGCGGTATCCACCTCTGGATGGGCGGGTCTTTGACAAGACTTCGCCCATAGGGCACTTCCAGTTTACAGACAAGATGTCAGACGCGATTGGCGAAAATTGTCTTGTTGTGACCGGCAGTTCTGGTTTGGCTGTAGAGGTTTTCTACACAGCCTTCCGGAACAAAAAAGGGCAGCGCATGTTCCTGACCTCCGGCCTGGGCTCTATGGGCTATGGCCTGCCGGCCGCCATGGGGGCCTGTTTGGGGGCGGGAAGGCAGCGTGCTGTGTGCGTGGAGAGCGATGGTAGCCTGATGCTTAATTTGCAAGAGCTGGCGACGTTCAAGTGCCAGAATCTGCCGATTGTTTTGGTGATCATGAATAACAACGGATACGCATCAATCCGTAATACCCAGAGAAATTACTTTGAAGGCCGCTATGTTGGGAGTAGTATAGATTCGGGCCTCTTAATTCCTGACTTCATGGAATTGGCCAAGGCGTTGGGCATTGAGTGTGTGCGGGTTACTGATGTAAGAGAGCTAACGCCCTCTTTGTTGTCGTCCGATCGCCCCCGCATCGTTGAGGTGATTCTCGAAGAGAATGAAGTGCTTGCGCCCAAAGTGTCTGCGATGCCTCAGTCCGATGGCTCCATGCTTTCTATGCCGCTGGAGGACATGTCGCCGCTGTTATCGAGGGATGTTCTTCGTCGAGAGATGCTGATCCCGCTGCATCCAGTATCTGAAAAAGTGAATGGCTGAGTCAAAATTGTGCAGGGTATGCGGCGAGCCGTTTCATCGGCCCGCTTTGTGGACTTACCCCGACTCTCCACGGTCGGCTCAAGGTTTTCTGGAATCCCCGGAACAACCGGACGAGGTTGTCAGTCTCGAAATTTTCCAATGCCAATGTTGCGGGCTGGTTCAGCACGACTTGCCGCCCGTTTCCTATTACAGGGACGTGATTCGGGCAGTGGCTTTCTCGAAAGAGATGGGAGATTTCAGGGGCGAACAATTAGGCGATTGGTTGAAACGCTCAAATTTGCAAGAAAAGCGGATTTTGGAAGTTGGGTGCGGCAAGGGGGAATATATGGGCCTCCTCCAACAGGCGGGGGCGCGTCTCGTATATGGGGTCGAAAACGCACCACTTAGCGTCGCCGAGGCCAAGAAATCTGGGCTTGAAGTAGAGCAGGGGTATATGGCTTCGGGCTTTACAAATCCTTGGCCTGAAAGCTTCGATGGGTTTGCAATCTTCAGCTTTATGGAGCATTGGCCCGATCTGAATGGATCGTTGAGGACGCTGCATAACTTTCTGAATGAAGAGGCTCTCGGCTTGGTGGAGGTTCCGAATTTTGAATTCATTGTCGCCAATGGACTCTATTCAGAATTCACCGTGGATCACATTTTCTACTTTGATCGGCAGACCTTGAGAACCGTCCTGGAGCTGAATGGCTATGAAGTGATAGCGATTGACGCGATATGGCATGGCTACATCCTCTCGGCTCAGGTTCGCAAAAGGGTGCCGCAGAAGCCGGCCGGGTTCATTGCCAAGCAGCAACGCATCATTAAACAGTTGCGAGCGTTTGCGGGTCGCTTTAGGTCTGCGGAGGTTGTGGTCTGGGGGGCTGGACACCAGGCGCTCGCCGTGATGAGTTTGGCGAAGCTTCAAAATATGGTCGCACATGTCGTGGACTCTGCGACGTTCAAACAAAACAAATACACCCCAGGGACTCATCTCTTGATCAAGTCGCCGGCCAGCCTTTTGTTGGATCGCCCCAAAGCCATCATGATCATGGCCGCCGCATACTCTGATGAAGTGGCCCAAACGATTGAACGCGAGTATCCCCAGATTGAGCATGTGGCGATCTTGCGAGAGGAGCAGCTGGAGGTCGTCAAAGGTGGCTGATCAACTTTCGTCTCTGCTGGAGCAGGTATTGCACCAGATTCCTGATTCCAAAGTAGGGTTGCCACAGGAAGTCTTCTATTTCGTCAGTCAGCTTACACCGCTGATTAACGTTGATCTACTTATAAAAAACAAAAGTGGCCAGACCTTATTAACTTGGCGCCAAGACCGCTTTTACGGCCCGGCCTGGCATATACCGGGTGGGGTGATTCGCTTCAAAGAAAATATCGAGGACCGAATTGCCAAGGTGGCTGAGACTGAATTGGGCTGTCGAGTGCGCTTTTCCCCCAAGCCCATCAATGTGCTAAATATGATCAACTGCGAACGCGATGTCCGTGGGCATTTCATTTCGCTGCTCTACCTTTGCGAACTTGAAGACTCTCCGGACCCAGACCGCGCGTGTCAAACACCCGAGCCGCAGGGAGGGCAGTGGGCTTGGCACCAGCGAGCCCCAGCAAACCTATTGAGTGTGCATGAGCAATTTCGGGTGTTTATCGATGAAACGCCCCCAATGTAACTACGACATTTCCCAGGATGTCGAGTCGTCGATTCGGAGTAGCGGCATAAATCCTGAGAGCCTTCGTGGAAAAACGGTCCTCATCACCGGGGGGACCGGATTCTTCGGCGTGTGGATGATCAGCGCCCTGCTTTCCATCAAATGCAGCCTGGGGGGGGATTTGCGTTTGATCCTGTTATCGAGGAGCCCTGAAGGGTTTCTTCACGCCCATACCGATCAACACTTCGAGACTCTGGTTGAATTTGTGCGCGGGGATGTGAGAGATTTTAGGCTTGATTGTGCACAGCATGTGACGCATTTGGTGCATATGGCGACCACAAATGCGGAGGAAACATTTGCGGGTGAAGATCAACTCAAAAAACTGGAGATGCTTCATGAGGGTACGCGCAACGTACTGGAGCAATGCGGGGGATCTCTCGAGAGTACGCTATTCACCTCTTCCGGGGTGGCCTATGGTGTCAATCGCAATGCCTTGATTTCAGAGAGCGATCACACGGCTCCAGACACTACGGATCTCGGCTCAGCGTTAGGATTCGGCAAATTGGTTGCCGAGTATTTGATTGCTTACTATGCCGCAAAACTTGGCTATTCGTATTCCATTGCCCGGTGCTTCGCGTTTGGTGGGCAGTACTTGCCTTTGGATATTCATTACGCCTTCGGAAACTTCATCCGTGACGCGTTGGATGGCAAAGACATTATGATCCGGGGGGACGGGCAGGATGTTCGATCCTATCTGTATATAGGGGATGCAACCGCGTGGCTGCTCCGGCTGTTGGCAGAGCCAGCGAATCAGATGTACAACGTAGGCTCAAGTCAGCCGATATCGATTGAAAATTTGGCACGTAAAATCGCATCACAGGTCAAAGTCCCGGTCAATGTCACGATACAAGGGCGTCGCAGTGAAGTTGGCAATTTTCGTCGTTCGTCCTATGTGCCATCCACGGACAAGATTACCAAAGCATATCCAGGGTTGGCCGAGTGGACCCCTCTGGAAGAAACCATAGCCAAAATGCTGTTAGTGAATCCCGCGCACAATTCAGCCGGAATGACCCCAGTGCGGCACTAAACAGCAGAACACCGGTTAGATTTTGGGAGATCAATATGTCGAACCACTTGCAAATTCTGGCAGAACAGGAATCGCTGTCGCTGACCGAAAAGAACAAGCGTAGAGACCAAAGCCAACGGCGCCCACGTGTACACGAAAAAATCCAACAGTACTTCAAGGGAATGCTGGACGGCCAGATCAGTCCGATTCTTCGCTTGAAAATTAATCGTTCCTTGTGCAATTTACAGTGCGCGCATTGCTGCGAAGAGCCGTACATGAGTCGGGATCTGAAAAAGCGCACTGGGGCGATTGATCCTCGCCCCCAGATGGGCTTGGACGACTACAAAGAGCTTTCGCGGCAGGCCGATGAATACGGCATTTTCCGCTTCGTTTTAACCGGTGGTGAGGCGCTGCTCGATAAGAACCTGGACAAGCTGGTCGAAGCCCTTGGTCCGATGAAGCACCTGGTTATTCTCGATACCAATGGTTGGACTTTTGAAGAAGAAAAAGCCAAATGGTTTGCGGGGTTGGGTGGATACAAGGCTCAAATCTCGCTGGACAGCATGATCGAGGAAGAGCACGACTCATTCCGCGGGAAGAAGGGCTCTTATAAGCGGGTGATGAGGGCCCTGGACGCATCAAAGAAAGCGAATCTTGAGCTGCTTATTTCCACTTGTATCATCAAAGACCGCGTGTTTAGCGATGAGTTCATGAGTCTTTGCGCCTATTGCAAAGACGAGGAAATCCCTTTGTATGTGACCCTGGCTAAGCCCGTTGGCACAGCGCGGGAGCAAGATACTTGGGTTTGCACCAAAAAGGACGTCGATCAACTGAAGTTCTTGGAGGACAAGTACAACATCTTCACCCACATGACCCCGTCATATGGCCAACCCGGCCGTTGCATCACGGTTAAGGGCATCAATACAGTCAACCATGACGGTGAAATCGTTCCTTGCCCTTATATGGATCTATCGATCGGGAATGTGACCAAGGAGCCGCTCGCAGACATTCTCAATCGAGGGATGAAAAACAGTTGGTTGGGCCCATATCGGGATGAGTGCATCATCGGAGAGCACAAAGACTTCATCCATTTCCACAACAAGACAGTTAACGATTACCTTGATGTCAGCCCGCTTTTGCCGGTGCCTTACGAGTATGGATTTGGACGTACCCCTTCCATTAAAGAGTGAGCTGGAGACAAGAGTGCAATTTTTTGATGACAATGGTCGCCGTGTGCCAGGTAAAGATGCGCGCGTATTCGGAAGTATACCGAGTTTCTATTACAAGCTGAATCAACCAGCGATTGACTATGAGGTGCTTCTTAACAGAAGCAAGCAGTTCAACTCCGTTCCTGCGGATGTGACATCCTCGGATTTCAAGTCCAAAGCCGAAGCACTGCTAGAGAAAATCAAGACCACTGAGGCGTATGCCAATCTGCTTAAAGGCGTAAAGGTCCCTTTCGTCACTGGGCGCAAAGCGCGCGGCGCTGATTTGGGCGAAGAGTTGGAAAGCGGCTTATTGCCGGGCTTGAAGGAATCTTTCAATGCCAGGTTTCCAGGGGCGCACTTCAAGGCGGTTCTTCAGAGTAATACCGAGTTGCCAGGCAATGTCTCGCTGGCCTTGGAGTCCCGTTACCAAGAGCTGATTTCGGCGGTGGAGGCGGGGGCGGTTGTTGGTTGGTATTTCCCCCAGGCCTTACAGGAGTTCGACACCCAGTCGCAACGAAGCCAGATGGCCTCGCTATCAGAGTTGACGGGGGCCAAAGTCTGCCTGAGTGGTGGGATCGATATTTGTGCTGCCGTGGCAGGTGTTCCGGACTTGTTGATTAGCGATGAGTTCTACGCGCCCATCCTCTGCATGTCGGCATACGTTCACCGTGATCCCCGTCTGGTGCTGCTGCTCAAGGCGTACGGTCCTCATATGGAGTTCTGGTGCATGACGCAAATGCTGACCAGGGATACCACGCAAGTTTCGGAACAATGGGCCGGCGGAATTACTGTGTTTGCCCGGCTTGATTGAGGGTGTGAGGCCACTTCAACTCAAGACTAGGGGATTATCCCCCCCCCCCTCCCCCCAGCATTTTTGAAGCATGGCTGTCAATGTCTCGCGCCCATTCCCCTTTCTCGATTGCGAACGTTTTGTTAACTGCACATAAGTTGTCGTTCCTGCAAAACCTCTGCAACCAGCATGAATACTGGTGATTAGGGGTGATTCCGAATGGTCAGAACTCCCAAAGATATATTCAATGAAGGCTGTTTTCTGGGAGTTTTTGAAAGCAGCGCCATGACCGATGATTTTTTCCGCAACCGCCTGGACCAGATGATCGATTTGCGCCACCCGCTGGCGGTACTGGCCAACCGCATGCCCTGGCAAGAGATCGAGGCATCCCTTCAATCCAAGTTAATCCGAGTATTTTTCGCG
>SXGU01284230.1_pt1 | contig 11589 bp, 10 predicted proteins | sample 3174531 | NCBI WGS metagenome assembly SXGU01 (sample SAMN11356863, study PRJNA531348) | freshwater metagenome | isolation source: freshwater sample F1-140 | place: China: Fuxian Lake, Yuxi | collected 2017-12-25
AATGGTGGCTGCTTCTAAGCCTACATCCTTAGAGTCTCAGGGTCAAGACAATCTTTGCTACACTTAACATATATTTTGGGACCTTAACTCCGGTCTCCGTTGTTCCGGTCTTCGAACAGTACCTTACGCACTGCCCGCCATTCCCGTTGAATGCAGCCCACAAGTTCCGAGTTGGAAAAGAACCCCGTACCAAAAACGGTCTGCAGGTTCTATCCGTACTTTACCCCGTGGGCAAACACAACGAGACTATACTGAGGCATATTTCGACAGGAACAAGCCATCGCCAGATTAGATAGGCTTTTCACCCCTACTCGCAAATCATCCAAGTGCATGCGCACAACACTAGTTCGGGCATCCATTCTCCTTTCGAAGAACTTCTCCCTGCTCACAAGTAGATCATCTGGCTTCGTGTCTCCCGCCGGTGACTAACGCCTTTTCAGACTCGCTTTCGCTTCGGCTTCTTATTTAACCTTGCCACCAGCGTGAACTCCTTGGCTCATTTTTCAACACGCACGTTACAACACCTTAATGCCGTAACCAGCTGTTACTGTGAGGTTTCAAGTCTTTTAACCCTCGGTTAAGAGTACTTTTCAGCTTTCCCTCGCGGTACTAAGTTCGCTATCGGACTTGAATCAATATTTAGGGTTAGCGGTTAATCCCGCCATATTCAGACCTCCGATCTAGGAGGCCCTACTCTATTAGAGAACAGCATAGTCGATTCGTCTACGGGGCTATCACCCTGTAACGCATTACGTTCCAGTAAACTTCGACTCTCGACCTTAGCCATTTACCTCCACCACATCTCTGCCCATCTTTCGTGGGAGATTCAGTTTGCCCTTTTCCCTTTTCGCTCGCCGCTAATAAGGGAATCATTATTATTTTCTATTCCTGCAGGTACTAAGATGTTTCAATTCCCTGCGTCATGTTACCTCTCGGTATTTCTTGCGAAACGTTTTCGCATTAGGAGATCCCTGGTTCAAAGCCTGCATGCGGCTCGCCAGGGCTTATCGCAGCTTGCCACGTCCTTCTTCCAAATTCAAGCCAAGCTATCCCCCTCACAGCATTAGTAAGTTTTAGATTATCATCTAAGATTGATACATTATGTATAAACCTTCCAAACTTCTTTCGCCTTCCTCCGCGCTTCATTGAATATATCTCTGCCAGATACGCAACCATAAGTCGCGCACCCTTCGGGCTTTTTACAGCCGTATATTTTTTACGTCGTCCCCGACGTCGTATTTTAATTCCCGACGGAATCTCATAAATGAGTATGATTTGTGATATTGAATTAAAATTCCACTTTAGAAACACGAAGCAACTTTTAGTTCTTCGTGCCGTCAAGAACTTTGTTCTTGAGGAGTGGACCCACCGAGAATCGAACTCGGAGCCCCTGATTGCAAATCAGGTGTTTTACCATTAGACTATGGGCCCGTATATTAACGGACTTTCGTTTTCATGGTTTTTAATTCTTTGTGAATATAAATAATGATACAGAAAATTTTTTAGATTTTCTGTGCTCAAAATTTTGACATTAAAAATTTCTTGCGAAATTCTCTCATCTGTCTCTCTTCTCATTTGTTAATTTTCAATTCTTACGAATTGAAGGTATGCGAATTCAGAAATAAATTTCTGACCCTTCGACACTTTCGTGTCGCCGGTATAGTTATACTTTTTATTAATAGTAATAGTCGTGAATTTCGAAAAATTATTAGGAGGTGATCCATCCGCAGGTTCCCCTACGGATACCTTGTGACGACTTAACCTACCTTGTCTTACAAAGATTCGTCTCTTACGAGTCTCATCAATGCAAAACTCGGTTGGTTTGACGGGCGGTGAGTGCAAGGAGCAGGGACTTATTCACCGGACTCTGATAAAATCCGATTACTACGAATTCCAGCGTCATGAGGATGAGTTGCAATCCTCAATCTGAACTAAGCTGCAGTTTATGAGATTGGCTCCTCCTTTCGGAGTTGCGACCCTTTGAATGCAGCATTGCCGCGCGCGTGTAGCCCAGGGTATTCGGGACGTACTCACCTAACGTAGCCCACACCTTCCTCCGTGTTACCACGGCAGTCTGTATATTGTGAAAATCAAATATACATATGGGTCTCGCCTGTTACCAGATTTAACTGGTCACCTCACGGCACAGGCTGACGTCGGCCATGCATCTCCTCTCAGCGTGTCAGGTAAGCCCTTCAGACTGACCTTCATTCTGCTGTCGATCCTGGTGAGGTTCACGGTGTAGAATCTAATTGAACCGCACGCGTCACTCGTTGTAGTACTCCCCCGCCTATTCCTTTAAGTTTCGGCCTTGCGACTATACTTCCCAGGTAGCACACTCTCCGCCTTCGCTACAGCACTGAAACCTCTCGAAGAGGCCCCAATGTTTAGTGTGCAGTGTTTACTGCTAGGACTACATGGGTATCTAATCCACTTTGCGCCCCTAGCCTTCATCCCTCACTGTCAGATCCGTTCTCGTAAGATGCCTTCGCTGTTGTTAGTCCAAATGGGATCAACACATTTTACCGCTACCCCGTTCGTACTTCTTACGTCTCCCGGTCTCTAGCTTAACAGTATCTCATGCTCGCCCGACCCTTAAGAGGCCAGATTTCACATGAGACTTGAAAAGCAAGCTACGGATGTTTTAGACCCAACAAATGTGGCTGCGACTCGGACTGCTGGGATTACCGCGGCGGCTGGCACCAGTCTCTCCCAGTCCTTATTCGTGCGACTGTTTAGATCGCACAAAAGATTTTCCAATATGGAAAATCACTCTGGCTTGCTCTGTCACGCTTTCGCGCATTGCAAAATTTTCCCGACTGCTGCACCCCGTAGGGCTGGGAGTAGTGTCTCAGACTCCCTCTCAGGGTTTCCTCGCTAAAGGCCCTTACTGATCATTGGCTTGGTGGGCATTTACCCCGCCAACTACCTAATCAGCCGCCATCCCATCCTCACGCAAGCTTTCAACGATTAATCATTCCAGAAAAAATCGTCTATCCGTTATTAGCCTCAGTTTCCCGAGGTTATTACAGGCTTGAGGGCAGGTTAATGACGTGTTACTGAGCAGTTCGCGTTTCTCCAATTCTTGCGAAAAAAAGAAATCACTTGCATGTCTAAGTGCAAACCAGATAGCCGCAGCCGCCAGCAGGATAAACTGGATTTAACATATTTTCTATGCTTAGTCGAGATGTATTAAGAGAAATCTCGACGGTGATACGCACTCTATCCTCCTGAACGACTTTGGTCTATTAAAAAATACAGAACGTAAATAATTTACAACATTGAGTTAGAAATTAGTAAACAATTCTGAGAAGTATAACTATATTCGCATACCTCATACCTTAACATGCGATTTTGACGGAAGTCTCTAGCTCTGAAGCAGAGATTCCGACGATAAACATTAAGGCACTCATTAAAGTTAACATCGTAGAGTAATGAAATGAGTGTTTGAGGCGTTTATAAACCTTTCGGGAATTTACGAGGAAAATCATTTACCATTTATTAAATAATCTAGTAAGGCCATTCTTATATATAATCCATTTTCTGCCTGTCTAAAATACGCCACTCTTTTATCTTCACTCTCTGTTTCTAAATCCAATTGTATTTCATCAACTTTTGGAAGAGGATGCATTACTCTTGCACTTAATTTTAATAAAGAAAAATTATTTTTATTTAAAACATATTTACCTTTTGCTTTTTCATACTCTGAAAGAGTTATTCTTTCTTTTTGTAGACGAGTCATATAAACAATGTCTACTTCTGGAAGAATATTATCTAAATTTATTTCTTCTCTAAAAGAAATATTATGTTTTGCGAGATATATTTTTATATCGTTTTTTATTTTTAGATGTTCTGGAGAGATAAAAATAATTTCATTGTTTTTGAATTTTCCTAGAAGATAACAGAGTGAACGAACAGTTCTTCCCGATGCTAAATCTCCTACCATTGCTATTTTTATTCCTTCAACTTTTCCTAATTCTCTGTAAATAGTGTATAAATCTAAAAGCGCTTGTGTTGGGTGTTGGCCTTTTCCATCTCCTGCATTAACTATGGGTATTGAACTTATCTTGGCTGCTTTTTTTGCAATGCCTTCTTCATAATGTCTTAGAACTATACAATCGGCATATTTTTCCAAAACTCTTACGGTATCTTCAATAGTTTCTCCTTTTACAGCAGAAGAAAATTCTTTTGCATTTTCCGTGCTTAAAACTGAGCCACCTAATTTAAGCATTGCTGATTCAAAACTTAATCTTGTTCTTGTGCTTGGCTCATAAAATAAAGTTGCTAATATTTTTCCATGTAAATTAGATTTCATAAAATTATCAGAACGAAATTCATCTGCTTTTTTAAAAAGATTAAATATAATATCTAAATCTAGTTGCTGTGACTCAACAAAATTCTTTAGCTTCATTTAGAGTAGCTTAAAATAAGAATATAAAAATATTGTTGTGGTGGGGAAAATTACTTAGGTGGAACTAAATTATCCCAGTCGTCAATGAATTCTTTTATTGCAGGCATTTCTACTTTCATATTTCTTGATTCAAGGTATAATTTTGCAAGAAGATAAAGAATAATTCCTAAAGATTTTGCAGATTTATTATTTCCAGGAACAATATGATTAATTCCTGCTGTAAAATTATTTGTATCACAGATTGATAGAACTGGTATTCCTACCCTATTTGCATCTTCTAATGCATTTTTATCAAGCCAAGGGTCGCATATAAAAATAAGATTAGCTTCTGTAAAATTTTCAAGATTTGTATTTGTTAAAATTCCTGCCGGATATTTCTTTGTAAATACTCTTACACCTGTTAATTCTGCAAATTTATTTGCTGCTTTCCAGCCAGATTCTCTTTTACAAACAAGAATTATATCTTCAGGATTAAATTTAGAAATATATTTTGCTCCTTCTCTTATTAAATCATCTAATAATGCTGTATTGAAAACTGCTAATCCGTCTGCTCTTCTTCTATAAACAAATTTTCTCATATCAGGAGTTATTACTCTTGTTCCTAAATGGATAGATGCTTTAAGATAATCATCCATTGAAACTAAAGTATCTTTTGATTCTTCTTCAGATTCTGGCTTAACTCTTTTCTTTAAATTAACATCTTTAACTTCGTCTACTTTGCCTTCTAGTTTTTTTGCTTTTTCAAGAAGCTTTGCAAGTTTTGCTTTCTTACTTTCTTTATCTTCTTTTACTGTCTCAACTGTCTCAACTGTCTCAACAATTTCAGATTCTTCTTTCTTTGTTTTCTTCGCCATTGTAAATTTAGTATAAGTAGCACAGGGGTTACTCTGGAGTTATTTCAGCCAGTACCTGCTAATATGAATAAGCATGATAATTTGGGTTTTTAAATCTGTTTATTGGCTTTTTATTAGTTATCGCAATAAACTCTGATATTCGTGTCTTTAGATAAAGCGTTGACGAATATTGACTTACCATCGCTGTCAGTTTCATGTCTTCCATAACTATTTGTTTCATTGTTGAAAACTACTGTTTCTAAACCTGAAAGAACAACTGAACCAGATAGATCTTTAGTTGAAATAATAATTGAAGGATTTATTTCTGTTTCAACTATTCCTTTATCAGTTCTTATTACTGCTGCCTCTTTTGCAATTTTCGCTTTATTTAATTTTATATCACTTAATGAACCGAAATTTCTTTCTCCTGAATTCTCTATAACTTTAAAATATCTTGCTTGAGTTTCGTTGAATGAAAGAGAATAAGGAAAATCATCTGAAATTGAGAATTGAGAGGAAATATCTCTCCAAGATTTTCCATCATCAGATACTTGAAGATTTATACTAATTGGAACATCTAAGGAATTAATTGATAATTCTGCTCCTTTAATACATTGCTTCTCTCCAAGGTCAAATTGTATCCATTTTGGATAAGGTTCATCGGGACTTCCAAACCAATTAGTGCTAAAATTACCGTCTATAGCGTTTGGCGCTGGATAACCTGGTAAGGTGCTACTTGCTTTTGCTTTTTCTGGATAACTTAATTCATAATCTCCACAGAAAATTAGAGGATCTTTGAAAACAGATTCATTGAGATAAGTTTTATTAGGTTCTGGATGAACTACCTCATCAATAATCTTTTCGTCAATTATTATATCTCCACAAAGCAAATTATCTAATAATGTTCCTCCTGAACAAATAATTCCATAACCTGTATTTATCTGATGAGAAGAATAACCAGTTATTTTTACTAGAGAGAAATATGATTTTGCCGAAGGTAAAAATGTTGAAAATAAAAAATTATTTGGAGAAGATTTATTTATAGGGCATAAAATTTCTACGGTGTGTTCCTTAGACGATAAATCTGAAAATGAAACCTTTCCTGTTTGACCTGTTTTTCTTGCTTCTATAATTTCTGATGATTCTTTTAATTTAACAACTACATTATTTAGAGATTTTTCTCCATTTTTATTTAATATTGAAATAGAAATCTTATTTCCATCTGCAGATCTTAAAGCCGATGAATCTAGAGAAATTTCTCTTAAAGAGCCATATTCTCTTTTTGAAGAAGTCTGAAGAAATCTTACATATCTACCTATTTTTGGAAAGAAACCTATGTTTGCTAAGTCTTGGCCTTCTTCTAGTTTAACTTCATCTGAAAGATTAGTCCAAGATTTTCCATCATTTGAAATTTCTAATTGAAATGATGATGGTGAATCTCTAAAGAAAAAAGCAAGGTCTGCAGAATTTACACATCTTTTAGAACCTAAATCAAATTGTATCCATTTTGGAAAATTATCTTGGGGATTTCCAAACCAATTAGTGTTTGCATCTGAATCTATTGCATTTGAAGCTGGATAACCTGGTAATGTGCTACTTGCTTTTGCTTTTTCTGGTTGAATTTGAAAATACTGTCTACAAATATCTCTATTTGATTCCTCAGATTGAGCTAAAACAAAGGAAGAAAACATAAAAATAGATAATAAAAATAAAACTAAATATAATGAATACCTCATAGATTAATAGAAAGTCAGGTAATTTATAAAAGTTCTGGAATAAGTTTTATGCTTCGTCTGAGGAACTAGGCTGTTCTATATCAAATGTTTCTTCGTCTTCTGTAAATCCAAGTTCTCCTGCATCTTCTACAACTTCTTTTTCAACTTCTTTTTCTTTTTGAACTATTTCTTCATCAGATACATTTTCTTCTTTTATAGCTACTAATTTATCTTTATGTTTTCTAGGTAATGGTCTATGAATTGATATAGGTAATGCACCAAGATCAAGTTCTCTTTCTGCTATCTTTAAAGGATCATATTTGAATACTTTTAATTCCTCTTCAGCAATTTTAACTAAGAATGGGGCATCCATAGCGATCTGCAAAGCTCTTGCTCCAATAATTCTTGCTATCTCATATCTTGTAAATTGTTCTTTTTGACTCATAGTATAAATGATTTATAAAAAGCTTTTAAGCTTTTCGTTTAATTCGTCGTACTTCTTAGGAAGCAACTCAGACATTCTTTCTATTTCTTCTTTAGTGAAAGTTGCATCTCCAGTTTTTTGACAGGAATTCATCATATATTGTTTGTTCCATTTTGAAACTGCTAATGATACTCTAACATCACATAATTCTTCTTCTTCTCTTGTTGGATCAAGAATTATAGCATTTCCTATTTTGTAAAATGAAAATGATAATGGATATGTTTCTGAAGATAAAGGTATCTTGTTCTTTGTTCTATGTTTATAATCTACAGTTCCATTTTCTTTTATTCCTGGAACGTATGCGTTCTTCAAAGCTACTACTGCACCTATTGTAGCTGCATCTATAAGATTTCCATCATCGTTAATAGGATATACATCAATTATAACTGTCCAAACTTTTTCTCCAGGGGTAATTACTAATTTCTTTAAATCAATCATTCCAGATTCTCTAATTGCTCTATCGACTAATCTAGGTGTTTCAATTGCTGCGAATTTTGGAGGTCCGTGTTCAATTCTTGGTGAAGCTATTGGCAAGAAATCTCCTGAAACCATAAGATTACCTTTTTCCATTGAGTCAGGATAGGGTTTATCAATTGTCAATTTTACTCCTACTACTACTTCTGTTTTTCCTAATTTTACTCTTGCTGAGCCTTCTGCATTCTTTGAAACAGTATAGTCAATATATAATTCTCTGAAATCAAGCAACTTTCTTCCGTCAAATCTCTTTCCAGCTTCAAATATTTTTCTGAAAGTCTCAATTGTAATTGAGGCAGGATCCATCGTGCTCATTAGTTTATGACCTCCTTAAGTGCTTTCTTTTGAACTTCATAAATTTCTTCGCAAGATTTTTCTGTTAAAGCTAATACTTCTTTTACTAAAGAAGGTGATATTTTTCCATCTAATTGAAGAAGAGTATATTCATCTGAGTTTGCTACTTTTGCTATTGGGAAATCTGTTGGTCCTTCTCCGCCTTCAAAGTCTTCCTCTGCCTTTGTCAAATCAACAACTAAATCTTTATCTTGTTTACCTATTGCAACTGAACAAATTAAATCTTTCATAGGAATACCTGCGTGTGCTAATGCTAATGAAGCAGCATTTATTCCTGCTGTTCTTGTTCCTGCGTCTGCTTGAAGAATATAAATTTGAACATCTAATACTGTGTTAGGAAATTCTTTTAAATCTAAAACTGGAGCTAAAGCGTGTTCAGTCATCTTAGATATTTCTTGAGATCTTCTTGATGGTCCAGGTTTCTTTCTATCAGATACTGAGAAACTGAAAAGATCATAATTAACTCTTAAAATTCCTGTTGCAGGATTTTGCATATGTTGCGGATGTAATAATCTAGGACCATAAACTGCCGCTATAGCAATTGTTTCTCCGAATGCAAAAACTGCTGAACCGTCTGCGTTTGGAATAACTCCAACTTTTGCAAACATCTTTCTCATTTCATGTTGTTTTCTTCCGTCTATTCTTTTAATAGCCATTATTGATTTTCCTGAAACCAGGCCTCCATTTTTTCAGTTAAACCTTCAACATAAACTTTGTCAGTTACAACTTCAACTGCTTTTCTTGCTTTTATTTCATCTTCCATTGTAGAACCACAAATCCAAACCCAACCGTTTTGTCCAACGGTTATATCGCAATTTGTTTTTTCTTTTATTAAATTAATCATACTTCCTTCTCTTCCAATTACTCTTGGAACTCTATTAGGACTTACTCTAAATATAAATCCTTGTTCTAATTTTCCTAAACCACTTCCATCTAATGATAAATCTATTCCTCTCTGATTTATAGACCATATTTTTGCAACTACAACATCTCCAATGCAAAGAAATTGATCCATTTCGTTCTTATTAATGAATCTTGGAGAAGCATCTATTGGAAGAAAACCTGATTGAGCAGAATCTATATCTATAACCCATCCATTCATAGTAATGTTTGTAACTCTTCCTATAACTACATTATTTCTTCTTGGTATAAATGCACCAGTTATTGAAATAACTTTTATAACTCTACCAGCTTCTTCTGCCAAACCAAATTTTGATGCTACAATATTATTTCCAATTCTTTTTGCTCCATCGCTTGGCAAAAAATCTTCTCCAGAAACTATAACTTCTCCTGGAATTACAATTTTTCTTTTCTTAGAAACTAAAGAATCTTCAGAATTATCTTGACTTTCATTTCTTTCAGTAATTTTGACCATTTTAAATAATATTAGACAATAAGATATCCCTATTAGTCTGCTTTAATGAAAAATCGTGTGTTTAGAGGTTTATAAAGATTTCCTTTGGAAATCTTCGACATTCATTTCTTACAAAATTTCATGTATAAAGATTTCCTTTGGAAATCTTTGAGAAATTAAACTTTATTAGGTAAGTCTTGGCTTTGAACTGCACCGTGAGTGATGTTGTTCAATTTATCATAAAAGTCAATCTGCATTCCAGCAGGAATATTTATTACAGCTTCAAGATTTCCATTTGAAAGCCAGTCTTCGCTTTCTTTATAATCTTTCAAAAGACCGTAAATTTGTCCAGTATATTGTGCAGGAATAACTAACTTTATTCTCTTTATTTCTAACTTGATAGGAATTATAGTCGTTAATTTTTCTATTATTCCTGGAAGCTGTTGTTCTGCAGGTTTATTATCAATATTTACATGCGCTTCTTGGATAGCACGTCTTATTCTATCATCTGTATATGGGCGTCCATGTTGATCTGAAGAGTTTCTTACTATCAAAGTTACAACTTGATTTATTCTTGTTTCTCTTTCTGTGTCTCTAAATTCTTGGGTTTTCTGAACTTCTCCTTTAGTAATTATTATTTTGGCTATTTGATAAATATCTAATGTGTTAAAGCATTCTGTTAAATCTGCTTGTGAAGCAACATTTCCTTTTTTCAAATCTGTAAATATTTTATTGGAATCTAATGCAGACATTATATCTCCTTTTCCAGATTTAACTTTTAAAGCTTCATCTAAATTAACATGAATTTCAAAATGTTTATTTTTCAATTTTATTCTCGCTACTACTTTATCCATGAAATGATTATTAGATGAGGTTATTTAAAGATTATTGTATGAATAATCTTTGTAGATATGGTGATTTAATCTTCGCAAAGCTTAAATATGCTTAGTTATAAGGTGTTTTAGAAATCAAACGAGGTTTTTCTAAAAATGGACGTACCAACAGAAATGCAACATCAGGCAATGGGTTATGATAGAGCTGCGACTATGTTTTCTCCTGAGGGACATTTACTTCAAGTTGAATATGCTGAGAAAACTGTAAGACTTGGAAGTTCAAGTATTGGTTTAGTTTGTAAAGATGGAGTTGTTATTATTGCTGATAGAAGAATAAGAGATAAATTAATTTCTCCTGAATCTGCAAATAAAATTTTTGAAGTTGACGAACATATAGTTGCAAGTGCTGCTGGAATTTTAAGCGATGCAAGAATATTAATTGACCAAGCACAGGTATTAGCTCAACAGAATAGAGTTACTTTTGATAGTGCTATTGAACCTTTATCAGTTATAAGAATGATTGCAGATAAAATGCAGATGTTTACTCAGTATGGAGGAGCAAGACCTTATGGGGCTGCATTTTTAATTGCTGGAGTGAATAAAGGTAAGTCTTCACTATACACTTCTGATGTTACTGGAAATTATTTTTCATATAAAGCAAATGCTATCGGAGAAAATGATGAAAAAATAAAAGAATTATTAAGAAGAGATTATGATGATAATGTGAATGTTGAAGATGGAATAAAATTTGCTCTTAAAATCTTCAAGGAACTTCTTGAAAAGAATTTTGATTTAAATAGATTTGATGTAGGTTATGTTAAAACAGTTGATGCAAAGTTAGTTAGATTGCACGGCGATGATTTGAAAAAGTTTGTTAAGTGATAAACTTCCAATATTATCTATATTATTATAGAAATAATCTTTTTTATTTATAAATTCAAAATAAATTTTTAAGGCAACTTAAACAACTTTCTAAAAGCTATACTCGCGACCATTGATGCTCCGATATACCACCAAATCCAAGATTTTGCAAGCTCTGTCGCTTCATAACTATTTTTTAGAAATCCGAAGAAAACTATTAAGGGTATAAAAGTTATTAACATTGGTTTGAAAGAATGTTTCATCATTTCT
>SXGU01383011.1_pt1 | contig 11586 bp, 9 predicted proteins | sample 3174531 | NCBI WGS metagenome assembly SXGU01 (sample SAMN11356863, study PRJNA531348) | freshwater metagenome | isolation source: freshwater sample F1-140 | place: China: Fuxian Lake, Yuxi | collected 2017-12-25
GACTCCGAGGATGCAGACGATTCTGATGACACAGAAGACGCTGATGACGCGGAAGATACGGACGACTCCGACGACTCGGATGAATCTGACGACTCCGACAGCACGGATGACTCAAGCGGCTCTGACGACACAGAAGACGATTCTTCGGGAGACGCAGAATAGAACTACCCAAACCCCCGCCGTTGTGAAAACGGCGGGGGTTTCGTATACTCCGAAGCGTATGAACGTGCGATTGTATAATACGTTGTCGCGGCAAGTAGAGACGGTTGAACCTATCGAATCAGGAAAAATTGGTATGTATTCCTGTGGGCCGACCGTGTATTGGTTTGCTCATATTGGAAACATGCGGGCGTTTTTGTTTTCGGATTTGTTACACCGTGTTTTTCGGCAACAGGGGCTTGAAGTGCGTCTGGTCATGAACGTGACGGATGTTGGGCATTTGGTGGGAGACGGTGATGAGGGGGATGACAAAATGCTTGTGGCCATGCGACGCGAAGGAAAGACGGCTTACGACATTGCGGAGTTTTATACACAAGCTTTTTTTAAAGATTTAGAAGCCCTCGGTATTCTTCGTGCGACCGAATATCCACGTGCGACACAGCATATTGCCGAACAAATCCAGATGATTGTACAACTGGAAAAAAACGGTGCTACGTACCGAACACGAGATGGAATCTATTTCGACACCGCCACATTGCCTGAGTATGGGAGACTCTCTGGGCAGCGATCCGAAGAGAAATTGGCCGGTGCACGCGTCGAAATGGGAGACAAGCGAAACCCTACGGATTTTGCCCTCTGGAAATTTGCTCCAGAAGGAGTTGAACGGGAAATGATTTGGCCATCACCCTGGGGAGAAGGGTTCCCTGGATGGCATATCGAGTGTTCCGCAATGTCCAAGAAATATCTCGGCGTGCCGTTTGATGTGCATACCGGTGGTGTGGACCACATTGCTGTACACCATGAAAACGAAATAGCGCAGACACTTGGGGCGGATGGTGTGCTCGAAGCAAATCTCTGGGCGCACTCAGAGTTTTTGACGGTCGACGGAGGAAAGATGTCGAAATCTCTTGGAAATGTGTACACGATTCAAGATTTGGTGAATCGTGGATACGATCCACTCGCGTACCGTTACTTTGTTCTCGCGGGTCACTACCGTTCAAAGATTAACTTCACCTGGGAAGCCATGGATGGAGCGCAGAATGCTTTACGAAAGGTACGCGAAACGGTTCAGGGCTGGAGTCAGCCGTCCACGCCAAGTGAGGAATATCTCACCCGTTTCTTTGAGGCCGTCAATAATGACCTCAAGACTTCAGAGGCTTTGGCTGTTCTGTGGGACCTTATAGGGAACCAGGAGTTATCAACAGAGGTGAAGTCAGCAACGATTCTTGTGTTTGATCGTGTTCTTGGACTTGGACTCGCGTCTGTTGTTGCAACGCCAACAGAGGTGTCGGCAGACATTCAGAAGTTGATTGCGGCACGCGATGCGGCTCGTGCGGAGAAAAATTGGGCAGAGTCTGATCGGTTGCGTGAAGAAATTTCTTCAAAAGGTTTTGTGGTGAAGGATACTCCAAGCGGTACACAGGTCGTAAAGGTCTAACGGATTTTTCCGTTTCACCAATGTAGAGTACAATGGAGTGGCTATGCCCGATCCGTTGTCTCGTTCAGAACTTGCCCCGGTCGCTCCCGAGCTCGCGCCCTCTCAACCGGATGCACGTCCGGCTGAATTTGAGCAGACCGTCGAACAACAGCCGCCGGAGGAATTTCACGAGCCGGCAACGATGGAAGAATCGACGGTGGCGCCGGAACTCGATGAACGCCCGGGACCAGCTCCTGTCTCCGTGCGTGCTGCTCCCACACAAAAAGATCCTGTTCTTGTCCAAATCGAAACGGTTCTGGAAGAAGATTTGACAGACATGTTCCTTGCTATGCCTCCCGATGCTCAAGCACGTTTCAAAAAAGTCGGCGAGGACACGGCACAGCAGATCAAAGTCTTGCTCGAGCAAACCAAAGTCAATTTCCACAAGATTTTTTCGCTCATCAAGCAATGGTTGAAACTGATCCCTGGAGTGAACCGATTCTTTCTCGAACAAGAAGCCAAAATAAAAACAGATAAAATTCGGTTGTTTGATGAAGTCAACCGCCGAAAGGGAGGAGAACATGACCACTGATCCATTTGCCGTGAATCAAACGGCTTCGCCGATTGTCGCCCTGAGTAACCCTCAGGACCCTTTGTTTATCGCTTCGGTCATTTTGTTCGCTGTGGGCGTGCTTGTTGCCGTCATTTTGGTGCTGTGTGTGATCCGTTGGGTCATTCGTACACGCGCCATTGCCGGGCATGCTACGTTTGAGATGGTGACGTTACTCATCACAGTGCCACGTTTCCGCCACAAGGAACAAACAGAACGTGCAGAGACGAAAGAGCAAGTACAAGAAGTGATTGCTGCCGCCGAATCTTTCTTTGCAACGGTTGGTGGTTTGAAACCAGACCACGGGTTTCACGCGTGGCTGTTTGGTCGGCATGACGAGCTTTCCTTTGAAATTGTCGTTCACAACAAAGAGATTCGTTTCTACGTCACCTTACCGCGGAAGATGCAGGAAGTGGTGATGCAGCAGCTTTCGGCTTCGTATCCGGATGCCTACATGGAAGAAGTGGAGGATTATAACGTCTTTGGACCAAAGAGTACGATATTGGGGAGTTATTTGGTTTTGAAACGGGCCCATGCGTTTCCGATCAAGTCCTACCGAAAGATGGACCGAGATCCTCTTAATAGTTTGACGAACGTATTGGCAAAAGTCCCGCAAGGGGATGGAGCTGCCTTGCAATTTGTTGTTCGCTCAGCCTCCCGTGGCTGGCGCGAGCATGGTCTGGCCATTGCTGGTCGCATGTACAAGGGTATGTCGCTTGAGGAGGCGATAAAGGGCGGAAAAAAGGGAAAAACAGATTGGGGACAGATTACTGGTTTTTCAAAAGCGGAAGACAAGAAGCCGGAGGAACAGCATCGTCTGTCTCCGTTGGAAGAAGAAACCGTCAAAGGTCTTGAAGAAAAAGCAAACAAAGCCGGCCTGGATGTTTGCATTCGTTTGATTGTCGCAAGCGATAGTGCTGCGCGCGCTCAAACCAACATGGCAGCGATGATCAATGCGTTTAGCCAGTACAACATTTATCAATACGGAAATTCGTTTGTAAAAGTCGTCCCTGGTTTCAAAAAGCGACTTGTCCGCCGGTTTATCTATCGTTCGTTTGATGAAAAAAACCGTGTGGTGTTGAACGCTGAAGAAATGGCAAGCCTTTGGCACCTGCCAACCCCTTGGACCGAAACACCAAACATTAAGTGGCTTGGTGCACGAAAGGGAGCCGCCCCTTCCAATGTTCCAACAGGACCAGAGATGGGTGGACAATTGGAGCTTGGATATAACATGTATCGCGGAGTGAAAACACCGGTCTGGATGAAAGAGGCTGACCGTCAGCGACACATGTATGTCATTGGTAAGTCTGGTACTGGTAAATCGCAGATGATTGCGAAGATGATCATTCAGGATATTCAGATGGGGCACGGAGTTGCGGTGGTCGATCCACACGGAGACTTGGTGGAGCAGGTGCTCGGAAATATTCCACGTGACCGCATTGACGACGTGATTCACTTCAGTCCGGCGGACGAAGACCGTCCGATGGGTATCAACATGCTTGAATCGGGTGAGTCCGATTCGCAAAAAGACAAGGCAGCGGGAGAAATGGTGTCCATTTTCTACAAGCTCTTCCCACCAGAAATGATCGGACCAATGTTCGAGCACAACATGCGTAACGTCATGTTGACGCTCATGTCTGACCAGGTGAACCCTGGAACGATTGCGGAAATTCCGCGCATGTTCTCCGACCAAGAGTTTGCGGATGGGTGGATTGCGAAGGTGAAAGATCCGGTCGTGCGTGCGTTCTGGGAAAAGGAAATGGCGAAAACGAGCGACTTCCACAAGTCAGAAATGCTCGGGTACCTCATTTCAAAAGTCGGACGTTTCGTGGAAAATGGCATGATGCGTAACATCATCGGTCAGTCGCATTCAAGCTTCAACTTCCGTGAGATCATGGATCAGCAAAAGATTTTCCTCTGCAACTTGTCCAAAGGAAAAATCGGCGACGTGAACGCCGACTTGCTGGGGATGATCGTCGTGACAAAGCTCCAGATGGCGGCGATGGGTCGTGCGGACATGGAAGAGCACTTGCGTAAGGACTTCTACTTGTACATCGACGAATTCCAGAACTTCGTGACCGATTCCATTGCGACGATTTTGTCCGAAGCACGTAAGTATCGCCTTTGTCTCATTATTGCTCACCAGTACATTGGGCAGCTCGTGAAGAATAACGATACGAAGATTAAAGAAGCCGTGTTTGGTAACGCGGGTACGATGTTTACGGCGCGTATTGGTCCGGAAGACGTCGATACCTTGGAGAAAGTCTACTCGCCTTACTTCGGTGGATACGACTTGATTAACTCGGACAGCTACACGTGGTATTTGAAAATGATCGTTGATAACGCTCAAATCAAACCATTTACGCTCAACTTAAATATGGCTCCAAAAGGCGACCGCGAACTCGCGGAGGCCATCAAAGAGCTATCCCGCCTCAAGTACGGCCGCGACCGCGGCATCGTAGAAGCCGAGATTCTCGAACGCACTCAACTCGGTGCCCCAACCGGCGGCCAACCACCCGAAGCAGGACAGAGCATCTTCTAAGGTGAGGCACGACACGTCACCACACGCTCCCGTCCTCGGCCCTCGAAACCCACTGGTCTGGGTGACGGAGTCAGCCTTTTTCATAACAGGTTGCTCCTCATATCTCGGAAGCCTCAAGAAAACGACCGCAGTCTTCCTGTGATGTGCACCCTGACCAATGGGTTCCTCGGTCTGTCGGTCGGGAGCCGTGTTCTCGCCATGTCATAGGCGGGGTCCCTGCACCCCGCCTGCGATTCGTAGCCATTCGTAGATACGTAGGATTGGTAGTCCATTCGTTGATTCGTCTCTCCTCACAACACACAACTCAACTCCCACAACCCAACAAACAAAACACAAACACCTATGTCCTACAACGATCTTCTTGAAACCGACACCGGCTTTGAGCCTGAACCACTCGAAGGTGATGAACCTGAAAAGCCGGGCCAGATCTCCGGGCCGGATCCGCGCATTGAGTTATCGCTGAAAGTATTGCGACAACTGCATGAAAGTTTGGACCACGTAATTGCGCTGTTGGAAGGAGCGGATGCGTCTGGTGGGGCAAAGCGGTTGGCGCAGCTTGTTCTTACAAAGGCGGAAGCAGCTCGGGCGGCAGACATGTATTCTGGTGTTCGTGTGGTTGAAGGGGTTTTTGATGGATTGGCGATGGTAGGTTCTGATGGCAGTCGATATCCTGTCCCTCCAAACTACGCCTCCAAGTCTCGGTTGGTGGAAGGGGACATGCTGAAACTGACCATTCGGCCAGATGGAACATTTGTGTTCAAGCAAATTGGCCCGATTGAGCGTCGTCGTGTGGTGGGGAAAGTGGCCCACGACCCCTCGACAGATGAGCATGTGGTTGTATGCGATGATGGAACCTTTAAGGTGTTGCACGCGAGTGTAACCTTCTTCAAAGCTGAGCCTGGGGACGAAGCGGTTGTGCTCTTGCCGAAGTCGGGAACCTGTGTGTGGGCGGCTTTGGAAAATGTTGTCAGGAAGTGATAGAGTCGTGGGGTCATAGAGTCCTGGAGTCACTCGGAGATCGATGCGTATCGAGACTTCGTCACTCCAGTCTCCATCACTCCACGATTTTTTATGTCTCAAACCTTGTACCGAAAATACCGTCCAGCAACGTTTGCGGATGTTGCCAACCAGGAGCATGTAAAAACGGCTTTACAGAACCAGCTTGAAAGTGGTTCTGTTGCACATGCCTATTTGTTTACGGGTCCGCGTGGAGTGGGAAAGACTACGGTGGCACGGTTGCTTGCCAAGGCGGTGAACTGCGAGGCGAGGAAGGGTGCGGAGCCGTGTAATGCGTGTCCGGCCTGTTTGGATTTTACCTCGGGGTCCTCGCTTGATGTGTGTGAAATCGACGCGGCGTCGCATACGCAGGTGGACCACGTGCGTGAGGTTATTATCGAAAATGTTCGGTTTGCTCCGAATCGGTTGAAGTATAAAGTGTTCATTATCGACGAAGTTCACATGCTCTCAACCGCTTCGTTCAATGCGCTGTTGAAAACGCTCGAGGAGCCGCCGGTGTACGCCTTGTTTATTTTGGCGACCACAGAAATTCATAAAGTTCCTGCAACGATCATTAGTCGATGCCAACGATTTGATTTCCGTCGAATCCCAACGTCTGAGATTGCAACGTTGCTTGAAGGGATCGCAAAGAAGGAAGGTGTGAGCATGGATGCGGATGTGTTGGTTGATATCGCACGACATGCACAAGGAGGGGCACGCGACGCAGAAGGATTGCTTGGTCAGGTTTTAGCGCTGGGAGAAAAACATGTGACACGAGAAATTGCGTCACTGGTGCTCCCGGCGACGAACACGCTGGCTGTAGAATCGTTTTTGGCAGGACTCGAACAGTCAGATGCGATGGGTTTGGTAAAGTTGGTGAATGAGATGTTGGAACAAGGGGTGGATTTGTCACACTTTACGGATGACGTCATCGATGCGTTACGTGAACGCCTGCTCGAACGGTTGGCTGCACCGGGAACCATTCCAACAACCATCGAGTTGTTTCTCGAAGCCCGTCGCCGCATGAAGCAAGATCGCATTCCACAGCTCTCGCTTGAGTTGGCGATTGTGAAGGCTTGTACCGGCGTGGGCGGGGTTTCCTCCCGTGCCGAGGCTCCGGGGGACAGGCCTGCACCTCGCCCCGTTGTGTCTGAAACTCATCCTCCATCCGCTGGCGACAGAGCAACTACAACAAATAAAAGCACGAAACAAGAAATCTCGTCTGCAATTGAATCAATTGTCGTCGAATCCATACCTGAACAGACACCGACTATTGCGCCTGTTCAAGAGGCCGCTGGCGATCTACCTGTCTTTTCTCTTGATGAGGTCCGTGCTAAGTGGCCGAAGGTGTTTGATCAAATCAAAGACTCGAACGCTTCGCTTCCTGTGGTTGTACAGACGAGTGAAATCTCAAACGTGGAAGGGAATCGAGTGGAACTCGCCTTCACATACGCCATGTACGTCGACACGGTGAACAAAGAGAAGAATTTGCGCATTCTTGAGGATGCGTTCTCCAAGGTGATGGGGCAGCCCGTTCGGGTCAAAGCCCGGCATATTCCAAAAGAAAACGAGGATGTCGTCTCCCAGCTTCTTACGGCGTTTGGCGGAAGTACAGCATAAAAAAGAGCACCCCGTGGTGGGTGCTTTTAGGTTTCGTCGTCGAGGGAAGACGGCTCCGGGAGTTTCTCACCACGGAGGTCACGAATGCCACCTTGGTCGCGCAGACGAATCCGAGCCTCGCGCTCGATGCCTCGGACACGCTCGCGTGAGAGTCCCATGGCTTTCCCGGTTTCCGACAGTGTGTGTTCCTGCCTCCACTCGAGCACAAACCGCTGCCGTTCACTCAGAACGTTGTTCCAAGCCCGTTCAAACCGCACCAGCTCTTGGCGACGGATGACCGTCTCGTCGAGCGGTTCGGTTTCCCCCTCGTTTACAACGGTTTCGTAGTAGGCACGAGATTCTTCCCATGCCCTCAACGGGTTCTCCCGCTGCCCTGACTTCCACAGGCGAAGGGCAATGGCAACATCGTACGCCGTGGGTGCATCGACGATGATGACTCCGTACCGCTGTGCGTACTCGTACGCGGCCGGCCCAGGAAACACTTGGTAGAGAAACCGTGCATACGCACGCGGCGTAGACTTCACACGAAGCATCCGCAGGAGACGCGATCCCCATCCGGTGAAGAACGGTCCGTCGAACTGGGTGTTTGTGAGTTTCCGGAGACTCAGGACATCGTTTTCTGGGTCAGGGAAGGCAGGAGCGAGAATCTCACGCAGCACATCGATGTTCTCCATCGACAGCGGCTTCTGTCCGCGCAGTCGGGCATGCCGATGTTTTTGTGCTGCCACCAGGACATTGCGTGTCTCCACACGCGAAGCGATCTCCTCGGTACGCACGGCGCGTGCTCGCACTTTGGGTGCGCTTGGCCAACGGTAGTCATCGAGCCAGAAGTCGGGCAACGACTTGTACTGTACGGCCGTCCCCATCACATCTCCCGGCAACACCGGAAGGCGTGACAAGTCGCGTGGGAGTACCACGTAGATGGTGGCAACCTGACCATCCAGCGGAGTCAGAGGACGGAAGTACTTCTGTTTGGACAGAACCAGCGAGGTGGAAGGAGCAACATCGATGAGCAGCTTGAGCCGCGGCGCGTTCCATCCCTCGAGCAGGAGGCGTACTTGCACGATGGTGTCCACTGTACCGGCGTCAAACGCCTGGCGAATGCGCCTGCGCTCCTCGGTCGGCGTGCTGTCGAGCAACACTTCAACCGGAGGGGAACCGGCCGGCCGGTGTTTGTTGAGGTAGCGGTGGACGGCCAGGGCTTGCTCTTGTGTCCTGCACGGCACGGTCGCCGAAAGCGGTGCACTTCCTTCCATTTCGTACCGAAGCACACGAACCGCTTCGAGAATCGGGAGCTGTTCCATCACCTGAGAAAGCTGCTCGGGACTGTAGTCGCCCCCCAACAGCTCAATCTCCGATCCATCAATGTCCACTTCGTACAGATGGGCATTTCCGTCTGCCAACCGACCAAGCGCCAGAGCTTCGTCGAGGGTGATTTCTCGCACGAGGTGAGGGAACAGGAGTTTGAGCGACTTCTGTTCGTCGTATTCCTCGGTGGCGGTGAAGGCCACACGGATCGTTTCCTTCGGGAACGCGCCGTGAAACATGTTCATGCGCTTCGTGGACATAGCCTTGTGGGCTTCGTCCGCAAATACGAACGTGACGTTGCGCAGCGCCTCGGGAAGAACGCCGTTGTGCCACTGTTTGTGGATGATGGCGTATGTGGCGAACGTGAGGCCGTCGGGCTTGAAGTCTTTCTCTTCGCCGGTGTAGATGCCGGTGTGAAGGCCCGGGAACTGCTTCAGGAAGTCTGAGCGCAGCTGGTCTACGAGGTCGAGCGTGGGGCCTAGCACGAGTACGGACGCGCCCGACAGTACCGCAAGGACAACCATCACGTAGGTTTTGCCGATGCGCGGCGGAGCGATCACTCGCATGAATGTATTGGGATGTTCGTGTGTCGTGCCACTCAAGCGCTCGATCGCACTCGTGAGCGAATGAACAAACGCGACACAAATCTCGAACTGTTCCTCCCGCGGCTGGTCAAGCAGCGGGAAGGACTCGTTGAGGCCCTTGGCCAATCGGTTGCGGGCAAAGATCAACCGTTCAAGTGGGCTCAGCTTGGTGAGCGGCACAGCCACTGATTCAGGAGGCTGCAACGCGGCTGCCTTGCCGAGTCTCTGCAGAACGCCGTCTCGTCGACGTACGACTTGGTTCATGAGTCTTCCTTGTGTTGAAAGTAAAGAGCGCTTCGCACAGGGCGAAGCGCCTACACTCGCATATTTTTGAGCAATCGTCAATCGGTCGCGGGTGGCGCAAACCGTCCCATAAGTTCGGCTTGGGCAAGGATGTGACCTTCACTAGCATTGAGGACTTGCTGCTTGGTAGCGCCTTCGGGTAGATCAAGTTTTGTGTTCAAGGCAAAGGCACGAAAAAAGTAGCGATGTTCTGCATTTGGTGGGCGCGGCCCGCCATAGCCCAGCTCCCCTCGCGTTCCTTTTCCCCGTACACCCGTAGGTCGCCAACCTTCCGGAATCGATGTTGTGTCGGGTGGAATGTTGAACACAATCCAGTGGTCCCACACAGGTACCCCTACCGCTGCTGGGATATCTGGGTCTTCAACAATTAACATTAACGACCGTGTCTCGTTTGGGACTTCAGAGATCGTGAGTGGTGGATTCATGTTCTCAAAATCTCGTCCATATCGCTGTGGAATCACCCCTCCGTCTGGAAAAGCTGTACTCGTTAGTTGCATACAGTTGAGCCTAAGATTTGGATTTTCTCAACCAAACCAAAAACGGATGAAGAAAGGCGCGTTGAATAGAAACGTTTGTCGGAAGACCTACAGTACCCGTCGGAGGAAATTCATCTTGGGCAGGAGCGTAGTAGGTTCCAAACACATGATCAAGGATGGGAAAGATTTGCGCGAAGTTTTTGTCTTGGTGTTGTGGAAGTCGTGAGTGGTGTATTCGGTGAAGTTGTGGCCCTGTGAGAATACTGGTTGCTCGACCTAGCGACAGACGCCAATTGGCGTGCGTAAAGAAGAGCCAGAGCGTGATGATCATCCCAACGAAAAACATCTCAATTGAATTTCCTTGGATAACAAGAGAAACAGGAAATCCGATGATGGCTGCTTGGATCGTGTGTTCAAGCCAGTGGGTGCGTAAACTCGTGGTGGCATTCATGTTTGCGTCTGAGTGGTGTAATTCATGAATGGCCCAGAGCGCAGGGATGGTGTGCTGTGCGCGATGGTAGAGATAGAAAATAACGTCTGTAAGGAAAACTCCCAAAAAAATGATAAGAATCGATAGGAACAGTGGGTGGGCTATTGTTGTGGGTGTTACGGTAAGCGGTTGCAAGAGAAGGAGAGTTGCGGTTGAGCCAACGACAAAAAAGATGCCTGTCAGTGCAAGATTCCGAAAGCGTTCTCGTGTTGGTTGCTTTCGTTCGACAGGAAAAAGGCACTCGAAGAGACCGAGCAGTAAGTAGAGAGTTGTAATGAAAACGATTTGGTGGAACATGAAGGTGGGCTAAAGAACGGCTGACATCTTTGATGAAATAGTGAGTGCTGTGAGGAGAACAAGGAACAGGGCGATGATGAAACCAAAGAAACCAAAGAGTCCTCTTTCAAGTGTTGAGTAGGGCGCACGAGCGATGGTTGTGGTGTGGCCGCAAGCTTTGCATTTGTATGAACGTTGCGGGTCGTGAAATTCGTAGTACCCAAAGACGCAGAATCCTCCAAGAAACACAAGGACAATGAGTGATAGGACGGGGCCTGGAATCCATGTGGGAATGACATCTGTTTGCATGATGGGTACAGCAATTATGGCAGAGATGGCATAGATTGGCAGGAGAACACGATAGACAAATTCATCACGTTTCATTTTTGTCTCGTGACAGTTTGGACACTCGATACTGGCGTTCAACCTCCATCGATAAGATCGTCCCATACCAAACACGTTAGTTTCTCTCCTAGTTTATCACAACAAAATCACCACGCGATGGCGTGGTGATTTTGTGGTTCCCGGACAGGGATTCGAACCCCGATTAGATGATTCAGAGTCATCTGTCCTGCCTTTAGACGATCCGGGAACGAAGCGAGGGCGTAAAAATCCAAAGGCTTTTCACGGCCGAGCGCAGCGACCGGACCTGAACGAAGTTCAGATCCGGGAGCGTGTCATGTGCGAGTCACATACGAGCCGCACCCCTTCGACGCGCCGAAATGTACCAAAAACGACTTGCAACGTCAACAGCCAAAACGTTTGGTATACTAGCGATATGAAGCCAGAAGTTCGATCATCACGC
>SXGU01032705.1_pt1 | contig 11585 bp, 13 predicted proteins | sample 3174531 | NCBI WGS metagenome assembly SXGU01 (sample SAMN11356863, study PRJNA531348) | freshwater metagenome | isolation source: freshwater sample F1-140 | place: China: Fuxian Lake, Yuxi | collected 2017-12-25
AGGCCATAGCCAAGGTAGCCTCTGGCGATGGCTATCACCAACCGAAGATGGGAAGTTACAAGTTGGCGCGCAGCATCCAGATCGGCGTCGTCACGGAAGCGGCGCGCAAGCTGCTGCTCCTCGACTTCGCTGAGCATGGGGACGCGGTTTGCGGCCGAAATGTAAGCCTCAATGCTGCCGCTCGCGGCCAGCATGGGCAAGTTATCTAGGGCTGCTGTATGACTCACGATCTCACCTCCTTGCCTGAATATTAGCACTCATGCGCTGAGAGTGCTAATTCCGCAGAAAGTTCCCGACAAATTTTGTCGGGAAAGTGCGACGATCAAGTCTTGGGCTGGGCGCCGGGTGGCCGCTTGGGCTTCTTGAAAAAGCGTTTGGATGGCTTGTTGCCCGGGGTGCCGTCCTGCCTTCGGGGCTGCTGCTGGTCGGGACGACGACCTTGATTCTGACCGGGACCCTGAGGGCGACGCCCAGGGTCGCCTTGGCCGTTGCTTCCCGGCTGAATCCGGTTGCCCGGCGCCAGCGAGATCTCAAGCTCGATGATTTCATCCCAGATTGCATCGGTGCGCTGGTGATCGGGGATCGCCAGCAATTCCCTCAGGCGACGACGCGGGTCTGGCGGCGGCGGTTCGTTACGAACCGGCTCTGCCGGTGCCGCAGGCGTCACCTCAGAGGCGATCGTCTCGGTGGGTTGTTCTTCACTCATCGCCATATTATCTCCCGAATAACAAGCTTCCGTTCCTTTGCGGATCAGGTTTGCACGGCGAATGTCGGATTTTTCGTACGGCAGCCACATTCCGGGCTCTCGCCCGTTTGGGACGCCGCCGCCAAACTCAAAACCTACCCTAGCTTAGCTTTGCCCGAGATTCTGCCGCAGGGAGAACACGGCGCCCAGCCAGCCGAGGATTCCGGCACACGCCAGTAGCAGTGCAGAATTGGCCAGACCCAGCGGCTTCAGCGTCAGATTGAGATCATACAGACCGGCCAGTTCGCTCAAGGGAGCGCGCAGCCAGATGGCGGCGGCGGCGACCAGTAGCCAGGCTACCGCTCCGCCACCCAGTCCAAGCAGCAGGCCAAAGTAAAGAAACGGGCGTCGGATGAAAGCTTCGGTTGCCCCAAGCAAACGGCTGATTTCGATTTCGGCGCGTTGGGTGAGTACCTGCATCCGGGTGATGCTGAAGGTAATTGCAATCAAACCGCCGCCGAGCATCCCGGCAAGCAGTAGCAGGCCGGTGTGGCCAAGCCTGAGCAAGGCATCCAACCGGCGCACCCATGCCGAATCGAGCTGCACGTGCTCTACCCCGGGCCATTTGCGAAACTCAATGGCGAGCTTTTCCAGCGCCTCCGGCGCCTCGTCTCTGGCATTCACGACAAACGCGTCGGGAAATGGATTGGCCGCCAGGGCATCGATGACGTCGCTCAGTCCAGGGCTGGCCTTCATTCGCGAAAGCGTTTCCTCGCGTGCGAGAAACCGGGTCTGCCGAACGCCGGCGTGCTTTTCCAGGCGGGTGCGGATCCCGCTTGCCGTCCCGCGGTCAGCGTTGACGCTCATGAATACGGAAATCTGTGGTGTCGCCGTGGTGTTTACGACAAGTTCGCGCGCACCGGACAGCAGCATTTGGCCGCCGGCCGGCAGCGCCAGCGCAATGCCTATGGCTAACAGGGACAAGATGCTATTGACCGGGGTTGCCGCGAGCCGTCGCCAGGCCAGGGTGAAGGATTGGCCGTGATGGGAAATCCACGCCTTCATGCCCGTAGCCGTCCATGGTCGAGCTGCAGTCGTCGCGCACCAGAGAACAGCTCGTGGGCATAGGTGGCAACCAGCACGGTGACGCCGACCCGGTTGAATTCGACAAGAATGCGCGCCACGTCAGCCGCGGTTGTAGCATCCAGGTGCGCCGTCGGCTCGTCGGCCAGCAACAGGTCGGGGCGGCTGACGACGGCGCGGGCAATCGCCAATCGCTGCTGTTCACCCCCAGAGAGCATTATCGGCAGCGCTTTTTCGCGCCTGCCCAGGCCAACCTTGTCGAGTGCCGCGCGCACGCGGTTGGCCGCTTCACGCACGGGAAAGCCTGAGATTGCCAGCGGAAGCATGACATTATCGTAGGCGCTGCGATCGAACAGCAGCTTCTGGTCCTGGAAGACCATGCCGATGCGCCGCCGGTAGTACGGCAGCGCGGAACGGGCCAGGCTGCCGAGATTCTGGCCGCCCACCAGCACGGCTCCGCCGGTGGCGTTCTCTATGCCGGCAATCAGTTTCAGCAGCGTGGATTTCCCGGCGCCGGAATGGCCGCTGACAAGCAGCATCTGCCCGCCGTCGAGTTCGAAACTCAGGTCGGAAAGCGCATCAACGCCTGGCGGGTAGCGCTTCGAGACCCGGTCGAAGCAAATCACACTCAGTTTCCCAGCAGTGCCTCGACGAATTCGCCGGCGCGGAAGGCCTGCAAGTCGTCGATGCCCTCGCCGACGCCGATGACGCGCACCGGCTTCGGGCACTGGCGCGCGATCGCAGCCAGCACGCCACCCTTGGCAGTGCCGTCAAGCTTGGTGATGATGAGGCCGCTGACGCCGATGGCCTTGTCGAAGGCCTTGACCTGCTGCACCGCGTTCTGCCCGATGTTGGCGTCGAGTACCAACAGCACCTCGTGCGGAGCCGTGGCGTCGGCCTTGTTGACCACGCGTCGCACCTTGGCGATTTCCTCCATCAGGTGCAACTGCGATGGCAGGCGACCGGCGGTGTCGGCCAATACGACGTCGATCTTGCGGGCACGCGCGGCACTGATGGCATCGAACACTACGGCGGCGGGGTCGCCGCTCTCCTGGGCGATGACGGTGACGCCATTGCGCTCGCCCCAGGTGGTTAGCTGTTCACGCGCGGCGGCACTGACGGAGTCGCCGGCCGCCCGCAGCACGCACTTGCCCTGGGCCTGAAAATGTTTCGCCAGCTTGCCGATGGAGGTCGTTTTGCCGGCGCCATTGACGCCGGCAATCATGATCACAAAGGGTTGGTGACCATCTGCCTGCAAGGTTTGCTCTAGTGGAGTCAGCAATGTTGTCAGCGCCTGCGCCAGCGCGCCCCGCAGTTGCGCCGGCGTTTCCAGCTTCTCGCGCTTGACCGTGGACTTGAGTTCGGCGAGCAGCCACTGGGTGGCGTCGATGCCACAATCCGCCATCAACAGGGTCGATTCGAGATCCTCGATCAGCTCGTCATCGATCTTTGTCCGGCTGAACAGCTCGGACAAGGGTGTGTTGAGTGTGGCGCGGGTGCGCGAGAGCCCGGCTTTGAGCCGTTCGCTCCAGGTTGGGCGAGTTGCCTGGGATTCGGCCACAGGGGCGGCGGCATCATCCTTGGGTTTCAGGAAACCAAACATGCGGAATGCGGTCGGAGGCAGGAGCCGCGCTAAGATGCGCAGCTTGAGAATTCTAGCAGAAGCCCCACTTTCCCCTTTCCGACAGCGTTTGCCAAATTCCTACATGAGATCATCGTTTGCCGCAATCGCCCTGCTTGCCGTCGCCGCGTTGCCGGCGCCGACTCTTGCCAATCCCTACGAAACCAAACTGGCCAACGGCCTGCGCGTGATCGTCAAGGAAGACCCTCGTGCGCCGACCGCGGTACACATGGTCTGGTACCGTGCCGGCAGCATGGACGAGAAGGACGGTACCTCGGGCGTTGCCCACGTGCTGGAACACCTGATGTTCAAGGGTACCAGGACCCTCAAGTCGGGCGAATTCAACAAGCGCGTGGCCGAGGCCGGCGGGCGCGACAATGCCTTCACCAGTCGCGACTACACGGCCTACTTCCAGATCGTGCCCAAGGCGGCATTGCCCGAGATGATGAAACTCGAGGCCGACCGCATGACCAACCTGACGCTCGACGCGAAAGAGTTTGCCGCCGAAATCAAAGTGGTCATGGAGGAACGTCGCCTGCGCACCGACGACAATCCGCAGGGCCTGGTGCATGAAGCCCTGAATTCGACCCTCTTTCAGGCCCACCCCTACCGGCGTCCGGTGATCGGTTGGATGGATGACCTCGAACACATGACCTGGCAAGACGCCCGCGACTGGTATCGCCAGTGGTATGCGCCGAATAACGCCTATGTGGTTGTGGTCGGTGACGTTGATCACCGCGAGGTGTTCCGTCTGGCGCAGAAGTACTACGGGGCCTACAAGTCCAAAGCCCTGCCCGAACGCAAGCCGCAGAATGAGCCGGAGCAGGCCGGAGTGCGCCGGGTGACGGTCAAGGCGCCCGCCAAGCTGCCCTACCTGTCGATGGCATGGAAGGCGCCGAAATTGCGCGACGTGCAGAAGGACCGCGATCCCTACGCGCTCGAAGTCCTCGCTGCCGTGCTCGATGGTCACGACGCTTCCCGTTTCTCGAAGAACCTGGTGCGTGGCTCACGCATTGCCCAATCGGCCGGCGCCGGCTATGACGGAAGCTTGCGCGGCGAGGCTACGTTCACGCTCGACGGTCAGCCGGCGGAGGGCAAGACCATCGCCGAACTCGAAGCCGCCTTGCGTGCCGAACTCAAACGTGTCCAGGACGAGGGTGTCTCGGCCGAGGAACTGGCCCGCGTCAAGACGCAGTCGATTGCCGCCCAGACTTACAAGCGCGACTCGCTGATGGCGCAGGCGATGGAAATCGGCGGCATGGAAGCCAGCGGCCTGAACTGGCGCGACATCGATACCCTGCTGGAAAAGCTCAAGACCGTCACTGCCGAAGAGGTGCAGGCGGTGGCGAAGAAATACTTCACCGACGATACCTTGAGCATCGCCGTGCTGGACCCGCAGCCCATCGAGCAAAGCAAACCGAGGAAGCCCTCCGGGGCAGTGAGGCACTGATGCGTACCCTGATCGCTGTTGTCCTGTCGTTGTTTGCCGCGGGCGTTGCCAATGCCGGGGTCAAGATCGAGCATTGGGTCGCACCATCGGGAGCCAAGGTGTATTTCGTCGAGGCGCGGGTGCTGCCGATACTCGATGTGCAAATCGACTTTGCTGCCGGCGGTGCCTTTGTTGCGGCGGGGAAGGCCGGTGTTGCGGGCCTGACGCGAGGCATGCTTGAGACCGGTGCCGGAGCGCTTGACGAAGAAGCCATCGCCGGGCGCCTGGTCGATATCGGCGCGCGTCTGGGCGGTGGCGCCGACAGCGATCGCGCCAGCGTCAGCTTGCGCACCTTGGTCTCCCGAACCGAGCGCGAGGCGGCGCTGGAACTGATGCGCACCGTGTTGTCAGCGCCGACTTTTCCCCAAGCGGCGCTGGAACGCGAAAAGGCGCGCACCATTGCCGGTATCCGCGAAGCCGAGACGCGGCCGGACGCCATTGCCGGCAAGCGCTTTGCCGCTGCGATCTACCCCGATCATCCCTATGGTGTTTCGCCGACGGTCGAGACGGTTTCCGCCATTTCGCGCGACGATCTTGCGGATTTTCACCGCCGACATTACGGCGCGAAAGGCGCCGTTGTCTCGATTATCGGTGACGTTTCGCGTGCCGAAGCCGAGGCCATTGCGCAGCGACTGACCGAGGCCCTGCCGGCGGGTGGCGGCGCCCTGGTTCCGCCGCCGGTGAAGCTGCCGCAGCGCGCCACGATCAAGATTCCCCATCCGGCCGCGCAAAGCCATGTGCATGTCGGCCTGCCGGCGATCAGCCGCGGCGATGCCGATTATTTCCCGATGCTGGTTGGCAATTACACACTCGGCGGCGGCGGATTCGTATCGCGCCTGATGAAGGAAGTGCGTGAGAAGCGAGGTTACGCCTACAGCGTGTATTCCTATGTCGCCCCGCGCAAGCTGGAGGGTCCGTTCGAGATCGGCCTGCAGACCAAGCGCGAACAGGTGGATGACGCGCTCAAGGTAGTCAACGACGTGCTGACCGACTACATCGCCAAAGGCCCGACGCCGCAGGAACTGGCCGCCGCCAAAAAGAACATGGTGGATGGCCTGGCCCTGCGCATGGACAGCAATGCCAAGCTGCTTGGCTACCTCTCGGCGATCGGCTTCCACGGTTTGCCGCTGAGCTACCTCGACGATTTCGCGGGCAAGGTCAAGGCGGTGACGGCGGAGCAGATCAGGGCCGCGTTCGCGCGGCATGTGAAAGCGGAGAACCTGGTCACCGTGGTGGTCGCTGCGGACTGAGCTTGAGCCGCATCCGCATCACCGGCGGGGAGTGGCGCAGCCGCCTGATCCAGGTGGCCGACGCGCCCGGCTTGAGGCCTACGCCGGACCGGGTGCGCGAAACCCTGTTCAACTGGCTGGGGCAGGACTTGTCCGGGCTTTCCTGCCTGGATCTCTTTGCCGGTAGCGGCATCCTCGGCTTTGAGGCCGCCTCGCGTGGCGCGGACTATGTGGCGCTGGTGGAGCGCGCGAAAGCCCCGTTCGAAGCCCTGAAAAAGCACGCACACGCCTTCGGTGATCCCCGCGTCGAACTGTTTTGTTGCGATGCGCTAAAATTCGCCCCCCCGTCGGGACGGCGCTTTGATGTGCTGTTTCTTGATCCGCCTTATGGTCAGGGTTGGCTCGACAGGATAGTGTCTCGGTTGGACGAACTTGCGACTCCCCAGGCGCGGCTGTATGCAGAGGCGGAACAGTCTCTGCAAGGGCTGGGCTCCTGGTCGGTGGTCAAGCAGGGTCGGGCCGGGCAAGTTTTTTTCCATCTGCTGGAGCGGGCATGAACAATTCCATCGCCGTGTATTCCGGAACCTTCGATCCCCTGACGCGTGGACATGAGGATCTGGTGCGGCGCGCCTCGGGCCTGTTCCAAAAGGTCATCATCGCGATTGCCGAGAGCCGCAAGAAGCAGCCCCTGTTTGCCCTCGACGAGCGGGTGGATATCGCCAAGCGCATCCTTTCCGGCTACCCCAACGTCGAGGTCCTCGGGTTTGATAGCCTGCTCATGGACTTCATGCGCAAGCAGGGCGCCTCGATCATCCTGCGCGGCCTGCGCGCCGTGTCCGACTTCGAGTATGAGTTTCAGATGGCAGGCATGAACCGCAGCCTCTATCCCGATGTCGAAACGGTGTTCCTGACACCGGACGAAAATTACATGTTCATTTCCGCCACCATGGTCCGGGAGATTGCGACGCTGGGCGGAGACGTATCCAAGTTCGTGCATCCGCTTGTTTCCGAACGACTGAAATCGAAACTAAACCATTGAGGAATCTTTCATGGCCCTGACCATCACCGATGAATGCATCAATTGCGACGTGTGCGAGCCCGAGTGCCCGAACAACGCCATTTCGCAAGGTGACGAGATCTACATCATCGATCCGGCGAAATGTACCGAATGCGTCGGCCACTTTGATACCCCGCAGTGCCGCGAGGTTTGCCCGGTCGATTGCATTCCCGACGACCCGAACCATGTCGAGTCGAAGGACCAACTGATGGCAAAGTTCCTTGCCCTGACGGCAAAGTAGTCGAATCTACTTCTGGCAGCCCGTGCAGTAGAAGGTCGCGCGCTGCCCCTGCCTGAGTTCCCGGATCGCCCTGCCGCAGACACGGCAGGCCTCCCCGGTCCGGCCATAGACGAAATACTGCTGCTGGAAATAGCCTGAGCTGCCATCCGAGTGGATGAAATCACGCAGGCTGCTGCCACCGGCGTCGATCGCCGCCGTCAGGGTTTCCTTGATCGCCGGCACCAATCGCTCCAGACGCTTCAGCGAGACCCGTCCGGCAGGCGTGCGCGGATCGATGCCGGCGCGATACAAACTCTCCGACGCGTAGATGTTGCCGATGCCGACCACGCGGTGGCTGTCCATCAGAACCGGCTTGATCGCCGCCTTGAGGCCGCTCAGGCAGTTCTTCAGCCAGGCCGCGTCGAACTCCCGGGTCAGGGGCTCGATGCCCAGTACCTTTAGCAGCGGATGCTCCGGCGCAGTGCTATCCAGCCAGAGTACGGCGCCAAAGCGACGCGGGTCGCGCATGCGCATGGCCAGCGTGCCGGAACGCTGGCTGAAGACAATGTCCAGATGGTCGTGCTTGGCCGCGGGCTGATCGGCGGGTACCAGACGCAGGCTTCCTGACATGCCGAGGTGGATAAGCAGGCGGCCGTTGCCAAAATCGAGCAGCAGGTATTTCCCCCGGCGCTCAATGTCTTCGAGCCGACGGTCTTCCAGCAGTTTTCTCAGATTGCGCGGCAGTGGGTAGCGCAGGGCCGGTATGCGGGCGACGACGGCAAGCACCTGCTGCCCGGTTAGCGAAGGCAGGATGCCGCGCCGCGTAACCTCGACTTCGGGCAGCTCAGGCATGTTGGCCCCCACAGGAAAAAACTGGCGAAACTGCTAACATCGCCGCATTGTATGCGACCCGTCGGTCGCACCCACCGCCTCTGGAGCCATGAAGCCCCTACTTTCCGTTGCCGCACTCGCGCTTGGTTTGCTTAGCGTCGGGGCATTGGCGCAGTCGCCGGTGAACCCGCATGCCGTCGAGCCAGTGCAACAGGGCAGCCTGCCCAAGCAGGAACTGACGCCGCAGATCCTCTACCAGTACCTGCTGGCGGAGATAGCTGCGCAGCGTGGCCAGTTCGGACTTTCCGCCGGCGCTTACCTCGATCTGGCGCGCAGCACGCGCGATCCCCGCATCGTGCGTCGTGCCGCCGAGGTTGCCTTTCATGCCCGCCAATACGACAGTGCGCTGGAGGCCATCAAGATCTGGCTAAGCATTGATCCTGCCTCGCAGCAAGCCAAGCAGATGCAGGCGACGATGCTGCTTGCCAGCGGCCGTGTCGACGAATTGGCGGCGAATCTCGGACGTGACCTGGCCGGCGAAGGGCCGCGCACCGGCGAAGCCATCCTGCAACTGGCGCGCGGATTTTCTCGCTATCCGGACCGGGTGGCGGTGAGTCGCCTGTTCGAGGCCCTGACCAAGCCCTACCCGCAGTTGCCCGAGGCCCACCTCGCCCGCGCGCAGACCGCGATGGGCATCGGCAATGTCGATGTGGCGCGCGCGGCGATCGACAGCGCATTGCTGCTGCGCCCGGACTGGGAGCAGGCCGCGCTGTCGAAGGCCGAGCTGCTGCCCAAGGGTGCGCCGCAACTCGACTTCCTCAAGGCGTGGCTGGCCGCGAATCCCGGCGCGCAGCAGGCGCGGCTGGGCTATGCGCGCACGCTGGTGAGCGAGAAGCGATACGAAGAGGCGCGCGCCGAGTTTCGAACCCTGCTCGCGGCGAACCCCGACAACCCGGAGATTCTCTACGCAGTAGGCATACTGTCGTTGCAGGTCAATGCCGTCGGCGATGCCGAGCAACCTCTGCGGCGCTATGTCGAGCTCGGACGTGGCGACCTCAATCCGGCGCGTTTCTACCTCGGCCAGATCGCCGAACAGGCCGAGCGCCTCGATGACGCGATCCGCTGGTACGACCTCGTCGATGCCGGCGAAAACGCCTTGCCGGCGAAAATTCGTGCGGCGCGTGTGCTGGCGCGCCAGAAGAAGCTGGACGAGGCACGCGAACGTCTTGCGGTGGCACGCGCGACGATGGGTGGCGACATTCGCCTGACGGTCGCCGAAAGCCATCTGCTGCGCGATGTCGGCCGGCACGATGAAGCCTATGCTTTCCTCGCCAAGGCTCTAGATGGGCAGCCCGACCAGACCGAGCTGCTCTACGAGACATCACTCGCGGCGGAGAAACTGGGGCATCTGGAAACTGTCGAGCGCCTGCTGCGGCGGCTGATTGCCCTGAAGCCGGAATCCCCGCAGGGATACAACGCGCTGGGCTACACCTTCGCCGACCACAACATTCGGCTTGACGAGGCGGCGGAACTGGTCGACAAGGCACTGGCCCTGGCGCCCGATGATTCCTTCATCCTCGACAGCAAGGGCTGGGTCCTGTTCCGTCAGGGCAAGCTGGACGCCGCGCTGGAGACGCTGAAAAAGGCCTATGCCAAGCAACCCGACGCCGAGATTGCGGCACACATCGGCGAGGTGCTCTGGAAGCTCGGGCGCACCGATGAGGCCAAGGATGTCTGGCGCGATGCGGCCAAGGTGTATCCGTCCAACGAGGCGCTGAACGCGACCATCAAGCGCCACATGCCCTGATGCGGCGCTGGCTGGCCTGGATGGTTGTTGCCTTGGTGCTGGCGGGGTGTGCGAGCCAGCCAGGCAAGCAGGATGTTGCGGAGCGATTGGGGCCACCGCTCGAACGTTTTGCCGCCGACGGGCGGATATCACTGCGCCAGGGCGAACGCAGTGACCATCTTCAATTTGATTGGCAGCATGCGCCACATCGCGATGTGGTGCTGTTCTCCACGCCTCTCGGGCAGGGGCTGGCCGAACTGGGGCGCGATACGGGCGGCGCCTGGCTGAAAATGCCCGGCCAGCCTGAACAGCGGGCGACCGACCTGCCGACATTGACGCAGAAACTCCTGGGGGTGCCTTTGCCGCTGGAAATCCTGGCGGAATGGATGGGCGGTTCCCGTGCCGAACTGCAGGGAGAAGTGGATGGGTGGACGATCGTTGTCGGCGAATCCACGCCGTACCGTGAGCGCCGACTTCCAAGGCGCATCGAGGTGCGTCGCGACGACATCGAGTTGCGCATCGTCATCACCGGCTGGGGCGAGAATGACTGACTGGGATCGTGACTGGCCGGCACCGGCGAAGATCAATCTGTTCCTGCATGTGGTGGGTCGGCGCGCCGACGGCTACCATTTGCTGCAGACTGCGTTCCGCTTCATCGACCTGGCCGACAGCCTGCGTTGCGAGCCTCGCGTCGATAGCCGCATCGTGCTGGCCACACCCTTGCCAGGGGTGCCGCCGGAGACCGACCTCACCGTGCGCGCGGCGCAGGCCCTGCGTGCCGCCACCGGATGTGCCGAGGGCGTAACACTTCACGTCAGCAAGCGGCTGCCCATGGGCGGCGGTCTCGGCGGAGGCAGTTCAGATGCCGCCACTACCCTTTTGGCGCTCAATCATCTTTGGCACACCGGGCTGGATTCGGCTGCCCTGCAATCCATCGGGCTTGCCCTCGGCGCCGATGTGCCTATCTTCATCCATGGCCATAGCGCCTTTGCCGAAGGCATTGGTGAGCGCTTTGCCGACGTCGAACTGCCGCCGGCCTGGTATCTGGTGCTGGTACCGCCCGTTGGTGTGCCGACCGCGGACATTTTTCGCTCGTCGCAGCTTCGCCGCGACACGCCGGCGATGGCCGCGCGTGAATGGCGGCCGGGCGTTGGCCACAATGATCTGGAGCCCGTCGCCTGCAGTCTTTACCCGGAGGTAGCGCGGCATCTGGATTGGCTACGGGCCTTTGGCGACGCCAGGATGAGCGGTTCCGGGGCCTGCTGTTTTGTCGACTTTGCCGATGAAAGCTCCGCGCGGCGGGCGCAGGCTTCGCTGCCGGCAGGCATGCATGGCTTTGTCGCCAAGGGGCTGGACAGGCATCCGCTCTGTCAAGAACCGGGAAGCTGAGTTCCGGGTTGCCGCGCAAAGGCCCGAAAAGTGGCGACACCCCGCGTGTCAAGGCCCTTTTTCGGATTGACAGGTGCGGCGAAAACCTTGAAAATGCGCGCCTTTCGACCGTCGCCATCCTGGCGGCAGATCGTTTGGGGAGTCGCCACGTTGGTTAAGGCACCGGATTTTGATTCCGGCATGCGAAGGTTCGAA
>SXGU01389546.1_pt1 | contig 11584 bp, 9 predicted proteins | sample 3174531 | NCBI WGS metagenome assembly SXGU01 (sample SAMN11356863, study PRJNA531348) | freshwater metagenome | isolation source: freshwater sample F1-140 | place: China: Fuxian Lake, Yuxi | collected 2017-12-25
ATCCACCAGCACGGGCAGCTCGTTGCGGGCAATGAACTTGTCGAAACTGGCGGCGGTGAGCTCCACCGGATGGGCGGGCAGCACTTCGGCGCCGCATTTGCCGCATTTCGGCTGTTGGTTCAGGCGTTCGGATGGGACGCGGTTGACCGCGCCGCAGTGGGGGCAGACGAGTTCCATGCAAGGCTCCGGGAAAAGACTTTGGATGGGAGCCAGATGGCGATTACACCTGAGAAATCAAGGGGATCGCAGAGTTGCTCGTCACCCCGGCGTAAGCCGAGGTCCAGTTCCTCGGCACTTGATGCTTTTGGATTCCGGCCTGCGCCGGAATGACAATCCCAACGGTACACAGCCGTTTTCGGCGGCTGTGATCAGGCGGCCAGCAGCGGATCCAGTTCGCCGGCAGCATCCAGAGCGGAGATGTCGTCGAAGCCACCGACATGACGCTCGCCGATATAGATCTGGGGCACGGTGCGGCGGCCAGTGATCTGCATCATTTCCTGAAGCTGAGAGGGATCCAGATCGACCCGGATCTTCTCGATGTTGGCGACGCCCTTCTTGGTCAACAGCTTTTCGGCCATGGTGCAGTAGGGGCAGACGGCGGTGCAATACATCTTCACTTGAGGCATTTCGCTTCCTTGATCGTGCGGGGGTGGATCATTTTTCCTTGGGCATGCCGGCTTGGTCCCAGGCAATCATGCCGCCGGCCAGGTTGTGCAGATTCTCGAACCCGGCTTTCTTGAGCATGCCGCAGGCGCTGCCGGAGCGGTTACCACTGCGGCAGACGGCGACGATGGGCTTGCCCTTGAACTTCTCCAGATCGGCGATGCGGCTCTTCAACTGGCCCAGGGGAATGTGCCTGGCCTGGCCGATGTGGCCATCGGCCCATTCGGACTGCTCGCGCACATCCAGCACCAAGGCATCTTCGTGGTTGAACAACAGGACCGCTTCCTGGGGGCCGATCTGCTTGTATCCGGAAAGTCGGCCGAACATGCCGCCGCCGCCGAACAGCATGAAGCCGGAGACGGCCACCAGAAGAATGAGCCAGATGTTTTGGGTGATGAATTCCATGGATTGCCCGTGCCTGTGCGCGAAAGCCGGTGATTTTACCTTCACTGCGAGAGTCGCGCCCGCGACTCTCGACGCGCCCCCCTCCCGCGTGCGGAGAAGGGCTGGGGGGTGAGGGAACCGCTCATGGAGCGGTTACTTGGTGCTACAGGCGCCGCCGCCTTCCTTGAAGCCCATCTTCTTGAGCAGTTTTTCCGGCGGGCAGACGCCGGTGAAGCCGGATTGCAGCAGGTTCAGGCCGATGAAGGCGGTGAGCCAGAGCCAGGACAGGCTGGCCATGTCCACCTGACCGGTGACATGGGCGAGAGCCAGGGACAAGAGGATCATGACGCCGGCCATGATGCGGATGATGCGTTCGATGGTCATTTCAGTTCTCCTAAAAAATGGCAAGCGGCAAGTCGCAAGTGGAGAGTGGCTACTCGCCAGCCACTTTCCTTTGCCACAGGTAGTACATCAGCGGGATGACGACCAATGTCAGCGCGGTGGACGCGAAGGTGCCGAAGATCAGGCTCACCGCCAGGCCGCCGAACACCGGGTCGGTGATCATGATGGCGGAGCCCAGGATGATGGCCAGAGCGGTCAGCAGGATGGGGCGGAAGCGCACGGCGCCGGCCTCGATGACGGCCTTCTCCAGGTCGTAGCCCTGCCGGCGGTAGTCGAGGATGAAGTCGATCAGCAGCAGGGAGTTGCGCACCACGATGCCAGCCAGAGCGATGACACCGATCATGGAGGTGGCGGTGAAGGCCTGGGAAGTCGCCCAGTGGCCGGGAAAAACACCGACCAGGGTGAGGGGTATCGCGCCCATGACAATGACCGGCAGCATGAAGGATTTGTAGTAGCCCACCAGCATCAGGTAGATGAGGATCAGGGCAACGATGAAGGCGGAGCCCAAGTCCCGGAACACGTCCAGGGTCAGGCGCATCTCGCCACCCCAGAGCAGGGTGGTGTCCACCACATCCTTGGGGCTGGCCTGGGTAAACCCGAGATTGCCGGTAGTGAAAGTCGCCCCGTTCGGGAGCTTCTTGCCGTCCAGCATCTGGTCCAGGGCCAGCACCGCGAACACCGGGCTGGATTGCAGCAGTTCGCCGCCGACGATGACCATGGGATGCTGGTCGCGGGCGTAGATGGGCTTGGCTTCCGTGACCTTCTCGACGCGAGCGATGGCGGACAAGGGGACCTGCATGCCGTGGGGATTGGTGACGCGCAGGTTCATCAGCGTCTCCGGTCCGGCACGCAATTCGCGCGGCAGGCGCAGCTTGATGTCGATGGGCTCGCGTGCGTTGTCCACGTGCAATGTGCCGATGGCGAAACCGGACACGTAGTCGCGCAACAGCTTGGCCACCTGGCCGGGGGCGACGCCGGACAGCAGGGCTTTCTCGCTATCGACGCGGACGTGAAAGCTGTCCGCGTTGGCGGTGACGGAATCGTCCACGTTGACCATGCCGTAGATGCCCGCGAAGGCCTGGTCCACGTCGGCGGCGGCGGCACGCAGCACGTCGTAGTCCGGGCCGTACAGCTCGGCCAGGATCTGGGCCTGGACCGGCGGGCCGGGCGGCGTCTCGTACAACTTCAGCTTGGCCGTGGGGAAGGCCTTGCGCACGTCCGCCAGGGCCTTGTTGAGCTGGTCGGCGATCTCGTGGGAGGACTCGCCGCGGTGGTGTTTGTCCGCCAGGTTGACGCGGATCTGGGCCAGGTTGGCACCGCGCTTGATCATGTCGCCGCGCACCAGGGCGGCGAAGTCGATGGGCGCGGTGAGCCCCAGGAAGGTCTGGTAGTCGGTGACGTGGGGATATTTGCCCACCACGCCGCCCACCGCCCGCGCCACCTGGTCGGTGGCGGCCAGGGCCGTGCCGGCCGGCATGTCCACCTGGAGCAGCAGGGTGTTGGTATTGTCGTTGGGCAGCATCTTCAGTTCCACGCCCAGGGGGGACAGGGGGCCGTTCAGGCCGGACGGGCGGATGAACTGCCAGGCCGGCATGAGCATGGCGCCGGCCAACAGGGCCAGCACCACCAGGAAGGTGAGGTTGCGCTTCCCCGCCGAGCGGATCAGGGGGGTGAGCACCGCCACGTAGGCGGTTTGCAGGGCGTCCGGCTGGTGCGGCGCGTCGTGGGCGGCTTCGGCTTGCTTCGCCTGTTGCGCCGCCTTCTTCGCCAACCACAGGTTGGAGGCCCAAGGCACCACCATGTAGGCAATGACGATGGAAGCGATCATGGCTACCGGCACGTTGAACGGAATGGGCAGCATGAACGGGCCCATCATGCCGGTGACGAAGGCCATGGGGATGAAGGCCAGGATCACGGCGATGGTGGCGATGTTGGTGGGGTTGCCGATCTCGTTGGTGGCGATGACCAGGGTTTCGGCGAAGCTCTTGTTGGAGCCATGGTGCAGGTGCCGGTGGATGTTCTCGATCACCACGATGGCCGCGTCCACCAGCAGCCCCAGGGACAGGATCAGGGCGAACAGGGTGATGCGGTTGATGGTCTGGCCGAAGGCCAGGCCCACGGCCAGCACCACGAACAGGATCAGCGGCACGGTCAGGGTGACGATGCCCGCTTCGCGCCAGCCCAGGAAGACCACCAGGATCACCACCACCGAGGCGATGGCGATCCCCAGGTGCATGACCAGTTCGTTCACCGCCGCGTCGGCCTTGGCGCCGTCGTTGCGGGTGACGGCCACATCCACGCCGGCGGGGATGGCCTGCTTCTTCAGATCTTCCAGCTTGGCGAGCACGGCATCCGCGACGACGACGGCGTTGGTGCCGGCCTTCTTGGCGATGGCGAGGGTGACGGCGGGCTGTTCGCCGCTGGATTTCTTGTCCGCGGCGGGGCCGTAGGCGAAGCGGGTGGTCTCCTCGATTTCCGCCGGACCGTCCTCGATCTTCGCGATGTCCTTGAGGTAGACCGGACCGCCGCCCCGGGACACGCCCACGACGATCTTGCCCACTTCCTCGGCGGAGCCCAGGAAGCCGGACAAGCGCAGGGGCCGGCTCTGGTTGTCCTGGGTCAGATCACCCAGGGGCGCCGCCACGTTGGCGCCGCGCAGCATCTGGTCGATGCGGTCCAGGGTCAGGCCGGCCGCTTCCAGGCGCTGAGGATCGATCCAGACATTCACCGCGCGCAGGCGGCCGCCGACGATCTGGGTGAAGGACACGCCGGGCACGTTGCGCAGTTGTTCCAGCAGGCGCTGGGCCACGTCGCGCAGCTTGTAGTCGTCGTAAACGGCGCTGCTCAGAGTCAGCGTCATGATGGGCACGTCATCCACGTTGATGGGCTTGACCATGGGTTCCATGGCGCCCGGGGGCAGCCTGTCCATGTTCTGCATCAACTGGTTGTAGAGCTTCACCAGGCTGTCCTCCTGGCTCTCACCCACCTTGAACTGCACCGTCACCAGACCGAAATCGTTGCTGGCGTAGCCGAAGGTGTGATCCACCCCGGACTGGGCGTTCATGATGGCTTCCAGGGGCTTCACCACCAGGTTCTGAATCTCGGCGGCGGAAGCGCCCGGCTTGGCGACGATGATGTTGGCCGCCGGCACCACGATCTGGGGGTTGTATTCCCGGGGCGTGACTGCCAGGGCCAGCAGGCCGGTCAGGGTTACCGCCAGGATAAACAGGGCGGTGAGCTTGGAGGTGAGGAAGCTCTTGGCGAGCTTGCCCGCCAGGTTCATGGGGCTGTCGTGCGGGTCCATGGTCTTATCCGGAGATCCGATCGCCGTTGTTCACGGCCTGGGCGTTGCCGATCACCACCTTGTCGCCAGGATTGAGACCGGACAACACTTCCACCAGGCCGCCCTCCTTCTTGCCCAGGCGCACCATGCGGTACTGGGCAATGCTCTGGGCATCCACCATGAACACGCCGACGATGCCGGCCCGGTCCTGCACGGCGGCCTCCGGCACGGCCAGGACGCTGCGCTTGCCGGTGGGGAACAGGATGCGGGCGAAGGCGCCGCTCTTGAGGCCCGGCGCGGCGATGTCCAGCTTCACCGTATAGGTGTGGGTCATGGGATCGGCGGCGGGGGCCAACTGGGCCACCTTGGTGGCCACAGCCTGGTCCTGGCCGTCCACTTCCACCATGACCTGGGCGCCCGGCTTCAGGCCCCGGTAGAGGTCTTCGGAGACGCTGCCGCGCACCTGCAGGCGGGCCGGGTTTTCCACCATCAGCACAGGATGACCGGGGGCGGCGATATCGCCCTCGTTGGCCAGCTTCTGGGTGACCACGCCGTTGATGGGCGAAGTCACCGTGGCATAGCGCATCTGACCCTGGGCGGTGCTTAAGCCCGACTTGGCCTGGGCAGCGCGGGAGACGGCCATGTCGTAGTTGAGCTTCATCTTTTCAAAGTTCTGGCGCGTGACCACTTCGTCCTTGTAGAGGTTCTCGAAGCGCTTGTAGTCGGCTTCAGCGTCCTGCATGGCGTCCTGGGCCTGCCTCACGCCCAGGCGGGCCTGCTCGACGGCGCCCTCGATGTCCAGGGGGTCGATGGTGAACAGGCGTTGGCCCGCCTTCACTGCCTGGCCTTCCGCGACGGCGATGTCGCGGATATAGCCCATCAGGCGTGAGGCGACGCGGACCGATTCCAGGGCCTCCACGGCACCCGTGACGGCGGTGGTGGCCAGCCCTTCACTGGGCTGGATGACGGCGGTTTTGGCCTGGACCGTGCGCTGGGTTTCCTGGGCGGTCTTGGCCTTCTCTTCGCCGGAGCAGGCGGCGAGTCCCAGGGCCAGGGAAAGGGCGAGGACGAGGGGTTTCAGGGTGTTCTTGGTCATGTCCGGCTCCGGATCAGAGGGTATCGGCGGTCAGCACACCCACGGTGCGCTTCAGTTCCGCCCGGTTGACGGCGAGTTCGTAGCGAGCGGCCACCAGATCGGCATTTGCCTTGTCGAGCTGGGCCTGGGCACCGAGCACTTCGATCAGCGTACCCATGCCGTTCTCATAGCGTTTCTTCACCAGGCGCTGGGCTTCCACGGACTGCTCCAGCACAGCCTGCCGGGCGGCGATTTTCTCTTCCGCCTCGAAGGCCTTGCGCTGCGCGTCGGTGACCTGGTAACCAAGCCCTTCCTCGGCCTGGCGCAGCTTGGCGGCCAGCTCGGAACGCTGGGCCTCGGCCCGGTCGATGGCGGCGTTGGTGGTGCCGCCGTCGAAGGCGGCCCAGGACAGCACACCAGCCACGGTGTAGGAGGAAGCGTCCAGACCCAGGTTCTTGTCATTCCAGTCCTGGCGCAGCATGACGTTGAACTGGGGCTTCTTGCCGGCGCGAGCGGCCCCCACCTGGGCGCCGGCACCTTCCACCTGGTTGCGCAGGGCGCGCAGACCGGCGTGCTCGTTAACTGCCTGGCTGCGCAGGTCGGTAGCCGTACCGGCCAGGAGCTTGGGATTGACCGGTTCGCCCACGTCCAGGGGCTCGTCCAGGGATTTGCCCATGAGCAGGGCGAGCTGGTTGAGCGCGGCCTTCTCGGCGTTGCGCGCTTCCAGGCCCTTGACCTTCACCTCTTCCAGGTTGGCCTTGGCGGAGAGCACATCGCTTTTCACCGCCATGCCCTGCTTGTGCAGCTTGTCGCTGATGCGCACGTATTCCTCGGCGGCGAGTTTGGCCTCGTCGGCCAGCTTGATGTAGGCGCGGGCGGCATGGACACCCTGATAGGCCATGAGCACATGCTTGGCGAGCTGCTGGCGGGCCACCTGGTCGCCGGATTGGGCGGCACGGACGTAGGCCTTGGCGGTATCCACATAGCTTTGCACCATGCCGCCGTTGTAGACCGGGACCAGCAGTTCGACCCGGGTGTTGATATTGTTAACCGCGTCGGGGTGATTCAGGTCATGCGGCGCAAGGGAAAGCACATTCGGGTTCAGCGGATTGAATTCACCGGCGCCAAAATCGCCGAATGTGGCGTTGCGCTGTCCAAGTTTCATGCCGAAGGCGTTCAGGGCGTCGTTGCTGCGGCTCGCCGTCAGGGAAAGGTTCAGGCGCAGCAGCTTGTTGCCTTCCGCTTGGCGCAGGGCGGCTTCCGCCTGATCGATCTGGGAACGGCTGATGGCCAGTTCCGGATTCTGGGCCAGGGCCAGTTCCACACACTGCTTGTATTCGAATTTTTCCGCCCGGACAGGGGCGGCTAGCGAAATGAGAGCAGCCAGAAAAACTGACCGCCATAGATTTGACTGATCCATGCAACGCTCCTTGCTGAAACGTTAACCCGCGTCAGCCTGGAAAGACACGGTAATATTAGTGCGGTCTAATATACCGCATTAAATTTACTTATGCAAGGATGGGCGCGACCACTGGACCTTGGCCGTGCCGGGTGTGGTTATTTGGCGAAACCGCAAAAAACGTCGCGCATCATGCCGATGAGTTGCAGGGTGCGGGTGTCGCCCACCCGGTAATAGACCCGATTGGCATCTTTGCGCGTACGCAACACGCCTTTGTCGCGCAGGATGGCCAAGTGTTGGGAGATGTTGCTCTGAGAAGTCCCGACGTTTTCGACAATGTCCTGGACGCTGACTTCCTTGTCGCCGAGCACACAAAGAATCTTCAGGCGCAGAGGATGAGACATGGCCTTAAGGGCGCGCGAGGCCTGTTCGATGTGTTCGTCCTTGTCGATAAGTTCCGTGGACTCGGTTGCCATGCTGTCTCCGTGCTGCCAGGTTATGTTGTGATGACGGAATCAAGTCTTGAATGACCGCGCCTGAAACTGCCGCGCTACGTCAACGGTCGATCGGCACCAGTATATTCCTAAAGTATTCAAATATACTAAAATGCCATCCGAAAAAAGGCCCTGAAAATAGATAAAATAATCGAATGACCCCATCACCCATCAAGCCTGTTCTCCTCCTGATTCTCGATGGTTTCGGCTGCCGCCTGGCCGATGCGAATAACGCTATTGCCTGTGCCCGGAAGCCCAACTGGGACACTTTCTGGAAAACCCATCCCCATACTCGCATCCAGGCTTCCGAGGCTGCTGTCGGCCTGCCCGCCGGACAAATGGGCAATTCCGAAGTGGGTCACCTGAACATCGGTGCGGGGCGGGTGGTTTATCAGGAATTCACCCGCATCGACCGGGCGATCCACAACGGCTATTTCCCCGGCAATCTGGCGCTGAAGGGCGTCATCGACAAGCTCAAGGCCAATGGCGGCGCCCTGCATGTCTTCGGTTTGCTCTCCGATGGCGGCGTGCATAGCCACGAGAATCACATCCACGCCATGCTGGACCTGGCTTTGCACGAGGGCCTGAAAAAAATCTACGTGCATGCCTTCCTGGATGGCCGCGACACTCCGCCCAAGAGCGCGGAAGCGTATCTCCGCTGCCTGCAGGACAAGATGGATGGACTGCGCGGCGGCCAAATCGCCAGCATCGTCGGCCGTTATTACGCGATGGACCGGGACAAGCGCTGGGATCGGGTGAAAATCGCCTTCGATCTCCTGAGCCTGGGACGCGCCGAATACCAGGCGCGCAGCGCGGCGCTCGGCCTGGAAATGGCCTATGCGCGCGGGGAAACCGACGAATTCGTCAAACCCACCGCCATCGTCGCGCAAGGCGCCGATCCGGTGCGCATGCAGGACGGCGATGCCATCGTGTTCATGAACTTCCGCTCCGACCGGGCCCGCGAAATCACCAAGGCCTTCATCGAGCCTGATTTCAAGGGATTTGCGCGCGATTACGTGCCCAAGCTGTCCAGCTATTGCACCCTCACCGACTACAGCGAGGAATTCGACGTGCCCGTCGCCTTCCCCGCGGAAAAGGTCCGCAACGGTTTCGGCGAGTACATCGCCAACCTGGGCCTGCGCCAGTTGCGCATCGCCGAAACAGAGAAGTATCCCCACGTCACCTACTTCTTCAATGGCGGCGAGGAAACGGTCTACCCGGGCGAGGATCGCATCATGGTGAAATCGCCCCCCGTCGCGACCTACGACCAGCAACCGGAAATGAGCGCCGTCGAAGTCACCGACAAGCTGGTCGAGGCGATCGAAAGCCGCAAGTACGACGCCATCATCTGCAATTACGCCAACTGCGACATGGTTGGGCATACCGGCATCCTGGAAGCGGCGGTAAAAGCGGTCGAGGCGGTCGATGGCTGCCTGGGACGTGTCGTTCAGGCCATGCAATCGATCGGTGGCGAAGTGCTGATCACGGCGGACCACGGCAACGCCGAAACCATGCTGGACACGCTCACCAGCCAGCCCCATACCGCCCATACCATCAATCTGGTGCCCTTCATCTACATCGGCCGGAAAGCCAAAATCGCCGACAGCGGCGCCCTGGAAGACGTGGCGCCCACCTTGTTGAAAATGATGGGCCTGCCCCAGCCCCTGGAAATGTCCGGGCATTCGCTCGTCGATTTCGCCTGAGCCTTCCCCGAACCCCGCCTGAATGACGTGCGCACGCTTTTCATCCTGCTGATTTCCCTGCTCGCGCCGGCCGCCTTCGCCGCGGTCGACGCGGGGAAGCAACAGGAATTGAAAGAGTTGCGCGGCCGTATCCAGTCGCTACAAGAAGAACTGGAACAGACGAACGAAGACCGTAGCGAGGTTGCCGACGCGCTGAAGAAATCGGAGCGCCGCATCTCCGACGTCAACCGCGGACTGCGCCATCTGGAGTCCCGTCAGCGCCACCTATCGCGCGACCTCAAGCAACTCAACGAGGACACCCGAACCACCCAGAGCGAAATCGCCGATCAGCAAAAACGCCTCGTGGAACTGATCAGGGAACGCTACATCCAGGGCGGCGGCGATGCCATGAAACTCCTGCTCAACGGCCAGAACCCCAGCGAGGTGGCGCGCAACCTGGAGTACTACGGCTATATCGGCCGGGCCCGGGCGGAGCTTATACGCCAGCACCGGGATTCGCTGGCGCGACTTAAAGCCCTGCAGGGCAAGACTCGCCAGCAGAATGACAACCTGACCCAGGTCCGCCAGGAACGGGTGACCCAGAAAGAAACCCTGGAAGCCGAAAAGGGCGAGCGCCAGCAGGTGCTGTACAAACTCTCCGAGCAGATCCGTGACCAACGCAAGGAAATTGACACCCTGGTACGCGATGAGAAACGCCTGGCCCGCTTGATCGAAAAGCTGGCCAAGCTCTCCGCCATCAAACCCAAACCTTCCACCCCCACTAAACCCGGGGAAAAAGTGGATAAAGTGGCCGATGCCAGCCTGGCGGGCCTGGACTTCAATCGGCTCAAGGGCAAGCTGGCGCTGCCCGTGGCCGGGGAAATTCTGCACAAATTCGGCCAAAGCCGAGACGGCGGCGGGCCGGCCTGGAAGGGCCTGTTCATCCGGGCCCGCCAAGGCCAGGAAGTGCGTGCCGTCGGTAGTGGCCGCGTGGCCTTCGCCGACTGGTTGCGTGGCTTCGGCAACCTGCTCATCGTCGACCACGGCGACGGCTATCTCAGCCTATACAGTAATAACGAAAGCTTGTATAAACAGCCGGGCGAGCCCGTGCGCGCGGGCGATGTGGTGGCGGCGGTCGGCGCCACGGGAGGCCAGGATGAGACCGGCCTCTACTTCGAGTTGCGCCACCAAGGCAAACCCTTCGACCCCAGCGCCTGGGTCCGATGAACTTCCGGCGATCCGCATCATCTAGAGGCAGCATGACTGGCAAATTCAAGCAAATCGGTCTGATCGGTATCGGCGTTGTGTTCGGCGCGGCCCTGACCCTGAACTACTCGGCCAATGCTGACCGGGAGCCGGAACCGCTGCCCATCGAGGATCTGCGCGCCTTCAGCGAAATCTTCGGCAAGATCAAGAGCGATTACGTGGAGCCAGTTGAGGACAAGAAACTCATCACCGAAGCCATCAACGGCATGCTGTCCGGCCTGGACCCCCACTCTTCCTACCTCGACAACGAAGCCTTCAAGGAATTGCAGGTCGGCACCCAGGGCGAATTCGGCGGACTGGGTATCGAAGTGGGCATGGAAGACGGCTTCGTCAAGGTCGTTTCCCCCATCGAGGACACCCCCGCCTTCAAGGTTGGCATCAAGAGCGGCGATCTCGTCATCAAGCTGGACGACAGCCCGGTCAAGGGCATGACCCTGAACGACGCGGTCAAGAAGATGCGCGGCAAACCCGGCACCGACATCGTGCTAACCGTCGTGCGCAAGGGCGAGGCCAAACCCCTCACTTTCACCATCACCCGCGCGGTCATCAAGATCAAGAGCGTCAAGCACAAGCTGGCGGAGCCGAACTTCGGCTATGTGCGTGTCACCCAATTCCAGGAACACACCGGCGAGAATCTGGTCGGGGCCATCAAGGATCTCCAGGACCAGAACAAGGGCACCCCTCTCAAGGGGCTGGTGCTGGACCTGCGCAACGACCCGGGTGGCTTGCTGAATACCGCCGTCGCCGTCGCCGGCGCCTTCCTCAAGGGTGGCGAACTGGTGGTTTATACCGACGGCCGCACGGAAGACGCCAAGATGCGCCTCACCAATTCTCGCGAGAATTACCTGCGCCCGGCGGAAAGCGACTACCTCAAGAGCCTGCCCGCCTGGACCAAGACCGTGCCCCTGGTGGTGCTGGTCAACGGCGGCTCCGCAT
>SXGU01152176.1_pt1 | contig 11583 bp, 13 predicted proteins | sample 3174531 | NCBI WGS metagenome assembly SXGU01 (sample SAMN11356863, study PRJNA531348) | freshwater metagenome | isolation source: freshwater sample F1-140 | place: China: Fuxian Lake, Yuxi | collected 2017-12-25
GCCGCCTGCGCCGGTGACGATGACGACCTTGTTCTCCAGCATCTTCATGGACTTCTCCTTGTCGATGCCGGGATTATTGCAGATAGAATCGCCCCGACCATGAGTTGGCAGCCTGAGATCGACGAAGTTCGCCGCCGGGAAGAACTGGCGAAACGCATGGGCGGCCCGGAAAAGGTCAAGCGCCAGCACGACGGCGGCAAGCTGACCGTGCGCGAGCGCGTGGAACGGCTGCTGGATGCGAATTCCTTTCACGAAGACGGCGCGATCGCCGGCGTCGCGCGCTACGCCGCGGACGGCGAACTGGAGGAGTTCACGCCGGGCAACCTTGTCGTCGGACGCGGGCGCATCGACGGTCGCACGGTGGTCATCGCCGGCGACGATGTCACCGTGCGCGGCGGCGCCAACGACGGCGCGGTGCGCGGCAAGCTGATGCATTCCGAGCGCATGGCGCGCGACCTTCGCCTGCCGCTCGTGCGACTGGTGGACGGCACCGGCGGCGGCGGTTCGGTGAAGAACCTGGAGATCCAGGGCCATTCGCCGATGCCCAAGGCCTACGAGTGGGACATCTGGACCAACAATCTCGCCGAGGTGCCGATCGTGTCGCTGGCGCTCGGCTCGGTAGCGGGCCTCGGTTCGGCGCGCGTGGTCGCAAGCCACTACTCGGTAATGGTGAAGGAGACCTCGCAACTGTTCGTCGCCGGTCCGCCGGTGGTCGAATACACGCACGGCAAGTTCGGCAAGAACGATCTCGGGGGCAGCCAGATCCACACGCGCAACGGCGCGGTGGACGACGAAGCCGTGAGCGAGGACGACGCCTTCGCGCGGGCGCGCCGCTTCCTTTCCTACCTGCCGCCGTCGGTGTACGAACTGCCGCCGCGCGGCGCGTGCGACGACGACCCGCAGCGCAGCGATCCGTGGCTGATCGAGGCCATCCCGCGCGATCCGCGCAAGGTCTACGACATGCGCAGGATCATCGCCGCGCTGGTCGACCGCGATTCGTTCCTGGAAATCGGCAAGTTGTGGGGCCGGCCGATCGTCACCGGACTCGCGCGCCTGAACGGCTGGCCGGTCGCGCTGATGGCGGGGGACCCGATGCATTACGGCGGCGCGTGGACCGCGCGCGCGTCGGAGAAGGTGACGCGCTTCGTCGACCTCGCCGAAGTCTTCCACCTGCCGGTGGTGCACCTCGCGGACGTGCCCGGTTTCCTCATCGGCCCGCAGGCCGAGCAGGAGGGCACCATCCGCTACGGCATGCGCGCGGCGAGCGCCATCCTGCAGTCGAGCGTGCCCTGGTGCTCGGTGCTGGTGCGCAAGGTGTTCGGCGTGGCCGGCGCGGTGCACCAGAATTCCTCGCGCTACTGCGTGCGCGTCGCATGGCCGTCCGGCGAATGGGGCTCGCTGCCCATTGCTGGCGGGCTCGAGGCGGCGTACCGCGCCGAGATCGAGGCGGCTCCGGACCCGGCTGCCAAACGCGCGGAGATCGAGGCACGCATCCGCCGCTACGCCTCGCCGCTGCGCGGCGCGGAGAAGTTCGACATCGAGGAAATCATCGATCCGCGCGACACGCGCAAGCTGCTGTGCGAGTTCGCCGACCTGGCCGGGCCCCTGCGCACGCCGGGCAAACGCAGCTTCGGAGTCAGGCCATGAGCGGGATCAAGGTGCGTCGCAGCCACCATTTCACCCACGCCGAGGCGCGCAAGGGTGCCGAACGGGTCGCCGCCAACCTGGAGGAACGCTTCAGCCTTACCGGCACCTGGAAGGGCGACACGCTGCATTTCAGCGGCGCGGGCATCGAGGGAGAGCTGCGCCTGGAGCCGAAGGCGGTGGAGATCGACGCCAGGCTTGGCTTCATGCTGGCGCTGATGAAACCGGTGATCGAGGCGTCGATTCACGAGAACCTCGACAAGCTGTTCGCGCAGCCGTCCAAGGCGGCGAAGAAGCCGCCGGCGAAGAAGAAATAACGCTATCCGAGCATGCGGCTGTGCCACCAGATGCGGTAGCGGGTGCGCAGCCCCGCATCGTCGAAGTCCGCGAGCGCCATGCCGTCCAGTTCCAGGCGAGGCAGGGGGTCGCCCTCCTTGCGCGCGGGCATGCCCGTGCCCGCCGAAGCGGCCCACATGGCGAACATCTTCTCCGAGGTGACCCGGTAGGTGACGTGCCAGTGCGCGGCGCCCGAGCGCTCGCCATCGGCCACGATGTCGAAGTCGAGCGCGATGTCCGCCTGCAGCTTGACGCGGTCCCAGTAGCGCCGGATCGCCTCGTGCCCGCGCTGCGCGTCGAACGGGGTGTTGTGGTACACGCCGTCGGGCGTGAACAGGCTGGCGAGCAGGTCGTCGTCGCGGCCTTCCCAGGCGCGCTTGTAGCCCTGCATGAAGCGCGTCATGGCCGCCACGGTGTGGTTCAGCCCTGGAGCGACTTCACCAGCGAGATGTAGTTCTTCATCGCGTCGTCCTTCGTCTGGCCCTTGACCTTCGCCCAGGCGTCGTACTTGGCGCGGCCGATCATGTCCGTGAAGCCCGGCCGCCGGCCCTCGACGTCGCCCTCGGTGCCCTGCTTGTACAGGGCGTAGAGCTGCAGCTTGGCCTCGTTGCCCGGGTCTTCCTTGAGTTTCTTGACGTCGGCCGACGCCGCCTCGAACTTGCCTTTGAGATCGCTCATGACTTGCACTCCTCGTATTGAGTCCCTCCAGTATTATAGGAGGCATGGCGAAACGCGAGCGCATGTCGAGCGTCGATACCGCCTGGCTGCGGATGGACACCGACCACAACCTGATGATGATCGTCGGGGTGATGATGTTCGAGGGCAAGCTGAACTACGCCCGGCTGCGCCGCACGCTGCAGGCGCGCATGCTGCGCTACCGCCGCTTCAAGCAGCGCGTGGTGGAGGACGCCACCGGCGCGCAGTGGGTGGATGACGAGCACTTCGACATCGACCTGCACCTGCGCCGCCACAAGCTGAAGGCGCCGGCGGGCCAGGACGAGTTGCAGGCGTTCGTCGCCGGCCTCGCCGGCAAGCGGCTCGATCCCGCGAAGCCTCTGTGGCAGATACATTATGTGGATAACTACGGTACGGGTTCCGCGCTCGTGGTGCGCATCCACCATTGCATCGCCGACGGCATCGCCTTGATCGGGGTGATGCAATCGCTGACCGACGACACGCCGGACGCACCGGTAGGCCGGGCGCCGAAGGCGATGCCGGGCGACGACGCGGCACCGGCAGGCGAGCAGAACCTCCTCGAACAGTTGTTCCGGCCGGTGACCGGGGCGGCAATGAAGGCGATGCAGGTCTCGAGCAATGCCTGGGGAAAGTATGTCGACCTGGTATCGAACCCCGGGAAGGCAGTTGACTATGCAGGCCTCGGTGCGGCCATCGCCTCGGAAGTCGCCAAGCTGGCGATGATGCCGAACGACTCCGCCACCCGATTCAAGGGCAAACCGGGCAACGAGAAATCCGTCGCCTGGAGCGTGCCGATGCCGCTGGCCGAGGTCAAAGCAGTGGGCAGGGCGCTGGGCTGCTCGGTCAACGACGTGCTGATGGCCTGCGCGGCGGCCGCCTTGCGCGGCTACCTTGCCCGGCAGGGCGATGAAACCGAGGGCGTGGAGGTGCGCGCGCTGATCCCGGTCAACCTGCGGCCGCCGGGGGGGGACCAGCCGCTGGGCAACCACTTCGGCCTGGTCGCGCTGATCCTCCCGGTGGGCATGGCGAATCCGCTGGCGCGCCTGCACGAGGTGCACCGGCTGATGCAGGAACTCAAGGGATCGTTCCAGGCCGCCATCACCCTGGGCATCCTCGGCGTCGCGGGCCTTTGCCCGAAGCCGGTGCAGAAGCAGGTCCTGGACATGCTCGGCAACAAGGCGAGCGCGGTGATGACCAACGTCCCCGGCCCCCAGACCCCGCGCTATCTGGCCGGCCACCGCATCGCGCAGCAGATGTTCTGGGTGCCGCAGTCGGGCGACATCGGCATGGGGTTGTCGATCCTGACCTACGACGGCAGCGTGCAGATCGGGCTGATCACGGACCGCAAGCTGGTCCCCGACCCCGAGGTCATCGCCCGCCAGTTCGCGCTCGAGTTCGAGCGGCTGCTCCTGGCGGTGCTGATGGAACCCTGGGGCGAACCGCGCGATCCCGCCGCGCTCGAGGCGGAGCTGGTCGCGCACGCGCACCGATGAGCGCGAGGGTCGCGGCAGGTCCCCTGCGCGTCCTCGGCTTGCGCGGGATCCGGCTGTTCGACGGCATCGACGCCTTCAGCCTGGAGGAAATCGCCCGCCAGTGCCGATGGCGCGGGTTCAAGCGCAAGGAGCGCGTGATATCGAGGCGCGCCACGGATCGCGATGTCTACCTCGTCATCGCCGGAGCCGTGCGCGTTACCGCGCACTCGCCGCAGGGCCGCGGCATAATTTTCCGCGACATCTCCGCCGGCGAGCTGTTCGGCGAACTCTCGGCGCTCGACCAGCGGGCGCGCTCGGCGGACGTCATCGCGACTACCGACGCCGTGCTGGCCTCGATGTCGCCGGAGACCTTCCAGGGCGTGCTGACGCAGTACCCCGGCGTGCGCCAGCGCCTGTTCCGCAACCTCGCCGCCTTGGTACGGGAACTGAGCGACCGCCTGCTCGAGTTGAGCACCCTCGACGTCGAGCACCGGGTCGCGGTGGAACTGCTGCTCCGCGTGCGCGCGGCCGGCGTCACGCGCAACGCATCCCGCCTGCTGCAGACGCCGACGCACCGGGAGCTCGCCGACCGGGTCGGCACTTCACGGGAGCAGGTGACGCGCACGCTGCTCGGGTTTTCGCGGCGAGGCCTCATCGTGCGCGATCGCCGGCGGGTGCTTCTGGTGCCCGATGTCGCCGCCCTCGAGAAACTCGCCGGCGAGCGCGCGCGCCCCTGAGGTGGCGGCGGACGTAGAATTCCCCGGGGGGCTGCGTGAACGCTGGTAGCGATCGTTCGCGAGACGCGCTGTTGCGGCGCCGGCGTAGGTGCTGCGGTGCAGCGGCTGGACCTGCATGAGCGGCACCTCGGTCCCGAAGTGGATCGGCACGTCCGTTTTCACCAGGCGCAGGTTGGTGAACAGCGGACCGAACCACGCGTCGGTCTCGATGACCCCTTCGTAGGATTCGTAGCCCATGCTGCGCGGCAGGTTCTCCGGGGGGGGCGCACCAGCATGCTCCCGTCCGGCGCACTCTCGATGAACAACCCGGACCAGACCTGGATCAGGCCGGGTTCCGGCGTGGCGGCGAGAAACGGCGGCGAGTAGTCGCGCATGTGCTTGGGCACCATGCGGTCGAAATGTCGCCGGTAGCCCGGAAACTGCGCCGTGAGCTGCAGCGGATACCAGGCGTCGGCGCCCTCGTATGTCCAGATGATGTCCGAGCCGTCCCATTGCAGCGTGAAATCGATGGGTGAAAACACGTACCAGCCAAACGAGGACGCCGTGCGCAGTGCCTCGCAATACTGAAAGCCCCGCGTCGGCAGCGTGCCCAGAGCGGCTGGATCCGCGCGCATCGGCAGCCGGCAGTCCGGCACCGCACGATAGAAGGTGACGACCGGGTGATTGGCATCGTGCTGGGCCATGCGGCGGTTCCCTGGATTGAATGAAATGCGCGGCGGCCACCGGTCGCGCGACCGACCGGAGGCCGCCCCTGTTGCTAGCTGGAACGCACTCGTGCGTTAGCGCTGCTTGGCGCGAACCTGGGCGCGTGCGAGCGCTGCCGGGGCCATGCCGCCGCCGTAGCGCACCTTGCGGGCGTCGGCGCGATGCTTGGGAACGGCGCGAACCATGGGCTTCTTCGCGGGGGTCTTGGTCATCTCAGTCTCCTTTGTTGGCGATCAGGTATGCCGAGCGGGATTGCGGCTGGCAGAACGGAGCCTGATGCCTGGGCGCGCGGTTCATCAACCGCCGGTGCGCGACGCGCATTGGAAAATTTTTCTCGGCACGGGGAAGCAGCGCGCGTTTTTCGCTTTGACGCGCCTGTCGGGAGTGAAAAACGCGTCCTGCCGCGCTCCAGGCGCTCGCGCCATGCGCGCGTTGAAGGACTGAATTGCGGATCTTGTGCGCTAACGCGCCGGGTTCCGCGTACGCCTCGTCGCAGTGCGCGTCGAGTCGATCTGTGGAGGTTCCCGGTCGCGCAAGCGCGGCGACGCGAATGCGTGCGTTTGCACGTTACGGGAGCGACGAAGAGGCGGAGAATCGCCCTTGATGAACGCGCTTGCCCGCAGTCCGACATCATCAAGGGACGCATTGCATGCCTGCATGCCCGAAGTGCCTGCGGTGGGACGCACCGTGACGCGAACCGCGCGGATCCTGCTGGTCGAAGACCTGCCCGATGACGCCTTTTTTGTCGAACGCATGCTGGCCTCGGCGGGGATCGACGCCTCGATTTTCGTGGTCTGCGACGAGGAACCGTTCCGCCAGGCGCTGGGCGAGGAGCCCGCGCCCGATCTCGTGCTGACCGACAACAAGCTGCCGCGCTTCAGCGCCTGGACGGTGCTGGATATCGTGCGCGAACTCGCCCCGGGAATCCCGGTGGCGCTGGTGAGCGGGACGCTGCGCGACGGCGACGGCGACGTCGACGCCGCGCTGCGGCGCGGCGCGCAGGCCGTGGTGCGCAAATCCGAGCTCAAGTCCCTGCCCGGGGTCGTGCGCCGCCTGCTGGCCGCGCGCTGAGCTCCTAACCCTCCTCGATTTCCGCCTTCGCCGCCTCGACGTCCAGGCGTTCCATGGCGTCCAGCGGCTTGCACTTCGCCGCCTCGGCGTAGAGTTTCTCGGCCTCCTTCAGTTTCGCCTTGCCGAGCATGGTCACGAGCCCGTTGGCGTACTCGATGCGGGCGATCGCGGAGTCGGGATTGAGCTTCAGCGCCTGCTCGTAGTGCGAGATGCCGGCATCCTGCTTGGCGCCGTAGGTCAGCCCGCCGATCATCGCGCCCATCTTGCCGATGATCTCGGCATGGTAGGCGCCAAGCGCGATGTGCGCGTCGGCGTGCTTCGGGTCGAGTTTCAGTGCCTTGTCGAGGCTTGTCTTGACCAGTCCGCCGAGCCCCTGGGAGAGCGCCTTGACGATCGAGATGCCCTGGCTGTAGCGGCCGAGGGCGTAGGCGTGCAGGTACCAGGCGTTGACGTTCTTCGGCGCGCTCTTCTGCAGCGCCTCCGCGCGCGCGATGGCTTCCTGGAACATTTCCAGCTGCTGCGCCTGGGACTTCTCCAGGTAATTCGCGTAGATCGCCTGCGCCTTGTTGGCGACGTTGGCTCCCGCGTCGCCTGCCTTGAGTCCGAGCTCATGCGCCTTGTGGAAGTCGCCGGCGTGGAAGGCGATCCACGCGTCGACGACCTTCTCGTCCTTCGGCCAGGGCTCGCGGTCGCCGCGATGCAGGCGGTCCCAGTTCTTCTTCAGCGAGGCTGCCGTCTGCAGGTACGCCTTGTCGGCATGGGGAAAGGCTTTCCATTTGGCCATCTGTCGCTCCTCCAGGTCAGTGTTCCAGATATTGCACGGCGAGTCTTTCGAACAAGCGGCGCGAGTCGCCGGTGAGAAACGGCGCCAGCATCGCCATCGCGTGATAGGCGCCGCGCGCCAGCGCCGCGCCGTCGGGCGTCCTGCGCGGTTCGCGCACGAACTCGTACGAAAGCCAGTAGGTGGCGACGATGGTCATGTTCGCGGCCAGCGCGTCGATCTCGGCGGGCGAGGCCCGCATCTCGCCGGCGGCCACCATGCCGCGGCAGAGCTGCGCGGCGGTGCGCACCGTGTGGGCGATGATCTCCTTCATGTGCGTCTCGACGTGCCGGTTGCGCGACAGCAGGTCGTTCAGGTCGCGGTAGAGGAAGCGGTACTTCCACACCAGTTCGAAGATCAGGTGCAGGAACAGCCACGTATCCTCGATCGTCGGCCCGCGGCGGCTGGGCGTCGCCAGCGTCTCGCGGATCTCGCGCTCGAACACGGCGAAGATCTCGTTGACGATCTCGTCCTTGTTGCCGAAGTGGTAGTACAGGTTGCCGGGGCTGATGTTGAGCTCGTCCGCCACGTTGGTGGTAGTGACGTTCGGCTCGCCGAACTCGTTGAACAGGCGCAACGCCGTCTCGACGATGCGCTCGCGGGTGCGGCGCGGGGGCTTGCGCGGCATCGCGCCTCAGCCCGCGCGCGCGCGAGGCCACGAGGAACGCGCGCGTTCCAGCCTCAGCCAGTGCTCGAGGTCGTGCAGCGTGTCGGCGAGGCGGGCGAGGGTCTTCTGCGGCCGCGACAGCACCCGGCGATGGTAGTCGGGGCGCACCAGCCGCAGCCCGCGCTTGCGCAGCACGCCCAGGTTGAGTCTCGCACCATGGCGCGCCAGCATGGGCGCGAGTTCTTCGCGCCGTTCCAGCAGGTGCGCGCGCGTGCGCTGGTAGGCGTGTTCGCACAGCTTGCGGCGGTTGGCGTAGCTGAAGATCGAGCTGAAGAAGACGTAGGCGTCGCCCGGCTGCGGCTCGACCAGCACCACGTCGGCGCCGGCGAATTCGCTGTCGTACTTGCGCAGGCCGGTGGTCAGGCGCGAGTGGATCATCGCGCGGAAGGTCTGGCCGAGCACCACCGGCAGGCCGCCCGACACCAGCGGCGGCAAGGCGCCCGTGCGCGACAGTTTCGTGTCGTCGTAGGGGACCAGCGGATTGATGCAGAACACCAGACCGGCCCCCTCGCGCAGGGCGACGGAGGCATGCAGCGTTTTCTGCAGGGCGCCGTCCACGTAATGCCGGCCGTCGATCTCGACCGGCGAAAACAGGCCTGGCAGCGCGCTGCTGGCGCGGATCGCGGTGGAAATCGGCACGCCATCGTGCCCCGGCCCGCCGAACGCGACGGCGCGGCCCGAATCGAGGTCGGTGGCGACGAGGTAGAGCCGGCGCTCGAGCCGGCGGAAATCGTTGGTGCGCCCGTGCGCGGAAAACAGGCGCTGGAGGAACTTCTCGATCTCCGCGCCGCTGAAGAGACCCGTCGGCAGCGCGCGGGAAAGGCGCTGGAAGGCGTCCCAGAAGCCGCGCCCGGCGGGGTCCTCGAGGTAGCGGCGCACCGCGTTGAGGATCAGCGCCGGAACCATGCCTGCGCGGTCTGCGTATTCCTCCAGCGCCGGCTTCAGCAGCAGGGCGGGTTCAAAGGGCTCGTCGGCGGTCTCGCTCTCGATGAACATGCGCACCATTTCGAGCGGCCGCAGTCCGTTGGCGAGGCCCGCAGCGACGAAGCTGCCGGCGCTCACGCCGACGTAGATGTCGAGGTGGTTGAAGTCGATGCCGTCAATTGCTTCCGACAGCGCCGAAAGCGCGCCGATCTCGTAGATCCCGCCGAGCGGGCCGCCGCCCGCCAGCGCGAGGCCGACCTTCCCGCCCGATGCGCGCATGGTGCGGGGAATGATACGTCAAGCGCCCGTCGTGCCAGCCTTGCGCGGCTTGCGCGGGCGCGAGGCAAGCGCCTTCACGCTCGCGTTGAGCGCATCCACGCGCCGCGCGAGATCATCGAGATCTGCCTTGGACGGTACGCCGAGGCGGCCGAGCGCCCGCGCCACGCGGTCCTCGAACACCTGCTCGAGCTTGTCCCAGGCTGCGTTCGCCTTGCCGCTGGCCTGCCCAGCCATCTTGCCGGCCATCTTGCCCATTTCGGCGACCTTTTCGCCGCCCATCATCGAGCGGCTGCGCTTTTGCAGCGAAATGCCTTCCTGCACCAGCGCCTGGAACACCTTCTGGCCCTCGGCCTGGGTCTTGCCGAACGCGCCGAGGCCGGCGAGCCAGATCTGCTGGGCGGACTCCTTGACCTGCTGCGCGAGCGGGTTGCCCGCTCCGCCCGCGCCTTCCGCGAGTTCCTTGAGCTTCTTGACCATGTGCTTCTCCTTGTTCGTGGGATGCTGCTGGCAGAAGTCTAGGGACAAAGTCTAGAGGGGTCATACTAAAATGCCGCGCTGAAGGTCAATCCCGCGGAGGAATCCACCATGTCGTATTTCGTCACCGGTGCGACCGGTTTCATCGGCAAGCGCCTGGTCAGGAAGCTGCTCGGGCGCAAGGGCACCACCGTACACTTCCTGATGCGCGACCCGACGCCGGCGCGCGTGCGCGCCCTGCTGGACTACTGGGGCGTCGACAAAGAGCGCGCGATTGCGGTGCACGGCGACATCACCCAGCCGCACCTGGGCATCGGCGCGGCCGAGCGCAGGCGCCTGGACGACGAAATCACGCACTTCTTCCATCTCGCCGCGGTCTACGACCTGAAGGCGAAGGAGGAGGCCAACGAGGCGGCCAATGTCACCGGGACCCGGAATGCGGTGCAGCTGGCCAACGAAATCGGCGTCAAGTGCTTCCACCACATCAGCTCGATCGCTGCGGCTGGCATGTTCGAAGGCGTGTTCCGCGAAGACATGTTCGAGGAAGCGGCCGACTATCTCGACCACCCGTACTACCGCACCAAGCACGACTCGGAGAAATTCGTGCGTTCTTCGTGCAAGGGCGCGTGGCGCATCTACCGCCCTGGCATCGTGGTGGGCGACTCCAGGTCCGGGGAAATGGACAAGATCGACGGGCCGTACTACTTCTTCAAGCTGATCCAGCGCATGCGCAGCCTGCTGCCGCCGTGGATGCCCGCCATCGGCCTGGAGGGCGGCCGGGTGAACATCGTGCCGGTGGACTTCGTCGTCGATGCGCTCGACCACATCGCGCACCGCAAGGCCGGCGACGGGCAGTGCTTCCATCTCGTCGACCCGACGCCGATGCGCGTCGGCGACGTGCTCAATACCTTTGCCCGTGCCGCGCACGCGCCGCTCATGACGATGCGAGTGAACGCAGCGCTGTTCGGCTACATTCCGAGCGGAATCCGCAAGGGCCTCGTCGCGCTCACGCCGGTGCGCCGCATCCGCAACGCCATCATGCAGGACCTCGGCCTGCCAGAGGACATCATGTCCTATATCAACTACCCCACGCGCTTCGACGCGCGCGAGGCGCAGGCCGCGCTCAAGGGCTCCGGCATCGAGTGCCCGCGCCTGGAGGACTACGCGTGGCGCCTGTGGGACTACTGGGAGCGAAACCTCGACCCGGACCTGCGCATCGACCGCACGCTGCGCGGCCGGGTGAAGAACAAGGTGGTGCTGATCACTGGCGGCTCCTCGGGCATCGGGCTGGCCGCTGCACACAAGCTGGCAGCGGCGGAGGCCGTCACGATCATCGTCGCGCGCGATGCAGACAAGCTGCTCGAAGCGAAGAAGGAGATCGCAGCCAAGGGACACGAGGTGGTGACCTACTCGGCGGACATCGCCGACGAGGCCGATACCGCGCGCGTGCTGAAGCTGATCGAGAAGAACCACGGCAGCGTCGACGTCCTGGTCTACAACGCCGGGCGCTCGTTCCGCAGGGCGATCGAGAACTCCTTCGTCCGCATGCACGACTTCGAGCGCACCATGAGCCTGAACTACTTCGGCGCCCTGCGCGTCACCATGGGCGTGCTGCCGGGCATGATGAAGAAGCGCAAGGGCCACGTCATCAACATCTCGTCGATCGGCGTGCTGACGAACGCGCCGCGCTTCTCGGCCTACGTCGCCTCGAAGGCGGCGCTCGACGCCTACACGCGCTGCGCGGCATCCGAGTTCGCC
>SXGU01157576.1_pt1 | contig 11579 bp, 8 predicted proteins | sample 3174531 | NCBI WGS metagenome assembly SXGU01 (sample SAMN11356863, study PRJNA531348) | freshwater metagenome | isolation source: freshwater sample F1-140 | place: China: Fuxian Lake, Yuxi | collected 2017-12-25
CTCTAACCAGCTGAGCTACGCGCCTAGGGAGCGCGCATTCTAGCGAAGCTTGCGTCCAAACACAACCTAAACTTAGCGGGCCCGCCTCGCTGCCCGCCGGCCGCACCGCAGATCAATCCCGACCAACAACCACAGACCAACGATAAAAAACGGGGCCAGGGCCAGCATAGCGATGCGGTGCTGGCCACCGCTCAACCAGACCACAACACCATAAAGTAGCGGTCCGAGGATGGAGGACAGTTTCACGGCCAGACCCCAGAAGCCAAAAAACTCAGCCTCGCGGGCACGCGGACTGAGGTATCCCACCAGGGCACGGCCGGCCGATTGGGAAGCCCCCAAACACAACCCGGCCAGGTTTGCCACCCCCCAGAACAGGCTGACCTCCGTCGCCGCCCAGGCCAGGCAGATGGTGAACAGCCACCCCATCAGGGTGATCGCCAGGGTGGCCTTGTGGCCAATGCGATCCTGAAGGAAGCCGAACAACACCGCGCCCAGTGCCGCAGTCAGGTTGACGACCGCAATTAACAGGATGCTTTGCCGGGTGTCGAAGCCCATGGCCTGTTGCGCGTAGATTGCCGCCAGGGCGATAACGGCCTGCACCCCGGACTGGTAAGCGACGATGCAAAGCAGAAAGCGACGCAAGTCAGGGAATGCACCCAGCGCGTTCAAGCCGGCCTGCAATCGGACAATCGGGGGGCGCGGCACCGGACGCTCACGCAGCCAGATAAAGGTCGGCAACGCAGTCAACACAAACAAACCCGCCGTGATAGCTAGAGTACCCGGGACGAACCCCGCCGCTGTCTGGCCCAGCGCCTGGCCGCGATCAACCCAGGCAAGACAGACCACCAGAGTCAACAGCCCACCCAGATAACCCAAGCCCCAGCCCCAACCGGACAACCGTCCCAGGCCGCGACCACACGCGAGTTCGGGCAGGAAAGCGGCAATGAGATTCTCGCCCATGCCAAAGGCCAGATTGCTGATCACGATGAGGATAACAGCGAGGCCAATCTGTCCCGGCCCGACCTCCCCCAAGGCCAGCGTCGCCAGCGCACACAACAGCGTGGTCAGCAACAGCATAGGTTTCTTACGCGGCCAACCCTGTTCGGCGCCCTGATCCACCCAGCGCCCCAGCCACGGTCCACTTAGCATGATAAGGGCATAAGATACAGCCAGCGCGCCGCTCCACAACAGGGTCGCCCACGGGGCATCGCCGGCGATGACAGCAACAAAATAGGCGCTGTAGATCGCCGTAATGACCACCGTGGTATAGCCAGAATTAGCGAAATCGAACGCGGCCCAAGCCCAAGCCTCGCGCCGTTTGACCCCTGGATTCAACAGCAGACCCGCCATTCCTTACTCCAACCGCTACAATAGCCGCCACTTTACCGACTAATACCTCACATTCATGTCTGCCGCACGCAAAATTCTGGTCACCTCCGCCTTACCCTATGCCAACGGCAGCATCCACTTGGGCCATCTGGTTGAATACATCCAAACCGATGTCTGGGTGCGATTCCAGAAGATGCGTGGGCATCAATGCATCTATTGCTGCGCCGACGACACCCACGGCGCACCGATCATGCTGCGCGCCGAACGCGAGGGCATCACACCAGAGCAGCTGATCGACCGCGTCTGGCATGAACACAAGCGCGACTTTGACGGCTTTCATGTCGCGTTCGACAACTATTACTCAACCAACACGCCGGAAACCCGCCATTACGCCGACCTCATCTACACCCGTCTGCGCGAGGCCGGACTGATCGATGTGCGCTCGGTTGAGCAGTTCTTTGACCCTGATAAGCAGATGTTCCTACCTGACCGCTTCGTCAAAGGCGAGTGTCCAAAGTGCCACGCCAAGGACCAGTACGGTGACAACTGCGAGGCTTGCGGTGCAGCCTACCAGCCGACCGAACTCATCAACCCCTATTCAGCGGTATCCGGTGCCACACCCGTACGCAAGCATTCGGACCACTACTTCTTCAGGCTGTCCGACCCGCGTTGCGCCGACTTCCTCAAGGAATGGATCACCCCACCACAAGTTCAGGCCGAGGCCAGCAACAAACTGGGTGAGTGGCTGTCCGGTGGCCTGTCTGACTGGGATATCTCGCGTGATTCACCTTATTTTGGCTTTGAGATCCCCGATGCCCCTGGCAAGTTTTACTATGTTTGGCTCGATGCGCCAGTCGGCTACATGGGTAGTTTCAAGCATTATTGTGACCGCAGCGGGGTCAACTTTGATGCCTTCTGGAAACCGGGCTCCGACGCCGAGCTGTACCATTTTATCGGCAAGGACATCCTCTATTTCCACGCCCTATTCTGGCCTGCCGAACTGCACCACGCCGGCTTCCGCACCCCAACCAGCGTATTCTGTCACGGCTTCCTGACCGTCAACGGCAGCAAAATGTCCAAGTCGCGCGGTACCTTCATCACCGCCGAAAGCTATCTCAAGCATCTCAACCCCGAGTACTTGCGGTATTACTACGCCGCCAAACTAAACGGCACCCTGGAAGACATTGACCTCAACCTCGAGGACTTCTCAGCCCGCGTCAATTCGGATCTGGTCGGCAAGTATGTGAACATCGCCAGCCGCTGCGCCGGATTCATCAGCAAGCGCTTTAGCGGCCAACTGGGTCCCATCGATAACGCCGCGACAGCCGACTTCCAATCCGCCTTTTCCGAGGGTGTCATTGCTCAAAGCTACGAGTCACGCGACTTTGCCCGCGCCCTGCGCGAGATCATGCGCCTGGCCGATGCTGCCAACCTCTACATCGCTGAGAAGAAGCCCTGGGAGATGGCCAAGCAGGAAGGGCGCGAGGCCGAACTGCACACGGTCTGTTCCACCGCACTGACCCTATTCCGCGACCTAACGCTCTACCTCAAACCCGTACTGCCCATCCTGGCGGCTGAGGTGGAAAGCTTCCTCAACATCGCGCCGCTCAACTGGAGCGAGGACTGGGCACCCCTGCCTGCCGGGCACAACATCCGTGAATATCAGCACCTGATGGCCCGCATCGATCCCAAACAGATCGCTGCCCTCGTGGAAGAAAATACGCAGAATCTAGCCCCCGCTTCCGAAGCTTCGCCCACCCGTCACGCCGAACACCAGCAGCACGCCATCCAGCCCATCGCCGAGACCATCGGTATCGACGACTTCGGCAAGATCGACCTGCGTATCGCCCGAATTGTCACTGCGGGTCCCGTTGAAGGTGCCGACAAGCTGTTGCATCTGGAACTCGACATCGGTGAAGAAAAACCGCGTCAGGTCTTTGCCGGCATCAAGGCCGCCTACGCACCGGAAACCCTGGTGGGACGACTCACCGTCATGGTTGCCAACCTCGCACCGCGCAAGATGAAGTTTGGCATGAGCGAGGGCATGGTCCTGGCCGCCTCCGATGAGCGCGGCGGGCCCTTCCTTTTAGCCCCGGACAGCGGCGCCCAGCCGGGGATGCGTATCAAATGAGTATCTCCATCAAAGGCATTGGCGACATTGCCAAGATGCGCATCGCCGGACGCCTGGCGAGCGAAGTACTCGACTACATCACGCCCTTCGTGCAACCCGGCGTCACTACTGACACACTCGACCAGCTCTGCCACGACTACATGGTGCAGGAACAAGGCTGCATCCCGGCCCCGCTCAACTATGCCCCCGGCGGCCACGCGCCCTATCCAAAATCGATCTGCACCTCGATCAACCAGCAGGTCTGTCACGGTGTTCCGGGCGATAAGCTGTTAAAGGACGGCGACATTATCAATCTCGACATTACCGTCATCAAGGATGGCTGGCATGGCGATACCAGCCGCATGTTCAGCGTTGGCAAAGCCTCCGCTCAAGCCAATCGTCTCTGCCAAATCACCTACGAATGTATGTGGAAGGGAATCCAAGTCGTGCGCCCCGGCATCCATCTTGGCCTGATCGGGGCAACCATCCAAAAACATGCCGAGACCAGCGGCTACTCGGTAGTGCGCGAATACTGTGGCCACGGCATCGGCCGCGCGTTCCACGAAGATCCGCAGGTAATGCACTACGGACGCGCCAACGAAGGCCCAATCCTGGAAGCCGGCATGATCTTCACCCTCGAGCCCATGATCAACGCCGGCCGCCGCGATATCCGCATGCTGTCCGACGGTTGGACCGTGGTCACCAAGGATCGTAGCCTGTCGGCACAATGGGAACACACCGTGCTGGTCACCGAGACCGGTTTCGAGGCCCTCACCCTCTCCGCCGGCAGTCCACCTCCGCCGACCTTCATCGCCCAGTAATGGTCGCATCAACACGCCTGAACGACTGGCGCGATGCCTATCGCTCGGCGCGTGAGGCCGCCATCGCTCGCTATCGCACCCGCCCCCGCGTTCCACCCCTGCTACGCGACCTGACCCGCGCGGCTGACCACCTCCTGCAGGCCATCTGGCAGCACCATGACCTACCCGCCGCCGCCGCGCTAATCGCTGTGGGCGGCTACGGGCGCGGCGAACAATTTCCGCAGTCGGACATCGACATCCTGATCCTGGTCGACGATACACTTCCCGAAGCCGATCTAGCCTGCTTTGAGCCCCTGATCGGCCTATTCTGGGATTGTGGCCTGCCAGTGGGTCACAGCGTTCGCCGTCTGTCCGAATGTCTGGAGCAATCCGCAAAGGACATCACCATCCAAACCAACCTGCTCGAGGCCCGCCCGCTCTGCGGGAATGGCGACCTCGCAGCCAGTCTCATCACCCGTCTCGCGACGGCCATAGATCCAGCCGCCTTTCTGGCAGGCAAGCGGATGGAACAAATCGACCGTCACGGGCGATTTTCCGATCGCGGACTGATGCTCGAACCCCATCTCAAGGACAGCCCCGGTGGCCTACGCGACCTACACATGATCGACTGGGTAGGACAAACCGCTGGTTTTGCGCGTCACGGCCCGGACATCCTGGCCGCAATGGTGACGGATGGCCGCCTGTGCCGCGCCGAGATGCTTCATATCCGTACTGGCCGCAATTTTCTGTCCCACCTACGGATTCGCTTGCATCTGGCGACCGGCCGACGCGAAGAGCGACTGTTGTTCGAATTCCAAGAGCGTATCGCTACCGAAATGGGCCTCATCGCCTCACGGACGCGACGCGCCTCCGAGATCCTGATGCAGCGTTTTTTTCGCACGGCACACGCGGTAGCCATGGCCAACCAGATCCTGCTCGGCGACCTAACGCAGGTAATCGACGGAAAATCCCATCCCAATCACTTCGACCTACCTGAACCTACCGATTTCGAGCGGCATCCGGAAGGTATCCTGGCGTGCATCCTGCACCTGCAAAACCACCCTGAACTGACTGAATTCAGCCCGCGCGCCCTGCGTCTTCTAGCACGGGCCGGAACGCAAATGGACGCGACCTACCGCCGCAACCCGCTCCACCAGAGCCAGTTCATCGCCATCCTGAGGCAACCGCGCGGCGTCACACAAGCCCTGCGCCTGATGCACCGACTGGGCCTCCTCGGCCGCTATATCCCCGCCTTTGCCAAGATCACTGGGCAGATGCAGCATGACCTCTACCATATCCATCCGGTGGACGAACACAGTTTGATGCTGTTACGCAATCTGCGCCGTCTGGCCTTGACCGAATTCGCCCATGAATTCCCCCTTGCGCACCGCATCATGAGGGATTTCGATTCGCCCGACCTCCTCTATCTCGTAGCCCTCTTTCATGACATTGCCAAGGGACGCAGAGGGGACCACTCAGCATTGGGCGCTATCGAGATGCGACGGTTCTGTCGCCATCACGCCTTGTCGGCCGAAACAAGCGAACTCATGATCTGGCTGGTGCGTGAACACCTGACCCTGTCCAGCACTGCACAAAAACAGGACCTGTCCGACCCCGAGGTCATCGCCACCTTTGCGACCCGGTGCGGTGATCTACGTCACCTCAACGCCCTCTACCTGTTCACCCTGTGCGACATCCGCGCTACCAACCCTGCGATCTGGAATGCCTGGAAAGACAACCTGCTCAAGACCCTTTATTACGCCGCACGCAACCATCTAGAAGGCCACGCGGTCGTCGCAGACTCCGTGGATGAACGGCGCGAACACGCGCGTACCCTGCTGCGCCTGCACGGCTGGTCGGACGGTGCCGAGACCGCGCTCTGGTCGCGCCTCGACGACCTCTGGTTCCTGCGCAACGCCGCCCAAGAAATCGCCTGGCAAACGCGCGCCCTCCTCACGGCTTTGCATCACGGATCTTCGACCCTCGTACGCACTCGCCTGTCGCCTATCGGAGAAGGCGTCGAGGTATTGATCCATGCGCCGGATCAACAGGGCCTTTTTGCCCTGATCTGCGGCTTCTTTGCCCACCTCGGCTACTCAGTCCTCGAGGCGCGCATCCACACCACCCGCGACCATCATGTGCTCGACAGTTTCCTGATCATGGACCCGGCACAAACCCACAACACCTACCGCGATGTTCTCAACTATATCGAACACGAACTGGCCGAACAAATCATGCAGAGGCATGCCCCCTCTTCCATCCCGGGCCGGGTGACCCGCCAGTTGCGCGCCTTCCCGCTGGCTCCCCAACTATCGCTGACCCGCAGTGAAGGACGCCATGACCATATCCTCAGTTTTAGTGCAGGTGACCGGCCAGGACTGCTCTACGCCGTGGCGCGCACACTGGCCGACCACCATATCGAGGTTCGCACGGCACGAATCCATACTCTGGGTGGGCGGGCTGAAGATGTCTTCGTGCTAGAAGGCGCCACGCTTGACAATACCGAATCGCGCATGGCACTAGAACGCGCCTTGCTTCTGGTTCTGGATCTACAGGTCAGCGCCTAAGCCAAAAGCGAGGCCTGAGTCAGGCCTGAGAAAGCCCATTATTCTCGCCCAGCCGTCGAATGATATCCGTCAGAACAGCTGGCATGCGGGCCACAAGACCAACCTGTATCTCAGCAATAGCCTCCATGCGAATTTCATCCAGTCCACCGCGCCCGGCGGCCCAATTCACACTAGCCGCGAGGGTCGCATAACAGAGGCCCAATTCATGGGCGAGATACGCCTCTGGCATCCCGGTCATGCCGACCATATCCACCCCATCACGCGCCATGCGCTCAATCTCAGCCGGGGTCTCCAAGCGTGGGCCCTGCGTCACACCGTAGGTGCCACGCGCCATAAAATGCTCACCTGCCGCCTCCAGTGCCGCCAGGCAATGGGCCCGCAGCGTCGGGCAATAGGGATGGGAAAAATCCAGGTGCGCCACCGTCGATTCGCTGCCATATTCCGCATAGGTCATCTCGCGGCCCCAGGTATAATCGATCAGCTGATCAGGCACGGCAAAGTGGCCCGGCGCCAGGTCCGCATGGATGCCACCGACCGTGGCGATGGCAAGTACCTGTTCCACCTCGGCCTCACGCAAGGCCCACAGGTTGGCGCGGTAATTGATGCGATGCGGCGGAATGGTATGGGCCAGACCATGGCGTGCCAGGAAGACCACCGGCGCCTCTGCCAATCGCCCGAAGATCAAAGCCGCTGAAGGCGCACCATAGGGCGTGCGAACGACCTCACGCCGCTCGATCACCAGATCCGGAAACCGCCCCAGACCCGATCCGCCAATAATACTCAACATAGCCAATCTCCCTTAAGACGCGGCCGTCATTGGCGCTTCAATAACCGCATAGATGCCCGGCAGGTTACGCCATAAACCATAGGCATCCATCCCCATCCCGAACACATAGCGATCCGGAACCTCAAGTCCAACAAAATCGGCCCGCACGGGCTTCGTGCGGGATAATCGTTTCTCAGCAAGGACAGCAATCCACACCTCGGCCGCACCCATATCAAGCAGCTTCTGCCGGATGGCTGCCAGCGTAATACCTTCATCGAGAATATCGTCCAACACCAGCACAGCGCGCCCCTCAACCGTCTTCTTCGGCAAAGCGCACCAATCGATATTGCCCCCTGCCGTCGTATCCCGGTAACGGCTGGCGTGCAGGTAATCACACTCCAGCGGAAACTCCAGCCGTGGCAACAGATTCCCAGCAAACACCACGCCGCCGTTCATCACCGTCAACACCAAAGGCAGCCGATCCGCCAGTACGGCACGGATCTCACCCGCCACGCGATCAAGGGCCCATTCAATCGCCTGCTGACCAAATAACAGCTCGCTGCGATTAAAGACCTCCCAAGCCGGACGCAGCTCCATGTTCATGCCTCAGTCCCAGCACGCTGCCGGCGTGCCTCATAGAGACAAACCCCGGTCGAAACCGAGACATTAAGGCTCTCTACCTGGCCCTGCATGGGGATTTTCACCAAGAGATCACAATGTTCGCGCGTCAAGCGACGCAGGCCCTCGCCCTCGGCCCCCAAGACCAGGGCCGTGGCCCCGGACAGGTCAGCCTCATTGAGATCCAGCGTCCCTTCGGCATCGGCACCTACAATCAAGATACCGTGTTCCTTCATCTCGCGCAGGGTGCGCGCCAAGTTGGTGACCATAAGATACGGGACATGATCGGCCGCGCCGGAAGATGCCTTGATCGCCACTGCGGTGAGGCCAGCCGAACGATCCTTGGGTGCAATCACCGCATGAGCGGCAAAAGCATCAGCACTGCGCAAACAGGCACCAAGATTATGGGGATCGGTGACCCCGTCAAGGACCAAAAACAACGGCGGTTCAGTCATCGTATCGAGGACCTCGGCCAAGTTGAGAGCCAATTTAACCGGTTCAGAAAAAGCAATCACGCCTTGGGTATTGCCTATGTGACCGCCCGCCATCTCGGACAAGCGTGCACCCTCTGACAAGACCAGCCGCACCCCATGCCTCTCAGCCAGTTGAATCAGGTCACGGGCCCGCTTGTCGCGCCGATCCTTGTCCAGGTAGATGGCCTGTATGCTTTCCGCATGATGCCGCACCCGCGACACCACCGCATGAAATCCGTGCAACACCTGACGCTGGCTCATGAAAGAGACCCTCCCTGCACGGATTCGTCACAGGCCAACCCCGCGCAGCAGATGTTAAGTGACCGCAGCAACCACAGCGAGCGGCCAAAGGCACTCCACGGCATAGCCTGGGCACCGACCGACCGCCTCTGGCCGACGGGTCGTTCAATACAACTCATCGGCGCCCGCTGCGGCCTTGGCCGCCAGCCTTGGCTTTCACGGCCTTATCTGGCTGCGCAGTCGACTTGGACGCCGGTTTTGCCGCAGCTGTGTTGGTTGCCGTCTTCGCCAAGCCACCCCCGGTCTTACGGGTCGTGGGCTTGGCTGGTGCGGACTCCTTAAGCACCGGTTCCGTCACCAGCACGAAATCAATCTTCGCCGCATCTAGGTCAACGCGAACCACCTTAATGCGTACCTTATCGCCCAGGCGGTAACGCACGGCCGTGCGCTCACCCAGCATTTGATGACGTGCTGCGTCGAAATGGAAGTAGTCCGTACCAAGATCCGAGACATGCACCAAGCCCTCGACATAGACCTCGTTGAGGGCCACAAAGATACCGAAACTGGTCACGCCGCTGATCACTCCCTCGTACTCGAAACCAATATGATCCTGCATGAAGAAACACTTTAACCACGCCGTCACATCGCGCGAGGCCTCATCAGCGCGCCGCTCGTTAGTCGAACAATGGACACCAATAGCCTCCCACGAACCTGGTTTGTACTGCGTCGCTGCCAGACAGGCCTTGATCGAACGATGCACCAAGAGGTCCGGATAACGCCGGATAGGTGAAGTGAAATGGGTGTACGACTCGTACGCGAGACCAAAGTGACCGACATTTTCAGGGCTGTACACGGCCTGATGCAGCGAGCGCAACATCACCGTCTGCAACAACTGCTCGTCTGGACGCCCCTTGACCTTTGCCAACAGATCGGCGTAATCCTTGGCGTGCGGCTCGTCGCCACCGGCCAGATGCAAACCAAACTCGGCCAAGAATGCGTGCAGTTTTTCCAGCTTGATCTGAGTCGGGCCCTGGTGTACACGGTAGAGCGTCGGGTGCTTTTTCTTTTGCAGAAACTCAGAGGCGCAAACATTGGCGGCTAACATACATTCTTCAATGATACGGTGTGCGTCGTTGCGTGATGTCGGCACGATACGCTCGATCTTGCCGGCCTCATTGAAGAACATCTTGGTCTCCAGCGTCTCGAACTCGATGGCTCCCCGCTCGCCGCGCGCCTTAAGGAGCAACTTGAACAACTTGTTCAAGTTTTTCAGGTCCGGCAGCAGGGCCGCCTTATCGGCCGGCACCGATGCCGGATCCGATAGCCAGTCCCAGACCTGGTTGTAAGTTAAACGGGCCTTGGAATGCATCACCGCCGGGTAGAAACGATGCTTCTTGATCCGCCCAGTTGAGGTGATCTCCATCTCACACAGCATGCACAGGCGATCCACCGCCGGGTTAAGCGAGCAGAGCCCGTTCGACAACTCCTCCGGCAGCATCGGAATGACCCGGCGCGGAAAATAAACCGACGTGCTGCGACTATAGGCCTCGGCATCGAGCGATGCGCCCGGCCGCACATAATGCGACACATCGGCAATCGCCACGAACAGGCGGAAGCCGCGGCCTTCCGGCGCGCAATACACGGCGTCGTCAAAGTCACGCGCATCCTCGCCGTCTATGGTAACCAGCGGCAACGCCCGAACATCCTCACGCGCCAATCCTTCCGGGGTCTGGCCCAGATCGGTCTTGCGTACCGTCTTTGGAAGTTTCCTGGCCTCGGCAGTAACGGCCTCCGGAAACTCAAACGGCAGATCATGCTTACGCAGGGCGATCTCGATCTCCATGCCGGAGTCGGCATAACCTCCCAGAACCTCGGTGATGCGACCGATCACAGGCGCGTGTTTGGTCGGATACTCGACCACCTCGACCATGACCACCTGACCAAAGACGGCCGCGCCCTCGTTACCTTTCGGTACGACGATGTCCTGGTTAATGCGCGGGTTCTCGGCGATCACCCACTGATAGCCATGCTCGATGTAAAAACGGCCCACCACCGGACGGGTAATACCGCGCTCCAGCACTTCGATAATCTTACCCTCGCGGCGGCCGCGATGGTCCACACCGTGCCCGCGCGCCATGACGCGATCGCCATGCAACACCTGATGCATCTCCTTTTCAGTCAGGCGCAGGTCACCCGAGGCATCGTCTGGGATAAAGAAACCGTAACCATCCGCGTGGCCTTCAATACGCCCAGCCTTGGCCTCGATCTTCTCCGGCAGGCAAAGCAGACCCCGGCGATTGAACATCAACTGACCATCGCGCTGCATCGCCTGCAAACGACGGCGGAAAGGCTCTTCCTCCTCGGCTAGCATACCCAGACGATCGGCAAAGGCAGCAACCTCTACCGGCTCGCCTGCCGCTTCAATCAGTTGCAGCAAAAATTCCCGGCTGGGCATCGGTTGCTCGTACTTTTCACGCTCCCGATTCAGGAACGGATCCTGCCAACGCAAGCCTTTTTGCCCGCCTTTTTTGTCTGCCTTGTGCCCACGCGGCGTAACGGACATCGTATTCATCTCAACCGAAGAACCGGTATTTTTCCTGTTTGTCATTGACAGATTCCAGACATATTCACTAAAATTCACGCTTCCTGAATGCCCAGGTGGCGGAATTGGTAGAC
>SXGU01500957.1_pt1 | contig 11579 bp, 14 predicted proteins | sample 3174531 | NCBI WGS metagenome assembly SXGU01 (sample SAMN11356863, study PRJNA531348) | freshwater metagenome | isolation source: freshwater sample F1-140 | place: China: Fuxian Lake, Yuxi | collected 2017-12-25
ATTTGTCCAAATCGTTATTTGGAGAATAGTTTGGAACGGAAAATTTTTCCGTTCTATTGTCCAAAAGTGGAAAAATTTTCCTATTTACTCAGTTTTACTATCCGTAAACCACTTTACATGTAATGTAAACGACTTTTCTCACATTCCCAAATACCGTAAAGCAAATCTCCATTTGCATCTAAATATTTATTGTCTAGAATTTGAAAATCGTATGGGTAAATTTTATTTTTTCTTAGAAGATTTTTTGCTTTAAATTCAAAACAGAAATCGCCAAAATCATAAGTAGCCATATCGTAATGGAGATAATCAGAAAAGGAAATAAAATTTTCGTTCCACTTCTCCTTTCCTTTCCCATAAGTCAAGAATTTATCCTTTAAAATGCTAACGGCGGCATTTTCATAACAAGTCAAATGAAAAAAATATTTTGGCTGAAAAATAAACTAATGCTCTGTAAATAAATCCACTTTTTCTTTTTCGCGCTCTTTTATTCTATATAAATTTTTTTCCAACCGTTCGCAAATAAAATCGTAATACTCTTTTATGATTTCAAAGCCGATGTATTTTCTTTCTTCCATCTTGCTCACTACCGCAACTTGTCCTGAACCAAGAAATGGGTCTAACACCACATCACTTTTTTCGCTTGAGTAGGCAAGAATTTTTTTTATGACTTCTGCTAGAAGTTTTGTCGGTGTTTTAATATCGCCATTCCAATATTCACGATTGATTGTCCATACATCTTCTTTATCTTTGTAGTGAAGCGAACTACCTTTCGAGAATAGGGAAAGAATTTTCTTTTTTTGTCGTCAAGGCAAACAAATAAGCAGTGATAGTGCGAAGTCACATACTTGCGAGAAGTAACAAGTCCGAATTGATATTTCCAAATCAAATGATTGACCGTAATAAAGTTTAACTCGTCAAGTGCGTTCAAAATGTCTTTCAAATAATTCCATCCTGAAAAAATGTACATACTTCCCGAATCTTTTAAAACTCGTTTTGCTTCCGACATCCAACTGTAAGTGAATTTCAAATATTCTTTTCCGTGAATTTCATTGTAACCATCAAGTACCCGTGAAGATTTTCTATTGTAGTTTTCTCGTTTTGCTTTGAAATCAATGGCGAATGGTGGATCAGTTATTACAATATCAGCTGTTTTTGATGGAATAATTTTCATTCCTTCAATGCAGTTCATATTGTATATTTTGTTGAATTCAAATTTCTGTGTCATTGTAAATAATTTTGTTAAATGTAAGTTTTTCCAATATACTTTTTCAGTTTTATATTTTTTAATTTAAAATTTTATACTCGCATTTATAATTAAAAAATTATCAATCCAACTTATTCATTGAATAAGTTGGATATTTAAAAAACTAATACAAATATAGAAACTCTATTTTTCAAATACAAGTGGTTTTTAAACTTTATTTCTCACCAAAAACAAAAATGGGACACAAAAAAAAATCGCCCAATTTTCAACGACGATAATAATAAACTTATTTCACCAAAATCATTTTTTTCATCTCAGAAAAATTATTTGTTGTCAATTTGTAGAAATAAATTCCACTATTTAAGTTTGTTGCATCAAAATCAATTTCGTAATATCCAACATTTTTATTTTCATTTACAAGTGTTTTTATTTCTCTTCCTAAAACATCAAACACTTTTAAATTTACAAAACCATTTTTTGCAGTTTCATATTTTATTTTTGTCTTCGGATTAAACGGGTTTGGATAATTTTGTTTTAAAGAAAATCTTTTCGGAAAAAAAATATCATCAACCGAGTTTGAAAATTTTAAATTTTTAAATGCTAAAATTCCTCCGTGAATATTTCCAATAAATAAATCTAAATCATTGTCAAAGTCATAATCAAAAAAAACTGGATCTGAAAGTGGAATTTTTATGTTTTCAAAACTATTTGTTATAAGTGAAAATTGTGCGTTGAAAATATTTCCAATGTTTTCGTAATAAAAAATATTTCCTGCAAAACTCCCAATAAATAAATCAAAATCTAAATCATCATCATAGTCAATAAAATTTGGTTTTGCAAATTCACCAACATTTATATTTTGATAATTTGTTGTTTCTAAAATTGGAATAAAATTAAATTTATTTCCAACATTTCTATAAAAAGCAATTTTTCCATTTTGTTTTCCAATAAATAAATCATAGTCCGAATCAAAATCAATATCCACAAAAAACGGAGATAAACTTTGTGAAGTTTGAATTGTATCAGTTGCAGTATTTGGTGTGAGAACGAAATTTTGATTTATATTTTTATAGAACTGAAGTTTTCCAGAAAAATTTCCAACAAATAAATCATAGTCCGAATCAAAATCAATATCTACAAAAAACGGATCGTAATCATAATTTCCACTTACATTTGAAAAATAATTTGAATCGTTTTCAAAAAAAATATGTCGTGGATTTCCATCAAGTGGAATATTTCCTTCATAAAATTTTATTCCCAAATCTGCACTTCCAATAATTAAATCTTTCGCAACACCATTATCTATTGAACAAAACGTGGGATGAGAATTTTTTCCAATATCAATAATATCTAAATAACTATTTGTAATTCTTTGAAATGAATATGAATTTGCGTTTCCAATATTTTCAAAAAAAGTAAAATTATTTTTTGAAACTCCTGGATGCAAAACTCCAACAAATAAATCATAGTCCGAATCGGAATCAATATCAACAAGTTTTGGCGAATTAAATCCAAATGAAACCATAGAATCATTTTGCGGAAAACCTGATGTGACAAAATGAAATGAGTCATCTATATTTTCAAAAAAATAAAGTCCACTTGAAAACAAATCACCATAAAATAAATCATTGTCAAAATCATTATCAATATTACAAAATTGAAATGATGCTGCACCGTGTTTTTTGTTTTCTAAATTTTTTCCACTTATTATTTGAATATTTTGCCAAAAGTTTGTAATAAATTGAAAATTGTAATTGAAATTATTTCCAATGTTTTTGTAAAAATTCAAAGTTCCTGATGCACTATTCACAGAAAAAAAATCTAGATCCAAATCGTTATCAATATCACAAAATGCAGGAATACTATTTGCTCCCGCAAAAATATTTTCTCCATTTGTATCAGTGATAGTTGAATCCACTATGATAAATAAAGGAGAAAAATGGGTTCCAATATTTTTATGAAATCTCACACCATTGTTTGAATCGTCAGTTAGAATATCTTTTAATCCATCATTGTCAATATCTAAAAAAAGAAACCACAAAGAAAATTTTGGAAATTGAAAATGAAATGTATCCAAAATAAAATTGGGAAAATTTGTGTTCCCAATATTTTTATAAAAATTAAAAGTTCCATCAAACTCCGATAAAAATAGATCCAAATCATTATCTCCATCACTATCAAAAAATTGAATGAGAGGATTATTTGTTCCACCATTGAAAGGAATTTGAATTTGATTTTCTCCTTTAAAACATTGAGTTATATTTGCGTTTTGAACGAATGGTTGCGAAAAAATTTTTTCAAAAGACAAAAATAAAATCAATGAAAAAAAAATTTTCATAAAGAACTAATCTTTTTTCTTTGGAGAAAATTTTGGTTTAGTTTTGACTTTCGTAGTTTGTTTGTTTTGTTTTGGAATAGGACGAATTTTTTTTAAAACAGAATCAGGAATACTGGCTTTAGGAACAAAATGTTGAACATAAATAAGTGGTGAAGCACCTTTAAGTGTTGAATCTTTTTCAAGTTCAGTTAATATGAAAAGTATATCAGTTCCTTTTGGATATTCAAGTAATACAGAACCGTCAAAAGAGTCATATTGAATAATAGTAGCATTAAATTTTTTTACCAAATAATTTTCAGCAGTATCAAGTGCAACTGGATGAACTAAATAAAACGAGAGCAGTTGTTCGTAATAATTTATTGTGTTCCCATTCCACGTACCAGTTAAAAGTTTTTTTCCTTTTACAAGTGTTCCTTGTGAATAGATTATTGAAAATTGTAAACAAAGTAAAATAAAAAATAATTTTTTCATATAACTTAACTTAATGTTTTGCCAAATATATTATTTTCTTTTTGAAATTTTTTTATGAAGTTTTTTAAAGCAATAATTATTTTGCTTTTTAAAAATTCGCTAACTTTACAAGCTTTTTTTCACAAAAATTTATTTATTATGACAAAGTTATTTTTATTTATTTTAATGTTTTCTACAATGTTAATATCAAAACCAAATGAAGATGAAAAATTTTCTGACTTTACAAGAAAATTTTTGGATTATTATTTTCAATCATCTCCCGTTTCTGCAACTTGGATTGGAGTTCATGATTACGATAGTGAAATTGATGATATTTCAATTGAGGCAATTGAACGTCAAACTGAAACTCTCAAAAGCTTTAGAGATGAACTTTCGCAAATTGACAAAACAAAACTCACTTCTACAAATTCAATTGATGCGAGAATACTTGAAGAATCAATCACTGAGTCAATTTTCTATAATGAAGAATTAAGAGAATACGAGTGGAATCCAATGTTGTATACAGGATTTATTGGAAACGCAATGATGACATTGATTACACAAGAGTTTGCTCCACTTGAAGAGAGATTGAAAAATGTTTTGGAACGAGCAAAAAAAATTTCGCAATTTCTTGAAAGTGCAAAATCAAATTTAAAAACTTGTTCTAAAATTCATGTTGAAACTGCAATTAAACAAAACGATGGAAACATTTCTATTTTTGAAGATGAAATTCCAAAAGTTGCTAAACTTGTTGGTGGTGATTTGCAAAATCAAATTGAAAATGAATGTAAAACCGCAATTCAATCATTGAATGATTTTGGAAAATTTTTACAAGAAAATATTCTTCCAAATGCAACAAAAGATTTTCGTTTGGGAAAAGAATTATTTGAAATAAAACTTATGCTAAATTTAAAATCCAACATTACTCCAAATGAAATTTTACTTCGTGCTGAAAATGAAAAAAAGAGAGTTCATAAAGAAATGTATGAAATTGCAAAAGGATTGTATGAAAAATATTATAATGAAGATGCTTCAAAAGTTGGAGATGAATTAAAAGTTATCAAAATGGTTTTGGATAAAATAGTTCTTGATCATTGTAAGAAAGAGGAAGTTATGGATAAAATAAAATCTATTATTCCATCAATTGAAAAATTTGTGAAAGAAAAAAATATTTTAACACTTGATGATTCGCAACCTCTTGTAATTCGCGAAACACCTGAATATCAAAGAGGAGTTTCAGTTGCTTCACTTGAAAGTCCTGGACCACTTGAAAAAAATCTTAAAACATTTTACAATGTAACTCCAATTCCAGATGAATGGACAGACGAACAAGTTGAATCATATCTTCGTGAATATAATAATTGGTCATTGGAAGATTTAAGCATTCATGAAGCAATTCCAGGACATTATGTTCAACTTTATTATTCAAATAGATTTCCATCAATTATTCGTACAATTTTTGGAAGTGGTTCAATGATTGAAGGTTGGGCAGTATATGCAGAAAAAATGATGATTGAAAGTGGTTACAAAGATAATGATCCAAGAATGAAAATGATAAATTTGAAATGGTACATCAGAGCAGTTTGCAATGCAATTATTGATCAAAAAATTCATTCAGGAAATATGACTGAAAATGAAGCAATGGAACTTATGATGAAAGAAGGTTTTCAAGAGGAAAGAGAAGCATCAGGAAAATGGAGAAGAGCATGTTTAACTTCAACTCAACTTTCTACATATTTTGTTGGGTATCAAGAGATATCTGATTTGCGAAATGATTACAAAAAACAAATGGGAAATAAATTTTCTCTAAAAAATTTTCATGAAACATTTTTAAGTTTTGGTTCTCCAAATGTAAAATATATTCGTGAAATAATGTTGAAATAGATTATTTTTTATTTTTTTTATTTAAATTGATAATTTCTTCTGCTGTTTCATATTTGAAAATGTCAGCAGAAGAAATTATTGAAACGTTAGTTCCTTTAAATTCTTTCGGTTGTGTAGTTAGAATTGGAAGTTTGCTTTCTAAACTTAGTGTAGCAATTAGAGTGTTGAAACTTCTTAGAGAATTCTCTCCATACATTTTTCCGTATACTTTTGCATTTTTAGAATTTAGTCCTAAAATTTTCATTGAAGACATTGCTTCTTGTGCAAAATAAAATTCGTTACTTTCTTTGCATATAGAAAAAATTTCAATTGCATTAAAAACTGTTGTGTAACAAAAAACTTTTTTTTGTGCTTCTCTTAAAATTGATTTTGAGTTTTTGTCGTGAAGAAGATGTTGTAAAATTATATCTGTATGAACTAAAACTTTATACATTATTTGAAAAGTTTTTGTGCTCTTTTGAAAAATGATTTATTATTGCTCAAACTTCCATCACTCAAAAGAAATTTTTCCACATTATATTTTTCTTCATATTGAGTTTTTGCAATTTTTTCTATTTCTTCTTCAGTTACATTTTTTTCAACCAAACTTTTGGAAAGTTTTACACTCAATATTTTTACGATAACTGTTGATTTTCCGTTAAAAATTTCTTTATATGAATTTGGAATTTTTAAAATTCTTTTTTCATCTATAATAGTTTGAAATTCAATCGATGATTTTTCTTTCATAAAATTATTTTGTGAAAACTTTCTCCATCAATTGATAGTTTGTTCTCGTCAATTTGAAAAAGATTTCCAATTGTTTTTCCAACATCAGCAAATGTTTGTCTTATTCCCAAATCGATTCCATTTTTTCCGTTTTTAGAGTACGAAATTATTGGAACATATTCACGAGAGTGATCAGTAGATGGTGTTGTAGGATCATTTCCATGATCTGCTGTTATGAAAAGAAAGTCGTTATCATTTAACGTCTCAATGATTTTTGGGATTTCTTTATCAAACTCTTCTAAGCATTTTGCAAATTCAATGATATTATTTCTGTGTCCATAAAGTTGATCAAAATCCACGAGGTTTGTAAATATAAATCCTTCACTAATTTTTTGTGATTGTGAAATTGTCTCACGAATTCCTTCCAAATTAGATTTGGTATGAATTGAATTTGAAATTCCACGATTGTTAAATAAATCTTCAATTTTTCCAATTCCAATTGTAGTGATTTTTTCTTCTTGTAAAATATCTAAAATTGTTTTTTTAGGAGGAGGAAGTGAAAAGTCCTTCCTATTTGTAGTTCTTGTAAAACTATTTTTTTCTCCAACAAAAGGTCTTGCTATAACTCTTCCAACTGCAAATTCATTGATGCAAATTTTTGTGCGAGTTATTTCACAAATTTCATAAAGTCGTGAAAGAGGAATGATATTTTCATGAGCAGCAATTTGAAAAACAGAATCTGCAGAAGTATAAATTATTGGAAAAGCGGTTTGCAAATGTTCTTTTCCAAATTCTTGAATTATTTCAGTTCCTGATGCTGCTTTATTGCCAAGAAATCCACCACACTTTGTTTCTTCCAAAAATTTATCTGTCAATTTTTTTGGAAAACCATTTTGTGTAAAATATGGAAAATCTTTTTCTGCAATTACACCGCTAATTTCCCAATGTCCAGTTGTTGAGTCCTTTCCTTTTGAAACTTCATTCATTTTTCCAAAGCAACCAATAGGAAAATTTTCTTTTGGAACATTGGTAATTTGTGTGATGTTTCCGATTCCAAGTTTTTGCAAATTTGGAATTTTTAAGTTGTAACTTTTTGCAACATTGCAAAGAGTGTTACTTCCACTATCTCCATAATTTATAGCATCAGGAAGTTCGCCAATGCCAACTCCATCTAAAACAATTAGAATAATTTTTCTTTTCACAAGAAAAATTATTTATGAAAGAAATTCTTTCTCATTACATTTGCAAATTTTTATTCTTTTTTCAGAAAATTTATACACATCAGAAACTTTATTTATTGAAACATACAAAGTTGGTTGTGTTATTTCTCCACATTTATTACATTTTCTTCCATCTTTTTGTGATGATTTTTCGGAAGTTGATTGTTGTTTAGCCATAATAATTTTAATTTATGTTTATTGATTTATTAAAAAAAACTTATGTTATTTTCTTTTGCAAATTCAAGTGCTTTGTAAGTATTTTCTATCAGTTGATTAAACTCAATTTTTTCATTTACCATCGAAACACCAAAACTCATAGTTGCTGAAATATGTTTTTTATTTACTTGAAAAATTTTGCTTGCAAATATACTTCTAATTTTTTCCAAAACAATTTGTGTTTGAGTATTTTCAAATTGTAATAGTGCAACTCCAAATAGTTTTTCGTTCATAAAATTTATATTTCCAATCAAATCGTATTTTTTTATATGATTTTTTATGATACTTAAAATTTCGTTTTCTAATTTGGAACTAAACATATTTCCAAATTCCTCTTCCAATTTTTTTCTTTTATCTAATTTGACTAATATAAAAGCAAAATTGTTATTGAAAGCAGAAGTTTTTTCCACTTCATTTTCAATTTGAAGTTGAAAAGATTTTTGATTTGAAATTTCATTTTCAAAACTGATTGATGTATAATTTTCAATAATATTTTTTGCAGTTTCATTTTTTACAAAAAGTGAAAAGATATTTATTATTGGTTCAATTTTTTTGATATCGTCTTTATGGAACTTAGAAGTTTCACTGTGAAGTACAATAATTGAAATAGCATTATTTTCAAAGTAAATTGGGATAATCAATATACTTCCAATTTTTTTTATACTTTCATTTTGTGTAAAAATATTTTTTCCTGATTTTGAAATATCTTCAATTAAAACAATATTTTTGTTTTCAATTACATTTTCCAAAAGAGAATCTTCTAAAACAAAAATAGCATTATTTTCAAAATATTTTTTTTTAAATTGAGTTTTTACAAACCAGTTTTTTTTAAATGAAAGATGTATTGCAAAATCAAAGTTTAAGAAATTATTTATTGTTTCAAATAGAATAATGTTTTTGTCTTTTGTTTCAATTAGCGATGAAATGGAATTTGCAATTTTGTTATTTGAAATAAGTTCGTGTTTATTTGAATAACTTTTTAAACTGGAGGTAAAAAATTTTGCAACATTTTGTAAAAGTTTTATACTTCTTTCTCCAAAAGCAGATTCTATTTGACTGTCAATTGCAATAATTCCAATTGGAAATTTAGATTCGTTTTCAAAAAAAATTGGAACTGCAAGAAATGATTTTATATTTTCTTTTTTATTGTAATATGAAATTAAATCAAGTTCTGCACTTGAATTTATAGTTGTTAAAATTTTTGCAATTCCTGTTTTTGCAATTTCGCTGAGTAAATCATTTCCCCAAGATATTTTTTCATTTAAAATAAAATTGATTGCATTTGTTTTTTTGCATTCCAAAATCAATTGTTCTTTTTCTTTATTTGACCAAAAAAATACAACCGTATGTGATTTTGTTGCGGTATGTATTATTTCCAAAAGAACTTCTATGAAAAAAGAAAATTCTTTTTTTGCATCATTAAAAATTTCATTATCAAATTTGAAGTGAAAAGAAAACTTTTCTATTTCAATTTCATTGTGTAGTTGCATTTGTTTTTGATAAAAAAATTATTGTAATTTCTTTTTTGCGAGCACAACTGCTCCAACGATTGCAACAAGAAGTAAAAATGAAGTTATTTCAAATGGAAGTAAATATTCTGAAAAAAGTAATTTTCCAATTGTTTCTGCTTTTCCAATTTCTATTGATTTTGGTGATAAGTTTTTGATTGTATTAGTTTGTGAATAAATAGTAAAAATAATTTGCGATAAAAAAACAATTGACAAAAAAACTCCAATTATTATTTTAGTTTTATTTTGTAAAATAGATTTTTCTCCAAGATTTAAAAGCATTATCACAAATAAGAATAAAACCATAATTGCTCCTGCATAAACTAAAACTTGAATTGATGCAATAAATTGTGCATTAAGTGTGAAATAAATAAACGAAAGGCAAATCATATTTGCAACAAGAGAAATTGCACTAATTACCACATTTTTTTTTGTGATTACAAATATAGCTGAAACTATTGTAAAAAATGAAAGCAAAGAAAAAATAATATATTCCATAGTTTCTATAAAAAGTTTGAATAAATTTACAAAAAAAAATAGGTAAAGAAAGACGGAATTTGTGAGAAAAATATATTGCAAATTAGTTATTAAAACGAAAATTGAGCCAACTTTAATTAATGATTTTGCAAACAAACTTAATACTAAATACAATAAATCATCAAGTGTTTATATATATAAAATTATGCTCCAATAAATAATCGTTGAGCATTTTTTTCTGGTAAATTTTTATCTAAAATTTTATGAGCAGATTTTCTCACATTATATTTTGCTCTTACAATTTGAAAGGAATATTCTGAGGAATCAAAAATTCCAAAACTTAAAAATGGATTGAAATCTCTTGGTTGTCCAATGCTTCCCGGATTTATCAAGTATTTATTTTTTTTATTTAAAAAAATTTTTTTTATATCATACTGTTTTGAATTTTCTTCCACAGAAAAAAAACCTTGTGTAGGATTTTGTATAAAAACATATGGAATATGTGTGTGTCCAAAAAAACAAATCTTGTGATGAAAAAATTTAAAATTTACAGTTGCTTCGTGATGAGTTAAAATATAATGCCACTTCTTAAATTCTTTTGGAGATGAATGAACAAATAGAAAATCATTGTATTCAACTTTATATGGAAGTTTTTTTAAAAAATTTTTGCTTTGCTTATTTAAATTATCTATAGTCCAATTTAACGAAGTCAAAGCAATTGAATTAAAATGGTTTTCCTCATGTTCTGAACTTAAACTTGCTTCATCATGGTTTCCAAGAATTATTTGATCGCAATATTTTTTTACAATTTCCAAACACTCGTTTGGATTTGCTCCATATCCTATAATATCTCCAAGACAAATAATTTTTTCAATCGAAAATGATTCTATTATTTCAATTGCCTTTTCGAGAGATTCTAAATTACTGTGAATGTCTGATATAATTGCAAATTTCATATTAATAAATTTATTGTTCTAAAATACAAATAATTCCACATAAATTTTCCTAATTTTTTTTTATTTTTCATAATAAATTTTGTGATTATGATAAACACTCCAACACAATATACTCCGCAAAAAGATATCTTAGTTGAAGATGAAGTTTTGACACAAGCACCGTCAAAAGTCATTTTATTTAACGATGATACTCATACTTTTGATGAAGTGATTGGACAGTTGATTTTGGCGATTCACTGTAATTATGAAAAAGCAGAAGCAATTGCTTGGGAAGTTCATACAAAAGGTAAATCAATTGTATATAGTGGAGAAATGAATAAATGTTTAATTGTCAGTTCCGTATTAGAAGAAATTCAGTTACATACACAAATTGAAATTTAGATGACTTCACATGAAACAAGAAAAAGTTTTTTAGATTTTTTTAAATCAAAAAAACATACAATAGTTTATAGTTCTTCTGTAGTTCCTCAAGATGATCCAACTTTGCTTTTTACAAATGCGGGAATGAATCAATTTAAAGATGTTTTTCTTGGAATTGGAAAAAGAAATTATACAAGATGTGCTGATACTCAAAAATGTATTCGTGTGAGTGGAAAGCATAATGATTTGGAAGAAGTTGGA
>SXGU01272276.1_pt1 | contig 11578 bp, 9 predicted proteins | sample 3174531 | NCBI WGS metagenome assembly SXGU01 (sample SAMN11356863, study PRJNA531348) | freshwater metagenome | isolation source: freshwater sample F1-140 | place: China: Fuxian Lake, Yuxi | collected 2017-12-25
CCAGGCCATGGTGACCAGATCGCCGAACCACATGTGGGCCATTTCGTGCAGCAGCGTGTTCGCCCGTTGTTCGTATTGCATCTCAGTGGCCCGCGAGGTGAAGACATAGCCGTCGCTGAAGGTGACCAGACCGGGATTCTCCATCGCGCCCAAGTTGTATTCCGGAACGAAAGCCTGGTCGTATTTCCCGAACGGGTAAGCGAAGTCGAAGAGCCCGTGGAAATAGTCCAAACCCCGTTTGGTGAGCTCGAAGACCTGCTCGGCGTCGAAGCTGGCCGCCATCGAGGCACGGCAGTACGCGGCCAGTGGGACTTCGACCACGCCGGACCAGTGCGACTCGAACCTGGCATACTCGCCGGCCAGGATGCAGGTGATGTAGCTCGAGATCGGTTCGGTGGCGGCAAACACCCAGCGGCTCAAGTCCGGTGCGCTGGCCAGCGGGCTGACGGCTTCCGCAGCACCGTTCGAGGCGACCTGCCAGTGCGAAGGCGCGATTACTTCGATCCGGTAGCGCCCCTTCAAATCCGGTTGTTCGAAGTTCGCGAAGACCCGGCGTGCGTCGGCCGGCTCGTACTGGGTGTAAAGGTAGATCTTTCCGTCTTCCGGATCCAGATAGCGGTGCAGTCCTTCACCGCTCCGGGAGTATTGCGCGGTAGCGGTGACCAGGACCTGGTTTTCGGCTTGCAGGTCCGGAAGCGCGATCCGGGCGCCCTGGTAATCGATCGGCAGTTCGCGCCCGTTGAGGTTGACCCGCTGCACCGAGCTGCCCACGAAGTCCAAGAAGCTGCTTTCGCCCGGGACCGCGCTGAAGGTGATGATGCTCTGCGTGGTGAAGCCGTCTGCTTCAGCGGAGACCGCGCTGCGCAGGTCGACCGTGACGTGGTAGTCGTGCACCGAGATGATCCGGGCGCGTTCGGCGGCTTCGGCGCGGCTCAGGTTAAGGGCTTGGGAGTTGAAAACAGGCACCAGGACATCTAATCATGAGCCGGGCGCAATCGGTGCCGGGCGCAGGCCATCCGGCTAGTGCGAAATCAGCTGTACCGCGAGCAGGCCGAGCACCGCGACGAGCAACCAGGAGAGCAGCGCCATGGCGACCGCGCGGAGTCCGGAACCGAGCAACTCGCGAACCCGGATCGCCGATCCGAGGCCGAACAGGGCCGCGCCCAGCGCGATGTCCTGCAGCACCGAACCGGCGTCGCGCACTCCTTCGGGCAACCAGCCGGTGCTGCTCAAAGCGATCATCGCCAAAAAGCCGAGCACGAACAACGGCACGATCGGAGGCAGGGCGCCGATCGCACCGGCGGGCCGTTTGCGCCGTTCCAACAGCGAAGCCGCGGCGACCATCGGCGCCAACAGGATCACCCGGGTCAGTTTGATCAGGATCGCCGCAGCCAAGGCGCCGGCGCCGGCGGTCTGCGCGGTCGCCACGACTTGGCCGACGTCGTGCACCGAAGCACCCACCCATTGCCCGAAATGCAGGGGAGTCAGGCCCAAGGGCACCATCAGCAGCGGCAGCACACCGATCGCCAAAGTTCCGCACAGCGTGACCAGGGCTACCGGGAGGACAGTATCGCGTTGTTTCGTGCCACGCACCGCGGCCATCGCACCGATCGCCGAGGCCCCGCAGATGGAGAAGCCGGTGGCGATCAACAAGGGGGCGTCGCCGGGCAGCCGGAAGATTTTGCCCAGCCCCCAGATCCCGGCGAAACTGAGCAGGACCACGCCGGCCACTATGGCCAGGGTCTGCCAACCCAGACCGAGCAGGTCGCTGAGCACCAGTTTGAGTCCGAGCAGGACGATCCCGACCCGCATCAGGTGTTTGCCGGCGGCATTCAGCCCGGGCCGGAGAACTCCGAAGACCGGTCGCGAAATCCCCGGCAGATTCGCGGCCAGGATGCCCAACACCACTGCGATCGTCATGGCCGGAAGCACCGGCACCAGGGAATGCAGGGCGAGTGCTGCAGCTACCGCGACCAGGCTGGCGAACAGTCCGGGGACCAGCGGGCGGGCGGCGGCCATGGCGGCGGAAGCTGAACGGGGCACTGTTCCACTCTAGTCACCCGGGACAGCGCGCCGGCCCGTTCGCGGTCACGCCGTGTTTCGGGAAACCGGCGCGTCGAGTAGCATGTGTCACTCCGGCGGAGGCGATGGCGGGTCATCGCGGAGGTGACCCAGCGACGTTGCGATGTCGGGGCGAATTGATCGGGGAGGCCGGAATGGAAAGTGTCGATGCGGAGCTGGCCGGCAAAAGGTGGCAAGGTAATCCCATGTCAGCTGAGTTGTTCCAGGATTATGACGCAGGGATCGCGCGCAGCGGAGCCTACGACGAAATGTTCACTGCGCAACTGCAGCCGCGGGAATCCTACCGGCAGATCGGTGCGGCCCTCGACGAGCTGACGCTCTCCGACGTCAGTGCCCGGGCCGATTCGATGGCCCGGACCTTCTTGGACCGCGGGGTGACCTTCGACTACGCCGGGGAGGAACGTCCGTTCCCGCTGGACATCGTGCCCCGGGTGATCGCTGCCGATGAATGGGCCGTCCTGGAACGCGGAGTAGCGCAACGGGTGCGCACTCTGGAGGCCTTCCTGAACGACGTCTACGACAAGATGAACGTGGTCAACGACGGGATCGTGCCGCGGTCTCTGATCACCTCGAGTGCGCATTTCCACCGGCAGGTCTCGGGATTCACGCCGTCCGGCGGCGTCCGGGTGCACGTCTCCGGAATCGATGTGATCCGGGATCAGGCCGGCGTCTTCCGGGTGCTGGAAGACAACGTCCGGGTGCCGAGCGGGGTTTCCTACGTGTTGGAGAACCGGCGGGCGATGGCCAAGGGTCTGCCTGAGGCCTTCGGCCAACAGCGGATCCGCCCGGTGGAGGAATACCCCCGGCGGCTGCTTTCCGCGCTGCGCAAAACCGCCCCGCAGGGCGTGGATGATCCGACCGTGGTGGTGCTGACCCCCGGAGTGTTCAATTCCGCTTATTTCGAACACACCTTGTTGGCCGGACTGATGGGGGTGGAACTGGTCGAGGGCCGGGACTTGATCTGCCGCGGCAACCGGGTCTACATGCGGACCACCGCGGGGGACCAGCGCGTCGATGTGATCTACAAACGGATCGACGACGAATTCCTGGACCCGCTGCAGTTCCGCTCCGATTCGATGCTCGGTTGCCCGGGGCTGGTCAATGCCGCCCGCGCCGGCGGGGTGACGATTGCGAACGCGGTGGGCAACGGCGTGGCGGATGACAAGCTGGTGTATTCCTACCTGCCGGATCTGATCCGTTACTATCTGGGCGAAGAACCGGTCTTGGCCAATGTGGACACGTTCCGGCTCGAGGAGCCGGAAGCCCGGGAACAGGTGCTGGACCGGCTCGAAGAACTGGTGGTCAAGCCGGTGGACGGATCAGGTGGCAAGGGCCTGGTGATCGGCCCGGATGCGTCGAAGGCGGAGCTGGACGCCTTGCGGGCCCGGGTGCTGGCCGATCCACGCGGCTGGATTGCACAGCCGGTGCTGCAGCTGTCCACGGTGCCGACCCTGTCCGGCGACCGCTTCGGCCCCCGGCACGTCGATTTGCGTCCGTTCGCGGTGAACGACGGCGACGACGTCTGGGTGCTGCCGGGCGGATTGACCCGGGTGGCCTTGAAGGAAGGCTCCCTGATCGTCAACTCCTCGCAAGGCGGCGGCTCGAAGGACACTTGGGTACTGTCGGACTCGCCGGTGTTGCCCTTCGAACGGGTCGAGCGGCCATCGGTGACGATCCGGGAGCAGGTTTCGGTCTGGCCGATCGAATCGAACTGGCAGGATCGGCAGTCGGACCAATGAGGCTCCATCGATCGCACTACGGAAGGGGAATCCATGCTCAGCCGGATTGCTGAATCATTGTTCTGGATCGGCCGGTACGTCGAGCGGGCCGACGGAACTGCCCGGATCCTCGACGTGCACTTGGAACGGCTCAACCATTTGCCGCTCGACGAGCAGCAAAGCGTGGCCCAGGAACTGCTCTCGGTCATGGGCGTGCGGGCATCCGGCGAGGATTTCGGTCTGAACGAACTGCTGCACGCGCTCGCCTATGACCGGCAGAGTGCGACCTCGATTTCCGGATCGCTGGGCGCGGCCCGGGAGAATGCGCGGCGGGCCCGGGAAACGGTATCGTCGAGCCTCTGGGAAAGCCTCAACACGACGTATTACGGGCTCAATCAGCACCGCAAAGACGTGGTCGGCACTTATCGGTTCTGCAACTGGGTCCTGGAACGCACCGCGATGGTGCGCGGCCTGGCGGACACCACGGTCAGCCACGACGAGTCCTGGCAGTTCTTGGTTCTGGGGCGTTCCCTGGAGCGGGCGGATATGACTGCCCGGATGCTTTCCACCCGGGACGTGCTGTCGGCCGGGATGTCCTGGGTGAACATGTTGCGCTGCGCCGGAGCTTACGAGTCCTTCCTGCGCACCCGCAAGGCGGCGTTCAGCGACGAGCACGCCGCGGAATTCCTGTTGTTGGACCGGCTGTTCCCACGTTCCATCGTGTACGCCCTGCGCGATGCGGACGAATGTCTGACCACGCTCGACCCTTCGGCGCAACGCGTGGGTTTCATCAACGACGCCCGCCGGATCGTCGGCCAGGCTCGGACCTTCCTGGAGTTCCACCGGACCGACGATCTGATGAGCGAATTGCCCGAACACATGGAGCGGGTGCAGAAAGCGGTATCCCAAGCTTCGGATGCGATATCCCGGAAGTATTTCAATCAGGCGGCAGAGCTCGCCTGGGTGGGGGAGGTTTCATGAGCCGGTTGCGGATCGAGCACACCACACGCTACGAGTACCACAAGCGGGTGACGCTCTCCTACAACGAAGCGAGGATGACTCCGGTGACCGATCCGCAGCAGGTGGTTTTGGAATCGGTGCTCAAAATCTCGCCGAGCTTCGCCGCGGTCAGCTCCTACCGCGACTACTGGGGCAGCCGGGTCACCGCTTTCGACATGCAGGCCCCGCACGAGCGGCTGGAGGTCACTGCGGCGAGTACCGTGGAGGTCTACCGGGCCGAGCGGGTGGCCAACGACGACGACGTGTTGAGCTGGGCGGAACTGCGCTCGCCGAAAACCGCCGAAGCGTTCAGCGACTGGCTGCCGCAGACGCCGCTGAGCACGCCGGGCAGCGACGTCGAGTCGTTGGTGCGCGAAGCAACCGCGGGACTGGACCCGAACCGTGCCGCGATGACCGTGTTCGAGTGGATGCGCAGCGAAATGGAATACGTCAAGGGGATCACCGGAGTGCACACCAGCGCCGCGGAAGCCTGGCTGGAACGCAAAGGAGTCTGCCAGGACCTGGCGCACGTGGGCATCGGAGCACTGCGTTCGCTCGGCATCCCGACGCGTTATGTTTCGGGTTACATCCATCCCAAGGCGGACGCCGACATGGGCCAGATGGTCGCCGGCCAATCGCATGCCTGGCTGGAATGGTGGGACGGCGAATGGCGTTCCTGGGACCCGACCAACCACAAGCCGGCGGGCGATCTGCACGCTTCGGTGGCACGCGGCCGGGACTACCGGGACGTGCCGCCGCTGAAGGGAATTCTCTCCGGCGGCGGCGGATCGGTGCTGGATGTGCGGGTGGAGATCACCCAGCTGGTCTAGCGCTTCCGAGTCCGGGCCAGCGGCCGGTTGCGAACCGAGAACACCGCTGCTGTGCCGAGCAGCACGAGCAATCCCGCGGCGGCCGGCAACGAATCGTTCGCCCCGGTCGCGGCAAGGCGGTCGGTGCCGGCCACGGGCTGCAGCTCTGCGGCCGCCCCGGCGGCCGGCTGCGCTGCCGGAGCGATCCGGTTGACAGCCGGAACCGCCTGGCCGGAATCGGCCGGCTGCCCGGGTTGACCGAGGTTCCCGGTGGTCTCCGGATCCGCGGTCACGGTGAGCGAGGCTTGCGCGTAGACCGCTCCGGAACGGAAGATGATGCCGGCTTCTCCGGGCACCAGGGTGTCTTTCAAGAGATAGCTGATTCGTCCCTGGTCGTCCGCCTGCACGGTGCTGATCATGGTTCCGGAATGATCGTAGAGGATCTCCACCGGCAGGTTCGCCGGGAAGCCCCGGCCGGAGATCTGGGTACCGGTGTCGGCCAGGGCCGACGTCGAAATGGTGCTCGGTTCGAAGGCCACCTGGGGCGCTGCGGGCACCTCGCCGGTCACGGTGAGCGTGGCGGTGGCGGTCTTGCCGGCCTCATCGGTGAAGGTCAGCGTGCGCTGGCCGGCAGCGACGCCGGCGAAGCGGAGCTGCTGGCTGAAGCCGCCCTGGCCGTCGGTCAGGAAGCCGCCGCCGTCCCGGCCCTCAAGTTTGGGCTCCACGATGCGGTAGTTGCTGAAGGCGCTTCCTTCAGCGCGCACGCCGACGGCAGCCAGATCGGCGGAGCTGATGCTCGACGGCGTCAACACCACGGTCGGCACCGGATCCGGCGTCACGGTGAAACTGGCCGATGTGCTGATCGAGCCTGCGGCGAAGCTCAGCGTGTGCATGCCGGGCGCTACATTTTCGCGCGCATAGCCGAAGTCGAGCTTGCCCTGCCCATCGGTGACGGCCACGATGTCGGCCACGGCCACCCCGTCGAAGGCCGGGGTCAAGACCAGATTCGGCGCATAGTTCTCGCCGACCACATGGACGCCGTTGAAGCTCAACTGGTGCACGGTCAACGATGCCGGTACGGCCAGTGCGGTGGGCTGGCCGGCGGCCACGGCAGGGGGAGTGGAAAACCAGGCCATGGCCAAGACGAGCATTGCCGCCAGCAAGGCCGGCAGGTAGGCTTTGCGCGATGGCTGGGATACGGATTTCGTCAACACGATCCTTCTTCCGAGAATTGGAACAATCGAATGATTAAACAAATCTCAGAAAGCGTAACCTATGAATCAGCTGAGCGCAGCCGGGTAGCCGGATTTTTTTCGACGGCTCGGCGGCCGCTGCCAGGATGTCCGGCGGTTCACCAGGGACTGGGCTTGAAATCCTTCAGGAAGCTGCCGTGCAGATCGGTACCGGCTTCGCCCATCACGATCGGGTCGTAGACCCGCGCTGCGCCGTCGACCAGATCCAGCGGGGCGTGGAATCCCTCTTCGGCAAGCCGGACCTTGGTGTAATGCGGCCGTTCGTCGGTGATCCACCCGGTGTCCACTGCGGACATCAGGATCCCGTCGGTATCTAGCATCTCCTGCGAACTGGTCCGGGTCATCATGTTCAAAGCGGCCTTGGCCATATTCGTGTGCGGATGGCCGGGACCCTTGTACGCCCGGGAGAACTGGCCTTCCATCGCGGAGACGTTCACGATGTACTTCCGACGCGCAGTGGAGCGGCGCATCGCCGGGCGGAGCCGAGAAACCAGGAGGAAAGGCGCGGTGACGTTGCACAGTTGCACCTCCAGCATCTCCAACGGATCCACCTGGTCGACCACCTGGGTCCAGGAGTTGATCGTGGCCAGGTCCGGAACCAGGCCGCCGGCATCGATCGCGGTGCCGGCTTCGATCCGGTCCAAGGTGGCCGAGCCGGTGGACAAAGCCAATGAGGTGATCGCATCGGCGGCGAGCACCGGATGTTCGTTGACCGAGCTGGCCAGAGCGAGCGGATGCTTGTCATGGGCGTGGCCGAACGTGAGGATCCGGGGCATCTTTCCGGCCAGGTCGTCGGGCAACGGTTCGTTTTCCGCCTCGACCAGCGGCTGGTAGGCACCGGGGCTGCGCCGCACGGTCTGCGCGGCGTTGTTGATGATGATGTCGAGCGGGCCGGCTTCGTTGAGCGAATCGGTCAACGCCATCACCTGCGCCGGATCACGCAGGTCGATGCCGACGATCTCCAGCCGGTGCAGCCAATCCGCGGAATCCTCCATTGCGGCGAAGCGCCGCGCCGCGTCCTGCGGGAACCTGGTGGTGATCGTGGTGTGCGCGCCGTCGCGCAGCAGCCGCAACGCGATGTACATGCCGATTTTGGCCCGGCCGCCGGTGAGCAGGGCGCGCCGTCCGGTCAGATCGGTCCGGGCATCGCGCTTGGCGTGGTTGAAGGCCGCGCATTCCGGACAGAGCTGGTGGTAGAAATAGTCCACCTGGGTGTACGGCTGCTTGCAGATGTAGCACGGGCGCGGCCGGATCAAGGTGCCGGCGATCTCCCCGGTCGCCGAGGATTGCAGCTTGTTGCCCCGGGTCTCATCGTCGATCCGGTCCGGTGCCGCTGTCGCGGTCAAGGCGATCACGGCTTGGTCTGCGGCGTTGACCGCATCCCGTTTGCTGGTGCGCCGGTAGCGCTTGACCGCTTTGAACATCTTGCCGGTTGCCCGGCGTACCGCGACGTATCGCGGGTCTTCCTCATCCAGGAGATGCACCGCGCCGAGCACGCGCACCGCGGCTTCGATCTGTTCTGCGGTCAACTGTTCTGCGGCCAACTCGGCCGCAGCGGTTGCTTCGGCGTCGGAAACCGGGTCTTGCTCAGGATTGCTCACCCAGCGATTTTACCGGGTTTTCCGGCGGCTCCGGTGCGGCGCCGGAGTTGCCGCTCAGGCCGGGATCTCCTGCCCCTTGGCCAGCACCGTGATTCCGGAGGGGGTGACCGTGAAGCCGCGCGCGGCGTCGAGTGCGGGGTCCACGCCGATGCTGGCTCCGGCCGGGACCCGGACGTTCTTGTCCAGGATCGCCCGATGCACCACCGCGCCCGGTCCGATCGAGACTTTGTCCATCAGCACCGAGTCAGTGACCGTGGCGCCGTCGGCGACGTAGACGTCGTGGCCGAGCACGCTGCCGGAGACCCGCCCCCCGGAAATCACCACGCCATTGGCCACGATCGAGTCTTCCGCGGTTCCGGCAGCGGTGTTGCTGCGGACCAGCTTTGCCGGCGGCGAGATCGATTGGCGGGTGTAGATCGGCCATTCGAGGTTGTACAAGTTGAACACCGGCAGCGGTGAAATCAGGTCCATCTGGGCTTCGTAGTACGAATCGATGGTCCCGACGTCGCGCCAGTAATACCGGTCGCGGCTGGTCGCACCGGGGATGTCATTGTGGTTGAAGTCGTAGACTCCGGCCTCGCCGCGGGCCACCAGGTACGGGATGATGTCGCCGCCCATATCGTGTTTGGTGTCGAGCTGTTCGGCATCGTGCCGCAGCGCTTCGAGCAAGGCATCGGTGTCGAAGACGTAATTGCCCATCGACGCCAGGAACTGGCCGGGATCTTCGGCCAAGCCCGGAGTCTGCGCCGGTTTCTCCACGAAGGCGGCGATTTTCCCCGGGTCTGCCGGATCGGTTTCGATCACCCCGAACGACGGTGCCAGTTCCAGTGGCTGCCGGACGCCGGCCACGGTCACCGAGTTTCCGGAGGCCAGGTGAGCTTCGACCATATCGGCGAAATCCATCCGGTACACATGGTCCGCGCCGACCCCACGACGATGTCCGGTTGGGCGTCATGGATCAGGTTGAGCGACTGGTAGATCGCATTGGCGCTGCCCAGGAACCAGCTTTTGCCGACCCGTTGCTGCGCCGGCACCGAGGCGATGTAATTGCCCAGCTGGGTGGACATCCGCCAGGTTTCCGAGATGTGCCGGTCGAGCGAATGCGATTTGTACTGGGTCAGCACCACGATCTGCCGATAGCCCGAGTTGACCAGATTGGACAGCGCGAAGTCGATCAGCCGGTAACCCCCGGCGAAGGGCACCGCGGGTTTCGCCCGATCCGCCGTCAACGGCATCAGCCGGTTTCCCTCGCCGCCAGCCAGCACGATAGCCAGAACTTTCGTTATCGCCATGACAGATCCCCTTCGCCGTCGATATGGAGTTAATTCGGCTGGCCGCGGTGCGAGCCGGTTCCACGCCGAACACCTTCACACTAGAACACCCGGAGCCCATGCACTACCGTATGAGCGTGCGCATCGATATTGTGACCAAAGAATTCCCGCCCGAGATATACGGCGGAGCCGGTGTGCACGTCGCCGAGCTGTCCCGGGTGCTCGCCGGCTCCGTGGAGTTGCAGGTGCACGCCTTCGGCGCGCCACGGGACGTCGAGTTCCACGGTGCTTCGGTGCACTCGTATCCGGTGCCGGAGGAATTGGCGGAGGCCAACCCGGCAGTCCAGACCCTGGGTGTGGATTTGGCGATGCTCTCCGGAATCGCCGGTGCGGATCTGGTGCACTCGCACACCTGGTATGCCAATCTGGCCGGGCATCTCGCGGCCATGCTGCACGGCATCCCGCATGTGCTCAGCGCGCATTCGCTGGAGCCGTTGCGGCCGTGGAAGGCAGAACAGCTCGGCGGGGGATATGCGGTGTCCAGCTGGGTGGAGCGGACGGCCTACGAGTCCGCGGCCGCGATCATCGCGGTGTCCGCCGGGATGCGCCGGGACATCCTCGAATGCTACCCGGGGGTCGACCCGGGCCGGGTCAAAGTGGTGCACAACGGCATCGACGTGGCGCGTTGGCAGCCTGCGGAAAACCCCGAAGCGGTCCGTGCCTTGGGCATCGATCCGGATCGGCCCAGCGTGGTCTGGGTGGGCCGGGTGACCCGGCAGAAGGGAGTGCCGTACCTGCTCCGGGCTGCGGCTTTGCTGCCGGAACGGGTCCAGGTGGTGCTTTGCGCCGGAGCTGCCGATACCCCGGAACTCGCTGCGGAGGTGGCCGCCCTGATTGCCGAGCTCAAGTCGGCCAGGGGCGCAGACGGCGTGGTGCTGATCGAACGGATGCTGCCTCGGGACGAATTGATCCAGGTGCTCTCCAGCGCCACGGTTTTCGCCTGCCCGTCGATTTACGAGCCCCTGGGCATCGTCAATTTGGAGGCGATGGCCTGTGGCGCGGCGGTGGTGGCCAGTGCCGTCGGCGGAATCCCGGAAGTGGTCGACGACGGTGTCACCGGCGTCCTGGTGCCGCTGGAACAAGCGGCCGACGGCAGCGGCAAACCGCAGGACGCCGAGCAGTTCGTCCGCGATTTCGCCGCTGCGCTGACCTCGGTGCTGGAGGATCCGCAACGCGCCGAGGCGATGGGCCAGGCCGGGATCCGCCGGGTGCAAGAACACTTCTCCTGGGATTCGATCGCGGAACAGACGCTCGAGGTCTATCGCTCAGTTCTCTGATCGAACCAGTTCTCTGATTGAACCAGTGCTCTGCTCGAACCGGTACGCTGACCGGCCGGGCGCGCTCAGTGGTGGTAACCGGGCGTCGGCTGCGGGTCGGGGAGCGGTGCGGAGAGTGATTCCAGGTATGCGACCTGCTCGCGGAAGTCTTCCAGGAAGTCCATCGCGAGGTCTTTGCTGAATCCGCTGCGCACCACGATCCGCTGCACGGTGATCTCGGTGAGATCCGCGGGCATGGGGTAGGTGGGAACCTGCCAGCCGGACATCCTGAGCCGGTCCGAGAGCTGGTGCAAATCCCAGTGCCGCTCATGGCCCGGCCGCAACCGCCAGGCGAAGACCGGGATGTCCGAGCCGTCATTCCAGAGTTCGAAGGGCTCGAGCTTGCCGATTTCCCGGGAGAGGAACAAGGCGATGTCCCGGGACGCGCCTTGCACCGCGCGGAATCCGTCGAAGCCGAGCCGGAGGAATTGGTCGTACTGCAGCAATACCTGGGCTCCCGGCCGGGAGA
>SXGU01393657.1_pt1 | contig 11576 bp, 12 predicted proteins | sample 3174531 | NCBI WGS metagenome assembly SXGU01 (sample SAMN11356863, study PRJNA531348) | freshwater metagenome | isolation source: freshwater sample F1-140 | place: China: Fuxian Lake, Yuxi | collected 2017-12-25
GACACCTACCTCACCAGCAACCCGTACATCGACTGGATGATCTGGGACATGATGGTGGGATGTCACCACGGGCATTTCCCGGGTGACGCGTTCTGCCACGTCGTGTTGCCGAGCGTCAGCGAGTTCCATGAAGGGCATCCGGACGCGTCTGGTGCCATCCTGGACTCCATTCCGGCCGAGCTGCTGCCCGCAGCGGACCCCGTGTTCGATGGCCTCGATGCCATGCCCGACGCACACAACGGTGGTGTCGAAGGCACGCCTTCCTTCGATGAAGCGGCTGCGGCCAGCTACGACGACCCCGCCACCTTCGAAGACCCGAGCGTGGCTCTCCCGGACTCCACGTGGAGTGACGGCGGAGGTTACTCCGGTGGTTCGAGTGGTGGCTACGACGGCGGAGGCTACTCCAGTCCGTCCTGCGACCATGGTTCCTCCTCCAGCTCCGGCAGCTGGGGTGGAAGTGACAGCAGCAGCTCTTCCAGCAGTTGGGGAGGTTCTGATTCGTCCAGCTCCTCGAGCTACGACTCCGGTGGTTCGTCCGGTGGCGACTCGGGCGGCGGCTGTGGTGGCGGCGACTAATCATCACCTCTCAAACCCAGGGTAATACCTGCGGTTTTTTCTTTGGCAAAGCTTGCCTCATCGCTAATTTTTCGGCAGAATGCGCTTGTTATGACCACTTCTGAACTGCGCTCAAAATACCTCCAGTTTTTTGCCAAGCACGGCCACGTTATCCTTCCTTCCGCTCCTCTGGTTCCAGACAACGACCCAAGCACATTGTTCACCGGGTCCGGCATGCAACCAATGGTTCCGTATCTCCTTGGTGAAACACATCCGAGCGGAACACGCATTGTCGACTCACAAAAATGTTTCCGCTCTCAGGACATCGAAGAAGTGGGCGACAATCGTCACACAACGTTTTTTGAAATGCTCGGCAATTGGTCGTTGGGTGATTATTTCAAGAAAGAGCAGATCCCTTGGATGTTTGAGTTTTTGACGTCTGAGCTTGGTCTTGATCCATCCCGTTTGTACGTCACAGTGTTCCGTGGAAGCCCGGACATTGGGATTGCACGCGACGATGAAGCGGTCGGGTTGTGGAAGGCCGCGTTTGCGTCACGCGGCATCGAGTCGAAGGACGTAGATTTTTCTGAACGTGACGGGTTGCAGGATGGGCGCATTTTTTACTACCCAGAGAAAAAGAATTGGTGGTCACGCAACGGAGTGCCTGGGAACATGCCGGTGGGGGAACCAGGCGGACCGGATACCGAAATGTTTTGGGATTTTGGCCCGGAACTCGGTTTGCATGAGTCATCGGCCTGGAAAGAAGAAGTGTGCCATGTCAATTGCGATTGTGGTCGATTTACGGAGATTGGCAACAACGTGTTCATGCAGTATCGCAAAACAGAAGCGGGTTTCGAGCTGCTCCCAAAGGCGAATGTGGACTTCGGTGGTGGACTTGAACGTATGGCAGCGGCGCTCAAGAACGACCCGGACATGTTCCGTATTGATTTGTTTGATGGGGCTCGTGCCGCGCTTGAGGCGGAGACCGGGAAACGGTACGGCGCTGATGCATCAGAAACACTTGCATTCCGTGTGGTCCTCGACCACGTACGTGCCGCTACCTTTTTGATTGGCGACGGGGTGTTGCCTTCAAACAAGGATCAGGGATATTTTGTACGACGTTTGATTCGTCGTTCTGTTCGTTTTGCCAAACGTTTAGGGGCTGGTTCAGTGGTGCGCAAGGTGGCCTCTGCGTATGTAGATGTGTATCGAGACGCGTACCCAGATCTTCAAGAAAAGCGAGAGAGCATTCTTGCAGCCATTGAAACTGAGGAAGGAAAATTCGCCAAAACGATTGAACAAGGCTTGAAACAACTCAAACAAGTTCTTGAGAAAACCGGAACGTTTACGGCGGTAAATGCGTTTGATCTGTATCAAACCTACGGTTTTCCGCTCGAACTGACGGTAGAAGAACTTCAGCGGTCACACGGGCTTTCGGTCGATGTTGAGGCCTATCGTGTGGAGTTCAAGAAACATCAAGATTTGTCCCGTGCAGGTTCTGATCAGAAGTTTGCCGGTGGTCTCGCAGATCACTCAGCGGAAACCACACGACTTCACACAGCTACACACTTGCTTCATCAAGCCCTCCGCTCGGTTCTGGGCGATCATGTGGCACAGAAGGGAAGTAATATCACACCCGAACGTCTTCGTTTCGACTTCTCCCACACGGACAAACTGACTCCGGAGCAAATCAAAGCGGTCGAAGATCTCGTGAATGCACAGATTCAAAAAGCCCTCCCGGTCCATTTTGAGTTGCTTGACCTTGAAGAAGCCAAAGCACGAGGTGCCATCGGGCTCTTTGAAGACAAATACGCCGCCCTTGGTGGGAAGATTAAAGTTTACTTTGTTGGAGATCAGCCGACAGGAGAGTATTATTCAAAAGAAGTCTGTGGAGGGCCTCACGTAGAAAATACGCGTGAGCTTGGATCGTTTAAGATCCAAAAGGAAGAAGCGGTCGCTGCAGGGATTCGTCGCTTGAAAGCAGTGATAATAGGACCGTAACGTTCGTCTATGAGTGCTGAAGGAGGGAGAGAAATACGCGAAGGCACCATCGAGCCAGAGCCAACCTGGAAATCACAGCCGGAGTGGTTGTTTTGGCTGGAGTATTTAAAAACCGTTGATCCGCGTCAAAACCAAGCGCCCTCAATACAGTCGTTTCGTCATCTTCCTCAAGCGGTAAAATTCAGCGACGAGAATCGTGTTCGAGTGTGGTATGAACGATTTTCCGCTAAGCGTCAGGCTCAAAGAGAAAAACGGGAACGTGGGGAGATGAGTGAAGAGGCACTGGCAGCACGCGAACTGGACATGTCGCTTGGTCCAACAGGGCACTTGTTGGAAGGGATCCTTGTAGACTTAATTGAAGAGCGACAAATGTTTGGGGATGCGGTTGTGTTGCGCGCAAGCCGATTTGATGATTTGTTTAATGGAGTTGATGCTGTGCTAGAATGGGCATGTGATGCGCAGTATGGTGTGTTCCCGCGTTTGGCCGTTGACTTCAGTGTGTCGAATTCATCGAATGGAACAGGTGGGAAAAAAGCGAAAAGGGGTGAAGCAATGTATGTGAAGTATTTGCGCTCGCACTTTGAGCGTGGTGGTGGGAGAGCACGCGAACTTTCTCTTGATGTGCCAGGGGTCGTGATCCGTGTTCCTCGTGATGCGTTTAAAGCGGCGGCACGTGCGGCCATGGAACGCGGTGAGAAAGCAGATAGCCATGACTTGGCTGTACCGGAATTGCGCCGAATGATTGTGGAACAGACGTCTGTTCAAATGAGTAAGCGTGCGGTTGACCTCTTTATTTACTTACGAGGTCTCGCTCCACACCATCCTCCCATGGATGCAGCTTTCCAGAAATTGCTTGCGGGAGAACCGATAGATACCATTGTTCCCGCTTTGCTACAGATCCAACCGCGCGATATCAACATGATGACGAAAAATCAGGCAGAAACCAGTTACATTGTGGACTTTTTAGCCGTCTGGAAGAGTGTAAAAAACGCAGCACAACACGTATAACCCCTGTTTTCTTGACACTATGTCTTCTTCCCATTACAATACCGCCGCCTTGAACTATCCACATCCCCTTGTCAGTTTTTGGCTCAGCTGATAGTATTTCGCCAGATTATGCAAGAACAAGGGGACAAACAGTTTATCGAGATGCGAGGGGAGATTCTCGAACTCCTTCCATCCGCGCAGTTCAAAATTCGCTTAGAGAACGGGCAAGAGATTCTTGGTCACCTCTCTGGGAAAATGCGCATGCATCGCATTCGTATTCTTCCGGGTGATGAGGTGAAAGTAGAAATGAGTCCGTACGACCTAACCAAGGGTCGTGTCGTCTACCGATTCTGAAATCCACGAGCCTGGGTCATCGGGCGGTTTGGTCCGATGGCTTTGTGCGTTATATCTGAGTTATGAAAGTTCGATCGTCCGTAAAAAAAATTTGCCGCGACTGTAAAGTGATTCGCCGCGAGGGACGCGTCATGGTGACGTGTAAGACCGCGCGTCACAAGCAGCGCCAGGGTTAATTCGGCTTTACTTTCCTATGGCACGTATTGCAGGCGTCACGATTCCGAATGATAAGCGCGTTGTTATTGCGCTTCTCTATATTCACGGTGTTGGTCCAACCACGGCCAGCCGCGTTTTGAAACAGGCAAAGGTGTCGGAAGACATCCGCGTCAAAGACTTGTCGGAAGATCAGGTCAACGAAATCCGAACCATTTTGGAAAAGAATTACCGAATGGAAGGAGATCTGCGCCGCGAAGTACTTGGAAACATCAAGCGCCTGAAGGACATCGGTGCGTACCGCGGTATTCGCCACATGAAGCGCTTGACGGTTCGTGGACAGCGAACAAAAACCAACTCCCGCACGGTGCGTGGAAACACACGCAAGACGATGGGAAGCGGAAAGCGAACCCTTACGAAGACCTAAAGGCCAACCTGACTGATTGCTATGGCAACAATGACATCGACCGCGGCCAAGACCAAAAAAGTAAAGGTCATGCGCCAAGTGTCCCAGGGCTGCGCCTTTATCCAGGCCACCTACAACAACACCATCATCACGGTCACCGACTTGAACGGCAACACGTTGGCCTGGTCAAGTGCTGGAGCCTGTGGCTTCCGTGGCCCAAAAAAGGCCACGCCATACGCCGCAAGCATGATTGTGAAAGCGATTGCCGACAAAGTGAAAGACAGTGGCTTGAAAGAGCTCAATGTCTTCGTCACAGGGGTGGGCTCGGGTCGCGACTCCGCAGTGCGTGCCTTCAACGCCAACGGATTCCATGTCAACCAAATCAAAGATATTACTCCGCTTCCACATAACGGCTGCCGCGCGTCTCGACCGCGCCGCGTGTAACACACTTTATGGGTAAAACACTCAAAGCCAGTTGCAAGATGTGCCGCCGTGAAGGTGTGTCTCTTTGCGGCAAAGAAAAGTGTGCACTCAAGCGCCGTCCATTCCCTCCGGGTGTGCACGGGCCAGCACAGTCTCGCCAGAAGCCACGCATGTCCGCGTACGGTACGCAGCTTCGCGAGAAACAAAAGGCCAAACGGTTGTACAATGTCATGGAACGTCAGTTCGTCCGCTACTTCGAAGCGGCTACCAAGTCCAAAGGCAACACAGCCGAAAAGCTTGTACAAACGCTCGAACGCCGTCTCGATAACACAGTCTACCGTCTCGGGCTCGCAAAAACACGTCGACAGGCACGACAAATGGTCAACCACGGCCTTATCTCCGTGAACGCCAAATCCGTCGACATTCCTTCTTACCAAGTCTCTGTCGGTGAAGTGATTTCCGTAGCCGATGCAAAGCGTTCTAAAGGATTGTTCAACGGTCTCTCCGAGCGCATCGCTAAGCACGAAACACCTCGCTGGCTTTCTCTCGACGCCGCCACTCTTTCCGGAAAGGTTACGTCACTTCCAGAAGGTGAGGACCTCAAGTCGGTGTTCGATCCAACCCTTATCGTCGAATTTTACTCGCGCTAACCTCTCCCGACTATGGAGAATATCCTTCTCCCGAGCACGGTCCGTTTCGAACCGGGATCCCGGCCGAACGAAGGGGTGCTCATCGTGGAACCATGTTTTCATGGCTACGGGACAACGCTGGGAAATGCCTTGCGTCGTGTCCTGCTCTCGTCTCTTTCTGGTGCGGCCGTGAGTGCCGTCAAGATTAAAGGCGTGACGCACGAATTCCAGCCGATCGAGAACGTTAAGGAGGACGTGCTCGAAATCATTCTCAACCTGAAAGGGTTGCGGCTGAAGGTTTTCTCCGAGGAGCCCGTAAAGCTCCGACTCAAAGTCACGGGTGATAAAGTCGTCACCGCTGCTGACATTGAGCCAAACTCTGACGTGGAAGTGATTAACAAGGACATGAAGATTGCCACGGTCACGGACCCAAAGGGCACCTTCGAACTTGAACTCACGGTCCAGCGCGGACGCGGCTACGTGCCAACGGAAGCGCGCATGGGCGAGAGTCACGACATTGGTACGATTGCCATCGATGCGGTGTACTCCCCGGTTCGTAACGTCGGCTACCGTGTGGAAAACACACGTGTGGGTGACATCACGAACTTCGACAAGCTCATCATGAACATTGAAACCGACGGCACGGTTACTCCAGAAGACGCCGTCAATCAGTCCGCAAAGATCCTCATTGACTCTTTCTCCATTTTGTTGCAACATCCGGCCAGCTCTGCAGACTCTGCAGAAGCCCAAGCCGCTGAATAACTGGTATGCGCCACCGAAAGACCGGCAAAAAATTGGGACGCGAAAAGGCTCCACGCGAAGCGCTCATGCGCAACTTGGCCGCCAGCGTGATCCTTTACGAAAAGGTTCAAACCACGGAAGCGAAAGCAAAGATGGTTCGACCGTTGGTTGAGCGTGCGATTACAACGGGTAAGGCCGCCACGCTGACTTCGCGCCGCCGCTTATTGTCGTTCTTCTACACCGACCATCCAGTCAAAAAGATTATGGAAGTGCTTGGGCCACGCTATGCGACGCGTCCAGGTGGTTACACTCGTATTGTGAAGCTCGGACACCGTCTCAATGATGGGGCGGATATGGTTCAAATCGAGCTTGTCTAATCGTATGCCTCAGATTCAACGCAAAAAAATTTCCATCGACGCAACCGGAAAAGCTCCGGGGCGCTTGGCGACCGAAATCGCTCGCTTGCTCATGGGTAAGCACAAAGCAGATTTCGCCCCAAACGTTGATGCAGGTGATACGATTGAAGTAGAAAACGCGGGTGCCATGGTGCTCACGGGAAAGAAGATGGAACAGCGTGTGTATTACGCCCACACGGGTCACCCACGCGGTTTGTCTGCCACTACCATCAAGTCGGTTTGGGCGAAGGATGCCGCCGATGTGCTCCGCCGCGCTGTGTCGCGCATGCTCCCAAAGAACAGTCACCGCGACTCGCGCATGAAGCGTCTCACCTTCAAGAAATAATATGGCCGAATCGACGACGAAATACACCGGAGGACTTGGACGCCGCAAGGAAGCGGTCGCCCTCGTTCGCCTTATCACCGGTGGCTCCGGAAAAATCACGGTCAACGGCAAAGATGCCAAAGTCTACTTCCCACTGTTCACGCACCAACAGAAGGTGCATGCCCCATTTGTGGCAACAGGAACCGATGGAACGTATGACGTTACGGTGAGTGTGAAGGGAGGCGGTATCACAGGTCAGGCCGATGCGGTTCGTCTCGGTATCGCCCGTGCGCTCGTCGAAATTAGTCTCGACTACCGTGCTGTTTTGAAAAAGTCTGGCTACCTCTCACGCGATGCTCGCGTGCGCGAACGCAAAAAGTACGGACACCTCTCTGCTCGCCGCAGCCCACAGTGGTCAAAGCGCTAGGAGAATATACGAAAGATTGGAACACCTCTCGCTACAGCGAGGGGTGTTTTGGTATACTGATGACAACACAATAAGTGCTTGTCGCTATGAACATGGAAGCGCGCCCAGGAATGTTCGAGGGATTGTTTGGTGGAAAGAAGCAGAAAGAAGAGAAGAAGGAGTCGGGAGACAGCCGGAAAGGAATTTCACCTGGGGAATTGTTCACGATTTCAAAATACGTAGCGCTTCTTGGTGGTGTGTTTGCGGTCGGTCAGCAAGCTGTTGAGCAAAACATGCGTGAAGGGCGCGGGGGGACGCCAAAGCCTGTCGCTGGCGAAACCATACAGGGGTTTGCCCCCCTTGCGGACCCAACCGACGGCGAGCCTGGCTACAAACGGTTGCTTGAACCAAGTTATGCGCGTGTACAGGTACCTGATTCGGTCTATAAGATGTATTTGGACCTTGCCGGAGAATCTGCCACGCAGGAAACGGAATTACGCATTGGTGGCCCTTATACGTGGGCAAGCGACTTCGAAACGACAGGTGCTGTGCTCGCTCTCACAGAAGATGAAGCTCGACGTGAGCAGATTCGTACGGAGTTAAACCAGGCCTTTACAGAAACGGTTGTTGGATTTTCATGGGATAAAAGCGACGAGGCGGCTCGACGTCTTGTGATGGACGGGGTAATGGTGACGGATGCTGTTGTGTATGGATTGGCGTCTGATGACGCATCTGATCCATCGAGTATTGGGCGAGCGAATCCAAAAAACCAAACGTTAGCGACAAAGCGAGCAAACCTGTACCGAACCGATCTGATTGAGGTGATTGGTGAAATGGGTGGACAGATCCGCCAAGAGAATACTGTTGCAACGGGAATGGAAGTGCAGTTTTCGCCAGAGCAGGAATCTGTGTTGTTGGCGGCGGCTGATAAGGAAGGAATTCGCGGATCAGCCAACCAGAAAATTCATACGGTTATTTTCCGTTTTGACCATGACCAACTGAAGCATGGTACTGCTGGAGATATCCGTGGAGTCATGGAGGAAACACGCGCTGCGGGAGCGGTGTTGAAGATACAAAAAGAAAAAGAGGCGCCGGTTGTTTTGCTTCCAGCCCCTCTTCCTATCTTGGTGGGATTGCTTGGAATGGCCGCCGCTCGATTCCTTGAGAGAATTCGTAAACCAGAAGGGTACAAGGAGCCAATCGGACCAAAGCGCGAACCTATCTCCGATCAACCTCCTCGCAACCCTGAGAACGAACCCTATGTCCGCGATGTGGTTGATAACGACCTCATCCCAAACTTCGCCTCCTACGAAGACGGATACTACGGGGATGTGATCGTGGCCCAAGATGTCTACGCAGATCCAGATACCAACGAGATGACGCATGAAATCCTCGACCAGTGGACCCACACAGCGAATCGTGATCGTGCGGCACAAGGGAAACCGCCAGAAGCGCACCATCGCACGCGTCCAGAACAAGTTGTGTACGCCAATTTGCATGCGCACGCACTCAAAGCGGTCATCGAAGCAGCTCGGGCGAGCCGTATGTCGCTTGAACGTGCCGTTGCAGTTCTCGAAGGTAATCCAAAGCGCCAAACAGGGCGAGAATCAGAAATCCGTACCCAGCTCGAGACGGTTATGCGTGCGGCGGTGACCAAAGAACTTGAACGCTTGCGGAGTCTCGAGAAGACGTCGTAAGATGCAGGGCATGTCAGGCCATGTTGCGCGCAATACCCTGTATTTAACGGTCGCATCCGTTGGGCAAAAAATCCTTGCTTTTGCGTATTTTGTCGTCCTCGCAAACATCCTTGAGCCGGAGCGGACCGGTGCCTATTTTTTGGCGCTTTCCATTACGACCATGTTTAGTGTGATCACGGACATTGGTCTCACGCCGGTGGTGATTCGTGATGTGGCAAAACGTCCGGAAGAAGCCGTGCAACTCGTGCAGGCGGCTCTTGGGGTGAAACTTCCGGCAACGCTCCTTGCCATGTTTGGTGCGGTGGCAGCCGCACTGTTGCTTGGTTACGACCCGTCTCTTGTGCTGCTTGTGACTCTCGCGACATTTGTCATGGCGGCTGATTCGTTGTCACTGTTGTACTACGGAGTTCTGCGTGGCTCACATGTTCTGCAGTACGAATCACTCGGAGTTGCCATCGGGCAGGGAATCACACTGCTGGTGGGTGGTACGATTTTGTACCTGACCCCATCTCTTCCACTGCTTGTTCTTACATTAGTATTTGGAAGCACGTTCAATGCGTGTTTTTCTGCTTGGCACGCGTCCCGCAAACTCGGTCGTTCCATTCTTGTACCCGTGTTCGATAAAGCGAAGGCACAGCAACTGCTTGTCACCGCGTTTCCTTTCGCGCTTGCGGGGATCTTCGTGAAAACATTCTCTTACGCGGATTCGCTCTTTATCTCAAAGTACGTTGGAACGGCAGCGGTGGGTGTTTACGGTGTCGCCTATAAGTTCACCTACGCTTTTCAGTTTCTCCCAATGGCCTTCGTTGCGGCTCTGTACCCAGCCATGAGCCATTTTGTCGTGGCAGATCGCGCAAAGCTTTCAAAACTTCTTGATGACGCTTTTTGGTACATGCTGCTTCTGGTCACACCCATTGTGGCAGGATTGTGGGCGGTGGCGCCGCAAGCCATTGCGCTGGCGGGGGAAGGGTACGAGGAGGCAGTGCCGGTTTTGCGTTCGCTGATCTTTGTTCTTGTTCCGTTGTTTCTGGATTTCCCTGTAGGGTCATTGCTTAATGCGGCTGGCCAACAGGCACTGAAGACAAAAGTGACCGGAGCAACAGTGATTATCAACGTCGTGGCTAACGCGATCCTTGTTCCGCGATTTGGGCTGATGGGTGCCGTTTGGTCTGCTGAGCTGAGTTTTTGGTTTTTGTTCCTAGCGTCGTTCGCATATGTCGTGCGTGTGTTGCCGGAGTATGCCTATCGGCAGTTTCTCAGACTTGTCCTTCCGTTTGCGGTGAGTGGTTTTTTGCTCGCTTTCGCCGCACATTTCGTCTTGCAGCGTTCAAATAGTTTGCAAAACTCTCACCTTGGGTTTGTCGTGGCAGTGATAACGGGTGCGGCTGTCTACGGTGTTTCCATTTTTGTGACGGGAGCATTCCGTCGGCAACATCTGGAGCAATTGCGGCGAGTGATTTCACGTCGTTCGTCAGAAACGTATGAAAGTACTGCTTCCAACGCTTGATTATCCTCCAGCACAAGGCGGAGTCGCGCGGTATCTTGCTGCGCTGGTTAGAGTACTGGGGAACCAAGTGGAGGTGGTAACGGATGGACTGCTGACGTCACGTGGTTGGCCACGCTGGTGGCCAACGCTGCGTTTACTCGTTCAGAAAAAGCAGATGTACGACATTGTTTTGACGAGTCATGTCTTGCCCGTAGGGACGGCGGCTTGGATGGCTGGATGGGTGACGCGTAAGCCCTACGCGGTCATTGTTCACGGCATGGATATTGGTCTTGCGAAACAGTCGTGGTACAAACGATGGCTTGTTCGTCAGGTTTTGCGTGGCGCTGCTTTTGTCGTGACAAATTCAAAGGCACTTGCCGTCGAAGTCGCAGATGCATTTGGTGTTCGTGAGAGTGTGGTTGCCTATCCGCCTGTTGATTTACCACCACAACGATTGTTTCTTGCTCGAACACCTTCCGATGTTTTACGTTTACTTACGGTTTCACGTCTCGTTTCACGCAAAGGGCATCTGACCGTTTTGGAAGCACTGGCGAGTATTCGTGCGAGTCAACCAGAGTTACTATTTCAGTATACGATTGTTGGAAGTGGACCAATGCAGCAGGCCATTGCCGATCGAATCGCTCAACTCCATTTGGCAGCGCACGTAGAGATTCTTTCTGAGGTGAAGGATGAAGAGTTAGCCGGTGTATACACGTCACACGATGTGTTTGTCATGCCGGTGACAAAAGATGCTGTTGATCGCGAAGGATTCGGGATTGTGTACCTGGAAGCGGCCAGCTTCGGACTTCCATCTATTGCCACTCGCCTGCCTGGTGTGGATGAAGCGGTTCTCGAAGGGCAGACGGGAATTCTGACCGATGGATCTGTAGCAGAGGTTGCTTCAGCCATTCTGAAGCTTGCCACAGACCCTGTGTACCGTGAGCAACTCGGTCAGGCAGCTCAAGGGCGTGCAAGGGAACAGTTTTGTGCAGAAAAAACGTTTGAGTCATTGGTAAAA
>SXGU01181572.1_pt1 | contig 11573 bp, 12 predicted proteins | sample 3174531 | NCBI WGS metagenome assembly SXGU01 (sample SAMN11356863, study PRJNA531348) | freshwater metagenome | isolation source: freshwater sample F1-140 | place: China: Fuxian Lake, Yuxi | collected 2017-12-25
ACGGCCGGGAGCTGGATCTACATTGGCACCCAGGGCAGCGTCCAGGGCCCCTACGTGACCTTCGTCGAGGCGGCGCGGCAACACTTCGGGGGCCACGCCGCCGGGCGCTGGGTGCTCTCCGGTGGCCTCGGGGGCATGGGCGGGGCCCAGCCGTTGGCGGCGGTGTTCGCCGGGTTCTCCTTCCTTGGTGTCGACGTCGATCCCACCCGGGTGCAGAAGCGCCTCGACACCGGCTACCTCGACGAGGTGGCACCCTCGCTCGACGAGGCGCTGTCGCGACTGGCGGCGTGGCGAGCCACGGGGCAGGCGCGCAGCGTGGGCATCGTGGCCAACGCGGCCGACGTGTACGAGGAGCTGGCGCGGCGTGGAATCGTCCCGGACCTCGTCACCGACCAGACGAGTGCACACGACCCGCTGGCCTACGTGCCGAGCGGGCTCTCGCTGGCGGCCGCGGCCGCGCTTCGCCAGGGTGACGCGGTCGAGTACACCCGCCTCGCCTACGCCACCATGTCGCGACACGTCGAGGCGATGGTGGCCCTCCAGGCCCAGGGCAGCCACGCCTTCGACTATGGCAACAACCTGCGGGCGGGGGCGGTCGAGGGCGGCCTTCCCCACGACGTGGCGTTCAGCTTCCAGGGCTTCGTCCCGGCTTACATCCGGCCACTTTTCTGCGAGGGCAAGGGCCCCTTCCGTTGGGTGGCACTCTCGGGTGACCCGGAAGACATCGCCAAGACGGATCGCGCGGTGCTCGAGCTGTTCCCCGAGAACCGGGCGCTTGGGCGCTGGATCGAGATGGCGGGCGCTCGGATTCAGTTCCAGGGCCTGCCGGCGCGCATCTGTTGGCTCGGGTACGGCGAACGTCACCTTGCAGGCCTGAAGTTCAACGAGATGGTTGCCTCCGGCGAGCTTTCCGCGCCCATCGTGATCGGTCGCGACCACCTCGACTGCGGCAGCGTGGCGAGCCCGAACCGGGAAACGGAGGGCATGCTCGACGGCACCGACGCCGTGGCCGACTGGCCCATCCTCAACGCGATGCTCAACGCGGTGAATGGCGCCTCCTGGGTGAGTTTTCACCACGGCGGGGGCGTGGGCATGGGCTACTCGCTCCATGCCGGCCAGGTGATCGTGGCCGATGGCACCGAGGCGGCGGCACGACGGCTCGAGCGGGTGCTCAAGGGCGACCCGGCGATGGGTGTTTGGCGCCACGTGGATGCTGGCTACGAGCGGGCTCGCGAGGTGGCGGCCGAGCGCGGAGTGAAGCTGCCCTAGGGCCTCGTGGTGCACTGCAGGAAGGCCGCCGTGCACTTCACGGTCACGCTGTCCCCTGCGGCCACGGTCAAGCTGCCTGCCTTCGTCGAGGGCATGTCGGGGAACCAGGCCAGGATGCTGTAGGTCCCTGGCGCAAGGTTGGCCGGCAGGTCGACACGCGTGCTGCCCATCGTCACCACGACCCGCTCGGCATCGCCGCCAACTTGGACGGTGGCTGTGCTGGGCGTGGTGATCGGCGTGGCCACGATGGCGACCTCCACCTTCGTGGGGGCCTCGATTCTTACCGTCTGCGGCTCCTTCTCCGGAGCTTCGGTCTCGACCACGGTGGCGGGTTTGCCCGCACCCTCGGTCGTCGTCGTGATGGGACGCTGTTTGACCACCGCCGGGGGCTCGTCAACAACTGCGACGGCGACGGGTGGCACGGCGACGACGCCTTCGCTCCCGGCCGCCTCGGCACTGGGCGGATCCGCCGGGGGGGGCACGATCTCCGGCGAGGGGAGCTCGCTCGGGACCGTCTCGCGCGCCCACGGACGCATCCACACCAAGGCCAGGAGCGCGACAAGGCCGAGGGCGACCAGGGCGGCGCTTGGGGTGGACCGCGAGCCGGGGCGTGTAGACGCGGACGCCGGAACGCTCGGGACGGCGGATGGGCCGGGCACCAGCGAGTCGCCCGGTGCGAGCGAGTCGCCCGGCACCATCGTGGGCGCGGCGGGTGCGCCGAGCGTGGGCGGCGGCTCGGCGAGCGGGGGCTGGCGAGGCGAGGGTCGAGGCGCGGCCGGGGACGGACGTGCCGCGATCTGTGTGCGAGGCATGGACCCGTCGCCCACGAGCGTGAGGTCGTCGGCGACAGCGGGCCGTGGCGGGGCCGGTCGCGACCCGAGCGGCACCGTCATGCCGACGCGATCGCGCAAGAGCGGCATCTCCACGAGGCGCCCCAGGTCTTCCGGGGTGACGGTGGGGTTGGTGGGCTGCTCCCGCCCGTCGAGCATGGCGAGCAGCACGTCGCAGTCGTTGGGTCGGGCCTCGCGCTCCGGCTCGAGGCATGCGTCGACCACCCGTCGCAAACGCTCCGGCACGTCGGCCGGGAGCGGCGCGAAGTCCTTCGCCATGATCTGGTTGTACAGCTGGATGAAGTCCGTCCACTGGTAGGGCGGGCGACCAGAGATCAGCTCGTAGAGGATGCAGCCGAGCGAGAAGATGTCGGCCCGCCGGTCGACCTTCTTCGCGTCGCGAAACTGCTCGGGGGCCATGTACTGGGGCGTTCCCATGGTCAGGCCGGAACGTGTTTGCCCGGCGGCCGGGTCGTCGCCGAGGATCTTCGCGAGGCCGAAGTCACTCACCTTGGGTACGACGCCGTCGTCGTAACGAGCGAGGAGCACGTTGCTGGGCTTCAGGTCGCGATGGACTAGCCCATAGCGGTGTGCGTGCCGCACTCCGTCGACGATGCCACGGAAGAGCGCCTCGGCCTCCTCGGTGGTGGGGTGGTGGATCGCCAACCACGCCGAGAGCGTGGGGGGCGGCACGTACTCCATGAGGAGCCCGGGGGCGCCATCGATGTCGAGCACGTCGGTCACCGCCACGATGTTGGGGTGACGCAGCGCGGCTTGCACGCGCCCCTCCAGCATCAGCCGCACCTCAGCGTTGACGCCCACCGTCGTGAGCACCTTGAGCGCGAACTGCGTGTCGAGGTGCTTGTGGCGCAGCAGGTAGACGGTGGCCATGCCGCCCTCGCCGATCGGCCCCTCCACCACGTAGCGCTCGATCACCCGTCCCGCCTCGATGCGCCCCTTCACTCACCACCTCGCGACGACGAGCGAGGTGCCGAGCAGCCCCAGCGCGCCGATCCCCGCCCCGGCCGCCGCGATGCTGAAGGGGTTGGTGCGCGCGTAGGCGCTCTCGAAGCTCTCGGCGCCGTCGGGATGTTCCCACTCGTCGCGCGCGGCCCAGGCGATGCCGTACGACGCGACCGCGGCGGCGGCGACGACGCCGGAGGCCACCATCAGGGGCGCGGCGGCGGGATGCGTCTGACGCGGGTAGCTGGGCAGCGCCTCGGCGGTGGTGATCGCGCCCTCCACGCGCACGCCGTCGATCCACTGGAAAACGAACGGCCGCTCGGCGGGGACGGACTTCGACGGCGCCCCGTCCACGTAGAGCTGCCCCCGTCGTGCCTCGCGCAGGGGTGTGGCCGGCCCCGTTTCCACGTGGGTGTCCCACACCGCGCGGAGCGGGTTGCCCACCGGGGCCATCGACTCGGGCAGGGTGATCGCCGGGTCGACGGCGCGAGCCGCCTCGAAGGCCAGCGCGGCGGACGGCGTGTCGCGCCCGAGGAAGGCCTCCAGGCCCCGCAGGCGCAGCAGGCGCGCCGCGGTGGTGCTGGGCAGCGGCTGGTTGACGCAGCCGAGCACCGCCCGCGTGCCGCCGAAGGCCTCGGCAAAATACTCGGGGCTTTGCCCCCAGCTCGACTCCGCCTCGCCGACCGACGTGTCGAGCTCCGCGAGCGTGCGCGGCACGGTGCACTCGGCGAGGGCGGCAGCGGCGAGGACGAGGATCACGCCGCTGGAACTAACGCTCTACCGGGCGCCGCGGGCCGTGAGGTAGGTGTCGATGGCGAACGCGGTGTTGATCGCGAAGACCGCGCCGAACATCGGCCAGTAGAGGTCGGGAGCGGCCACCTTCAGGCTGGTCTCCACGAAGGTGAGGGCGATCATGCCGAGGAGCCAGAGCAGGCCGAGCGCGCGCTTCTGGCCGAGGATGAGCCAGCCGAGGCCGGGAAAGAAGAAGTTGGCGGCGGTGGCGATGTAGAGACGGGTCATTGAAACGCTCCAGGTTGCCCCCACAACATGGCGCGGGACGGTGGACGTGCACAGCGCCAGAGGTCCACATCTCTTGCTCATTCGTCCAAGCCGGTCGGCCACGCGCTAGCATGGGCCGATGGATGCGCTCGCCGATCTCGCCCGGGTGGTTGCCGTGGAGGCCAGCTTCTTTTCCCGTGCGCGGGCATCCGGGCGCTGGGGCGTTTCCACGCGTGGGGCGGACAACGCGATCTTCCACGCGGTCTTGCGTGGGCGCGGGGTGGCGCGGGCGGAGGGAGGTCCGCTCGTCCACTTCGGCCCGGGCGACCTCCTGCTCTTCCCGCGAGGATCGAGCCATGTCCTCGCCAGCGACGCCGACGCGCGACCCACGCCGATCACCGCCCTGCCCCGTCTGGTCGCCGACGCCGCACTCAGCTGTGTGGTGGCCGGGCCGCCCGGGGCCGCCGAGGCCGAGGTGGACATTCTCTGTGGCACCTTCCGTTTTGACGCCGACGCCCGGGCGTGTCTCCTGCCGCAGCTTCCCGCGCTGGTTCACGCCCCGGCGGCGCCTGGCGCCGCGCCCTGGCTGGTGGCCACCGCAGCGCTGCTCGACGCCGAGTTGCGACGCGGTCTTGCCGGGGGCGACGTCCTATTGTCGCGACTCGGCGACGTGATCATGGTGCAGATCCTCCGTGGCTGGCTAGCCCAGGACACTGTCCCCGGCTGGGTCGGGGCGCTCGCCGATCCGCTCCTGGCGCCGGTGCTGGGGCTCGTCCACGCCGATCCGGCACGGGACTGGACGGCAGCGGAGCTCTCGCGGCGCGCGGGCATGTCACGGTCGGCCTTCTTCGCCCACTTCACGGCGCGGGTCGGCGAGCCGCCTGCCGCCTACCTCTTGCGATGGCGCATGTGGGTGGCCCGGCGCGCCCTTCGCGACCGCCGCCGCGGCGTGGCCGAGGTGGGTCGTTCTGTCGGGTATGCCTCGGAAGCCGCGTTCTCCCGCGCGTTCAAGCGGGCGGTCGGTTCTGCGCCGGCGGCGTGGCGAGCTCAGGCCTAGACGTTGGCGAGGGCGGCCGCGTCGAATGGACGTGGCTCGATGCCCGAGGCGCGGGCGAGGGGGCGGGGATCGACGACGTCGTCGGTGTCGAAGGTGGACACCACGTCGGCCGACAGACCGGCGAACGGCCCCACCACGCGCAAGAGGGGCCCGGGCAGGGGCAGCACCCGGCGACCGCCGAGCGCGCGGATGATCTCGCGGAGCGTGAGGGGCTCGGGACCTCCCGCGTCGAACTCGTCGCGACCGAGGCCCCGGCGCACGAGCGAGAGGATGGCCCCGTTGAAGTCGTCGACGTGAACCGGTTGACGCCGATAGTTCCCGTTTCCCATGACCGGCACCAGCGGAAGGCGACGGCACATGCGGGCGAGGGTGTGGAACGACTCCTTGTGGGCGGGCTCGTGCCCGGGCACCCGGGGACCGTAGGGCGCGCAAGGCCGCACGATCGCGTAGGGCAGGCCGCTCGCCCGCACCCGCGCCTCGTCTTCCACCCGCGACTCGGCGTAGGCGTTCTTGCGGGGCCAGTGAACCACCGTGCTCGACGCGTACACGACGGGGAGACCCCATGAGAGCACGGCATCGAGCATGCGGCGGTTCTGTTCGCGCGCGTCGGAGGCCATCACCTTGGTGGCCAGGTGCACCACCACGTCTGTGCCGGGAGAGGGTCGCGCTGTCGCGACATCACCCTGCACAGAGACCACCCCCCGAAGCTTGAGCGGAGTGTTGCGGTACAGCCCGTGGACGACGAGGCCGTCGCGGACCGCCAAGCTGCAGAAGTGCGCGCCGACGAAGCTCGACGCGCCAGTGACGAACAAGCGCATGCCGGGTGCTATCCCCGGAGCGCGATGATCACGGCGCGACCCACGCCGAATCGGTGCGTGTCGGGGAGGAAGCCGGCCGAACGGAGCTGGCGTTCCACCGTGGCCACCTCCGGCGCGTGCGCGACGGCGTCGCCAAACTGCTCGGGCTCGTCGATCATCGCCACCGGCAACGACCACATCACGTCGCCGATCACCAGGAGCCCTCGAGAGGGGATCGCCTTCCCGAGCTCTGCGATCAACGCGGCTTGTTCTCGTGGCGGTAGCCTCCGGAGAGCGTCGTTCATCACCACCACGCTCGCGCCCTTCACCGGGGGCTCGCTGAGTTTTCCGGTGGCCACGCGCACGTTGGCGGGGAGGGGACGCGGCAAGTGATCGACCTCGTCGAAGGCGATGACCTCGCGTACCCGGGGCGCCAGCGAGAGCGCCAGGGCGCCGCTCCCGCAGCCGAGATCGACCACGACGTCGTCGCGATGTGCGGCGGCGGCCTCGACAACCACGCGCGCGGTGACGGCCGACCAGTCCATGCGGACGGCTATCGCGGGCCCCTCATGCGAGGCCCGCGCGCATCCGATCCGCTGGGCACCCCTCCCCGGAGACCCTCCCATGCTCGTTCTCTTCCTGGCCTGCGCGCCGCCCGACCCAGAGTTTGCGGGCGACCGCCTCGCCGACGACGACCGCCTCATGGCCGTCGCGTCCACGCGATCCATTTCCGTGTCCGTCAACGGCAACTACGAGCTCGACGATCTCGACTTCCAGCTCCGCCAGATCGTCCCCGGCACGAGCAGCATCACCGACTACGCCACCCTCGCTTCCGTCGACGCCGATTCCGGACGCGGAACGCTGACCGTTCCCGCCACGCCCTCGGCCGTCGACCGTGGCCGGGCCGGCTCGGGCCAACCGGTCATCTACGCGCTGCTCCTCGTCGACGAGGACGGCGTGATCCACGGCGCGGCGCAGAGCATGCTGGCCTACTACGCCACTGCACCCACCTCGAGGACCTCCGCTGGCTGGCTCGTCGTCACCCGTTCCTCCAGCGGCAGCAACACCTATGCGAACACCACCTCGGGCATGTCGATCCGCCCCACGCTCTCCGGCGAGGAAGAGTTCGAGATGGCCGGCGACAACAACCTCGGCAGCTACTCGACGATGCGCCTCGCGCTCGCCAAGTCGGAGGCGGCCGGGGGGAGCGATCTCGCCGACGTGGCTGTCGAGGACGAGTACGAGATCGAGCGGGAAGACTGGGCGGCCGACGCCTCCCTGGTCAACACCGGTGGCATCCTGTGGGCGGTTTTCGAGGCCGTTGTCTACGACGACAAGGACGGCGACCACGACTGGGATCGCAGCACCGACCCGCGCCTCGGTAGCGCCTGCCACGGGTCGAGCACCGTGGTGGTGCGATGGATCGAGCCACCCACCACGGTGGATGCCGCTTACGACCTTATCTACTATGGATACCCCTGGGGCTGGTCGGTCGGCTACTGGAACGGCACGACCTGGATGCCCATCAGCGGCAACTCGGTGGAGAACCTCGACATCAAGAGCTCCTGCGCCTGACACAGAGGTCGTGAACCACGAGGCCATCGCGGGCGCACACGCGCTCGCGTCGTGACAGCTCCGTGCCGAGCGGCGGTGCGTCGCTCGTCGACCAGCCCTCGAACAGGGCCGACGCGGACTGGTGGAGCGTCGCGACATCCGTGCGCAGGTAGAAGACCCCGCCTGGTTTCAGCGAGCGCGCCACCACCTCGCCGAACTCGGGGCTGAAGAGCTCGCGCCGGTCGCCAAAGGGCGTGGGGAAGAGCACGTAGAGCCAGTCCACGCGCGCCGGGGGCAGGTGGGCCAGGAGCGCGCGCCCATCGACCCGCAACGGGAGGCAATTGTCCGGTGCGTGTCGCGACACGGCATCGACTCGACGCCGCCGGACTTCGGCGCCCATCCAATTGGCCTCGGGGAAGCGCCGCGCACGGTCGAGCAGGCACATGCCATGGTCGAAGCCGATCTCGAGGCCGAGTGGTCCCGGTCGCGACAGGAAGGTCTCGATCCGGGTGACGGTCAGCCTGTGCTCGGGCTGTTCGAACAAGAGCGAGCCGTAGAGGGTGCCGGGGATGCGCACGTGGGGCGGATAGCCTGCCCGCATGGCCGAGCCGAAAAAACGCCACTGGATCTTCGAGGCCCTGGCGGCCTGGAGCTTCTTCTCGGCGTGGATCGGCGGCTTCATCGGGGCCATGACCGTGCGCTACGTGGGCTCGCCTCTCGCCATGGGGGCGCAGATGTGGGTGCGCTTCAACACCGAGCCCCGCCGTCCCGAGCTGCCCTACCCGGTGGCGATGACGGTGGTGCTGGCGCTCTTGCCGTTGCCCCTGGTGATGCGTCGCCGGTGGAAATGGGCCACCTTCGCCGCCTTGCCCTTCTTCGCGCTGCCCTGGTGGCACTTCATGGACCTCTACGCGCTGGCAGGGCAATAGGCAGGCGCTATGTCGCTCGCCGAGGGGGCCTTCGTCCCCGACCCGAACCTGCCGCCGCCCGCCGAGTCGCTCCTCTTCTCGCCGCTGACGCTGGGCCCGGTCACCGCGCCCAACCGGGTGTGGCTCCCGGCCATGGTCACCTGGCTGTCGAACGACGAGGGCGTGGTGACCGACGACGTGACCCGCCGCTATGTGCGCTACGCCCGCGGCGGCGCCGGGACGATCGTGCTCGAGGCGATGGGCATTCGCGACGTCAATAGCGGTCCCCTGATGCGCATCGGGCACGACCGATACGTGCCTGGGCTGCGCGAGCTGGTTTCCCGGATGAAAGACGCCGGGGCGGGCCTGGTGATGCCGCAGGTGATCGACTTCCTCAAGATCGCCCGGCGCGACCCGGCGAGGGCGCTGGCTCGACTGGAGACGAAGTACCCCGGCTGTACCGGGTGGACGGAAGAGGCGCTCTCCGCCCGATTGTCACCCCGGGAGTGGCATGACTATGCCCATGGCTACCGGCAGCAGATCGAGGACCTGTCACTCGCGGAGATCGAGGGCCTGCCGGGGCTCTTCGCCGGGGCGGCCCGCCGTGCCCGGGAGGCTGGCTTCGACGGGGTGGAGCTTCACTTCGCCCACGCCTACACGATGTCGAGTTTCCTCAGCCGGACGAACCAGCGAACCGACGACTACGGCGGCTCGCTCGAGAACCGCGCGCGCATTGGCCTCCGGGCGATCGAGGCCGCCCGATCCGCGGTGGGACGAGACTTTTGCCTCGGCCTGCGTATGCTCGGGGAAGACAGCGTGGAGGGTGGCTCCACGGTGGACGATGCGGCCTGGTTTGCGGTGGAGTTCGCCCGCGCAGGGGTGGACTTCATCTCGGTGAGCCGCGGGGGCCGCTTCGAAGACGCCAAGCGACCGGCGGTGGGCGAGGCGGCGTATCCCTACACGGGGCACTCCGGGCTCATGTGCATGCCCACCTTCAAGTACCCGGTGGCGCACAACCTCTACCTGCCAAGCGCCATCCGCGCCGCCGTGCGCGAGGCGGGGTTCCTGACACCCGTGGTGGGCGCCGGGCGCATCAACACCTACCCCGTGGCCGAGTCGGCCCTGCAGCAGGGCCACTGCGACCTCGTGGGCATGGCGCGGGGACTGCTCGCCGACCCGGACTGGCCGCGGAAGATCCGCGCGGGGGAGCCCGGCAAGGTGCACTACTGCAAGTACAACAACGTGTGCGAGGCGCTCGATCGCAAACACTTGCCGGTGACGTGCCAACTGTGGATGAAGTTGCCCGAGGGGGGGCGGCACCCTCCGGAGGAGTGGTAGGCGCTGCTGCCGTGCGGCTCTATGGCTCGGCGGAGGGGAGGGCCGAGGCGGTGTCGGTAAGGGTGGACTGGGGTAGCGCGGTGGCGGTGTCGCCGGGGACGGTGACGGGGCAGGCGAACAGGGTGAGCAAGAGGGCGAGCACGGGAGACTCCGGGGAAGGGGTGGTTCAGGGCCAGTAGGTGTCGTCGTCCCAGGGGATTTCCCAGCCGGGGATGATGCGGATCTGGTCGCCGTCCATCCAGTCTTCCTGGACGCCGAAGACCAGGTCGTCGGCGCCGTCGCCGGTGACGTCGCCGCAGTCGACAGAGCTGGACTCCTCGACGACCACCGCCCGGTCCGGGAGGGCCGAATGTCGAGGGGGCAACGAGTGAGGATCCGGCATGACCAACCAGACTTGCTGACCTCGCAGGAGAAGGTTGTCGGCGCCGCCGAGGCCGCACCGTCGAGTCCAGATGGACGGACCCGAGTCGAGTGGAGTGCCCTCCATTTCGTATCCGCCAGGCGCGTCAGCGATGGCCGCTGTGCCGACGTACGGACCGGGGAGGATTAGCCACTCGTTGTTCTCGCCCGCGCTCCCCTCCTCCGGCCAGGCGTTCACCGCGAGGTCGTTGACGCCGTCACCATCCCAGTCGGCCACCGCTGACCACGTGCTACTCTCGTAGCTAGTGTCGCGAAAGGTCGCGGCCGCGAGGTCCGACGTCTGGGGCAGGTCAGCCACGTCGGCCAGGTCGGTACCGTCCAGTAGGTCTGAGCACGCTGTCACCGCGCTCTCGCAGTCGTCATCCACGAGGATGTCGTCGATGCCATCGCCGGTCACGTCTCCAATCGGGTGCAGGTCGCGGACCCAACCGCCGTCGATCTTCGTGCGGTCATCCCCGAACGTGCCTCCCCAGTACACAACGAGTCCGCCATCCTCCTCGGGTGCGACGTCATCCCACGCCGCTAGCGCGAGGTCGCCGAGTCCGTCCCCGTTCCAGTCGCCGGTGATCGCGTCGCAGCTCCAGCAGTCTTCCCAGTCGATCCCGGGCGAGGCGTCCCACTGGTAGTCCGAGGGGTAGGTGGGCACCCAGGTGCCGTCGGTCGGGATCGGTCCCTTGTAGAGCTGCGTCTCGTAGCCGTACACGCCGCCGGGCACGTGCCCCACGTCGTTGAAACCGTCGCCGTCCACGTCGCCGAAGTCGAGGCGATGGTTCATCAAGTCCTCGTACTCGTAGAAGGCCGCCACGTTGTTGTCGGCCGGGAAGGTGCCGGGGTTCTCCGGGATGCTGGTTGCGGTCCAGTAAGCCCGTCCCAGCGGCTCGATCTCGCGGTAGTCGCCGTCCTGGATGTCGCTGACGCCGTCGCCGGTCACGTCGCGGACGATGCGCGGCACGCCATACGGCGACCCGGTGAGCAACACGCCCATCGCGGCGATATTCTGCGTGGACCCACAGTCCGCGCCCAGCCAGCCGTCGCCATCGCAGTCCTGGTCGGCGTCGTCGCACATCTCCGGTGCACCGGGGTACACGTGGGCGTTCTGGTCGTCGCAGTCGTCGCCGCCAGACGCCTCGTCCACGTGGCCATCGACGTCGGCGTCGGGCGGTTCCGGCGGGGCAGTGTCGCCGGTCTCGGCCGTGTCGGGGAGGGCAGAGTCGCCGGTATCACCCGAGTCGCCGGTGTCCGGCGGAGCCGTGTCACTGCTATCCGCGGTGTCGGAAGTCGGCGCCGAGTCCGAGGACGAGTCGCCCGCGACCGGCTCCGGCCCGCAGCGTGACTGAGAGCAGGCCAGGAGCAGCCAGGGCAGGACTCTCACCATGCCAGGTCGAGGTCCCACGGGCCCCCGCCGATGGTCGCGAAGTAGAGGTGATCGTGGGTCGGC
>SXGU01223178.1_pt1 | contig 11573 bp, 8 predicted proteins | sample 3174531 | NCBI WGS metagenome assembly SXGU01 (sample SAMN11356863, study PRJNA531348) | freshwater metagenome | isolation source: freshwater sample F1-140 | place: China: Fuxian Lake, Yuxi | collected 2017-12-25
AGGTGCAGGATGCCCTCGATGCGTTCACGACCCATCAAGATGATGCACAGCGTTCGCGTCGAGAAGGCCTTGTGTCACTTGCTGCCGTCACGGGCATCAGGTGTCCCGCCGAACAGATGCGCACCTTGGAAAGTGATCGCCAGCGACGACGCACACCCCACACGGGGGACGGTTCCACACTATGATGGACCACGGTCGGCGCCGCGAAGGCCCGGTCGGGAGAAGCCCAGATGTCGAGGAGTGTCCGGATCACGCGGATTGTCGTCACCCACTTCTCGTTCGTTGTGAATGATCTCGGGCCCGAGGAACGGCTGGGCTTCGACCAGGTCTATCGTCCCGGGTACCGTCTTGATCAGGATGGATCGATCCTGACCATTGAGACCGATGCCGGCGTCAAGGGCGAAGTACCCGGGTCAATCGACCGCCGGGATGCCCTATACCTACTGGGTCGCAATCCACTTGAACGCGACACCATCTGGCATGACCTGAAACGCGCCCAACGGGGATGGATGAACGCCCCGAACGGTGCGATCGACATGGCTCTCTGGGACATCGCAGGCAAGCTCTACGGTGCCCCCATTCACGAGTTGCTGGGCGGTGGCGGTCAAGGGCGAGTGAAGCTTCCATGTTATGCAAGCACCTACCACGGTGACGAGAACGGGGGCCTTGCACGACCGGAGGACTACGGGGACTTTGCCCTCGCGTGTCGTGACCGTTTTGGATACCCCGCATTCAAAATACACGGCTGGATCGGGGGTCCGATCGGTCGCGAAGTCGATGCGGTCCTCGCGATACGCCGGGCAGTTGGGGACAGCATGGCGCTGATGCTTGACCCTGCCGGTGCTTTCCGGACCTTCGACGATGTGCTGCGGGTCGGTCGCGCGTGCGATGAAGCCAACTACTTCTGGTACGAAGATGCCTTTCGCGGGGGTGGTCTTTCGCAGTCTGCCCACTCGAAACTGCGCGATTTTATCAAGACCCCCCTGCTGATGGGCGAACACATCCGTGGTCTCGAACCTAAGGCCGACCTGATCACGGCGCACGCCACTGACTATGTGCGGGCCAACTCGTACACGGACGGGGGCATCACAGGCGTCATGAAACTTGCAGCGCTTGCCGAAGCGAACGGCCTCGACGTCGAACTTCATGGCGGCAGCCTTGCTCACCGCCACTGCATGGCATCAATGCGTAACAGCAACTGGTACGAACTCGGACTGGTCCACCCGCTTGTGAATGCAAACAAGCCTCCCATTTATGGCGACCCGAAGTGGATCGACCTGTTGGAATCGGTCGACCCAAACGGGTGTGTCGACGTGCCAACCGGACCGGGCATGGGTGTGCCACTTGACTGGGGATGGATTTCGGCCCACCGGACGGGCGAGGTTGCATACGTTAACGAGTAGGTGAGATCGAACGCATACCCTTGAAGCATGGGAAATCCGGATTGGCACTGAAGGCGACGATCTACAAGTTCCACCTGCGCATCGCTGACATGGACCGAAATGTCTACGTCGACCATCCACTGACCCTGGCACTTCACCCATCGGAGAACGTGACCCGGTTGCTGGCACGGATCATCGCTTTCGCGGTCACCGTCCCGGAGGACAACCTCCGGGGAACCCTCGAGTTCGCACAGGGCCTGACCGAAAGTGATGAACCCGACCTCTGGCAACGGGACTTGACGGGTCAGATCGTGCGTTGGGTGGAGGTCGGTCAACCAGACCTGCGCGCGTTGTCGAGGGCATGCGGTCGTTCCGAACAAGTGTCCCTGTTCACGCACGGCCCATCGTGGGCCACTTGGTGGGATGGGATCGAAGCCAAGCTCGCACGTCTGACAAATCTTGCCGTCTGGCATCTCCCATCCGAACAGGTTGCCGCGCTCGAGGAGATCACCGAACGATCGGTCCAATGGCAAGTGAACATTCAGGACGGGGTGTTGTCAATCCACGACGGCACACGTTCAGCGGAAGTGACCCCGAAGCGACTCAAGGCGGTTGCACCGTTGCGAAAGTAGGGTAATACGGCGTGGTCCGTCACCCCACGCCGCCCACCCGAGTATGGAAGTGCGCCCCCGCTTCTTGGTCAATCCACAAGATCCCATCGCCCCACCCCACGCATCGAACTGATTGCACGCTGCACCTATTGTTGTCAGGGCAAAGCGCATATGAATAGAGGGGACGGGTGGAGAGTAAGACGCCACTAGCCCGGTGCTGCTGTGCTGAAGATGCGGTTTGCTGGGCCAGGCTGGTAACGAAGGGTCCCTGCACGCCACCATCGCCGACCTTACGCCCCCTCTCAGTGTGCGCCTAGCAAGCATGCACTTCTATCACAGGGAACGGCGGTAAGACCCCGCGAAACTGAACGGGACTATCAACCCGCGGGTCGCGACCGGGATCTTTTGCTGTCACTCCCACGGGTTTGCTCAGTGCGGGGCTAGGCTGGGCAGCGCAGGGTAGCCGGGGCGGTTGTCTTGTCTTCAGTACCGTCTCTTGATGGTTCCTGTGCAGCATTATGGACAGTATCTGCATTTACTACTTTAGTATATAATTAAACTAGTTTTTTGATTTAATGTGAATTACTTATTTATATAATATATTATTTATCTAGTATTTTGTAAAAACATGAGACCTGGAAAGCACAATCGATTACTTGAATGAAACACGATCAACGCATGATGACCAGCAGGATGTGGTATGCGCTATGCAAACTGTTTTCATGTCTAGTAACCAAGAACATTGATACCATTGACAGGGTGCACCATGGACGATACACTGCCTGCGTCAACGAAGTGGTGCGCCGGGGGGCGACGCCCATTTGGTTGGAGCTTGGGGGAGCTGGGTTCATGATCACCGCGTCGGGTGTAGCAATTCGATCACGCCGGTCGGTCCTTGGCACATTCGTAGGCCTGATTGGCACAAGCGCGCTTGCGGCGTGTGGAGGCGATACGCCACCGGCACCAAAGGCGGAACCAACCAAGGCGCCAGCCGCACCCGCCCCAACAACGGTGGTGGCAGCGGTGGCTCCGACGAAAGCACCTGAACCAACCAAACTTCCGACGGCACCGGCAAAGATTTCGGTGTGGTTCACGGCCAACTGGAATGAGGTCACCGACAAGACCATCGGCGCGATATATGACGAGTGGGGAAAGGCCAACAACGCCCAGGTGGAGTGGCAGTCAATCCCAGCGTCGCCACAGTATCTGGCCAAGCAATCAGCCGCGGTCGCGGCCGGTGAACCCCCGGAGATCGACAACGGAAACAACATCTACTGGTACTCGCAGGGCGAACGTGCCGACCTGACGGCACTGACCGCGAAGTTCAAGGACCAGGCCGGTGGCATCTATCAGATTGCCATGGCTTCCAACACGGCGACGGACGGGAAGACGTTTGCGGTTCCGTATGCTGTCGACTGCTGGCCAATGCACTGGCGCAAGGACATCATCGGCCCGATTACCGGAAACAAGTACTTCGAAAGCTGGGAACAACTTATCGAACTGGGTCCAAAGATCCAGCAACCCCCCAAGACGTACCTCGTTGCGTTCGCGACGGGGCACGAGGGCGACCATGTGAACAATGTCGCAACGGTCTTGTGGGCGTATGGTGGACGCCTTTCCGACGAGAAGGGCGTGCCTGACATCAAGAACCCAGCGAACAAGGCGGGTCTTGAACTCATTGCGAAGCTCTGGAAAAACAAGCTTGTACCGCCGGACAGCCAAGGGGCGACGGTGACGTCATGGAACAATGAGGCTTTCCAGAAGCAGCGTGCGTTGATGGCGATGAACCCGGCCACGATCTATGGCTGGCTGGCGGTCAACGACAAGGAGACGGCTGCGAACACCGGCCTGGCCATCCCTCCCAAGGGGTCGGCAGGACAGTTCGCCGAGGGGGCAGGCGTCGGGTTCGGCGTCTTCAAAAAAGCGAAGGGTGCTGAGAAGGCACTCGCTGCCCTCGACTACTTCATGGCCCCCGAGCGGCTCCAGAAGATGTCGTCCGCGGTAGAAGGACGGTACGTGCCAGTGTATCGCGACCACACAAAGTCGGAGTTCTGGCAGAAGAGTGCCTTTGCTGACATGCGATCAATCGCAGACGTCGGGCGCATCCGCGAGTGGCCGGCCTCGCCACAACCATGGCTAGCTGACGTAACCGATGCCCGGTTCACGTTGTCCGACATGCTCCAGAAGATTTTCAACGGCGAACCCGTCGAGAAGGCTCAGGAGTGGGCGCAGGCTGACATGATGGAGTCCTACAACAAGTTCGTCAAGAGGTGAGCGCGGACTGGAACACCGCAATGGCTCAGGGCGCTCCCGCCGGTTCAACCAACCCATTGTTCAAAGGCGCTCGTCCGATGGCCGTCGGCTGGCACGTCGCCACTCGTCGGCTCTTCGGACGCGACGCCGCACTTGGGTGGACGCTCTTGCTTCCTTCAATTGCAGTCCTCGGGGCATTGCTCGCGTTTCCGTTCATAGATTCGGTAATGCTGAGTTTCCAGGACCGGTTCATTGGCAAGACGGGCACTTGGATCGGTTTGAAAAACTACGCCGACCTTCTCGGAAACCCGAATCTTCATTTCTGGGAAGCAGCGCGGAACACCATAGTCTTCGTGGGTGGTGCGATTGCCGGAAAGTTCGCGATTGGGTTGGCGATGGCAGCCGTCCTAAACCAAGAGGTTCCCGGTCGAAACCTCTTGCGGGGACTGATGTTCCTGCCGTGGGCGCTTCCGGCCGTCGTATCGGCCTACGCGTGGCGGTTCATCCTCGATGACACCGGACCGATAAACGGCCTCATTGCAGCGTTGCAGTTGCGGGACGACTACCTGCTGTTCTTCAACGACCCGAAACTTGCCATGTTTGCACTTGTCTTGGTGGTCGTCTGGTCCGGGACGCCGTTCTGGACGATGAACTTCCTGGCGGCCATGCAAGCCGTCTCGCAGGAGCAGTACGAAGCTGCCGAAATTGACGGCGCCGGGACATTTGCCCGGTTCCGGTACATCACGTTTCCAAGTATCCAGCCTGTCCTACTTGTGACAACCATGCTGTCCACAATCTGGACGTCGGCGAACCTGACCCAGATATTCGTCCTGACTGGGGGCGGGCCAAACTACGCAACCATTACGATCCCGATGCTCAGCTATCTAGTGGCAATACCGGGCAAACAGCTCGGTGCCGGTGCAGCCGCTTCGATGCTGATGGTGCCCGCATATCTCATCCTGGTCGTGCTGTTGTCACGCCGGATGCTCGACCAGGAGTGAATGGCCCATGGTTGGCAGTGCTGTTCGGTCCAAGGCCCAAACGCACCGGCGAATGCGTCGCGGCCCCGGTCAAGCCTGGATTGTTGCCACCTACGCGGTTCTGGCAATCTTTCTCGTCTGGACACTCGTGCCCTTCGTTTGGATGGTACTTACATCACTCAAGACGAACAAGGAAATCTATCGAGACTTTACGTTCCTCCCCAAGCAGGTGTATTGGGACCATTACGAGAAACTTCTCACTGGTCGGATGGGCGTCTGGCTCAGAAACAGTGCGATCGTTTCGTCAATAACAACGATGGTTTCCCTGGTTCTTGGATCCATCGGCGCCTATGCCGTGACAAGGCTTCGCTTCGCAGGCCGTCGTGTCGTCGCACAGGCGCTGGTTCTCACGTATCTCGTACCGTCGTCGCTGCTGTTCATTCCGCTGTTCCAGACCGTCTCAGGCGTCGGGCTATCCAACACAATCGGTGCACTGTTGCTTGTCTACCCGACCTTCACTCTTCCGTATTGCACATGGATGATGATGAGCTACTTCAAGAGCATTCCTCTGGAACTTGAAGAGGCTGCACTGATCGACGGATGCAGCTCTCTCGGTGTGCTCTGGCGGATTACCCTCCCTCTTTCCTTGCCCGCCATCGCGGTGGTTGCCCTCTTCAGTTTCACGCAGTCCTGGAACGAATTTCTCTATGCCCTGGTGTTTACAAACTCGCAAGCAAGTCGCACCGTGACCGTTGGCCTGACCCAAATGCTCGGTGATGACGTATTCTTCTGGGGCCAAATGATGGCAGGGGCCGTGATGGCAGCGTTGCCGTCGGTAATCATGTACACCGCAGCGCAACGCCTCGTGATCCAAGGTCTTACGGTCGGTGGCATCAAAGGCTGACCCATCCAGTCGTTCCCACTGGCACCATTAGGTCACATGTATTTGGATCACACTATTTGTGTGGTTGGAGTGCATCCGCGACTATCGCAATGGACAGTCTTCCTGGACCCGGGACCTTCCCTGAACGTCGCGGGTAAGGTTTTCCGTTGGCAGTTTCCGAAGCGCGTCGCTCGCCAAACACGCTTGGGAGGCATGGCCAGAGAGTTGCTTCTGCCCTCAACTCGGACCGCGTGAGTTTGACCCAGTCTCTCGACCATCACTGTCGAATGCAAACCACGGTTCCGACAATGACGCGACCGGTTTCGCGCCGGTCGATGCCTCGCGGGTCGCGAAGCAAACCAACCCGCATCAATGCACCGGCTTGTTGCCGGAACGCCGAATTTTTCAATACTCCACTATCTCTCCTTGACATGCACGGTTGCCTCGGTGCAAACAAGGCGCGTCGTGGTTAGCCGGGGCTGTGCACGCAATGGAACCGCACAATCCCATTGCCCCGTGGTTTAAGCAATCTCCAGCTGGCCCACCCTGACCGCGCTGCCTGTGAAGCCCAAAAAAAGACCGGTGCGAGCGGAGTAACTCCCACTCGGATGGGATGCAATGGACTGCGTGGGATGAGGCCCAACGTTCATGGATCCGGTGGGCGATGGAACACGATGTGACGGGGTGGGGGGCAGGGTCGGTCGACGAATTTCCAACCCCTCGGAAACGCCGAGGACTACCCCTCAAGGGCCGGCACCCCAGCGCTGCTTGTGTACCGTTCATGCATTGAGGCAGCGTCGGGGGACGCTCCCATCCACGCGCGGAATGGCTCGTTTAGCCATTGTTCCGGTTCCCCCAGAACTATGTCGAGGATTGCCCTGACCAGTGGCTTGCCTCTCGATATGTGTACCCGCGCTCCGCACAGGTCATGCACTTGATATGCGCCCAGTTGGACCAACGCGTTGCCAAGCTTGACACGATCAAAGGACGCCCAGACCCCACTCCTCCCCCACGTTCGTATCCCCGCGCGCAGATCGTCGCGGGCACTCGTGGTAGCACAGCGCAAGATCTCATCTGCAAGGATGGTCTCGACGTAGTGGGCGATGGTCTGCACGTGGAAACCGACACCGAGAAGCAAATACCAGACATCCCTCCGCACCATCAGATCCAATGGGCTATCGTGCGCGAAAGCGGCGTCACACCACGGACTTGTGCGCCCGTGCGCTGTCGCATGCGGTGCGGTCAGCTCGTGCTTCTGCCTTCCGATGGCGGCAACCGAGTGGATGGGGTGGAAACTGCGCACCGCATCTATCCGGCATCGCAATGCCTCGGTGACCGCACCAACGGTGGAGGGCGATGCGTGGTGGTGATACCACGACCCGAACGGCCCGACCCGATCAAGAAGCGTGAACGTCGGGGCGACAACGGTTCCTGTGGGACCAACGGTATCGAGGAAACTGTCGATTACCGTGTCTGCACCGCCCTCCACCCGGCCGAGGCTCCGGAGCGAACTATGGAAGAACACCGTGTCTCCGTCGCCAATGCCGAGTGACCGGAGGCCAGAGGCGATCGCGTAGCGGTTGGCGGGCAGTGCCGAGGGCCACTCGGCACCGGTCTGGCTGTCTGCTGTACTCACACCGAGACCTCCCGCCGGTCATCCAGAAAACCTTGACGCATTCTCGTGTTCCGTCAAACCACGCTATGGAAAACGCGCGTCGAACGCGTCAACACCTTCCATTGACACGATACCCATGACAGCGGTCAGGTGCGCATGAAACTCACCGGGGGGCGTCACCACCGCGGTTGACCGCGGACTAGTTCTCCTGCACCCGTCACCCTACGATCGGAACCTTGACATCAAGCCGGTTTCCCGAGAACCACTGACCGCTCGCCTGCTGCCAACCTTCCCCCACTCGATGCCCCCTCTGTTCGTATGCGCCTTGTTTGGCCAGTGAACCCCGACCGACAACTCGCCAAGCGACACCGCCGCTCCGCCTGCCCACCCCATCGCCTGTTGGTAGAGATGCGCTGCACTTACACGACGAGTGACTAGGGCACTTCGAGACAGACCGGATGGAGGCCTGACTGACCCACAGTTGCCTTGCGCCAAGCGGTACCGGTCGCCATACTGCCCCCGACCCTCTGCCGAACATCAGGGTGAGAAGGACTTTCCGCATGACTACCACCTCCAATGTGGTGAACCTGGCAATCATCGGTTGTGGAGGCATGGGGAACCGGCACCTCCAGGGCCTTGCCGAATACGCGCGCTCAGTCGCGGGACTGCCCGGTCATGCCATCTTCAAGCTGATCGCGGTCAGTGACCCAAACGCAAAGAATGCGACGCTCCTCGCCGACACCGCGTTAGCCGAGTTCGGGCATCGCCCGGCCATCTTCGCCAACCCGGAGGCGATGTTTGATGCAGTGCCGGAAATCGACGCGGTGGACATCACGACCGAACCGCGTCTCCACGAGAGCCTGTCGGTGCTTTGCCTCCGGGCGGGCAAGCACGTCCTCGTCGAAAAGCCGATGGCATTGACGGTTGCGGGGTGCAACGCGATGATGTCCGCCGCGCAGGCAGCAAGACTCGTGCTTGCCGTTGCGGAGAACTACCGGTTCGATCCCTTGGTAAGGCTCACCAAGGCGCTTCTTGACACCAAGGCAATCGGCGATCCCTGGATGGTCATTGACGCAAGCATCGGGAGCGGTGGACAGATCGTCATCACTCCGTGGAGGCACAAGCGTCTCTATGGAGGCATCCTCCTGGACGTCGGCGTACACAACGTCGATCTCATGCGGTACTACGCCGGACCGGTCCTCGAAGTATCGGCTCGTGTGGCCCTTCTTGACCGCGTTCGGATGGGGTTGCGTCCGCAGGGTGGCGGGACGGGTGCACCCGCGTCACCGGGGGCCATCTATGCAATCACGAATGCAAACGCCGGGATGCCCGAGACCATGGAACCGGACGTGGAGGACACTGCATTCTCGACCTTGCGGTTCGAAGCGGGCTTGATCGGTCAGTGGACACTCAGTCACGCCGGCCACGCTCGGGGATTCGGTCGGAAGCAATACTGGGGAAGCGAGGGGTCGATGGAACCGGCGCCACCACGTAGCGGCACAGGTCCGCGGGTATGGCGAGACGGCTCCCCCGACCCGTTGACCCCCGAGGCGATGCTTGCCCGAGTTCCCGGTTTCGCGGTCGACGCCTCAACCGCACGTCTGTTCGGGGGTGAACGGCTCGCCTCGTACCACCTTGATCCAGTCGCGATCGACCGGAAGATCGAGGCTGCGGTTCTGAGCGACTTCGGGCGTGCAATCGTGAGGGGAACACAACCCGAAGTGGGAGGCATTGAGGGTCGACATGCCGTCGCCGTCGTCAACGCCCTGTTTGAGTCTTCTCACCTGAACGCACCAGTCCTCGTGGCAGACATCGAGGCAGACCTGCCTGCGGTGTCGGCATGGCAGCACGCCATCGACCGAGACCTCGCGGGCGGGTAGGCACCGATGCCCCCGCGAAAGTCGCTGTCGTAGCCTTGGGAAAGCTTTGGTTCGACACTGTTTTCGATCTCGGGTAGTCTTGGCACAATCGATTGCACCTCGGTGTTGAGGATCTTGCAAGCGACAGGAGAAATGTACGGGTCAGCCCGTCTGCGGATTTTTGACCGGGGGATAAGACGTTGGCTACAGGGTCTAGAAGGGCGCTCATCGCAGGGGCGGCGCGGATTGCGGCCGGGATCGCAACCGGAACCAGCCTCATCGCACTCGCCTCGTGCGGTGGCGATGCTGGTGGTGGTTCAGGGCCTATCAAGTTGAAGCAGGCGGTCAGTCTCCAGTACTGGTCCATCCTTGGTGGTGCTGACGGCACGCGCATGCGTGACATGACGGCACGGTACACCAAGGAACAACCATTGGTAAAAATCGAGGATGTCCAGGGCGTTGAAAACTTCCTGGTCAAGTTCGTTGCCTCGGTCGTTGCCGGAAGCCCACCCGACATCGTTTGGATCCGCCAGACCTACATTGCCGGGTTCGTGGAGAAAGACGCACTACTGCCACTTTTGCCGAAGGAACTCGACCAAGTCGGGTTGAAGGCGGACGAGTTCGACCAAATTGTCTGGAAGGCCAGCGAGTACAAGGGAAAGCGCTACACCGTCCCGATGGACATCCACGGGTTCCAATTCTTCTACCACGAGGCGATGGTGCGTGATGGCGGGCTAGACCCGGCAAAAGTGCCAACGACGTGGGCCGAATGGCTTGACTGGGCGACCCGGTTGACGAAGGACGACAAGCGTGGTGCGACCGTTCCCTACTCGGGTGCCGGCATCAACTGGTTCTTTCACGGCTTCCTGAAGCAAGCCGCGAAAGCCAATGTCGGTGGTGCGTCGACCGCCGACTTCTTCACAGCGGACGGTAAGAAGCCGAACTTCAACAATCCGGCCGGCGTTGAATCGTTGCAGATGATGGCGGACATCTTCAAGCGGTGCAATCTTCCGTTCCCGGACGGTGTCGGATCACTGGACCTGTTCGAACAGAAGAAACTTGGCAGCATGGTCAATGGGCCTTGGAACCTCAACCGACTTGCCGATCCCAAGGGTCCGGCAGCTGCCGAACTGCGGGTTGCCTTCTCGCCGCAACGGGACCCCAAGAACCCCTCGTGGTGGGCGCAAAGCCATCAGATCGCACTCGCGAAGCCTACCAAGGTTGACGAGAACAAGCGGACCGGTTCGTTTGATTTCATCAAGTGGTTGAATGACAACATCCTCGAATGGTCCAAGGCCGGACAGATCCCGGCGAACAAGAAGGTCCTTGCTTCAGACGGGTACCAGAAGAGCGACCTCCTGGTTCACAAGCACCTGAAGGTGTGGGAAAAGAACCTCGCAACTGCGTCGTTCATGCCGTTGCATCCCAGGCATGTCGAGGTCGAGACCGACTTGCCACCAATCCTCGAGAAGGCCATCCGCGGGCAAGTGTCCGTGCAGGCGGCTCTTGCCGAGGGTGAGACCCTCGTGAACAACATCCTTTCCAAATGATCAATCGACCAAAAGAACCCCCATCCTGTTGGCTTCATTCCCGCCGGGCATTCGCATGAGCCTCGGACCAGTCCTCGACCTGCGGGACTGGTCTGTCCCGGTTTTTGCCACATGCGTGTAAGGGAAGCCACTACCGATGAGCGCCGTGCCATCTGTCACCCGCCGAGATTAAGGCAGGGCAGGGCTTTCGCCTCGTCATCCCGTTCGGCACCCAGGGCCTCGGTAACCACTTCGGCGATGTCGCCGATGACACCGCCGTCGCCCTTGGCCACCACGCCATTGACCTCGGGGTCAACCATTTCGACTGCGCCCGCTGCTACGGCGACTCCCTCCGCAAGCTCGGCCTCGCCCTCAAGGGGGTCCACCGCGACCGCGTCATCATCTCGGCCCGCCTCTGCCTCCACCGCGTCCTCACCCCCCTCCAACTCGACCACGCCGGC
>SXGU01157009.1_pt1 | contig 11570 bp, 9 predicted proteins | sample 3174531 | NCBI WGS metagenome assembly SXGU01 (sample SAMN11356863, study PRJNA531348) | freshwater metagenome | isolation source: freshwater sample F1-140 | place: China: Fuxian Lake, Yuxi | collected 2017-12-25
GACGAAGCAATCCAGTTTGTTGATGCTTTCTGGATTGCTTCGGCTTCGCCTCGCAATGACGAAACTGTAAATTTAGTCGCTAGTGATTTGGCTATTCTTTCCCATTCACTTTTTGGCTGCATCGGCAAATATTGCAGCAATAAATGGATATATTTCCCCGCCGCATAAACCTGTTTTTCCGAGAGTGGTGACGCGCTGGCAGGGCTGTCCGCCTCTGACGGGCGCGAGGGGGTGAGTGGCTTGCTCGGTGTTGGCTCGGCGGGTGGCGGATGTTGCAGGAATTGGAGGTTGTCATCCCCGCCTTTGCGCGGGGATCTAAGGTTGTTATGTTCAGTTTTTGGTTTTTGCTCTAGATCCCGCATCAAGTGCGGGATGACGGTATTTTGCATTGCAGCCTCCACCAACGCATACCAGCTTTCTTCGCTGATTTTTTCCTTCCTCGTTGCGCCACAAATATACAGCCTGTCTTCGGCGCGGGTCATGGCGACATAGAGCAAGCGGCGATATTCGCACATTGTTTCCTCGCGCTTTTGAGCATATAGTGCGCGGCATTTTTTATTCGCGCTAGCAGAGGACGGTGCGCGGATTGGTGTGTTGCCATCCCACAGCAAACTATCCTGCTCACGGGGGATTTCCACAGTGTCAGGCAGTATGACGATTTTTGCCTGCAAGCCCTTCGCCCCATGCACCGTCATAATGCGAACCGCATCCCGTGCCTGCTCCATATCGCGCTTTATCTCGCTGCTGCTGTTAGTTAGCCAGTGCAAAAAACCCTGCATAGACGGTGGGTGGGCGCGTTCATAAAGCAGTGCTTGCTGCAAAAATTCATCCAGCGGGTCGGCGCATTCTTCGCCCATGCGCCCAAGGAATTTTTTGCGTGCGCCCATAGTGTCCAACAAATGTGAATATAGCTCAAACGGCGGCAGAAAATCCACCTTGGCGCGAAGCTCCACCAGTATTTCATAACTTTCCGCGAATTCGGGGAACTCTGGCAATCTCTGCCACAGGCTCGCCTTGCCGCGGTCATACGCCAGCTTGAATAATGCCTCCTCGCTGATACTGAATATCGGGCTTTTAAGGCAAGCGGCGAGCGTCAGGTCGTCTTCTGGCAATAATAAAATCTGCCCAAGAGCGACTAAATCCTTTACCGCGAGATTGTCATTCAGGCGCATACGATCGCTGCCCGCCACGGGAACGCCGCGCCGTTTCAACGCCCGCACCAGCTTGTCGGCAAGCGTCGTTCGGCTTCGCAGCAAAATCATAATCTCGCCCGCGCTTGCCTCGCCGCTGTCTATCCACCCGCTAATTTTTTCAGCAATCTGGCGGGCGAGTAGTGTGGAGGGGGATGTATTGTCGCCTTCAATCTGGCGTGTCAATGGCAAGATTTCCACATGCCCCGCTTGCCCGCTGCGGGTTGGTGTGTGGATTAGCGGCGTATCGTCAAACGAAAGCCCAGCGCGGGCTTTGGGGTTGGAAAACACAGCGTCCACCGCTTGCAAAACCGCGTCCGTGGAGCGATAGGATTTGGTGAGTGACAAATGATGCACAGGTTTGGCGGCGGCGTTGATATTCTCGCTGAAATATCGCTGCATCTTCGCCAGCTCCTTAACATCCGCGCCTTGAAAGCTATAGATTGACTGCTTTTCATCGCCAACGACGAATAGCGACCGCGCCGTCTCCACTTTGCTTTCGCCCGCGAAAAATTCTTTGCTGAGAGCATCAACAATCTGCCATTGCTCGGGGCTGGTGTCCTGCGCTTCGTCCACGAGAATATGGTCAATGCCGCCGTCAAGCTTGAACAACACCCAAGGCGACATGCCCGCACGGGTGAGCAGGCGGCAAGCGGTGAGGATTAAATCATCATAATCCATCCAGCCATGGGCGCGTTTTATCGCCTCATACTGCGCGAGTAGTGCCTGCGCTACCACCAGCACATCCCGCGTGTGCGCCTCTATGGCGGCGGTTTTGCGCTGTTCCTCAAACTCATAAACCCGCTGTTGTTCGGCAAGTAATGCGTCAATTAATTCGCCGTCCTTCAGCGCGTCTTTGGTATAGATGCGCTTGCGTGGCTCGCTTTTTTCGGTGAGGAACGCCGCCACATAACCATCCAGCAGTTCTTCCCGCGACTCTGGTCGCGCCAGCCAGTCGGACAGGCGAATGCCAGTATTGCTGTCCGTGCTTTTATCCGATTGCAGAAGAAGGGCGCAGGCAGTGCGGAGTTTTTGTTTTTCCTCATCACTATAAACAAAAAAAAGGCTTGTCACCCCGCACTTGTTGCGGGGTCTGGGGCTATCATCACTGACCATGGTTTTATCGCCAGACCCCGCAACAAGTGCGGGGTGACATAATTCGCTAAACTTCCGTTTATTGCTGATAATCTCGCGGATTAGGCTATTAAATGCGGTTTCGCTCATGGTGCGGGCGAGGTTGTCCAACGATTGCTGGATGGTTTCGTCGCCATTTCGCGCATGGTTAAACAGCCGCAGCCGCGCTTCGGCGAGTGCTTCTTGCTCGCTGCGCCCGTCCATCACGGAAAAATGTGGGCTGATGCCCGCCTCTAAAGGAAAACGGCGCAGTAGCGACTGGCAAAAGCCGTGAATAGTCTGGATATTTATGCCTTGCGGGGCTTCCAACACCTCGGCAAATAGCGACCGCGCCCGTGCCAGTATCTCCGCATTTGGCGGTTCGTTGGTTAGCTTACTAATTTCCGCAATTAATTTATTATCATCCGCCATCACCCAATTACCCAGAGATTTAAGTACGCGCTGTGACATCTCGGCGGCGGCGGCGTTGGTGAAGGTCAGGCACAGGATTTTGGCGGGCGGTGTGCCATGCAGCAGCAAACTAAGCACGCGGTTTGCCAGCAGGCTGGTCTTCCCCGAGCCAGCATTGGCGGAAACGAACACGCTCGCCTCTGGGTTAAACGCTGATTTTTCAGTATTTGTCATTGGTTATCTGGCATTTATCTTAAATTATTAATAATTGTCACAAAATCTTCACACAAAATCGCGAAAAACTATGATATATTAAAATTATATTAACAAGCAGGATTTTTTATATGCAAACTCAAACCCATATTGCCAGTTCTCCCGCTTCGCGCAAGATTGTGTTTATGCCAACTATGCATAATGACGCAATGACCTTATTGCAAGACGCGCAAAGCTATTTCAGCGAATTCGGCGATGAGGATCAGGCGCATCTTGATCCCCAGCTGCGGTCTATATATAATTGTGAGATGTCACGCATCACCCTTCGCCTTTCTTGTGTTATGTCTTGGTTGCTGGCGCGTCGCTCGGCAACAACGGGCAGCATCGCCGACCATAAAATTGACAATTACAACCTAGAGTTTCAGGAAATCTGCCTTGTGGAAAACGATATGCTGCATGGCATCCTGCCATCCTATATCTGTTATTTGCTGGACGCCAGCTATGAGCTATATCAACGCGTATATCGCCTATACATGCAGTCGCGGGTGCTGCATTAGAATGTCGCTTTTTTTCTGAAAAATAGCGAGATTCTATGGCATCACGGGTATGCTGGGGAAACGATTGCTGATGCTGAGGCTTTAGAAAATCCACGAACTTCGCCAACTATTGGATTTATTTGTGCTTGCCCAATATCAGCCGCTAGTTCTTTTAATGACTGAAGGAATGGATGGTGTTGTAAAAACCTTACGCATTTTATTCCGTCTTCCTCAGATAGTTCATTGTAAGATTCGTTATAGCGTACTTTCATTAATTCCCTTCTGCGGATATTTTCCAGCTTAACAATGTCTGCAAGTTCTTTTATGCCTGCATTTTGGAATAGTTTTGCTAAAGGCAACGCTTGCAAAAGGCGATAAGATGACAGGCTATTATCTTTATAGTTTTTGTTTATATCAGCGAGAAGTTTTTTATCATCAGTTAGAACAAAAGTTGAATCTTTAGGGTAAGTATTTAACAATGATTTTATGGCTTTATCTCCATAGTCGTCGCGAACAATATCCTTAGATAGAGCATTTATTTCTGTCATAAGCTTCATTTTGTTCTGGTATTCAGTACCGTTATAGCCATTTTTATGGCTCTTTATATTGTTCAAAATTTGGTTGAAATCTGTACAATAGTTGTCTGCACTCTCTTCGCCACTGCCAGAAATAATCTCTATATTTGGATAATTTCCTTTCGCAACATCCTTCAGGAATGGCATAAGTGTTTCAGAGTAATGGTGATCATTGTTTGTATCGTGCTTAACCCAATCTTTTACGCTCTTTCCGTCCGCCACCATTTCCACTGCTTCAATAGCGATCATTTCTGGAATTATTATATGATAGCCATTTTTTGCCAGAAAAGTTAGTATATCAAGGTAAGTTTGTGGTTTTTGGCTGCCTTTTTGGCGGAAGCTTTTCGGAAAAGCGAGTGAAAAATCGGACAACACACAGGTGTCAACTATGATAGTTCCGCGATATTCTTTGTCTTGTTGGTCGGTTGTCGGCTGCATAAGACCTATTGCTTTTACAAGTTAGCTTGGTTAATAGTATTTAACTTTTTGTAAAAATCAAGCAAAAATTACCGCCGCCCTTCTTCCTGTGCTTTTTGCTCGATGGCTTCTAGCTCTTCTTCGGTGAGTGGGGCGTTGCGAACGCCGTCTTTGCCCGCCAGCCAGACTAGGGAAAGATTTTTCGGGTCGCGGGCGAACACGCGCTCTTCCATCACCATGCCCAGATTGGGCGGAATATTGTTTTTGGCAAGCCCAGCGATGGTATATGCCCCTTCGCGGAACATGCCGATGACGACGCGCGGGCGGTCAATAAATACCTGCGAGCCACGCAGTAAATCAAGGACTTCATGGGCGGATTTAGGGTCAGCGTTTTTCTGCAAATGATGCACCACCACCACCGCCGAATTTTTCTGGATAGCGAATTCCTCAATCGCTTCAAAAAATTCGCTCACCACGCCCGCGTCATTTTCATCACCCGTCAGATATTTCCGCGCAGGGTCAATAACAATAATCGGCACACTCGGGATTTTATGCAGGCGTTTCATATGCTGCGCGAAGCTTACGCCCTCGCCAAAATCGGTGCGCTGGAACATCAGGCGTTTGGCGCGACCCTCAGGGTCAAATAGCGCGGCGCGAGCATTGACAATCTGCGGGCCGTCCTCACCAGAAAAATACACGCAAACGCCGTCGCATTTTTCAATCGCCAGCCGCTGCCCCAGCCATTTAGGCGCGGCTTCGCCTTCCTTGTAATCAATAGACGCCATAACGCAGAGTTGATGCGCGAGCGAGCTTTTCCCCGTGCCGCCCGTCGCCGCGAGCAGGGTTATCGCGCCGCGAGGAATAAACCCCGGAACGATGAACTCAAACGCTGCATCACCGCCAACCCGCGCAGGGCCAGTAGCGTCAAACAGCTGCACATCGCGGGCAACAAGGTTGAAAAAGCGCAAATTAGTTTCAATATCCGCCGTGTTAATACCGAATTTTTTATATAGCGAGTGGTGGCGTTCATAAGCATTCCAACACTGCGCGGCGTCTAGTATTTTTTGCGCGTTTATAGTGCCGATTTCTGGCGGCATTTCAGGGTGCAAAAACAACCCGTTATTGGTTAGGTAGGAAATTCCAGACAGGAAATACGCACCAGCATATTGCTCGCTATGGATGTCGGATAATTCGTATAATTCACGGCAACCGCGAACAGTTTTTCCGTCGGCATTTGGTGGTTGCGGCGCGTCACAAAAGGCAATGATTTTAAGCCCAGCGCGGTTGCTGTCGCCGCGCTCAAACAAGCCGCTATATACACCCAAATCCGCAAATCGTTCGGCTGGCTGGTCGGAAAGCACATCAACGCCAAGACTGAGTGCCGTCGCCCATATCACGCCCGAGCCAAGCGGAGTGTAGCTTGCGTCCGCTTCCTTGCGGTGGATTATCGGGTTGAGGAGGAGGGGGGAATTGGGCAATTTTCCGTTGTTATAATGCTCAAGCAGAAAAGTAATCGCCGCGTCAATCTCCGCCTCGTTAAACCAGAATTTTAAGCCCGCCTCCTTCGCCCGAAACGGCACTTGCTCCGCGTTGGTATATAGGCACATATAGCCATCCGCAGGAAGCCCCACCGCCCGATGCGCCGCGAAGAGTAGGGATAATTCTTGTTTTAGAAGGTCAGTAATTTTTGTGGTCATGGGTGGTGCGTTGCTTGATATGGGGTTATGCGTAAAATAATTGCTGCTATTTTGCGCTTGGCTTCCAGCGTATCAAACGCATTTTGTAGGCGCAAAAAATATCCCTCCGACAGGCGGAAAAATTTGCATAACCGCAGGTCGGTATCCGCCGTTATATCGCGCTCTCCTTTGACAATAGCATGAATGCGATTGCGCGGAACGCCCAGCGCATCCGCCAGAGCATTCTGGCTCATGCCGATTTCTTCCAGAAATTCATATTTCAGAATTTCTCCCGGATGTGGGTTTTTAAGTAGCTCTGCCATATCTGTCCTTAATGCCGTACCTGCCCTTAATGATAGTCTATAATCTCAACTTCTTCTGCATCGTTTCCGTTCCAAATAAAACGCAACCGCCATTGCTTGTTGATACGAATACTCATATATCCCTTCATGTCGCCTTTTAATGCTTCCAAATTATTGCTCGGCGGCTCTTTTAAGTCATCAAAAGACCGAGCCGCAGCAAGCTGGCGAAGTTTGCGAAATGCCCTTTCTTGAATATCTCGCGGCAATTTGCGGCTGGACTTGCCATCCCAAATAGCCTGTGTTTCTTTACAATTAAACGATGTTATCATATCATGGTACTAGGTTCGTATCAAGTATCTTGATTATTAAATTTGCAATATCGCCAAAGCTCTGGTTACTTATAGCAAATAATAGGTTAAAATATCATGAATTCCGCCCAAAATAACGCCAGAAATTGCTATACTATACCAGCTTCCGCGCCGTTTTTGCTGTCGTTGGCGGAGTTTGTGTTGCGCGAATATGGCAGTGACGCGCAGAGCCTGACACGGGTTTTGTTGCTATTGCCCAACCGCCGCGCTTGCCGCGCTATGCGTGAGGCATTTTTGGAATGTTCGGGCGGCAAGCCTTTGCTGTTGCCACGGATCCAGCCGATTGGTGAGCTGGAGGATGAGGGGTTTTTCGGTGGATTCGCGGGCGGTGGCGAGGCGCAGCAGCAACCAATAGACAAAACCCGCCGCCAATTTATCCTTATGCGATTGGTGATGGGAATGCAAAAGAACATGGCGGGCGCGGCGGAACTGGCGCGGCAACTTGCCAAATTTATGGACGAGGTGAATCGTGAGGGTTTGAGTTTTGAGGGCTTGAAAGAGCTTGTACCTGATAATCTCGCTGGACACTGGCAACAAACGCTAGATTTTCTTGCCATTATTTCCCGCGAATATCCCAATATACTAGCGGCGGAGGGCGTCGTGGACGGCGTCACCTTGCACAACCAACAGATCGCCGCCATTTGCGAAATATGGCAAAATTCGCCGCCTGATTTTCCCATTATCGCCGCTGGCTCAACGGGTAGTCAACCCGCCACTGCCAAGCTACTCACCACCATCGCCAGCCTGCCCACTGGTAGGGTAATCCTGCCCGCGCTGGACAGGGAAATGAGCGACGAAGATTGGAAACAGCTTGGCGAAACCCACCCGCAATATGGCCTCAAAAAATTGCTGGAGAGGATGGGGGTGGAAAGAAAGACTTGTCATCCCGCACTTGTTGCGGGATCTGGTGATAAGTGCAGGGTGACAAAAGAAGATGTCATCCGCGACATCTTCGCGCCGCCCGCCGCCACGGCGAACTGGGCGCGGCTATCCGCACCTCTGCCCGAAAGTTTGCAAGGAATAAAATTGCTGGAAGCCGACACGCTGATAGAGGAGGCGCGGGCGATTGCCGTTGCCATGCGCGGCGCACTCGAAACGCCTGAAAAAACGGTGGCACTTATCACGCCTGATCGCACTCTGGCGCGGATGGTTTCGGCGCAGCTGGCGCGGTTTGGCATAGTAGTTGATGATTCCGCTGGTAAGCCGCTGGTAAATTCTCCGCCTGCTTGTTTCCTGCGTTTATGTATTGAGATGGTGGCGAGCCGCGCCGCACCCGCCGCTCTCCTTGCTTTGCTGCGCCATCCACTTGCCGCCGCTGGCTTGCCACCCGCCAAATTACGCAAATTATCGCGGGAGTTGGAGCTTGCATCCTTACGCGGCATCCGCCATCAGTCTGGCTTGGAAATCCTTAAGAAATCAGCGGCTACGGAGGAATTATCCGATCTTCTAAGTGGGCTAGCGGAAAAATCAGCGGCGATGAGCGAGCTTTTCGCGCCGCATCAAAACGCGAGTTTCAAGGAGCTGCTCACTGCACATATCACCTTTGCCGAGTGGCTGGCAGGCAGCGACACGCAAGACGGCGCGAGCAGGCTGTGGGCGGGTGAGGCGGGCAATGCCCTCGCCGAAACTATCGCGCAGTGGAGCGAGCAAGCGAAGATTTTGCCGCCCTTTGATCCGTTCATCTATCCAGCATTGTTTGACGCTCTGCTTGCCACGGAAACTTATCGCTCGCAAATTAATCTGCATCCGCGCTTGCATATTTTAAGCCCGATAGAGGCACGGTTGCTGCAATTTGATTTGGTGATACTGGCGAGCCTGAACGAAGGCACATGGCCAAAGGACGCGGAAACTGACCCATGGATGAGCCGCCCGCAACGCGCTGAATTTGGCTTGCCAGCCCATAGCCGCGCCATTGGGCAAAACGCGCATGATGTGGCGATGCAGCTATTATCCGCGCCTGAAATTTTGCTAACGCGGGCGCGAAAGGTGGAGGGAACGCCGACAGTCCCCTCGCGCTGGTTGGTGCGGATTTCCACGCTGCTGGGCGCGAAAACCCCAGAAATTTTTGCAGACATGAATAGCGCGGAATATTTTGCGGCAGCGCGGGGGATTTTGGAAAAACCAGCCGACATCAGCGCGATTTGCGCCCCTGCGCCCGTGCCGCCGCTTGCCGCCCGCCCGCGAAAGCTTCGCGTTACCGCTATTGACACTTGGCTGCGCGACCCATACGCCCTATACGCACAGTATATTTTGCAATTAAAGCGGCTGGACGCGCTAGACCGCGAGCCAAACTCCGCAGATTTTGGCAGCATTATCCACAAGGCATTGGAGGATTTCACCCTTAAATTCCCGAGGGAATTACCAGAGGATATTGTCGGCGAGTTGCTGAATTCTGGGCGGGTGGCGTTTGCCGAATTTATGGATAGACCAGCCGCGGAGTGCCTATGGTGGCCGCGCTTTGTCAGCATGGCGCAGTGGCTCGCTCCGCTGGAAAAAATCCGCCGCGAAAAATCGGCGCAAGTCTATAGCGAGGTAAAAGGCAAGTGGGAATTTATGGTGGACGGCAAGCCGTTTGCCCTTTCCACACGCATTGACCGCTTGGAACAGATTGCGACAAGCGAACATAATGAATATATCATGGCGGATTATAAAACAGGCGTTATTCCTACAAAAAATGAGCGCGAGCGCGGGCTTGCTAATCAATTGCCGCTGGAGGCTCTGATTGTGCAAAACGGAACGCTGGCGCAGGATGTCGCGGCGGGGCAGATCCGCCAAGCGGAATATTGGAAACTCGCAGGTAATGAGGAAAAATGCGAAATTCTGGAGGTGGAAATTGATATAAACGAAACATTAACCCGTTTGGAAAATCTAATCCGCGAGTTTGACAACCCAGAAAAACCCTACGCCGCACCCAGCGACTCCAGTCTCTTACGCTATAATGACTATGAGCATCTGGAGCGCAGGAAGGAATGGGAGGTGGTTTGACAGATTCTGCCCATAAATTCGCTAGACCGTAGCGAAAGTGACTGATTTCCGAGAACCGCAGCGGAGCATATGTTTTATATGTGAGCAGCGGAAGCTTAAGGCAAACTGGCACTTGAAGCAAGATATAGTAGAATTTATGGGCAGAATCTTACATCGGCATGCGGATAATATCCTGATACGCGCTGATTACGCGGTCGCGGACGGCGACAACGGTGTTGAGGGTTAGTTCGGCGTCGCTAACGGCGGTGACTAAATCCGAGAGGTCAACCTTGCCCGTCATCGCTTCCATCTTCATGGCATCGGCGTTATACAGCGTATCACTCGCGCCTTGCAGCCCGTTTTTCACCAGCTCGGAAAAATTTAATTTACCAGTGCTACCACCAGAATCCGCGTCATCAGCCTCATCGCTTTGCAGCTTCATTTGGTTTTTATAGGCATTAGCGGCGGCAAGAGCGTTTATGGTCATAAATTTTCCCTAATTATCTGAGCAAATCAATGGTGCGCGAGAGCATGGATTTTGACATTTCAATGACATTCAAATTCGCCTCATATCCGCGGCGAGCCTCGCGCATATCCATCATCTCCACGATAGAGTTAACATTCGGATATTGCACATAGCCCTGCGCGTCAGCGGCGGGGTGTGACGGGTCATATTTCTTGCGGAATTCCGACATATCAAACTTGCGGTCGCTAACCGTAACCTTGCTGATGCCCATTTCTTTATCCAGCGTATTCTGGAAAATAACCAGCTTGCGGCGATATGGGGCTTCGTCTGGTGTTTTACCCGTCGCATCAGCATTGGCGATATTCTCCGCCACCACGCGCAGGCGGTCGCCCTGTGCTTTCATTCCCGCGGAGGCGATGGCTAGTGAGTCCGAAAGTTGCATATCCTACGCTCCTTATCCGCTATTTTTGCCAATTGCTATTTTGAACATATCAACCGTTTTGCGATATAAATTCAGAACTTTTTGATATTCCTGTTGGTTGTCCGCCGCTTTTGCCATTTCTTCTTCTATGGAAACATTATTTCCCGATGGGTTGCGCTCAAAAGTGGAATTGCGGGTGACTATTGCCAGTGGAGGCAATTTTTGTGCCGCGCCACCGCTAGCAACTCCTCCGAACGCCATTTTTTTGAAATCAGGAGCAACCACATCCTTCGCTTTATAATCTGGCGTGTCGGCATTGGAGATATTAAGAGCGAGCTGCGCCTGCTGCGCCGAGTGATAAGCCATCTTCGCCTTCATGACATTGAAAATTGGTATTGATGCAAAATTCATTTTTATCTCACCTTTTCTACGCGCTAGGAAAAAATTGCCTATATGCCAGCAATATAACCGATTGCGGATATAATAGCCAGAGAAAATTTAGGCAAGAAAATTTAGGCATAAAAAGGGCTACAGATCCCATTCTATATAGACTAAACCATCACCGCCACCGCCACCACCAGCACCATAGTTCGTGGTATAAGCACCGCCGCCACCGCCACCGCCACCATAGCCACCACCACCTTGCCCACCACGCCCAATACCAGGAGAATTAATACCACCACCAGCTCCACCACCAAATTCACCGCCACCATTTGCAATGATATTAGCACCACCACCTTGCCCACCACCGTAACCACCGCCGCCGCCACCACCATAGCCGCCACCACCTCCGCCGCCGCCATAGCCGCCGCCGCCACCACCAAATGTGCTATTTAATACACTGCCATCACCTCCATCCGCGCCACCACCTCCGCCGCCTTTAGCAGGATTCCCATTATACATACCACCACCACCACC
>SXGU01364145.1_pt1 | contig 11569 bp, 13 predicted proteins | sample 3174531 | NCBI WGS metagenome assembly SXGU01 (sample SAMN11356863, study PRJNA531348) | freshwater metagenome | isolation source: freshwater sample F1-140 | place: China: Fuxian Lake, Yuxi | collected 2017-12-25
AATCGCCGTGGTCCATCAAGAACCCCAACGGCGACGACCCGCACGAGGAGGAAATCCTCAAGCCAATCTGCTTCGTGTTCGACTTCGCGCCGACCCGCGCGCTGCGGCAGCTCTCCGAATACGGCATAGGTCTGTCGCCAAGCGAACCGAACCCTGAGAATGCAGTCAGAGACCTCGTGTCGTTTCTGCCCGTGCTGGCCTACGACGGCGCGAACATGACGCAGATTGACGCGGGCGGCATCCTCGACATCGCGATGGCAGGCACCTCGGCCACGCTGCTGGCGCGCAAGTGGGAAAGCGCGTTGCTGGTGAACGTGGACAACGACACGCTGCGGCGCATCATGGACAACGCCGAGGCGATGGCCGCCGTGGAGCGGATCGAAGGCTGGCGTTCGCTGGGCGACAATATCATCGAGACGATCATCAACAAGAGCGAGAAGGTCAAGGCGCTCAAAAACAAGGCCAAGGACAAGAACTTGTCGGCGAAAGAAAAGAAGCAGCTCACCGACGAGGAGAAAGAGTACAAGTCCAAGCGCAAGCTGGTACAGGAGAAGCTGATCAAGTTCGCCACCCGCATCCCGGCGTTCATGTACCTCACCGACTTCCGCGAGAACACCTTGCAGGATGTCATCACCAAGCTCGAACCCGACCTGTTTCTGACCGTGACTGGGTTGACAGTGCAGGACTTCCATTTACTTGTCAGCCTCAAGGTGTTCAACACCGAGCAGATGAACCAGGCCGTTTTTGCCTTCCGCCGCTATGAAGATGCGTCGCTGCGCTATACGGGGATCGAGAGCCATGAGGGTTTAAGTCACTACGGGCTTTACGATACGGTAGTGGCGAAGGAGTAAAGGCGGTGTGGCAAATTTCACGGTAGCCCTTCATCAATCGGATATGATCGGTGCCTAAAAACGGTGGCGAACCATGACCCAAGATAACGCACTGCTCAATGACGTTTTACTGCCAGCTGCCGGGGAGAAATCGGCAACGGCGCTTTCCTGCTCGCTTCAGCGGAGAAAGTACAGAAGCAGCAATCGCATCCAGGTTCAGAAACCCGCACTTTACCCTGTTACTAGAGGTAATCATGGACACTCTTGACATAACACGAATGGACAAAAATCAAAGGCTTCAAGCCATGGAAGCCATTTGGGATTCACTTGTTCATGAAACGGAAGAATTAGAATCACCCAACTGGCATCGCAGCGTCCTTGAGGAAAGAAAAAACAGCATTGAACAAGGCAGGGCTGAGTTTGTTTCCATTGACGAGCTAAGAGCAAGACTGAAAAGATGACTGTCAAACGGATTGAGATACTGTCCGATGCCGAAATCGATCTATATGAAGGGCGCGCCTTTTACGATCAGCAAAGTAGAAATATTGGAGACTATTTTTCCGACAGCCTGTTATCCGACATAGCATCATTAGTGATTTATGCCGGCATCCACACAAAGAAGTTTGGTTGTCACCGAATGCTGGCAAAACGGTTTCCCTATGCCATCTACTATGCTTTCAACGAAGACGTTGTTTCTGTTGTAGCCGTACTCCCCATGCGAAGGAGCCCCTTGTGGACCGGAACACAAATGCTGGGAAGAGGCTAAACAGATGACTCCTCGGGTAACTTTGTCCGTGGGCAGGAACTGTCGCATAGACTGACCAGGAAATCTGGTGGGCGCAGTACCTTGGCCGTTGCGCCACCCGTCAGCCCGATCAGCTACCGCTATCCCTTCATCAATCGGATATGATCGGTGCCTAAAAACGGTGGCGAACCATGACCCAAGATAACGCACTGCTCAATGACGTTTTACTGCCAGTTGCCGGCGGCGGGCTGCTGGATCGGCGGCTGTTCCTGCAACGCAGCCTGGAGCTGGGGGCGGGAGCCGGCCTGTTGCTGACCGGCATGGATGCCTCGGGTGCCGAGCTGCAACCCTGGCAGAAGACGCCGGGGGCACCGTTCAGCCATTACGGCCAGCCGTCGCCACACGAAAAGGAGGCCATCCGCTGGGTCTCGGCCAACACCGCAGCGGCGGGCAATGGCATCTCCTGGACCCCGCTGCACAAGCTGGAAGGCATGATTACGCCGAACGGCCTGCATTTCGAGCGCCATCACCACGGCGTGCCGCAGATCAACCCCGACCGCCACCGGCTGAATTTGCACGGTCTGTTCCGCAACCCGGTAAGTTTCTCTGTCGATGACCTGCTGCGTGACCCGCTGGTGTCTCGCATCTGTGTCGTCGAATGCGGCGGCAACAGCAATGCGGGCTGGCATGAGGAACCGATCCAGACGCCGGTCGGTTATTTCCACGGGCTGGCCTCCTGTTCCGAGTGGACCGGCATTCCGCTCTCCACACTGCTCGACGAAGCCGGGTTGCAACCCGACGCCCGCTGGCTGATCGCCGAGGGAGCCGACGCCGCCGGAATGAACATCAGCATTCCCGTGGAGAAAGCGCTCGACGATACGCTGGTGGCGCTTTATCAGAACGGGGAACGGCTTCGCCCGGAAAACGGCTACCCGTTGCGGCTGATCCTGCCAGGCTGGGAAGCCGTGCTCAACGTCAAGTGGCTGCACCGGTTGCAGGCCGCGAGGGAACCCGTCATGGCCCGCAATGAAACCGCCAAATACACCGAGTTGCAGCCCTCTGGCAAGGCGCGGCAGTTCACTTTTATCATGGACGCCAAGTCGCTGATTACTCAGCCCTCGCCCGGCTACAGATTGCACGGACCCGGGCTTTACCAGATTTCCGGGCTCGCCTGGAGCGGTCGCGGCAAAATCCGCAAGGTCGAGGTGTCTGCGGACGGCGGCAAAAGCTGGGCCGAAGCCGCCTTGCAGGAACCGGTACTCTCCAAAAGCTTCACCCGCTTCCGCCTGCCCTGGCGTTGGGACGGCTCGCCCCTGGTGCTGAAAAGCCGGGCCATCGACGAAACCGGCCACCAGCAACCGGAACGCGCCGCACTGGTCGCCGAACGTGGCCGCAACGGTTATTTCCACTACAACGCCATCGTGTCCTGGGCCGTCGCGCCAGACGGGAGCCTGAGCCATGTCTATGCCTGAAACAGGCCGGAAGGCCATCGCCGCACTCATCGTTCTATGCCTGTTCGGCGCGGGCCTCCAGGCCGCTCCCGAAGGCCCGAGGCTGGGCAAACCACTGAGCGGCGCGGACAGCGCCGCAATGGACATCAATGTATTCCCCGATGGCCATGGGCTACCCGCCGGCAAAGGCACGGCGACCGACGGCAAGACGATTTACGACACGCAATGCGCGACCTGCCATGGACCCAAGGGCTCCGGCGGCAGCGCCGGCGAACTGGCGGGCGGATCGGCGCTGGACGGGCCGCACCCCGACCAGACCATCGGGAACTACTGGCCCTATGCGACCACGGTTTTCGATTTCGTGCGCCGCTCGATGCCGCTCAACGCTCCACGTAGCCTCAGCGACGATCAGATCTATGCCGTGACGGCCTACCTGCTACAGATCAACGGACTGATTGGCGAAACCACCGAGATGAACGCGAAGACGCTCCCGGAAGTCCGCCTGCCGAACCGGGAGGGCTTCCTGAGAATCTGGCCGTCCAGCCCGTAATCCCGATACCCGGCTCACCACCGGCAGATATAAAAAAGGCACCCCGGACAGGCCGGGATGCCTTGTGTGATCTCTCGCCCCGGCGAACGGGGCGGGAAGCGAACCTCTCAGGCTTTGTCGCTGGTGTCGTCCTTTAGTTTTTCCGCCACTTCCCCGGCGGAAGCCTGTACCTGTTCAGCGACGGCTGATGCGGCCTTCTCGGCGCTCTCCCTGAGCTCGCCCAGCTCCTCTTTCGCGTCGGCCAATACGCTGGAAACCGTCACACCGGCTTTATCCGCCAGCTGGCCCGCCGCCGCCGTGATTTCGCTGATCTCTTCCTTGGCATCCGCCACCAGAGCCGTCGCGGCAGCGCTGGCCTGGTCCGCCACGCCCGCCACGGTTTTGCTGACATCATCAAGTTTTTCGCGAACCTCGACCGTGCCCTCTGCCACGGCCTCACGCACTTCTTGAGCGACTTCGCCCAGTGCATCCCGCGCCTTGTCGAGGATTACCGGCGCACTGCCCTTGACGTCCTCTACCAGGTCATCGGCCACATCGGCCAGTGTCTCGACCACCCCGGAAACTTTCTCCCGCGCTTCGCCAATGAGTTCGCCGGATGTTTGGGCGATCTTGTCGGCCACTTCATTCACGGCTTCAGACGCTTCCTGCACCACCGGTGCCACCTTGCCGGACAGCGTATCCACCACGTGCTTGACCACCTTGATGATGGAACCGAACAAACCCCCGCTATTGCCATTGGACATAGTTAATTCCTCAGTGCTGAATGATATCCAGGGCACCGGATAGCGCCTGAATGGAGAAAACCGACCTTTTGGGCCGGCGACTACGGCGGCAACAATACTCCCGAATAACAGCGCTGTAAAAGGTGGCGGCAACAATCAGCCCAGGACGGCAAACCGGTCACGAAGATCGGGCAAGTCATTGCAGCGCCTCCAGACTGGACGGCGAATCACGCGATGGTGAAAATCCCCATTCCGGGAGGGCATCGCCCAATCCTTATTTCCCATAACCAAGAACTTTACAGGTATCACCGTTTTGATCGAGCAACTCCTCTGGTCCTTTACTCATCGCCCCTATGTCACGCTATTCATGCTGTTTTTTCTGGCCTTGTCATGGCTGGAACAAGGCTGGACGCGCACACTCCTGTGGGTGTTCAGCAGCTATCTGATTGCGCTGGCCGCCGAATGGGGCAGCATCAATCACAGCATTCCTTTCGGCGATTACACGTACCACTATGAGGCACTGAGGCAGGATCTGGTGATTTTTGGTGTGCCGTTTTTTGACACGCTCTCGTTCTCGTTTCTGAGTTATGTGAGTTTTTCCTTTGCGCAGTTTTTCATGTCGCCGCTCTCTGTGCGTGGCGGTGATATACAGCGGGTAACCTCCAACGCCATTCGACAATCCTGGCCAACCATTCTGCTGGGCTCGCTGCTGATGGTGGCCATCGATCTGATTGTCGATCCGATAGCGAACCTGGGGGAATTCTGGTTTCTCGGCAAGATTTACCATTACCCCGATCCCGGGGTTCATTTTGGTGTGACCTTCGCCAATTACGGCGGCTGGTTTGTGGTGGCATGGGTCACGATATGGGTCAATCGCTGGATCGACCGGGCACTGATAACGCGAGAGGGGGGTGAACCCAAGCTGGTGCCCTGCCGCAACAAAGGCTTATTTGCGCCGCTATTCTGGGCGGGGATTGTCGGTTTTCAGCTGGGTGTGACTTATTGGGTGGCCCTAAGCGGCCAGCCAGGCCTGGATCGGGAACGCACGCTGCTCCAGGCGGTCACCGGGAGTTATATTCTGGCGCCGATCCTGATTTTGGCTTTTATGCAATTCGTCAAACCGGCCAACCGCCACCCATGAGACCGTGGCTCAGGCGCGGCAATAGCGGGTTGGATCGGCAATACCGGCCCCGATAAACCCGGCCACCCGAAGCCGGCAGGCATCACAAACGCCGCAGGCACGACCCGCTTCATCGGCGGAATAACAGGAGACGGTCAGGCCATAATCAACCCCCAGCCCCGTACCTAGCTGGATGATCCCGGCTTTTGTCAGCGCAATAAGCGGCGTGTGTATTTTGAATTTTGCCCCCTCCACCCCCGCTTTGGTGGCGAGATTGGCAAGGATCTGGAAGGCGTCGATGAACGCCGGCCGGCAATCGGGATAGCCGGAATAATCCACCGCATTGACCCCGATAAATATATCCGTGGCATTCAGCACTTCGGCGTAACCCAGCGCAAAAGCCAGAAACACGGTATTCCGCGCCGGCACATAGGTCACCGGAATGATCCCTTCCTGAGGCTGATTGGGCACGGCGATTGCCGCATCGGTCAGGGCCGATCCACCGATCGCATCCAGCCCAAGGTGAATGCGTTTGTGATCGATAACGCCCATGGCATCTGCCACGCGCTCGGCCGCCCGCAGCTCGGCCCCATGGCGCTGACCATAATCAAAACTCAGCGTATGGCATTCGTACCCCTCCGAGTGGGCAATCGCCAGCACCGTGGCAGAATCCAGCCCGCCCGACAGCAAAACAACGGCCTTCCTGCTCATACGCCGGTCCGGTCTCCCCAAAGATGTTTGTGTAGCTGGATCTGAAAGCGCACGTCCAGCCGGTCGTGCAGGATACGTTCCGCAAGTTCCGTGGCGTCCTGCTCACCCGCCACCGGCGAAAACAGGACTTCGCAACGCTCAGAGAGAAGATGCTCTTCCATTTTTTCCCTGGCCCAGCGGTAATCCCGCTCATCCCGGATGACAAATTTCACCTGATCGGCAGGCTGGAGATAGGCAAGATTCTCATAGCGGTTGGCCGCCTCTTCGCCTGAGCCCGGCGGCTTCAGATCCAGCACCTTGACAACCCGAGGATTCACCGCCGAAACATCGAGCGCCCCCGACGTTTCCAGCGATACGGCATAACCCGCTTCCACCAGGGCATCCAGCAGAGCCAGGCATCCCGGTTGAGCTAACGGCTCACCACCGGTAACACAGACGAACCGGGGCTGATAGGCCGCGACTTGCCGCAGGATGTCCGCCACGGTTTGACGGGCTCCCCCGGTGAAAGCGTAGGCGGTGTCGCACCAGACGCAACGCAGCGGGCAGCCGGTCAGCCGGATGAAGACGGTCGGGCAGCCAACGGTCCTCGACTCGCCCTGCAACGAATGGAAAATTTCGGTGACGCGCAGACTGTTCACGAATCAGCGCTTCTCCTGCCTCATGCGCTCCAGTCTTTTTTCGGCCATCTTTGCCGCACTGCTCTCGGGGTGGCGTTTGATGACATCGTTCAGCAGCCCCGTGGCCTTGCCGTACTGCTCGTTCTCATATTCGATGAAAGCCAGCTTCAACTCGGCATCCGGCACCTTGCCGCTCTGGGGAAAATCGGCCACCAGCTTGCGAAACGCTTCGCGCGCGACCACATAATCGCGGTTGACGTAATGCGCTTCGCCTAACCAGTACTGGGCGTTGTCGCTGAACTCGCCACTGGGATACTTCGCGACAAAGGTCTGGAAGTGGGCGATGGCATCCGTGTATTTGCCCGCCTTGAGCGTCTCGAATGCCTGCTCATAGTCGCGTTGACGAATTTTTGGATCGGGCGGCGGGGGCGGCGGTGCCAGAGGCTCGGCAAACGTGGCATCCGGCCGGGGATTTGCTGCCGGATCGCCGGGGATCATCGGAGGAATCCCGGAGGCCGTTGTGGCCGGGGTGACCACACCTGCCGGAGGGCTCGACGCGGCAGGAACGGAAGCTGCCGAGGGAACAGCGGGCGGCAGCAGGGGGGCGGTCAACGCCAGAATCCTGGTCTCCAAATCCGCATCCCGCAGTTCAAGGGCCGAGTTTTGCTGGTGAGCCTTATCAAGGCCGTTGCGCAGCTCTTCAACCGTACCTCGCAGTTTCTTGACCTCTTCCTGCAGACGATCAATCTCTTTGGACATCTCGGCGAGCGGCTGCGCCGACAGCCGTTTCTCAAGACGGGAAACCCGGGAGTCCAGCGTCGACGTGGCATATCCGGCTTCATCCCGTCCCCGCCGGTCATCTCCCGCCTCGCTCCAGCAAAGCCCGGGAACCACCAGCCCTGCCATCACGGCCGCCGCTAAACCTTTTTTGACTTTCATGCTTGTTTTCAATGACCTGGATAAACGATTTCGACACGGCGGTTTTGCTGCCACGAGGATTCCTCATGTCCGGAAACCGCAGGTTTTTCCTCACCATAGCTAACAACCTGCAACTGGCCTTCGCCCGCTCCCTGCAACCGCAAGCTCCGCTCCACCGAATTGGCGCGGCGCTCGCTCAGTGCGACATTGTATTCGGACGAACCGCGCTCATCGGCGTGTCCTTCCAGCACAGCCGTTTGTTCGGCATGCAAGGAAAGATATTCCGCATGTGCCGTCAGCACGGGCTGATATTCGGGCAGCACCTCGTCGCTGTCATAGGCAAAATAGATCACCCTTTTCGACAATGGCCCGGCAGGGCTATCGAGATCGCCCAGCCCGGCCGGCTGACCCCCGCGCCCACCCATACCATCGCTTTGGCCATTGCCAGCGCGGCCCGGCCCGCGCCGGCTAGCCGAAGCCCCCGCGCTTTCATCGTCAACACCGCCCCGGGAACTACAGCCACTGATTGCAAACGCCAGCAACAGGCCGATCAGCACTAATTTTTTTACCATGAAGGTTCTCCTGAATTCAAAGCAACCGACGGCGGCTTCAAGGTGACCATGCCACGCCGCGCACCTCGCCGCCCCGGACCGGAATGGTGCGCTGTACCTGACCATCGAGCGAGGTCATTGCCAGCGGCTCATGGCCACCGTCCTTGCGCACGTACATGATGACATGACCATTGGGCGCGAAAGCCGGGGACTCATCCAGCCGGCCACGTGACACTACCTTGAGATTCCGCGACCCCAGATCCATCCAGGCAATCCGGTAACCTCCCTCACCTCCGTGCACCATGGCGAGGCGGCGGCCATCCGGGGAAAACACGCCACGGGCATTGTATTCGCCCTCATAGGTCAGGCGCTGCGGCTCCCCACCCGCCGCCGGCACCAGATACAACTGGGGTTTCCCACCGCGATCGGAAGTCATAACCAATGACCGGCCATCCGGCGACCAGCTGGCTTCTGTGTCGATAGCGTCATCCCGCGTAATACGACGCAACGATCCCGAGGCCACATCCAGCGTGTAGATTTCCGGGTTGCCGTCTTTCGATAGCGTCAGCGCCAGAGTCGAACCATCCGGCGACCAGGCCGGTGCGCCATTGATGCCAGGTGTGCCCGACACTTTCCGCCGCTCTCCGGTCGAGAGATTCTGCACAAACACGGCGGCCGTCCGATCCTCGAACGAAACATAGGCCATGCGTTTGCCATCCGGCGACCAGGCCGGTGACATGATCGGTTCCGGCGAGGACATCACCTCCCGGGCCGCCTCGCCATCGGCATCGGCAATCTGCAAACGGTATTCGCGGCTCTTTCCGCTGCCAGAGGCCGTCACATAGGCAATGCGAGTGTTGAAAATGCCGCGTTCGCCGGTGAGCTGCTGGTAGATGAGGTCCGCAATGCGATGTGCGGTATGCCGGGCATCGGCGGCTTTGAAAGGAATCCGCTCCGAAAGTAATGAGGTTCCCCGAATGGCATCAAACAGAGTGAATTCCGCCTCATGTGGAGCTCCGCCGGTGCCGGGAACGACCCGGCCAATCACGACATGCTCCTGGCCCGCGCTTTGCCAGACCGGGAAATTGACACCCTCCGGCGGGACCGGACGCTCCGGCATCTGCGCCTCGGCCAGCGGCGTAAACCGTCCGCTGCCTGCGAGGTCGGTGGCGACGATGTGCGCAAGATTTTCTCCGGCGAGTCCGGCCTGACCAAACGGCACAACCGCAATCGGCGCCGCCCCTTCGACGCCCTGAGTAATGTCCACCGTCAGCTCGGCCCGGGCCAGACCGGTCAGCCCCAGCGCAAAAAGGCCCAGCCGCAATAAGAATCGAAACTGGCTGATCATGGGGGTCACCTGAAAATACATTAGGGTGCCTCGAAAACTTGCTCCATTCCTGCGGCGACACCTTCAGCAGGAGCGGAGGGGATTGATTTTACAGGGCTGTTCACACTGAGCCTGTCGAAATGCGAGCTTTCGAGATACCCATTAGTTGGGATTGAATCTGAATGATACGGTTTGACCCTGCAATTGCTCGGCCACCCACTCATCCGTGGGCATCGGGAACGGTGCCGCCTTGCGTACCGCCGCTTCCGCCGATCGCTCAAAGGCCGCATCACCTGCGCAGTCGGCGTCCACAGACGACACCCGACCGTCTGGCTGCAAACGGACTCGAATTTTACAGGACATCCCCGGCGATGCAGAAGCGGGCTTGAGCCACGCCCGTTCAACCTTTGGCTTGAAGTAACGATTGACCCAGGATTGCGCGGCCTTCTCGGCGTTGGCTTCGGCGGCCTGCCGTTGGGCTTGCCGCTGCGCCTGCTCCTGGGCCATGGATTCGGCCATCGCCTCCTTGCGGGCGACTGCCTCGGCGGCTTTTCCGGCCCTGGCTTCAGCTTCACGCTTTACCGCTGCCGCCTGACGCTTGGCCTCCGCTTCGCGTTCCGCCTTGGCGTGCGCCTTTTTGGCCTCGGCCACCCGTCGGGCTTCTGCCTCGGCCTCCACAGCTCGTTTCGCTTCGGCGACTGCCTTTTGCCGGGCTTCGGCCTGCTGGCGCGCCTCGGCTTCACGCTGCTGTTTTGCCTGAGCCTCTTGCTTGCGTCGAGCCGCTTCGGCCTTTTGTTCGGATTGCTTGCGGGCGTCTGCTTCCGCCTTCTGTCGGGCCGCCAGTTCGGCCTTGCGGGTGGCATCTTCCTCCAGTTGACGCTGGACTTCGGCTTTTTGGCGAGCTTCGGCATCGCGCCGGGCTTCGGCTTCGCGCTGTGCTTCCAGCTCTTTCGAATGTTGCCGGGCGGCTTCCGCTTCCCGCCGCTCTGCCTCCCGCTGCTGCTGCAATGCCAAACTTTTCATGGCCGCCTGGCGCGACGATTCCTCAGCCGCCGCACGGGATTCCTGCTCAGCCTGCTCACGCTGCCTGGCCTCCGCCAATGCCTGCTGCCTCGCCTCAGCGGCTTCCTGCTCGCGAATTCGCTGCTGTTTTTGCTGCTCGACCTGTTGCCGCGCACGATCTACAACATTCGCATCGACGGTCACGGCCTGAATGATTTCTGGCTCGACCGGACTTGCCGGCGGCGCAGTCCGCTCGAATTGCATCACGATGAGCCCCAGCAACATCAGATGTAAGCACAGGGAGAGCAGGAACGCGCCGGGATGGCGCCGCACCTTGTTGGCGGTCATTCGTTCGCAGGGCGCGTCATGAGACCGACGCCAGAGACACCGGCCTGCTTGAGGGCGGCCATGATGGTGACCACACGCCCGTAATCCACCTTCTGGTCGCCACGGATCAGCACGGCCAGCCCTGGCTTTTGCGCCAGCACGGCTTGAATCTGGCCCGCCAACCCGGATTCGGTCACAGGGTTATCGCTTTGGTTGCCGGCATCCACAAACAGCGAGCCATCCGCCTTGATGGAAATAATGATCGGCAACTGCTCGTCAGTCTCGACGGTCTTCGCCTCCGCCTGCGGCAGTTCCACATCGACGCCCGTCTGCATCATGGGCGCGGTCACCATGAAGATGATCAGCAGCACCAGGGTGACATCGATATACGGAACCTCATTGATCTCGGCCATTGGCCGCCGCCGCTGGGTCCGGCGGGAAACGCTGGTCACGTTCATTTGGCGTGGGCCTTGCGGTGGAGCAGGCTCAGGAATTCATCGGCGAAGGCTTCATAACGACTGGCGAGCCGGCCAATTTCGGTGGAATAACGGTTGTAAGCCATGACCGCCGGAATCGCGGCAAAGAGACCCATGGCCGTCGCCACCAGCGCTTCCGAAATACCGGGTGCCACCATGGCGAGTGTCGCCTGCTTGGCAGCGCCCAGCGACCGGAAGGCATTCATGATGCCCCACACCGTG
>SXGU01531789.1_pt1 | contig 11569 bp, 13 predicted proteins | sample 3174531 | NCBI WGS metagenome assembly SXGU01 (sample SAMN11356863, study PRJNA531348) | freshwater metagenome | isolation source: freshwater sample F1-140 | place: China: Fuxian Lake, Yuxi | collected 2017-12-25
AACGTCATCCTCATCATGACGTCGAATGCGGGTGCTAAGGAGATGGAGGCCGGGTCGATTGGACTTTCCGCGTCCATGCGGGCAGGGGAAAATAATTCCATCAAGCGCGACCAGGCGATCAAGAACTACTTCACCCCCGAGTTCCGGAACCGGCTCGACGCCATCATCGGCTTCAACAAGCTGGACAACCGGAACATCGAGATGGTGGTTTCGAAGTTCCTCATGGAGCTCGAGAACCAGCTCGTGGAGAAGAAGATCGAGCTCGAGGTCACGGGTGCCGCGAAAGGTTGGCTTTCGAAGAACGGCTACGATGCCAAGCTCGGCGCCCGGCCCATCGCCCGGCTCATCGACGAGAAGATCAAGAAGCCGCTGGCCCACGAGATCCTCTTCGGTAAGCTCGAGGGCGGCGGGAAGGTCGTCGTCGACGTGAAGGACGACGAACTGGATTTCACTTTCTCCTAAATTTTTTTCTAGATCCTGCCGATCCTCATGCACGACGATTGAATCGACACCAATTGAAGTGCGTGAGGCCCCAAAAAATCCTCAAAACACTCCATTTGAAAAAAAAAATACAGAGATTGATTAAAATATGTATTTTTTATTTGCGTTAATTCAAAAAGCTGATTAAGCTAAAAATAAGAAAGGTCAAATAATGTTAACCTATTTCCTGGGAGGAAATTATGGCTAAGAAAGCAGCGAAGAAAGCAACGAAGAAAACAGCTACTAAGAAAGCAGCAAAGAAAGCTGGTTCTAAGAAAGCTACAAAGAAAGCAGCTAAGAAAGCTACTAAGAAAGCAGCTGCGAAGAAGTAATCTCTTCGAGCTAAAAAGAAGCCCTCGCAAGAGGGCTTTTTTTTTGCCCGAAATCCAGTTTCCCCTCTAGTCTTCCTTCTTCTTTTTCCGAATCTTCCCAATGAAAGGCCTCGAGAACGCCCCGAACGGAGGCCGCACGCTGAACACCCGGTTGAAGCTGATGATCCGCGGGATCTGCCCGCGGAACGGGATGTGGGGGGCGAAGACGATGACGATGGTCCGGCAGAGGGTCGAGGCCGCGAAGAGGGTGATGTAGGCGCTCCAGTGTCCCGGGACGAGCTTCATGAACCCGGCGCCGAGGAGCGACCCCGCCACCATGCCGGTGGTGTTGAAGAAGGTGATGTAGGTGATGACGCTCGTCCGCTCGACGTGATCGATCTTCTGGTAGTAGAGGAGGATGGTGGCCAGCTCAAAACCCGCCCAATAACATCCGGAAAGGATCTCCACCCCCATGAGCCACCAGAACTTCTGGGAAAAGGTCCACAGGAGCGGCGAGGTCGCGATTCCGATGGACGCGAGGATGAGGATCCGGTCCACGTGGCGCGGCTTCGCGGTCCGCTGGAGCAGCTTGAACATCAGGATCCGGCCGAAGTACGAGGTCGCGACGATGACCATGTACTCGAGGTAGTTGAACTTCAGGGTCCCGAGCATGAACGGGTTGAAGAACGGGGCGGCGAAGTGCACGGAGGTGTAGAAGAGGAACATGAAGGTCACGAGCTTCCCCTGGTCTGTCCCCCGGAGCCGTCGGACGAAGTCCCGCAGCCGGATCCGGTTCTCTGACCCCGGAGACAGGGGGTAGTCGATGTGGTTCCGTTTCACCTCGTACAGCGAGAGGCACTTTAACACGAGGCCGACGACAAGAATCCCTACGTATACGGAAAGTTCCTTACCAAAACCTTTAGCCCAGTGGAGGAGGAGGCCACTTGTCAAAAGTCCGACGAACACCGAAGCCTGGCCGAACTGACTGCGGATGGAGAAGAACCGGATCCGGAACTTCGGCGGGACGGTGTGGCCGATGAGCTTGTTCCAGGGCGGATTGAGGGACAGGAGGCTCGCCCAGTACAGGCCGAGGCAGCTGATGACGAGGACGGCGGAGTTGACCTCGAACCAGCCGATGAGGATCAGCGGCACCATCGTCAAAGTTTGGACGGTCAGGAACAGCAGGATGCGGCCCTTCAGGGTGTAGCGGGTGAAGAAGGCCCGGATGGAGAAGAGCTGGAAGATCACCCCGAGGAACTGCGGGATGACGGTGCCCAGGCCCGAGATGACCTCGGAGATCCCCAGGGCCAGCATGAAGGCGCAGAAGTAGCTCTCCACCATCCCGATGTTCAGGTTGGTGTAGGCCGCGTCTCTGAAAGACGCGCGGGTGTGTTGCTTCAGCGTCACGTCGGGAGTTTTGCTCATCTGGGGGGCCTGTGCTATCTTGTGTGTAGGCACTTTATTCTCTCACAGGTTTGGAAACTAGACAGGAAAATATTGCTCCCATGAAACACCTCAATCAGATCTTCTTCAAGGGCCTCATCGTGGTCCTCCCGATCACCCTGACGTTCTACCTCCTGGTCTGGGCGAGCGTCAGCATCGAGTCCCTCTTCGGGTCGAGCCTCCTGCTCCTCCTGGGGACGGACCTCTACATCCCGGGCCTCGGGATCCTCCTCACCCTCATCTTCATCTTCCTCGTGGGCCTCCTGGTGAGTAACTTCATCACCGGCCGGGTGATCCTGTGGGTCTCCGGCGTCCTGGAGAAGGTTCCCCTGATCAAGGTCATCTACAATCCGCTCAAGGACCTCATGGCCCTCCTCCCGAACAAGACCGGTGAGAAGAACCCGCAGCGGGTGGTGCTCGTGCCCCTCGAGGGCCTGGGGGTTTCCACCCTGGGGCTCGTGACCCGGGAGGAGCTGGACGAGCTCCCGGAGTCGAACCTGATCACCGTCTACATCCCCCTGAGCTACATGCTGGGCGGGATCACCGTCCTGGTGGAGAAGCACAAGGTGAAGAAGGTCGACATCCCGGTGGACCAGGCGATCAAGCTCTCGGTCACGGCCTGGATCAAGGCCCCCGATGGGAAGCGGGGCGAATGAGCTGCCCGCTCTGCGAGTCCCTCTCGGCGACGAGGTACAGCGAGGACAAGTTCCGGCAGTACCTTTTGTGCGGGAACTGCACTCTGGTGTACGTTCCGCGGGACTCCATTCTGCCCTTCCGGGAGGAGGCGGACCGCTACGAGGCCCACCAGAATGACGACGGCGAACCGGACTACGTCGCCTACCTCACCCGGATCGTCGACGGCATCAGGCCCCGGCTCCCGAAGCCGAAGTTCCTCTTCTCGAAGCCCCTCCGGGGTCTGGACTTCGGCTGCGGCAAGACCACGCTCCTGGAGAAGCTCTTCTCCGCCCATGACGTCGAGGTGGATTCCTACGAACTCTACTTCCACCCGAACGAATCGGTCTGGAATCGGAAGTACGACTTCATCGTCCTCTCGGAGGTCATCGAGCACCTGAGCGACCCCCGGGGGGTCATGCTCCGGCTCTCGAAGGTCCTGAAGGGCTCCGGGAAGTTCTTCATCAAGACCAAGCCCTACCCGGCGGACCCGGCGGTCTTCGACCAGTGGTTCTACAAACGGGACATGACCCACGTGCAGTTCTTCAACCACGAGTCCCTCTCGCAGCTGGCGAAGCTCCTGAAGATGGCCGGGCCCCACAAGCTCGGCGACGACATCTTCGAGTTCTACTGAGGGAGCATGCCCCCGAGGTAGCTGCCGAGGTCGGAGATCAGCGCCGGCTTCAGGGTGAGCTGGCGGTAGGAGATCTTGGAGAGCTCGAAGATCTTCTTGGCGACCTGGCTCTCCACACTCTCGGCGTACTTGTCCGAGAGGTAGATCACCTCCCGGACCTTCACCGTGGCGATCATCTTGGCGCATTCGTGGCAGGGGAAGAGGGTGACGTAGCAGCGGGAGTCGTGGAGGCTCGCCTTCGCGTGGAGGATGGCGTTGGCTTCCGAGTGGACCACGTAGGCGTACTTCTGCAGGTCGATGGGCACGGACCGCACGTTCCCCCAGGGGAGCTTGGCCTCGTCGATGCCGGCGATCTGGCCATTGTACCCCATGGACAGCTGGTGGTTGTTATCGTCGACGAAGACGCAGCCCACTTTGGTGTTCGGGTCCTTGCTCTTGAACGACGCCATCATCGCCTGGAGCATGAAGTACTCGTCCCAGTTCAGGTGCGAGGCTACCGGAAGGAAGTTTACGTTTAAGTCCATTGACGCGACCTGGGATAAGGATTTTTATCAACATTTTGGTTCGTTCGAAGTATGTTGGAAGGGTCAAAAACTGTCAACGCCACTGGCACACCGAGGTACGAAATGAAGTATGAGATCCCTAGGGAAGCGTTTAAGCAAAGGTTAGAAGAGCGACTGAACTTCGTTCTGGTCGACCTCCTTCCCGCGGACAGTACCCCGGTGAAGTACGAGAACGTCGTGAACCTCAAGTACGGCTCGGACTTCAAGACTGCCTTCTCGACCCAGTTTCCGAACAAGAACCAGAACGTCATCGTCTACAGCCTGAAGCCGGGGGACAATTCGCCGGAAGCCGCGGCGAACGACCTGGCCGATCTCGGGTACCACTTCGTGTATTTCTACAAGGGAAGTCCGGAGGACGTGGTCCTAGATAAGGGACTGAACTAGCCTACCAGTATCTCGCGAATCGACAGTTAATGTTCGCCCAGCCGGTGCTGAAGGGAGCGTAGGCATTGGTGTAGACGTAGGCGAAGCGGTTCGCCCCGGCCGGCATGTACTGCTCGATCAGGCTCGCCGTCAGGACCTGGCCGTAGTAGGTCTGGCCGAAGACCTGGCCGTTGCAGATGATGGGCTCGTAGTACGGGTTGTAGATGGTGGCGGTTACCTGGTAGGAGTTCACGGCGACGTTCGCCTGGGCCGGGAAAAACTGGGCGAAGGCCTGGGAGCTGAATGCCGCTAAGAAACTAAGGACAAGAAGAGTCTTGAGCTTCATCGAAAACCTCTTTGGTAGTAAATTTGAAACCTTCTTAAAAAAGTTGAAGCATCTTGTCAACTGACTCTACTGACAACTCCCTCCCGGCGGGGTAAAACCTCTGAATTCGGGACTTTAACCTTGAGGTAACTATGCAAATTCCTACACACTTTCCGGCCCAGCCTAAAGAGATCTGGGGATATTTCCATGCCATCAACCAGATCCCCAGGCCCTCTAGGCACGAAGAAAAGTTCCGGGAATTTATCTTAAAAGAAGCCGAAAGATTGAAGTTCAAGACCCACGTCGATGGCGTCGGGAACGTCATCGTCTACGTTCCGGCGAGCGCGGGGTACGAGGATCACGAAACCGTGATCATCCAGAACCACATGGACATGGTGACGGACGCGACCCCGGACCGGAAGATCAACTTCAACCAGGATCCCATCGTGACCTTCCGAGACGGAGAGTGGATCAAGGCCGACCGGACGACCCTCGGGGCGGATAACGGCATCGGCTGCGCCGCCGCGCTCGCGCTGATGGAAGACCGGTCCATCGCGCACCCGCCGCTGGAACTCCTCTTCACCATCGACGAAGAGACGGGCCTCAAGGGCGCCTGGGGCGTGGACGCCGAGCACCTCCGGGGGAAGAAGATGATCAACCTCGACACCGAAGAGTGGGGGAGCCTCTACATCGGCTGCGCGGGCGGGATCGACTACGAGTTCAAGAAAACCGTCCAGCTGGTCCCGTCTCTGATCGACGGCGCGGCGGTGAAGCTCGTGGCGGGCGGGTTCCTCGGGGGCCACTCCGGGGTCGACATCCACGAGCAGCGCGGGAACGCCATCAAGTTTCTCATCGACTGGGTCAAGGCCCTCCCGGAGGGGAGCTTCGAGCTCGCCGAGTGGAGGGGAGGGAAGGCCCATAACATCATCCCGCGGGACGCCTTCGCCGTCATCAAGCTCAAGGACCCGAGCCTAGCCCGGGCCGCGGCCGAGAAGGTCACGGCGCGCTGGCAGTCCTACCTGCCGGCCAACGACAGGAAGTTCTTCGCTCGCGTCGAAGAAGCAGAGGCCGGGGCGACGGAGGTGGTCAGCGGGACCGACCTCCGACTCCTCCTCGCCTTCCTCACGGCCTTCCCCCACGGCGCCCACTCCTACGATCTGGCGAGCAACAAGGAACTCGTTTCCATGAGTAACAACCTGGCCATCTCCCTCTTGGTCCGGAGCCAGTTCTACCTCCAGAGCTCGCTGCGCTTCTTCGACCGGAACGAGTGCGTCTCCCTCGAGAACCAGGTGACCGCGCTCGCCGAAGGCTTCGGCGTCGAGGTCACCAAGAACGGCGAGTACCCGAGCTGGAAGCCGATCCGGGACAACAAGCTCCTGGGCCTGGTCTCGGAGAAGTACGAGGCGCTCTTCAAGAAGAAGGCGAAGGTCACCGCGATCCACGCGGGCCTCGAGTGCGGGATCCTGCGGGACAAGATCGGTCCGATCGACGCCGTCTCCTTCGGCCCTACCATCATGGGAGCGCACTCCCCGGACGAGCGGGTCCACATCCCGACGGTGGAGACGTTCTGGTCGCTCCTCAAAGAAGTCCTGAAGAGTTTATAACGGAGGCTCCATGATCACCTACGAGAACTACAAAATCATCCACCTCACCGCCATCGTGATCCTCGTCTCCGGGCTGTCCATCAGCTTCTTTGGCGCGGGTACCAGGGCGATCAAGGTCGTCACCGGCATCGCCACCCTCCTGACCCTGGTCGGCGGGATGGGCCTCATGGCCCGGATGGGGATCGGCCACACCGGCGGCTGGCCCCTCTGGATCAAGCTCAAGATGGGGATCTGGTTCGCCGTCGGGATCGGCGGCGCCGTCGTCGCGCGGAGGTTCCCGAAGTACGGCCGGCTCGCCTACGGCGCTACCCTCGTCCTCTTCTGTGTCGCCGCCACGGTCGCGAACTACAAATTCGAGTAGGCGGGTCGGGAGAAGCGTCAAAAATCCTGCTTTTTCCTTCCAATTTCTCGAGAATGACCTAGAATAAAAACTTATGATCGATGCGATTCTTCAGATCCTTATCTACATTCTGATAATTGATATCATCATCAGCTATTTCCCCGACCTGCGGTCGCAGAAGTGGGCACAGTCACTTCACGAGGTTGCCGAGATCCCCCAGAGGCCCATCCGGAACCTACTGCCGCGAAATCTGCCGCTTGATCCTACCACGATGATAGTGATCATTCTGATCCAGATTCTGATGCACTTCGTATGAGAGGATTGTCATGGATGAAATCGAATTCTTAGTACAGGAAACCTTCAAGCACTTCGACGAGAACTACGGCCAGCCGGAGACCCCGGAGCTCCCCCTCGTCTTCCGGGAGAAGGAAGCCCACGGCGAGCTCCCGACCACCGCCGGGATCCTCTACCACATCCAGAAGACCACCTCCGTGTTCGTCATCCGCACCGTCGTGAGCCGGAACATCCGCGAGGACTTCGCCGCGATCACGAAGAACCCGCAGGACTTCCCGAACCTGCGGCTCCTCGAGGCGGGGGAGGGGTTCGACCCGCAGAGCCTGCGGTTCTTCCTGCTGGAGAACCCGCTCCACGCGGAGATCATCCACGACCAGCTCAACAACCGCCGGTTCCCGATCCACGAAGAGCGCATGTGCAACCTCTCGGACCCGGGCTTCAGCTGGTGGCTGAAGAAGACCGGGAAGGGGTTCCACATCTCCTTCACGCTCTCGGTGGGCCTCGGTGACGATACGGTGAAGCTCGGGCCCCTCGGGGACAAGGAGCTGGCCGTGAAGAACTTCCAACTCCTCGAGTCTCTCGCCACGGCCTCGGGCCTTGCGATGAACATCCAGAACGAAGTCAACCGGGTCCAGTTCAGCGAGTGCGAGCAGTTCCTCCAGGAAGAGCTCTGCGACCTCTTCGAGTACGGAGTGATCAACGATACCCTCCGGCAGCTCTTCAAGATCCTCTCGCGGCAGTCGAAGGATCTCACGCAGCTCGAGTCCGTGTGGTTCTACCTCGAGGAGCTCGCGGCCATGCGGCGGTTCTGGATCCAGATCCAGTACAATCTCAACAGCTAGTGTTCGTGGCTTCTTGATTTATCTTCGTACTTCGCCGCGAGGTAGCCCGTGACCATGAGCTGCGCGAGCATCCCGAGCTCCTCGTCATCTTTAATTCCGTAGAAATCTTCGATGTGCTGTACAAAAATTTCAACGTCGTCGTCCTGCAGGTGCGTTTCGACCATCGCCATCATGTCTTCCGATTCCATCTTTTCTAAATTCTCGAAGAAAGATGTAAGAATTTGTCGTTTCTGAGATGTCATAAAACTTCCTTCGGTGTCATTATTGCACCACGAAAAAGATGTTGTCTTTTTATAAAGTACATGAGAACTACTGAATAGTACTTTGTATTCTAGACAAAATTGCTTAGAATAAAAGGTATTGAAAAATTTAAATCAATTGTAAGGAAGGCGTCACCATTATGAAAAGATCTTTTACACTGTTGTTGAGTCTATCAGTCATCTCGTCATTCGCGTGGTCCGCTCCCCAAACCAAAAAAGTTTCCAACACCGAAGTCGTTGAGACGAGAAGCGACTTCCAGAAATTCTCCGACCGGTTGAAGATCGGGTATTTCGGAGTCGTGACCTCTCCGCACCTCGAGGACATCGAAAACGGTCACTGGGAAAACGCCGGGATCTCTCCGGAGTTCGGCATGGCCGGAAGCGGAGAAGGGAAGAACCGAGACACCTGGCCTACCAACATCTGGCACCAGCTCAGCTTCAACTATAACTTCGGCGCGAAGATGAACTTCGTCTTCAACCCACGATTCATGACTCCGCTCGCCCATCCGGTCGACATGAAGAAGCCGGAAGACCGCTCCCTCATCGCCCTCGAGGACTTCCTCGTCGGCTTCCAGGGCGTGGTGGTCTCGGACGAAGCGAAGAAGCTCAACCTGTGGATCCGTCCGGCGATCCGACTCCCGACCAGCCGGCTTTCTAGGAATAATCCGAACGCCGGGTTCGGCAAGCTCACTCACCAGAACGAGCTCGCCTACAACCTGACCTACGACTTCACCAAGACCTTCCAGGTGAGCCTCTTCGGCCAGCTCCGACAGTGGATCTACGAAGACCGGTACAACCTCTCTCGGTTCAGAATCTCCACGTCTCCGAACTTCACCATCGGCATCGACGAAACCACCCGGTTCCAGGTCTACTACAACAACATGCTCGAGAACAACAAGCGCCACAAGTCGATCAACGGGAAGGACCCGGTGTTCAAAGACGTCTGGCAGGGCCTCCAGGTCGGGATCAACAAGGACGTCACCAAGAAGCTCAACGTCTACCCGTACGTGGAGTACTTCGTGAACGACGTTCCGCTGTCGATGAAGTCCGCTTACATCGGGGCCTGGATCTCGTACCAAATCAAGTAAGCAAGAAGGCTCCTCCGGGAGCCTTTTTTTTTTTACCTATTTTTCCCCGGTGCTCACCAGGGCCTGGTACTGGAGTAGCGTGTTCATGAAGGAGAGGCGGGCCTCGTGGAAGGACGCTTCCGCACTGGCCTGGGCCTGCTCGCGGATGTTCACGAGGAAGAGGTTCCCGCCGCCGGTCTTGAGCTTATAGGTTTCCGAAGCGACGAGCTCCTTGGACTTCGAGAATTCGATCTCGGATTGCCGGACCTGCTCGAGCTGCAGCTGGAGGGCCCGCCGGAGGGCCAGGACCTCGACCTTGTAGGCCTGCTGGCCATAGCTCAGTTCTCTGCGCGCGACCATCCGCCGGGCGCCCGCGGCCGCGATGTTCCCCTTCCCGAGGTTCCATTCGATGGGGATGCTCACCTGGGCCATGACCATGAGGTAGTCCCGGGGCATGTTCGGATGCTCCACCGTCCGCTGGTAGTACTCGGTGGACACGTCGACCTGGGGCTTCAGCGCCTGCCGGGCGAGGTCCAGATCAACGTCGGTCTTTCCCACATTGAGGGCGAGCGCCTGCAGGTCAGGCCGCCGCTTCATCAGCTCGTCGACGTCGGACTTGAGGTCGATGTTCCCGAGGAGGGCCGCGAGGTCGGCGGGGTAGTCTTCGTAGGCTTCCTCCGCGCTCGGGAGGATCGGAGCCCCGGTCTCGTCTCGGTAGAAGAGGGAGAGCGCGTACTCCGCCCGCAGCAACCGCTCCGCCGCCGCCTGGAGGGAACCCTTCCGGCTCGCGACGTACTGCTCGTTCTCCGTCACGACGATGGTCGCGATGTCACCCTTCTTGCTCCGGGTGAGGAGGTAGTCGTTTCGAAGCTTGCCGTTCTTCACGAGCTCTTCGTAGGCGGACTTCACTTTCTGGGCCGTGACCCATTCCCAGTAGGCGAGCTCCCCGGCGCGGCCGACGTCGAGGACGGTCAGGTCCTTCTCGGCCCGGGCGATCTTCGCGTCGTACTTCGCGTTCCGGAGGGCCGCCCGGTCCGGGTCGATGAGGAGGTTCCTCCAGAGAGAGGCGCGGAGGCCGACCAGGGAGTAGTTTCCGTACTGCCCGGTTGGGTTCCCCGTGTTGTAGAGCGGGGAGAGGGCCCCGGCGGCGTTTCCGATCTGCTCGGATCCCGCGTAGACCTTCGAGTTGGCGAACCGCAGAGGCTTCTCGAGCTGCGTCCGCGAGATCGTCGTGTTCCAGTCGTGCTTGGTCTGCCTTCGGTAATCGGACACGACCCTCGCGTCGAAGGCACCGCGGGCTCCGACCACGCCCTGCTCGCCGGCCCGGAGCTTATCCATCGCCGCGAGGACGGACGGGTGGTGCCGGAGAGAACTTTCCCGCACCTTCGCGGGCGAGAGGCCCGCGTAGACCGGCGTAGCGAGTAAGAAGAGGACAGCGTACTTCATGGCTACTCCGGGATGTCGTTGGTTGAAGCTTCGAGGGCGCCGGGGGCGGAGTCGAGCGACGGCGGGAAGCCGTTGAACTGTCGCCAGAGCTCGTAGCCGAGGGCCACCTTGTTCAGGAGGATCCAGCCGTTCACGCGGGTCCCCTGCCGGATGAACCGCGAGGCGGGCCACTTCTCATCCTTCTCCGGAACCACGATGACCCGGAAGAGGCCTTCGGTGTTCGCCGTCTGGTCGACGAAGCTCACCACGCCGCCGAAGGTCCCGACCGCCACCGAGGGCCAGCCGGAGAACTGGATCGCGGGCCAGCCTTCGAACTGGAGCCGGACCTTCCGGCCCTCGTAGACGAGGGGGAGGTCGTTCCCTTTGACGAAGATCTGCGCCGAGAGCTTGTCGCTCTTCGGGACGAAGATCGCCACCACCTGACCCTGGTTCACCACGATGGAGCTGGTTCCGACCAGCAGCCGGACGATGGTTCCGTCGGCCGGGGCGTTCACCAGCTGGCTCTGCTGCCGCGTGACCTTGGACTGGACCTGCGTGTACGCCGAGAGGGCCTGGGCTTCGGCGGACTGGGCGTTCTTGTAGGCGATGGTCGCCTGCTCCATGTCCTTCCGCGAGCTGATGCCCTTGGCGTAGAGGTCCTTCTGCCGGTCGTAGTCGAACTTCGCCGTGTTCGCCACCGCCACCGCGGCGTCGTACTGGCTCTTCACGGCGCTGCTCTCGACCTCGAGCCGGGACATGTAGTTCGGGTCGATGTCGATGATCTCCATGATCGGATCTCCCAGCTTCACGTAGGAGCCTTCCTTCACGAACCACTTCTTGATCCGGCCCGTGACGGTGGCGTGGACGTTCTGGACCCGGTCCTGGGGGAGGTAGGCGAGGACCTTCCCGGCGCCGTCGGCGGTCTGCTGCCACGGGATGGCGATGA
>SXGU01001250.1_pt1 | contig 11563 bp, 12 predicted proteins | sample 3174531 | NCBI WGS metagenome assembly SXGU01 (sample SAMN11356863, study PRJNA531348) | freshwater metagenome | isolation source: freshwater sample F1-140 | place: China: Fuxian Lake, Yuxi | collected 2017-12-25
CCGTGGTTGTGTAAACCGATGATGTCGCCGGGATAAGCTTCTTCGACGCTTTTCCGGGTGTCGGCCTGGAACGTAATGGCATTGGCGACCTGGACATTTTTACCGAGACGGACATGATGAATTTTCATGCCTTTATCAAACTTACCCGAACAAACTCGTAAAAAAGCCACACGATCCCGATGCGCAGGGTCCATATTCGCCTGAACCTTAAATACAAAGCCGGTGAATTTATCTTCTTCGGGCAGAACGGTGCGCTGTTCGGCTTCTCGTGGCCGCGGTGACGGCGCGTATTCGGCAAAGGCATCGAGTAATTCAAGAATACCGAAATTATTAATCGCCGAGCCGAAAAATACCGGCGTTAAGTTGCCGGCCAGATAATCGTCAAGATCAAACTCATGGCTCGCGCCTTTGACCAGATCAATTTCATCGCGTAATTCTTCCGCCTGGTATTTGAGCAATTCATCCAGCTTTGGATTATTCAGGCCCTTGATGACTTCCGCTTCGGCAATCCTGCCGCCATGCTGCGCACTAAATAAATGAATTTCATCCTTGTAAAGATGGTAAACCCCTTTAAAACGTTTGCCCATGCCGATAGGCCAGGTCATCGGCGCGCATTTAATTTTCAGCACCGATTCGACTTCGTCCATCAGCTCAATCGGCTCACGTCCTTCCCGATCCAGTTTATTGATGAAGGTAAGAATGGGGGTGGTCCTGAGGCGACACACTTCCATCAAGTTAATAGTTCGCTCTTCAACACCTTTGGCGACATCGATTACCATTAAGGCCGAATCCACTGCGGTTAAGGTGCGGTAGGTGTCCTCGGAAAAGTCTTCATGGCCGGGCGTGTCGAGCAGGTTAATAATGCAGTCTTTATGCTCAAACTGCATCACCGACGTGGTCACCGAAATGCCCCGCTCCTTTTCCATTTCCATCCAGTCAGAGGTTGCGTGGCGCGCCGCTTTACGGCCCTTTACCGAGCCCGCCAATTGAATCGCGCCGCCGAACAGCAGCAGTTTTTCGGTAATAGTGGTTTTACCCGCATCAGGATGGGAGATGATGGCGAAAGTGCGTCGCCGTTGCAGTTCTGAAAGTGTTTCTGACATGCCTTTGTTGGTAGCTTTACTTGGGAAAGCTGCCAATTATACCTTAGTATTGATAGCCGGGTATTTTCAATAACGCCCCATTTTACTGCCGGTCATCTTGAGCGGATACCCTGACGCCGAGTAATTAAGCCGGTTTTTCTCGTATTGGGTACGGAAAATAAAATACCCGTACGGGTAAGTAATTGTTATAGAATTAATGATTTTGAATTTGAAGGCCGAGTTTTCGGTACGCAAAAAGTGGCTTAATTATGCGATGTCCGTTTTGTTCTGCACAAGATACCCGTGTGCTTGATTCCCGGTTGATCAGCGACGGCGATCAGGTGCGCAGGCGCCGTGAATGCAATGTTTGCAAAGAAAGATTTACCACCTTTGAAGTGGCGGAATTGATGATGCCTCGCGTCATCAAGCGTAACGGCGTATCCGAACCTTTCGACGAGATTAAATTGCGCGCCGGGATGCTCCGGGCCCTGGAAAAAAGGCCGGTCAGCGCCGATGATATTGAAGCGGCCATCAATCGTATTAAAAAAGAGTTGATGGACAAAGGCGAGCGGGAGATACAGGCCCAGGAATTGGGTGAAAAAGTCATGAAAGAGCTGAGTCAACTGGATCATGTGGCTTATGTACGGTTTGCATCCGTTTATCGCAGTTTTCAGGATGTCAGCGAATTCACCGACATGATCGAGGATTTGCAAAAAAAATAATGACAGCACAACAAGATGCCATGTATATGGCCAGAGCCCTGCAACTGGCTAAAAACGGGCGTTATACCACCGATCCCAATCCGCGTGTCGGCTGCGTCCTGGTCAGGGATAACGAGATTATCGGAGAAGGCTGGCATGTCAGGGCCGGTCAGGGTCATGCCGAAGTCGAAGCGTTAAAATCCGTTCAGGATGCCAAAGGCGCAACGGCTTATGTCACTTTGGAGCCTTGCAGCCATCACGGAAAAACGCCGCCGTGTTGCGATGCGTTGATCAATGTCGGCATCAGCCGCGTCGTTGCCGCCATGCAAGATCCTAACCCGCTGGTTTCAGGCCGGGGCCTCGCAAAACTGGAAGCGGCAGGCATTGAAGTCATTTGCGGCGTTTTACAGGAAGACGCGCAGGTCTTGAATCGCGGCTTTATTAAAAGAATGACGGTAGGCCGTCCTTTTGTCCGCAGCAAGCTGGCGATGAGCCTGGACGGGCGCACGGCTTTAGCTTCCGGTGAAAGCAAGTGGATCACTTCCGCCGAGTCCAGGGCCGATGTGCAACGCTTAAGAGCCGAAAGCTCGGCGATATTAACCGGCATTAATACCGTTCTGGCCGATGATCCGGCCTTGAATGCGCGGGTCGATTTCGATGTCGTACAACCGGTCAGGGTCATTCTGGATTCCCGTTTGCAGATGCCGCTTAACGCACAAATGGCGAACCTGCCCGGACGCACGCTGATCCTGACCTGTTCACAGGACCAAGCCAAACAACAGTCGCTGCAACACGCCGGTTTTGAAGTTCATCAACTGGCGAATGACGGCAACGGACAGCTTGATTTGCATGCAGTCATGGCCTTTTTAGTAAAACAGCAAATCAATGAAGTGCTGGTTGAAGCCGGTGCGATACTCAACGGCGCGTTGCTGACTGCTTGCCTGATCGATGAACTGGTGGTTTATATGGCTCCCTGTATCCTGGGCGATCAAGGCCGCGGGTTGTTTCACCTGCCGGGCGTGACAACGATGGCGGATAAAAAAATATTGAAGTTGCTGGATGTTCGGCAGGTGGGCGGGGATGTGCGGTTGATATTGGAGCCGCAAGCAAATCCCTTGCAATTTAAGGAATTCTTGAACGTAATTAAAACAGATGAACTGAGCTTGGAAGACATTACCGTCGAAGTGGAGGCGGTAAGACAAATCAGACATCATGGCCGATAACGTGGGGCGTGTTGTTATTTTCAAAGATAGTTTTTAGTAGATACTATGACTGATGTAGAAGAAAACTTAAAAATATCCAGGTATCTCGATCTAACAAAATTCTTGGATTTTGTTGAATTTAACCGCCTGTATTTTCGACAGGTTGATAAATATGATGATGTTTTAGAAGGTTGTTTTCCTAAACAAATTTACGAATTGGCAAAAGGTATAACAGTTACTGGTGCTGATGGTATACCTCATAACAACGGAATAATTGAGCAGACTAAGTTTAGACGAAAATCTAATTATGTGAGCTGCTGGACATTAAGCAACCCAGAAAATATGGGTATGTGGAATGTATATGGTGGAAAGAATGGACTTGCTATTCAAACAAGAGTGTCGATTCTTCAAAGCGAACTGGAAGCTGCACCTAGTAAATATACAGATGAAACGCATACACTTATGAGGCTTGAGCCCATTAAACTGAAGGTTTCTAGTATTCGTTATATAAACCATAGTAATGTAGACCCTGATAATCTAAAACTAGAGTTAATCAAAAATCCAATTTTACTCAAAAATATAGGCTATTCGTATGAAAACGAGATTCGGTTTATATATGACACAGTAACGCCTACATTGCACCAACGACTGGGAGATGGTTTTTGCCTTAATGTCGATGCAAATAAAATAATTGAAAAAATACTTGTTTCTCCTGCGGCTGATGAATGGTTTTTTGAGCTTATAAAAAGCGTTTTATCAAAATATGACCTAGATAATCGTGTTTTCTGGTCAGATTTACGGTTTCCACACTATAACGAGGCCGACTTTCAATAATTAGGTTTACAGGATGTGTCGAACAGAGGGAAGCCGATCATATTTTCTGAAATAAAAGATTGGAGAAACAATGAGAGAAGTAGGCTATTTATATGTGTTAGCTAATAGCGCTATGTCGGGTTTGGTCAAAATTGGCAAGACAACCCGAGGTACTTCAGAAAGAGCTAATGAGCTGTCCCGAGCAACAGGATTACCGACACCGTTTATTGTCGTTTATGAGCAACTCTTTGAAGATTGTGGTGCTGCCGAGTCTTTTGTTCATACTTACTTGGAAGAAAAAGGCTACAGAGTTGCGGACAATAGAGAATTTTTTAGTGCCCCTGTAAACATCGTCATTAGAGGCATTGCTCTTGCGCCCGGAGCAATTGATAACGAATCGCCAATGATTGAGCCAGAACAGGAAGATGATTTGTTCGAACACAGTGAACCTGATGAATTAGATGATTTGTGTCTCAATAAACCAGTATTGGTCTATCCTTGGACCTCTATTTTTAATGAGGCAAAATCACATTATTATGGTCACGATGACTATATACAAGATTACGCCGAAGCGCTGCGGTTGTTTCGTCAAGCTGCAAAGCTGGGAGCACTGCCTGCGCATGGATATATTGGGAACATGTATGAGGACGGAAATGGTGTGCGTCAGGATACGAAAAAAGCTTTTGACTTCTACAAAGAGGGGGCAAGAAAAGGGAGTGCTTACTGTTATTGGGCTATGGGTATGTTATTTGTCAACGAATATAATAACCAAAATGCCGAAAAATGTTTTTCACTATTCTTAAAGAATAAGCCAGAAATATTACCCGATAGTCAACGCCTTACTGATCGTGAACTTTCTAGCGTATTTGCAAACTGTGTAAGTCTCTTAATGTATAAGATTGATTTAAAGGAAGAATACACATCGATATTGAATGGATTTATTGCTGAAAACAAAGTGGAGATTTCTAATGTAGCAAAAAACTGGCTAAAAACCCCTATCGAGGATATTGATATGCATAGGGTATATAGAGCGGTTATTCAATATCTTGAAGCTGTTTAAATTAAAAATGGGGTCAATTATCCCTTAAAAACCACCCCGAGCCGGGGTATGTGCCCCGTCCCCAGGTTTCTCGTAAGTTTCAAAAATAGCTGCGACGTTAAAACGTTCAAGACGGGGTTGCAAATCCCGTCCTGCTTTGAGAATAGTCATTGATTATGACCAAACAAGAAAAACTGTTGGAGTCTATTCGTAACCATCCAAAGTCAGTGCGCTTTGACGATGCTTGCAAGATAGCGGAACAGTTGGGTTTTACCCGGCAAGGCGGCAAAGGTTCACATCGGACTTATGGCCGATTGGATGAGCCTATGTTATTGAATTTTCAGAACCGCAACGGTAATATCCCGCCGTATCAGGCCAAACAATGACTTGAAATGGTGAATAAAAATGCAAACTTATCTGATTGAAACGTTTTGGAGCGATGAAGACCAGGCCTATCTTTGCACCGCTCCTGATTTGCCGGGTTGCAGCGCAGCGGGTGACACGCCATTGGATGCCGTGCGCGAAATGCAGGATGCGATGGCTTCCTGGTTGCAAGCGTGTGTCAATATGGGGCGTGAATTACCTCTGCCAAAGGCAGCACCGCGTAAAGTGGCTTGATTGATCTTGGTGAAATGTTTTTAATCTGCAAGTAGCCCGTAAGGCGCTTTGCGTATTACGGGATTTCACAGCCCAGATGCCCCATATTCCATTACACTTCATACGCGGGCTACTTGTCTCATGCGATAAGATGTACTGCCAAAATAAGATCTGCCGACTCAAGAATGCGTATTTATGCCCGTGGATAATTGGCATCAAACGCGAACGCCACACATTGAATAAATGGGAGCAAAAATCATGTATACACTTTATAAGATCAATGCGGATGATTTAAACGAAAATTTCATAGCTTCAATAAAAGCGCAGTTCCAGCACAAGGATATTGAGATTGCGATATGCGAAACGGCAGAAACCGGACAGGATGAAACCGATTATTTATTAACTCATCCCGCCAATAAAGCCCGTTTATTAGAGGCGCTGGATAATGTTAAAAAAGGTCACTGCGTAACAGTCGATTTAGATAGTCTTTCATGAACATCGTTTTTGAACAAGGTGCATTTGAGGATTTCAGCAACTGGACCAATGACGATAAAAAACTGTATAAACGGTTAGTTAGCCTTATTAAAGAAACGGCGCGTAATCCATACACAGGTTTGGGTAAACCGGAAGCTTTAAAGCATGAGTTGCGGGGATACTGGTCACGCCGTATTAATGATGAGCATCGCTTGGTTTATAAATTTGAAGCAGATAAACTCATTATCGTGAGTTGCAAATACCATTATGGAAAATAGCAGATTGGATGAAAAACCACTAACATCCTTTATATTTAGAGTAAGCTCGAAGCCATATCTATCAAATTAAAGTTTCTACCATACAACCCCATCATCAATTTAAAACCACCATGTTCACAGGCATCATCCTAGCCATAGGCAAAATCTCCACTATCGAACGTAAAGCAGGCGATTTCCGTCTGAAAATTGACACCGGAAAATTATCGCTCAGCGATGCGCAACTGGGTGACAGCATTGCCGTCAACGGTGTGTGTTTAACGGCTGTCGAACTTGGGGAACGGTATTTTTGCGCCGATGTCTCCAACGAAACCTGGTCGCGGACGACATTCAGCCACGCGACGGTCGGTATGCCGGTTAACCTGGAATTGGCGTTGACGCCGACGACGCGTATGGGCGGCCATATCGTCAGCGGCCATGTCGACGGTATCGGCAAGGTTATCGGCAGGAAGGCAGATGCCCGCTCGGTGCGCTTTAGCGTGCAGGCGCCGGATAACCTGGCGAAATATATCGCCGAAAAAGGCTCGATTTGTATCAACGGCATCAGCCTGACCGTCAACGAAGTCAACGGCGCTATTTTTGGCGTCAATATTGTGCCGCATACGCTGCAGGAAACCACGCTGAATGACGCGGTCGTCGGCACAGAAGTCAACTTGGAAGTCGACATCCTGGCGCGTTATATGGAGCGCTTGATGCGCGGCGAGGCGGCGGCGAAGCCTTGCGGCATTACAGAAGAATTATTGCAACGTAGCGGATTTTTAGGTTAATAGATGAATACCATTGAAGAAATAATAGAAGATCTGCGCCAAGGCAAAATGGTCATTATCATGGATGATGAAGACCGCGAGAATGAAGGCGACCTGGTCATGGCAGCGGCTTTTACCCGCCCGGAAGACATCAATTTTATGGCGCGTTACGGTCGCGGTCTGATTTGTTTGACCCTGACCAGTGAGCGTTGCCAGCAGTTGCGCCTGCCGCTGATGACCAATGAAAACAAAACCGCGCATTCGACCAATTTTACCGTTTCGATCGAAGCGGCAACCGGCGTGACGACCGGAATTTCAGCCGCCGACCGGGCGCGCACCGTGCAATGTGCGGTAGCGCCTGACGCCAAGGCCGATGATCTGGTGCAGCCGGGGCATATCTTCCCGTTAATGGCCAAGTCCGGCGGAGTCTTGAATCGCGCCGGGCATACCGAAGCCGGATGTGACTTGGCGCGGTTGGCCGGTGTCGAGCCGGCGTCGGTGATTGTCGAGATACTCAATGAAGACGGCTCAATGGCCAGACGCCCCGACCTGGAAGTTTTTGCCAAACAGCACAACCTTAAAATCGGCACCATCGCCGATTTGATTCATTATCGTATTCAGCACGAAAATACGCTGGAGCGCATCAGTCAGTGCAACTTCCCGACTGAATTCGGCAATTTCCGACTCTATGCCTACCAGGACCGGAATGACAATAACCTGCATCTGGCGTTGGTGATGGGCCAGGTTTCCGGTGACGAGCCGATTTTGGTTAGAGTGCATGCCAGGAATCTGCTGGATGATGTGTTCGCATCCAAGCGTAGCGATTGCAGCATTTCAATTCGCGCGGCGATGCAGAAAATAGCCGAGGAAGGCCGCGGCGTGCTGGTGGTTATCCGGCAGGCCGACAGCAACAAGTCTTTGGTGGAATTAATCCACCGCTATCAATTGGAAGATAACGGAGTTGTGAGCCAGACTTATCCGCCGGAGGCTGCGGATTGGCGCATGACCGGGACGGGCGCCCGAATATTGGCCGATTTGGGCGTGCATAAATTGAAAGTATTAGGTACGCAGAAAAAATATGTCGGTCTGTCCGGATTTGATCTGGAAGTTTCCGAACATATCGGCTAAAACCGGGCGGGGATTTATTGGCCCGCCTGTTTTCGCTCATACCAGCCATAGTAAGTGAGCCAGGCTACCAGGAATACCAGGTAGCCGGACCATAAAATATCCGAGATAAAATGCCCCCCCGCCGTCATCCGGGTTAAACCCAGCGTCAATGCGATAGCTATCGTCAACATGAAGTAAAGCGTCTTGCGTTTGCGCGACAGAAAATAAAGGGAAAAAAACGCGAAGCCTACCGAACAATGGCCGCAGGGAAATGATTTTTCATCGGTATCGCCAATCTGCAAGGGCGGGACATAGTGATGCGGGCCGCCGAATTCACTGACATGTACCGGTCTTGGCCGCCCCCAGTGATCCTTGAAAACCAGGTTGACCACTACTATCGGCCCCAGGATGATCACCAGGAAAATATACAGTGCAGGCCTTTGCAATTGTTTTAACGACGGTTTCAGGTATCCCAAAGCAGCGGTGATGAGTGCGCCGACCGCGACAATCGTTGCAAAAGTAAAGGCGTGGCGATACAGCATGCGGAAAAGCCAGCCTTCTTGTAACGGCCAGTGAGCGTTGCCGTCACCGGGCCGGTAAAACAGAGAGGCTCCGTGAAGGTCAAGATCGGTGAGCCAGAAAAAAGGCGTGGTCAGCAAGGCCAAGACGACAAGAATAAGCAACTCGCGCCAGCGACGCTCTAAATTATTGACTGTCATATTATTTGTTTATTGAATTAATCGGCGGCCAAAACAATAAGTTCTCGCCCAGGAACAAATTATAACGGGCGTTCTTTTTCATCGGATTGATGACTTCGCCTACCTGATGGAATTTTTCAAAGGCCGATTTCAGCGCCACAGGTATATCGGCTTCTTTTTGTTCACTGATAATAAAGCCGGTTTGGCCTATATGCTCAACCGGGCCTGGCCATAACTCATATTGTGATTCAACCAGACCACTGACTTCATAACGAAATACCGTGGGATGATCCTGAAGATAAAAACCGAGCTGGCTGGCTATATTCCGATGCCCGACGACCATGATAAACGCCTGTTCCGGGACCGTCAGGTTTTTGTGGCGTTCATCATCAATCGATTGCGCCAGTTCCCGCCAGTGCCTGAACCTCGATGTCGGGTCTACCATGCTGTGATGCCAATTAAAGGTTTGTACTAACAGCGGCAGCACGTAAGTGAGCGATACCATCAGGCCGCCCAGCAGTAATCCTGATTTAAGCGGTTTTCTCCAGGGGTCGACTTGCCATTGTCCGCTTAATAAGATCAGTGCGCTGAAATAAAAAGGCACGGGCCAGTTCCCTTGCACTTTTTGCAAGAAACTGAGCGCCAGTATACCGAGCAATAACACCGGGCCCATCAGCATCAGGAATTGTTCAGCCGGGAGCAAGCGCTTGAGCCGGAGACTGGATTTAACGCTAAGGATAAGGACTAATACAAAAATCACCGGTGTTGCGAGCAGCAGTTGATAAAGCCAGAAAGTGCCGGCATCTTTTAATCGTGTGCTGACGGCAACGGCTTGCTTGATGCCGAAATGGCCTTTGCTGTGGCCGAACATCACCCAGTCATGCTGGTAATTCCAGATTAATAGCGGTATTAAACAGACGATGACGGGCAGCAGGTAAATGCAAAACTCGCGTTTGAATAAGCGGTATCGCTGTCTGTCCAGCAACAAAAAGCAGATCAGCATGATGGGGATCAATACCGCGACCTGTTTGCTGAGCAAGGCGGTTCCGGTTGAAAGACCCGCCCAAAACCAGGCGCTTTGGCTATCTTTGAATAAGGCCCTGTGCAAGTAATAAAGACTCATCATCCAGAAGCAATAAAGCGGCGGATCAATGGTCATGACGAAGTTGGCCAGCACGTTAAACGGCATGGACAGCATTAACAATAAGGCTAGCGCTGCCGTCTGTGCCGAATAAAAGGCCCGAGCCGTTGCATAAAAATAACCCAGAAACACGGTTCCCAACACCACCGCAGGCAAACGCACCACCGCTGTTGTGTCGCCGCCCAAGCCGGTGAAAACAGCGATCAGCCATGCCACCATCGGCGGTTTGCTGTAATAGCACCAGTCAGGTCTGCGCGACCAATCCCAGTAATAGCTTTCATCGCCGATCAAATCCAGGTCGCTGACAAAAAGATAGCCGGTACGGAATAAAAAAACACCGGTAAGTACTAATACGAGATGGTTGTTGATAAATTTTAGTGATTTTTCAGACATCGGGACGTTACTTTCAAACTCAAAACGGGAAGGGACACTGCTGGGTAAAGCAAGTCAATAAATCAGACCGCTTGTTTGCCGTCACTTAAAGTGCTTTTCTAAGAAAAACAGGTAGCTGCAGATTAATAAAAAATTCCGCGACTCTACTCCCGCTGGTTTATTTCTGCAACCTGAATCTTTTGTGATGATGCCGACAACGTTTAAGTGCTTTGCGGATTAAACGGCGATAGTGCTGAAAATGGGGCTTGCGCCGTTGGTTTTAAATATAGCAAACGCGAGTCGTTTAAGCGATTTGGCGCATAACTACAGATGACAATTACAATTTTGCAAATAACCTAGTAAAATAACCGGCATTATGTTGTCCAAAAAACAACGACGAATAATAGTATAATCGACCGTTTTCCCAACATGATTTTCAGGAGGTTAATTCCGGAATGTTGAAAAACGAATATAATCGACTCGAATCGACAAATCATATCCTATTTATTGAGGTATTAGCGTGGAGCTAAGCGGTGCACAAATCCTGGTTCAGAGTCTTAAAGACGAAGGCGTAGAGTATATTTTTGGTTATCCCGGCGGAGCGGTATTGCATTTATACGATGCAATTTTTCAACAGGATGATGTCAAACACATTCTTGTTCGGCATGAACAAGGCGCAACCCATGCGGCGGATGGTTATGCCCGGGCAACCGGAAAGCCCGGCGTGGTCCTGGTGACTTCAGGGCCGGGCGCTACCAACGCGGTAACCGGGATTGCGACCGCCTACATGGATTCAATTCCCCTGGTGGTTATTTCCGGCCAGGTGTCATTACCGGTGATCGGCAGTGATGCTTTTCAGGAAGTCGATATGATCGGCATTACCCGTCCCTGCGTAAAGCATAACTTCCTGGTCAAGGATGTTACCCAATTGGCCGAGACGGTCAAGAAGGCTTTTTATGTAGCAACAACCGGACGTCCCGGTCCTGTGGTTGTCGACATCCCTAAGGATATGACCGACCCGAGAATCAAGGTGCCTTATAAATATCCCAAAAAAGTCACTATGCGTTCTTATAATCCGGTGCTTACTTTGCAAAAGGATCAGATAAAGAAGGCGGTCGATTTATTGTTGGGCGCCCAAAAGCCGATTATTTATTCGGGCGGCGGTGTGGTTTTGGGAGAAGCCAGTAAAGAGTTGACCGAATTTGCCCGCACATTGGGTTATCCGATCACCAATACCTTGATGGGTCTGGGCGCTTATCCTGCAACCGACAAGCAGTTTATCGGCATGTTGGGGATGCACGGTACTTATGAAGCCA
>SXGU01270221.1_pt1 | contig 11562 bp, 12 predicted proteins | sample 3174531 | NCBI WGS metagenome assembly SXGU01 (sample SAMN11356863, study PRJNA531348) | freshwater metagenome | isolation source: freshwater sample F1-140 | place: China: Fuxian Lake, Yuxi | collected 2017-12-25
CATGTTCACCTACTGATTTGTTTTTGTTTTTTCGCAAAAACACAATAGCAGAAAAGCAGGCGACTGCCTCGACTTTCATTCATAAATGCTACCATTTACGCAATTAATTCAGATCAAAATTCAAATTTTGCAAGTAGCTCACTCTTGTTAGATTATCCCTATTAGAAGCCAAGGACTTGAAATTAATTAACAAATCAACGCCAAATCGACATAAAAGAGAAATAGGCCACAGACCCGCTTCGCTCCTCCCCCGTCGGAAGGCGCAGCTAGACTGGGATCCAGTATGTCTAGACCAGAACGCAAATTGCGCCCTCGAGCCTTTCGGCTTAATGGCGATGAAACCGTTTCGTCTCAACAAGCAGGAGAAAATGCGCAAGCTGATTTTCTCAAAGCTAAGATTATCGAAACGGATGAGGATGTTTATGCCCGAGAGGCGCTAGAGAAGGCGCGTCTGTCAGGAAATGAAATTGACGCGCTCAATCAATCTTCAACAAAAATTGCGCTCAATAAGCTATTTCTATCCTGGGGCGGACTGTTTATCTCCGCATTCGTTGGACTGATCTCGCTTGTCATCAGCGCATGGGCCTGGAGCCTTGTTGAGGAGCTTTTTTCACGATCGCGCCTAATGGGAGCAATCGGACTGGTTCTCCTTGGCATTCTCGCGCTGTGTGTCTGCGTATTCCTAACACGCGAGTTTAGAAGTTTGTTAAAACAGTATAAGATTACAACATTACACAAAACATTTAGTCGCGCATATCAAAACGATGATATTAAACTGGCCCGAACGTGCATAGGCGATCTATGTAAAATCTACGTCAATCACCCTGAAACAGCCCGCGCCCGCGCGCTCATGTCAGATTATTGCCAGCAGATCATGAATGGCCGTGATTTAATTGATCTAGCTGAACGAAATATTGTGGCTCCATTAGATGCGCAAGCGCAACAAGAAATCGCAGCAGCGGCAAAGCGCGTTTCTGTTGTCACAGCCATTAGCCCCCGAGCAATTTTTGACGTTTTATTTGTTACGGGACAAGCGATCCTGTTGATGCGCCGTATCGCTGAAATCTATGGCGGCAGACCCGGGCTTTTTGGTTTTTTCAAATTGGCCCGATCAGTTGCAGCGCATCTTGCCGTAACCGGCGCCGTTGCCGTTGGCGACACGTTAATGCAACAAATCCTTGGCCATGGTCTGGCGTCACGCTTATCTGCTAAATTGGGAGAGGGATTTGTTAACGGGCTTCTAACCGCTCGTGTTGGCCTGTCTGCAATGTCCGTGTGCCGACCCATAAGTTTCACAACCCAAAAACAACCAAGCGTGGGTGATGTCGCTCCTTTTTTATTCCGCACTAAAGATAAAAGTTGAAAAGAACAAATGCTGAAAATTTCAACATGGAATATTAATTCCGTTCGATTAAGAATACCGATTATCGCTGAGTTTATTAACAGCAGATCGCCTGATGTCCTATGTTTGCAGGAAACAAAATGTCGGGACGCAGAATTCCCTCACAAAGATTTTCATGCCCTTGGATATCGACATATCGTTATCAACGGTCAAAAAGGATATCATGGCGTAGCAATTATCTCAAAAAAACCAATAGAGCTCTTAGATAAACGCGACTTCTGTGAAAAGGGCGATGCTCGACATATTTCTGCGCAGCTGAATATTAAGAATACCGCAATCACTATTCATAATTTTTATGTTCCCGCAGGCGGCGATGAACCAGATGTGACACTAAATCCCAAATTTGCGCATAAACTCGAATTTTTAGATGAAATGAGTCATTGGGTAAGAAAAAACAAAATTACTCAGAGTCCTTCAATCCTTGTTGGCGACCTAAATATTGCTCCGTTAGAAAACGATGTCTGGAGTCATAAAGCTCTGCTTAAAGTCGTTAGCCATACGCCAATTGAAGTTGAAAAACTCAACGCCTTTTTTAAAGCTGGAGAATGGATCGACGCTTTGCGTCATTTTATTCCAGAGCCTGAAAAATTATACACCTGGTGGAGTTATCGCGCCGCAGACTGGGCCGCTGCCGATCGCGGACGTCGCCTGGATCACATATTGGTTAGCGACTATTTTGCTAATCGACTAAAAAAATTGGAAATATTGAAGGAAGCAAGAGGATGGGAACGCCCATCTGATCATGTGCCCGTGACGATTGAACTTTCAATTTAAAATAAAAGGCTGGCCTCAATGATTGCCCGCGATTTATTGAATAGCGACGCTCCTTTTGTTACGGCCAATGCAGATATCAATTATGTTGCGCGTTTGCTGGAAGAATGCGCTTGTGGCGCGATTTCCGTTGTCGACGATAATCTCGCGCCAATTGGCATGATTACGCGGAAAAACATTGAAGCTCTAAACGCAAAAAACGCCCCACAGATTGGCGCAATACCAGAGTTTTTACTAAAGGGCCGCAAACAATTTGTGACAAACAGCAACGACCTGACACTCTCAGACGTCATGACGCGCAAACCTGTTTTTGTTTCAGAGGACGCCGCTCTTGTCGATATTGCTCGGCTCATGGAGCAACACAAACTCAAAAGAATTCCTGTCGTAGGCGGAGACCGTTTTATTGGCCTCGTCTTACGAAAAAATGTGATGCTTGCCCTATCTGATCCAGGCAAACAGGACGCAATTTCAATTGATCGCGCAAGCTCTCTCTTAGAGATTTCCGAATATCCCCACCTTTATCCTGAAAAATTTTCTGCTGAAAATTTTAGAGCCCTTGTCGCCGCACATGAGCATAAAATGGCGCAGGAACGCACAGAGCAATCTCAAGTCGCGCGGGAAAATCGCGCAGCGCGCATTCGAGAACTACAAAATAAAAGCCTAGCAGATTCCCATTGGCGCCAGATGCTTATTAACGCCCGGAACGCCGCAAATGCAGGACTTACGGAATACCTGCTCATCCGCTTTCCCTCCCAACTCTGTCTAGATGGCGGCCGCGCGATAAATGCGCCTGATCCAGACTGGCCAAAAACATTGCGCGGAGAACCTGCAGATGTGTTTCAACGTTGGCGAAATGAATTGCACCCTCAAGGTTTCAAAATTGCTGCGCAAATCATCAATTTTCCTGACGGCATGCCAGGCGATGCCGCACTTTTCCTCATTTGGGGCGGCACGAAAGATGGAGGAAAATAGTCAGAGATTTTCCGTTAACTTCTTAGCGTCGTTTTGAACCGGTTGCTGCGCGCAAAGCTGCAAGGGATGGAAAGCGCTGACTGCCCGTTGCTTTCCTTACCTCGACTGAGCCATCTGAAAACATGATATAAGTCGTATCTCCAGCGCTATAACGGTCAACTTCTTCCACTTCCCCCTGAACTGAGGGAGTTTGCGGCCGCTCCATCGGCTCCGGAGGAGGAACCGATTTTGCTGAGACCAAGGACATATCCTGACGATCGGGGCTTATGGTCTGAGGCGCTGTTCTTGCGCCGCTGGCCTCAATCTTTGACCCCGCTGAAGAGGGAGGCAGCGGTTGAATTGCCTCGGACACTCTTTCTCTATCCCCTGAGGTCAGCGGTAGGGTTTTTAGGCTCGTCAAAACGGCTAAGATCCTGCCCAGCGCTATGGTCATGACACCGCCTGACAAAGCAACGCTGCCCGCGATAAATTGGCTCCATCCTCGTTCAAGCTGAATGAGATCCCAACCCGCCCAAAGACCATATCCCCCGGCCACGACGAGTAAAATTCCTAAAAAAATAACACCCCAACCAGAAAAATTACGTCTCATCACTGTCTCTCTTAAGCACCCATAACCCCTCTAACACACGCATGAGACTTTTGGGGACAGCTGTTTGTGCTGCATAGCCTCAGAAGGGCCTATTGTTTAGGTTTGGCAAAATTTCCTGTCTTACGAATGATTAAGCTCGAATGAAGGAGCATAATATTTGCCTCCCAAGAAAAGTTGAGATTGTAAATCGCCTTACTTATTGCCGTGAACGGTTCTGAGAGCTAGTTATCCGCAAGGATTTATCTCAGATCCTTTCGCCAGGAGTTTTTAATGTCATTTACACTCGAAGATCTGCCCTACGCCTATGATGCGCTTCAGCCTTATCTCTCGCGCGAAAGCTTTGAATATCACCACGACAAACATCACGCGACCTATGTCACAAATGCCAATAACCTCATCAAAGGCACAGAATATGAGGGTAAGCCGATCGAAGAGGTGATTGTTACCGCCTATAATCGAAATACGCCCATTTTCAACAATGTGGCGCAGCACTATAATCACCATCACTATTGGAAGTGGATGAAGCCCAACGGGGGCGGCTCCATTCCAGGAAAAGTCGAAAAATTGATTGTAGACTCATTCGGCTCAGTCGAAAAGTTTAAGGATGACTTCCAAAAAGAAGGCCTTGCGCAATTTGGATCCGGCTGGATTTGGCTCGAGGTGAAAGACGGTAAACTCGCATTGCGGAAGACCGCAAATGCTGAGAACCCCTTGATCCATGGTGCAACACCCTTGCTCGTTGCCGACGTGTGGGAACATTCCTATTACATCGACTATCGCAATCGTCGTGCTGATTATCTAAAAACCTTCCTCGAACATCTCGTTAATTGGGAGCATGTTGAAGAGATGCTCAACACTGCCGCTTAACACGTTCGATCGAGATGAAGAGCGGCGTCAGTTTCTGCGCCGCTCTTTGAAATTACCTGAATAAACAAATGCTTTAGGCTGATTTTTCAACTACGCTTTTAAGTCTCTTTAACCCATCCTCAAGATCAGCCCCAGTACGGTTTTCAAGACTTTTAAGAAGATTTGCGGCTTTACCAATGAAGTCTAACCGGCGATTAACCTCCCAAGTAACTTCTGTATGAGATCCAGCTTCTGTAAGGTTAAAACTAATATCATCAATTACTTCTAATGGCTTTTTAATGTGACGCTTAATGATAACGCGCTCATTTTGGCTACTTTCAATAATTTTCATTTTACCCGCGCCAAGTCGAGCGTCATCCGCCCACTGATAAATAGCCCCCGCGCCCAAGGGCGACCCGTCAAAAGTCGTTGAGGCGTTTGCAGAGGGCGTCGCTAAGGGCGACCAGTCTCGCCAATTATGAAAATCGTTTATCAGGGGATAGACGATCTCTGGCCCACACTCGACAATCACTGAACGCGCGACATGGAACTTGTCGGATTTGAGGGAGATAAAAATTATAATCGCACTGAGGGCGGCAAGCATAAACAGCAAAATAAGTGTCATGTTTTCACCGCCTCGAGCGCAGCGCCGCTAACTATTAGCTGCGTATAAGAGAAGTAGTGCGCGACACGCTCGCCGCAAGTCGGACTTCGTCAGATTAGACTGGCGCAAAAAGACTGGATCTTATGGCAGGCCTGCTCCAAGACGAGAGCTGACGCAGCATAGGAAACCCTGAAGTTAGGGCCTGTCCCGAAGGCAGATCCTTGAACAACGGCAACACCTTCCGCTTCAAGCAAAGCTGTTACGAAATCTGTATCATTTTCAATGATCTTTCCTTCAGGGGTCTTACGTCCAATCGCTTCTGCGCAAGACGGGAAAACGTAAAACGCGCCCTCTGGCATCGGACACTTAAGATATTTAGCCTGATTGAGCATTGAAACAACAAGATCGCGCCTCTCCTGAAAGGCTTTCCGAAAAGTCGCTAAATGTTCCTGTGGGCCATTAAGCGCCTCAACCGCCGCCCATTGAGCAATCGAACACGCCCCGGAAGTCTGTTGTCCTTGCAGAAGATCCATGGCCTTAATCAAAGCGCTCGGACCAGCTGCATAGCCAATACGCCACCCCGTCATGGCATAGGCCTTTGAAACGCCATTCATGGTCAAAGTACGATCAATTAATCCTGGCTCTACCTGAGCCGGCGTTACAAATTTGAAATCTCCGTAGACGAGGTGCTCATAGATATCGTCGGTTAACACATGAACTTGCGGATAGCGTAGCAAGACATCCGTGACCTTCTTCATCTCTTCGTGGCTATAAGCTGCGCCAGAGGGATTAGACGGGGAATTCAAAACAAGCCATTTTGTTTTTGGCGTAATAACGCGTTCTAAAGCCTCAGGCTGAAGTTTGAATCCATCTTCCATTTTTGTATGAACGAATACGGTGGTCCCACCACATATTGCGACCATTTCTGGATAACTTACCCAATAGGGCGCTGTAACAATAACTTCATCACCCGGATTAAGTGTTGCAAGGAATGCATTGAAAAGAATATGCTTTCCTCCAGTTGCTACAATCGTATCTGAAGACTTGTAAGGCAGGCCATTCTCCCGCTGGAATTTTTTTGCCACGGCTTCGCGCAATTCTGGAATGCCCAAGACAGGGGTATAGCGCGTCTCGCCACGATCGATGGCGAGCTTGGCGGCATAACGGATGTGCTCCGGGGTATCAAAATCTGGCTCGCCCACGGAGAGACTCACGACTTCCCGCCCCTGGGCCTTTAAATCTCGGGCTTTTTGGGTAACGGCAATGGTTGCTGAGGGCTTAACGCGTGAAAGAGCCTGGGCGAGGAACGACATGTCGAGAGCCTTCACTGTGATTTGGGCCAGAGGAATAGTTAAGAAAGACGCCCCGCAACCCAGACGGACACGTTGAGCTAAGCGAGAATGAGCTTTTGCGTCGCACTTATTACCAATCAAGATTAATGTTGCAACAGCGTTCGATCAACCTAAAAACCTGGTTTTGAACAAGTTCAGAAAGATGCCGCACTGCAAGAAATTCTTACCTTAAGCGGTCCAGCCCCCGTGAATGATTTAGGAAAAAAACGCTTTCCTCAAAGTTTTAGTGGCCGCACCGCCAGAGCGACAAGCGACAATCACAAGTCTTAAAAATTCTTTAAAAAAAAATTTATCCGACATGCAACCTTTTAGCGAGAGCTGCGTTACCCTGTTGTAGCAGAGCGTTTTGGCGCCCCTAAACAGTGCGGCAAGGCTAGCGGCGGCCCAGTATCGAATGGGTTAATTCATAAAGGATCAAAAAATGTCGCTCGTTGATAGGTTTGAAGATCAGGCAGAACCAGTATTTGTTCACAGTTTCGACCGCGACTCAGCGCGTCGCCAGTTCCGTGTTTCGATCTTCCTTATTGCCGCCATGGCCATCTCAGCCTTCATCCTCGGCTTCGCAATGCCTGTCGAAAAGACAGTAAAGCCTACTGAGGTTGTTGATAGCGGTTCCTTCAGCGGCCGCCTCGTGACTTTCGACCGTTAAATCGCTCTCATTTGGGTGATAAAAAAACGCGCGCCTTTTGGCGCGCTTTTTTTTGCCTAATAAAAAATATTTCAGGATCGATTAGTCCTAACCCTGAGCAACGGGACCGGGTTTTTTAGATAACCAGGACCCCGCCGCCATCTCCTCAGACCATCTACATCCCATCATGATGGTGCATCATATGACCCTCATGCCCCTGATGGGCGTCTGGCTTTGGTCCAGAATTATCTTTCCCATGCGCTTTCTCCCAACGCTCCATCGCCTCTGCATCATGCGCATGTTTTGCATCTGGGGCATCAATCGCAGCGTCGATCGTCACCTCTCCGGCTTTTTCAAAGACAAGCGTCATCTCTAACCCCCAACCCACCTCGAGATGTTTCTTGATATCCAATAGATCAACATAGCCCGCTCCGGGAGCCAGCGTGATTTTCTGTTTTGGCGGGATTGTCAAAGGACCTTCCGACTTTCCATCAGCTAGGATCGTCGTCTTGCCAAATTTTTCTGATTTGGCGCCGATTAACCGATCAGGCGCATCCCCATTATTCTCAATCATCGCATAAAATTGCGCCTTATTGTCCCCATCCTGCGGCGCTCTGAGCCAGGGATGTTGAACCTTAATTTTCCCAACTTCATATTCATGGGCAAGAGAAACGAGATCCATTGAAAAAAACGCTATGCTTGCGCCAAAGGCCAAAAGCGCGCCTGAGGCCAAAAAACTACGCCGCTTCATCATTTTGTTTCTCCCTAAAGCGCTAAGGCAGATTACTTTTTGCCCGCTCGTTTAAATTCAATGTGAGTGCAGGTTTATTTCAACTAAAGGCTCTTGCGCCAATATCGCGGCCTGTGTGGTGAGTTGGACGACATTATTATCCTCAGACGTAAAATGTTTATATCTGGCGCGGATATAGCCCGAACGATCAATTAAGAAATGCGCTTCATCAATCTCATCCGTGTAAGGCACATTGGGGTAACGATTCATTACCGAATAGGCTCGTTCAACAGCCTTAGGATGCAAGGCTTCGAGAGCTTTTGCGCTTTGCGGACAAGCGCCATTAAAAACTGTTACATGTTGAATATTTGCTGTCTTCGCAGCATCGTTAGCTTGCTGCAGACTCAAAGATAATTCTGAACGCCCGTCCTCCGCTGCTGAACAGCGTGCAAATGAAAGCAATGTCGGCTTTCCACGCAATTTGAAGAAGGTCGTGAGCCTATCTTCTGGATCAACCAAAGCGAAATCAGGCGCGATGAGCCATTGGATCATCGCGGCCGGGCCGATAAAGCGCGATCTATTCGTGCTCGACAGGACCAGGAGATAGTTGATCATATCCCAACGATCATCAACATCCAGCACGTGACTGAAACTCGGCATTACGCCGCCTTGACCAAAAGTCAGCCAGTGGAATATGTCGCCGATAGTGTGTGTCCCAACATGAGGAGCGGTTAAATCCGCTGGCGAGACCGCAACGCCTTGAGCATTCTTTAAATCTTTGGATAGCGCGCCATTGCCCTCACCCATCGGACCATGACACGCGATGCAATTAGCTTGAAATGCCTCCATGCCTCGTGCGACCGACTCTGCTGTGAAATCTTGCGTTGGATCGTTGTAAGTATCGGTATAGGCCTCGGTAGAAAACGAGACCGCGATACAAAGGAGCGCAGCGCTAGCGATAGCCGGCGTAACATAAAGACGTTGCTTACGCGCTGAAGGGGTCACCCAAGTCAAAAACGCCGCTAGGAGTAAAACAACACCCGCAATCGCCCACCACCAAATAGCGGATGGGAAAATAGGATTTTGTCCCCAAGTTGCTATGTATGATAAGCGAAACGGCAAAGGCCAATAGATATCATTTTCATGAGAAGCCGGCGTAATAACGGCTATGTAACTCGCGATAGCTAATAGGCTAAGACCAAACCCTGCCTCAATAAGGCCAATCTTTCCAACATAGGAGACATTGAATGCGCCAGATTGACGCGAACGCATGTAGCGAACGATCAATAAAGCGCACAGCAAAGCCCCGCACAGAAATAGGAGCTTAAGCGTAAGCAAACGACCATAGGGCGTTGCTAACATATTGGGTATACTGCCGACGTTCTCCCAAGCGATTAAAATACCGCTCGAAGCTACGACGAGCATCGAAATCTTTGCGATCTTTGACCATTTTTCTGCAAGTTGGGCGGCGAGTTCGGGAGGTTTAGCGTGCGCTGTAAACATCCACCAAATCAGCCCCAGTAATCCGCCAAGCCAGCTCAACCCTGCAGTTGTGTGCAAGAAGAAACTTAGCTGAGTCCACTTTGGCAATCCGTCATCAATCGCATGTCCGGTTACTGCGACGACAGCTAACAGTAAAAGCCCACTAATGAGGGTCGCCACATCCAAAAAACGTGAACTTTTCACTAATCTTAAAAGTGTAAGCCCGGCGAATAGAAAGGCGAGTAATTGGCTTGCAATCCAAGCCCAGCCAACTGTTGTGCTTAGTGTAAATTCTACGAGCTGGACAAAACTTATACCGCGATCTGCAGGGATAATCTGACGTAAAATAAGGTAGAGAAGCACAAATCCGAGTAAGGCCCGAATGACCGCAAAGGAGGCAATAGTCGTTTTAAATCTTGCGCTCTCTTCACCAATGAGCAGAGGTAAAATTAACAAACCAACCGCAAATGCTGACGGCAGGCTTTCAAGAAAACGGATTGTCGCTAGAGAAAGATACATTCTCAATTTACCTAAATAATAGCCAAACCCCTGCCAGTTATATGAAGGCATCCACTAAAAAACTTAGTAGCCTCTAGCAGGGGAAATAGGAACGCCTCAAAGATCAAACAATAGATTGGTGTTTGCTATTTGGGATCGACAGTAAATTCATAATTACCTTCAACTATATGCCCATCCTTGGATAACACTCGATAACGAACGGTATATTTTCCAGGCGATAATTCTGGGGCATTCACTGAGAGCTCACGATCCTTTTCCGGCACGCCAACAGCCCCCTCCGCCAGAGTCTTGCCATCGGGACCCTCAATCGTGAGCTTCGAGTAAGCTGGCTCAACACCCCCACCAAATCTAAGTTTCACAACTTTCGGAGATGCGGCGACATGATCTTTCGACGAAGGCGTTGCTTCCACAAGAAATGAATGCGCAAGAGCAGGAGTGCAAACTGTACATAGCGCAGTCGTCGTAAGGAAAACAATCGATGTAAATATTTTATGGTTACGGTTCAAGAAAGAGTTTGCCATTTTATAATCCTTCGTCTTTAACGCGCAGCATTAGTCAGATTATCGCGCAATATCGACTGTTCATTGACTTAGAGTGACGTTTGCACCTTATCTTTCTTAGGCGTGGTGTTTGAGTGTTTAAAATAAACAAACACACATCCGGCAATTAAAATTGTACCGGCGATTTGCGGAACCCAAGCCCATAGCGTCTCTCCAACCATAAATTTATATTGAGACATTTCTTGCTTGCCATCAGGCCGCGTCACCGTCACGAGACCAATGTAATGACCGTTGGCTTTGAACTCATGCTCAAGGGAAAATGTCCCTTTCGAATATTTTTTAGCCGGCACATGGAATTCTGTGATCGGCTCGAGATCTGTGCCAGAGGAAATTGGCGTTAAGGGGTCACGGACGAAACGAACCTCAATTGGAAGATCTCGATAAGACGGATTCTCAATGTCAAAAGAGAAAATCGTTTTACCTGTTGAGGGAATTTCCTCACAATATTCGCTGCGAGATTTTCCAGGTTGGTAGGCCGTAATGTGGATCATGTCATAACCAAACATGACCATACACATATTACCCATCGACATCGCCTCTGGGCCTGCCCCGCCCTCTGCATGGGCGAACGGCGCCGCAAAGAACGATAAAAACAAACTTACAACCGCCGCCAGAGCGATGCGCATTTTACTCATTTCCACCCCATTAACGTGTTTCTTGTTTTTGTTGAATAATCAGATCTTACCGCGTTGACATGCTTACGTCTTATATTTGTCCTGCGCTCTATAAAACATAGGCTTAACGCCAGAAAAAGCCCACGTAAATTTTGCGTCCAATAGACGCACACAGAAGCAGGACACGGTTTAAAAAAAGACGAAAAAAACGAAAGAAAAAACGTTATGGACTGGCTCAATCTTATGAGCAGCGCGGGCGCAGATAGGAGACGCGCCAAAATGTGAATATGTCGAAACTAGTCATTTACGCAGTAATAAAAAAACCGGCCAGAGCGTACTCTGGCCGGTTCTCAGATTGAGCTATTACGCGTTCGGATTAAGGCATATCGCCTGCGACGAACTTCGGAATAACTGGACCGCCGATTTCAGACGCATAGCGTGTGCCGCCTGGGCTGAAGAAGAACAGCAGGCCGCCGATTTGGCTGTCTGTGTC
>SXGU01074385.1_pt1 | contig 11558 bp, 10 predicted proteins | sample 3174531 | NCBI WGS metagenome assembly SXGU01 (sample SAMN11356863, study PRJNA531348) | freshwater metagenome | isolation source: freshwater sample F1-140 | place: China: Fuxian Lake, Yuxi | collected 2017-12-25
AGTACGTAGGAGCGGATCTGGTGCCCCCAGGCGACGTCGGTCTTGCTGGCCTCGAGGTTGTCCTGCTGCGCCTGGCGCTTGCGCAGCTCCAGTTCGTAGAGGCGGGATTTGAGTTGGGCCATGGCTTCCGCCCGGTTGCGGTGCTGCGAGCGGTCGCTTTGACACTGCACCACGATTGTGGTCGGAATGTGGGTGATTCGAATTGCCGACTCGGGTTTGTTGATTTGCTGCCCGCCCGCGCCAGAGGCGCGAAAGGTATCCACCCGCAAATCTGCCGGATTGATCTCGACTTCGATGGAATCGTCGACTTCCGGATACACGAACACGCTGGCGAAAGAGGTGTGGCGACCGCCAGCGGAGTCGAAAGGCGATTTGCGGACCAGGCGATGGACTCCGGTCTCGGTGCGCAGCATGCCGTAAGCGTAATCGCCGACGACCTTGATGGACGCCGATTTCAATCCGGCAACCTCGCCCGGCGATTCTTCCAGCACTTCCGGCTTGAAGCCCTTGCGTTCGCAGTAGCGCAGATACTGCCGCAGGAGCATGGAGGCCCAATCCTGTGCTTCGGTGCCGCCGGCACCGGCCTGGATGTCCATAAAGCAGTGGTTCGGATCGAGCGGGTTGGAAAACATGCGCCGGAACTCGAGGTCGTGGACGATCTTTTCCAGCGCAGCGACGTCGGCCGCAACCGCTTGCAAGGTGTCGTCATCACTTTCGGCGCGACCCAGATCAAGCAACTCCTGGGAGTCCGCCAGGCCGTGCGTCAGCTGACCCAGGGTTCCTACGGTGCCGTCAAGGGATTTTTTCTCGCGCCCTAATTCCTGGGCACGCTTGGCGTCGTTCCAGAGCGCCGGGTCTTCCAGCGCAGCGTCAACTTCTGTCAGACGCGCAAACTTGGCGTCGTAGTCAAAGATACCTCCGCAGGTCTTCGCTGCGGGCCGCAAGGTCCGCCAGCTTGGCCGTGAGGGAGTTGAGTTGTTCCGCTTCCATGATCTTTTTCGCTGAGCGATTCAAACCATAAATTATACCGGTGGGCTGGTATTGGTCGGCTCGCTATGCGGCTTCCCACGCTTCAACGTACATCGCGGTGCGGGCACGCCCGTTGAATTCATCGACGCCGAGGCGAAAAGCGATGCGCGCAAGCGAAGGTAGCTGGTCGGTGGCGTTGAACTGGATGGCGTCGAAAGTCTGCCCCTGTTTTACGAGCGCCAATTTGACGTGACGATCCTTGACCAGGCGCTGCGAGGCCACCTCGAAGACGTCAGAAAACACGGGCGCCGGAAATCCCTGGCCCCAGACCTCGTCATCCACTGCACGGACAAAGCGCAGGTTGAGGTAAGCCGATTCCAGCGGGCCATCCGTGAGGATTTCCGCTTTAAGGTCATTGATGGTGAGCATGCGCTGCGCCGCCGCTTCAAACGCTTGCGCGAAGCGCTCAAAATCCGCCTGCCGGATTGTCAGCCCCGCTGCGGCGGCGTGCCCGCCGAAGCGAACGATCAAGTCCGGCTCGGCTTTGCTGACAAGGTCAAGACAATCCCGCAAGTGAAGTGGGGGAATCGAGCGCCCCGATCCCTTGAGCTCGCCATTTTCGCCGCGCGCAAACACGATAGCCGGGCGGTAGTAGCGGTCCTTGAGCCGGGACGCCACGATGCCGACCACACCCTGATGCCAGTCCGGATCGAACAGGGTGAGCGCGGTCTTTCCCTCCAGCCTCGCGACATCGATGGCAGCGAGGGCGGACTCCTGCATCGTCGCTTCGATCGAACGTCTTTCCCGATTCAACCCATCGAGCTCTTGGGCGATTGGCAAGGCTTCATGCAGCGAATCGGCCAGCAGGCAGCGAATCCCCAATGCCATGTCATCCAGCCTGCCGGCAGCGTTCAGGCGTGGCCCCGCAGCAAACCCGAGGTCAAAGCCGCTGGCTCGCTTCGGGTCCCTGCCCGCTACCGCAAGCAGTGCCGCCACGCCGCCGCTCGCCTTGCCCGCCCGAATGCGCGCCAGGCCCTGTGCCACCAGGATGCGATTGTTGCGATCGAGCTTGACCACGTCCGCCACCGTGCCCAGTGCCACCAGGTCGAGCAAGGCTGACAGGTTCGGCTCAGGCTTGATGAACGCATTGCGCTCGCGCAGCAGGGTTCGCAGGGCCAGCAGCACGTAGAACATGACCCCCACGCCAGCCAGGTTCTTGCTGGGGAACGGGCAGTGCGGCTGGTTGGGATTGACGATGCCCGCGCAGTCTGGCAGTTGCGCGCCTGGCAAATGGTGATCCGTCACCAGTACCTCGATGCCGGCACGCGTTGCGGCCGCAATGCCCTCAATGCTGGCAATGCCGTTGTCCACCGTGATGATGAGATCAGGCTTTCCGGAGGCATGGTCGGCTGCGAGTGAGACGATCTCGGGCGTCAGGCCGTAACCGAACTTGAACCGGTTTGGCACCAGAAAATCGATGCTTGCCGAGGAGCCGGTGGCCTGGATCAGCGCGCGCAACCCCTTCAGTGCGACCGCACAGGCGGTCGCGCCATCACAGTCATAGTCGGCCACCACCAGAAAGCGGGCGGACTGCTGCATCAGGCCGGCGAGCAGCTTTGCTGCCAGATCGGCGTGCAGCAGCTGGGTGGGCGGCAACAGATGTTTGAGGCCCAGGTCCAGCTCCTCGTGATTGGCGATGCCGCGTGCGGCATACAGGCGCGCCATCACCGGGTGCACGCCCGCCTGTTCGAGCATCAGGCTGGTACGTTGATGGTACGGCCGAACTGTGAGGTGGCGTGGCATGAGCGGATTGTAGGACGTGGTGATTTGACCAGTGGTGAAATGAAAAGAGCCCGGCGATGCCGGGCTCTTTTCGTAGGGTTGCGCCTCCTTACTTCTTGCTCTCAAGGGGGGGTAGAGGGCGCGGGCGCGCTCCAGCTGGCCCAATGCCTTTTCATATTCGCGCTTGTTTGTCTCCCGAAGCTTGGTCGTATTGGCTGACGAACCGATGTCAAAATTGTCCAGGGCAGTCCGGCCTTCAGGAGTTTCATGCACCTTCCAAAGGACCTGTGTAAGCTTTTCGGCCTGGTCCTTGGTCATGGTGGACGCAATGGCGATGCCGTAGCCAGGAAACGGATCGCTCTCGCCCATCTTGATCAACCGGGCACCATACTTCTTGACGGCAGCCTCGGCCTCGTTGGGGGAGATGCCAATGACGTCCACCTGATTCTCTATCAGAGCATCGGCAATTTCATCCTGATTCTTGAATTCGACAATCTGTGAGGCCTCCACAGGCACATCATTGACCACCAGCCAACTGACGGCGATCGGCCCCACTGTGCTGGAACGCGTAAACACACCTATTTTGAGTCCTTTCAAGTCGGACATTTTCTTGGCATCGGCATACTTGCCACCTGCCTTGACGAAGTAGTGCACCGAAAGGTCTCTGAACTTGGCGACCGGAAGGTAGCCGTGATCACGCACTGCTATTCCCATTCGATCAGTGACCGCCATGATCATGTCATGCTTGGGCTTTCCCTCCGCATCAGGCTTGAAATCAGCGGTAAGTTGAAGCTCGACAACGCGCTTGGTTCCTTTTTGGACTTCCTGGAAAAAACCATCCAGTTTCGCGCGAATCTGCGCATCGTCAGACATGCGTGCAGAGCCAGGGTTGAGGCCGAAACGAATCGGATCTCCCCCCATGCCGCGGCCGGGCTTCATGAAGTTCAGACCTATCGCGGCGATGGCAATTGCAGTAACGACAGCAAAGCCGAGCTTCACCCAGATTGGGGTTTTCTTGATCGCGCTGCCGGCGCCAACCGGCCCCAACTGATTGTTTCCAATCAATACCGGCAAGAATTCGGAGACGGACTGAGGGCGTTTCTGGTCGTCGGGCAACAATGCCCAATCGATAGCCTTGAGGAAGGCTTCGCTGTACTTGCCTTTACCGATATCGAGCGCCGGCTCTTGCGGATCGCTCTGTATGCGTGCTGCCGCCTCGATCGGCTTGCGACCAGCAACAAACCAGTACAGGACGCCCCCCAAGGCATACAAGTCAGACCATGGCCCCTGGTGGCCATGCGAGTGGTATTGCTCAAACGGGGCATAGCCGGGCGTAACAATTGAAGTCATCCCCTCTTTTTCGGCGCTCGCGGTTTGGCGGGCCGCACCAAAATCGAGCAGTACCAGGCTGCCATCGGAATCGCGAACGTAGATGTTGGCCGGCTTGATGTCGCGATGCAAAAAACCGGCTTCATGCACCTTGTCCAGGCCTTGCAACAAAGGCACGATCATTTGCAGCAGTGTGGCTTCATCCGGTTCTGGATCGCCGCGCTCCAGCCGTTTGCGCATCCACGTGTTCAGGCTTTCTCCGAACTCGTAGTCCATTACCATGTAAGCGGTATTGTTTGCCTCAAAAAACCGGTTCACGCGAACAATGTTGGGGTGCCGAAACGTCGCCAGGGTGCGCGATTCCAGCAGGAATCGATCGAGGCCAATGCGGTACTCTTCATCGTCGCGACTGCTCTTGGCAAGTACGGCAGCCGTCTCTTCATTGCGCACCGCCAGGTCGTTCGGCAGGTATTCCTTGATCGCCACCTTCGCATTCAAATTGGTGTCGTGCGCAAGGTAAGAGACTCCAAAACCGCCGATACCGAGTACCTTTTCGATGCGGTATTCCTGCAGCATGTAATCGACCGGCAAGGACAACCGATTCTCGTCGCCGCCGCCCTGGGCTTGTGCACGACGCTTCAATTCGGAATACGAGGGACCTTCGTAGTCGGCTTCCAGAATGCCGCGATGCTTTGGTGCGCTGGGATCCTTGCGGGTTTTCTCATCCGACTCTGCAGAGATCGTGGCATCGGGTTGGGGAGCGGATTCCTTGAACTGGCGTAGCTGGGCCTGGAGTGCCTCAAACGAGACATCGCTGCCTTCTGGAACCGTTACCGTGACGGGCTGATCCTCCAGAGTGGGGCTGGCGGTAGGTGAAAGCGCGTCGGCAGATACCGACACCGCCAGATCCACGACCTTTCGCTTTTCGCTCTTATCAGACACTTGCCGCTCCCATAATGCCGATTCGCCCGAACGCTTCGATCAACACCTGACGCGTTACCGGCGCCTGATGGCGGGCTGTGATTTGGCCTCGAAACAAGGACGCATCTGCAAATCCCGCGAAATCGGACCAGAATTCCAATCAATTTTGTAGGCTATCTCCATAATTTGCAAGGATTTTTGCCAACCCTAAGTGATATTTGTCACGTGCCGGGTGGAGATTGATGGCCTCTAGGCGCGAGTTATACAAAGTTAACAGTCTTCGACGACTGGAAGCCTGGAGCCACGAATCGATCATGATGCCGCGTACGCTTGCCGAGCGGGCCCCGATAATCGGCACGCGGGCACCGTTTCCGCAATTTGGTTTTTTTGTGCTCGGCCTTCGCTTGTAGAAACACTTCCATTACACTGCGATGATGGACAAAAGGCATGGATAAGCATGGATAACTACATCGTCTGGTTCATCGCTGCCGCAGTGGTGGTGGCGGCGGAGTTGTTTGCAGGCACGCTGTATCTCCTGGTGGTATCGCTGGGGGCTGTCGCAGGGGGAGTGGCATCACTTGCCGGCGGCGCCATTTGGATGCAGTTTGCCGGAGCGGCGCTGGTTGCAGTGGCCGGCTTCGGCTGGCTGCGGCGGAAAGGGCGCGCCGCAGCCAACGCCAACGCTCCTGTCAGCCTGTCGTTTGACATGGGGCAGCCAGTGGAGGTGGTGGGGCAACATGCCGATGGCAGTCTGCGCGTGGCCTATCGCGGCTCCCAGTGGGACGCCGATCTCGAGCCAGGCGCCGGCGCCGGTCCGTACGCAATCAAGGAAGTGCGGGGCACGCGTCTTTATCTGGCGGCACGCAAGCCATAACTCTTTGAATGGGAGAAGACATGTTTGGATTCGGCATTGTGTCGGTTGTTTTGTTCGCGGTTGCGATCATCTTTGTTTTCAAGGGGATCTACCAGGTTCCACAGCAGCAAGCCTATGTGGTGGAGCGGCTTGGCAAATACGTCCGCACGCTTGAGCCCGGACTCGAATTCGTGATGCCTTTCTTTGAACGCGTCGCCTACAAGCACCTTCTGAAGGAAGTGCCGCTCGATGTTCCCAGCCAGATCTGCATTACGCGGGACAACACGCAATTGCAGGTCGATGGCGTGCTTTATTTTCAGGTGACAGATCCGGTGGCGGCGTCCTACGGCTCGTCCAACTATGTCATGGCAATTACGCAGCTGGCACAGACGTCGCTGCGTTCTGTCATCGGTAAGTTGGAGTTGGACAAGACCTTCGAAGAGCGCGAGCATATCAATGCCAAGGTGATCGCTGCGCTTGATGAGGCCGCGCGGGGGTGGGGTGTGAAGGTGCTTCGCTACGAAATCAAGGACCTGACGCCGCCCAAGGAAATTCTTCACGCCATGCAGGCGCAGATCACTGCCGAGCGGGAAAAGCGCGCCCTGATCGCCGCATCCGAAGGTCGTAAGCAGGAGCAGATCAACATTGCCACCGGTGAACGGGAGGCATCGATTCAGCGTTCAGAGGGTGAAAAGCAGGCTGCCATCAACCGCGCGCAAGGTCAGGCCGCGGCGATTTTGGCGATCGCCGAAGCAAGTGCAGAGGCCATTCGCAAGACTGCGAGCGCGATTCAGGCCCCCGGGGGCGAGCAGGCCATCAACCTGAAAGTGGCCGAGCAATACGTATCGGCATTTGCGCAAGTGGCGCGCACCAATAACACCTTGATCCTGCCTGCCAACCTCGCAGATGTGTCTAGCCTGATCGCCAGCGCCATGGCGGTGGTCAAGCAATCAGACCGCAAACCTGCATAAGCGCCTATCTTGTGCTGGTTTTGACCAGGCGTTGGCGTTCGCGCACCCAATCGCGCTTTTTCTCGGTTTCGCGTTTGTCGCCTTTGAGTTTTCCCTTTCCGAGCCCAATCTCGAGCTTGATGCGGCCGTTCTTGTAGTGCAGGTCCAGAGGCACCAGGGCGTAACCGCGCTGCTCCACTTTTCCGATCAGCCGCCGAATCTCCTCACCTTTCAACAGCAGCTTGCGCGTGCGTGTTGGCACCGTCGTGATGTGGGTAGATGCAGTCGGCAAGGCCGCGATATGGGCGTTCAATAGCCAGAACGCACCGTCGCGCAGAATCACATAGGCTTCATTTATTTGCGCGCGTCCGGCGCGAATGGCTTTGACTTCCCAGCCTTCCAATACCAGGCCCGATTCGTAGTTCTCTTCGATGAAGTAATCGAAGCGGGCTTTCTTGTTTTGGGCAATGCTCATGGTTGGCGTGGGGTCCGGCAGGAACGGCAAGGCAGCGTCGCGCGAACGTCGCGAGCATCTGCGGGTACAGAAATGGGCTCGTGCATGGGCTGGGCTGGCTTGAGCCGTCGGCTAGAATTGTATCAACTGGGTTGCCAGCTTTTTCGCGCCTACATTTAGAGCTCAATCGTTTTACGGATGCCGCAAATCAGAAAATCCGTGCTGGTCCCCTTCAGTGCCGGTCGCATGTTTGACCTGGTGGCCGATGTGCCTGCCTATCCGCAGTTCATGCCATGGTGTGGGGGCGCGCGATCACAGGCTGAGGAGGATGGTCGCTTTCGAGCAAGCATCGACATTGCGTATCGCGGGGTCCGTTCGGGCTTTTCGACTCTCAATCGGCATGTGTTTCCGGAAGCGATCGAGATGGAGTTTGCGGATGGGCCATTTGCGTCCCTGTCCGGCAACTGGCGTTTTGGTGCACTCGCCCCCGATGCCTGCAAGGTGGAGTTTGCGCTCGATTACGCTTTTGCATCCGGAATGCTCGGGCGTGTCATCGCCCCGGTGTTCGACCACATTGCCAGCTCTTTCGTTGACGCGTTCTCAAAGCGCGCCGAGGCTCTTTATGGCTGAGAGAGTGAATCTGCAAGTGGTGTTTCTCGGGGGGGCAGGCAAGGCACTGAGCAGAAACATCCAAGTTGAGCAGAACACTTCCTTGAGGCAGGCTGTCGAGCTGAGCGGCCTGCAAGTCGAGGCGCCGGGGGTGGACTTCGCTCGGTGCCGGTTAGGAGTGTGGGGCAAGGTGCGCCCGGGAGAATCACTGGCGGCCGATGGCGATCGCATCGAAATCTATCGCCCGTTGTTGGTGGACCCAAAGATTGCACGGGCTCGCCGCGCACGAAAAAAGTCCGACGGGTAGGAGCGTTACCGGAACCGGGTGCCACCCACTAAACCCGAGGCGCGCTTGATGCTCCAATCAGGACTGGGTGCTTCCTTCAGCTCAAACGGCTCAACACTTGCCCGCGGCCAAGTCCTGGCGCCCCTTCTGGATGTCGCGCGCGCGCTCCGCGTCGTCAATGAAGACACGCTCGCCTTTGCTGTCCGTCCTCGCAATGCGCTGCCCGCTCTCAAGTGCTGCCAAATTCTGCCTCAAGCTGTTGCATTGGGCCTGGCGCTGGGACTCTTCAGCCGCTTTCTTTTCTTCTTCCTGCGCTTTTTTCTGATTTTCTGCCTGACGCTTGCGAAAATCCGCTTCACGTTCTGCAGTGGTCATGGGCGCTTTAGGAGCGGATGGCGCGGCAGAGGTTGAGGTTGCCGCAGAGGTGGGTGCGGCCTTGGCTGGGTCCGTCGAGGCTGCCGCAGCGGTAGGCGCATTGGCGGCAGGCGCTGTAAACCCCTTTGGCGCTTTGAGGATGTTGGCGGCGGGCGTCCCTTTCGGCGGCGCCTGGTCGCTATAGACAATGCGTCCGTTGGCGTCCTTCCACTTGTATGCCTGCGCCTGTGCTGTGGTACTCAACGCCAGAAAGACGGCCGCACCGAAAGCGGTCCACATCATGCGAGAGTTCATGTTCAATTTTTCTCCTGTTCTTGCCTCTGGGGTCACCTTATCGGGTTTTCCGGAGTGCGTCAAATTGGCATGGTGCAAGTCAAGCCTTGTACCGAGGCACGTATAATACGGTTTTGCGGCCATAGGAAATTGCCATGAGGCTTGTGACCAAAGCCTACACCTTCGACGATTTGCTCCTCGTCCCCGCGCATTCGGCCATTTTGCCGCGCGATACGTCTCTCAAGACGCGCCTGACCCGCAATATCCACCTTAACATCCCGTTGGTCTCCGCCGCGATGGATACCGTCACGGAATCGCGCTTGGCGATCGCCATTGCGCAAGAGGGCGGCATTGGCATCATTCACAAGAATTTGAGCGCCAAACAGCAGGCTGCCGAGGTTTCCAAAGTCAAACGGTTCGAGTCCGGTGTATTGAAAGACCCGATGACCGTCACACCTTCCATAACGGTGCGCGAGCTGCTGGCGTTGACGCAGCAACACCGTGTTTCCGGCTTTCCGGTGCTCGAAAACGGCATTGTGGTGGGGATGGTGACCAATCGGGACTTGCGCTTCGAGACCAACCTGGATGCGCCGGTCTCAGCCATCATGACGCCGCGCGAGCGCCTGGTGTATGTGATGGAAGGCGCATCTCCCGAAGAAGCCAAGGCGCTTTTGCACAAGCATCGCCTTGAGCGCGTTCTGGTCGTCAACGATGCGTTCCAGTTGCGTGGGCTGATTACGGTCAAGGATATTCTCAAAAGTACCGAGCATCCGAATGCGGCCAAGGACGAACAGGGCAAGTTGCGCGTTGGCGCTGCCGTGGGCGTCGGAGACGGTACCGAAGAACGCGTGGAATTGTTGGTCAACGCTGGCGTGGACGTGATTGTGGTGGACACGGCACACGGCCATGCCCAGGGCGTGCTTGACCGCGTGAAATGGGTGAAATCACGGTTCCCGCAAGTTGATGTGATTGGCGGCAACATTGCGACCACCGAAGCTGCCAAGGCGCTGGTGGACCATGGCGCGGATGGTGTGAAGGTTGGCATTGGCCCGGGCTCGATTTGCACTACGCGGATTGTTGCCGGTGTCGGCGTTCCGCAAATCACCGCTCTGGCGAATGTCAATGCGGCGCTGCAGGACCTGGACATTCCCTTCATCGCCGACGGTGGCATTCGCTACTCCGGCGATATTGCCAAGGCGATTGCAGCTGGCGCTCATACTGTCATGATGGGCTCCATGTTTGCCGGTACCGAGGAGGCACCGGGCGAAACCATTCTGTTCCAGGGGCGCTCGTACAAGCTCTACCGCGGCATGGGATCGATTGGCGCCATGCAGGATGGTTCGGCCGACCGCTATTTCCAGGACTCCGCCAACAATACCGATAAGCTGGTGCCGGAGGGCATCGAAGGGCGCGTCGCGTACAAGGGGACCGTGCTGTCCATCATTTACCAGTTGATCGGCGGTTTGCGTTCTTCCATGGGCTACTGCGGTTGCGCCACCATCCATGACATGCGCACCCGCCCGCAGTTTGTCGAGATCACCTCGGCAGGCATGCGTGAGTCCCATGTGCACGATGTGGCCATCGTCAAGGAAGCACCCAACTATCAGGTGAGCGAGTAGCCGGCCTCTTCCTGCTTATCACCGTGTGAAGTTTTCCATGCATAACAAGATTCTGATTCTCGATTTCGGCTCCCAAGTCACACAACTGATCGCGCGCCGGGTGCGCGATGCCGGCGTGTATTCCGAGATTCATCCGTGTGATGTTTCCGATGAATTCATTCGTTCATTCGGAGCGAAAGGCATCATTCTTGGCGGCAGTCATATGTCTGCCTATGAGGAAGCAACCGACCGTGCGCCGGCTGCAGTGTTTGGTGCTGACGTGCCGGTGCTGGGCATTTGTTACGGCATGCATACTATGGCGCAGCAACTGGGCGGCAAGGTGGAGGCTGGCCACCAACGGGAATTCGGCTACGCCGAAGTGCGCGCGCGTGGCCATACCAAGCTTCTTGATGGAATCGCCGATTTCAGCACCCCAGAAGGCCACGGCATGCTCAAGGTGTGGATGAGCCACGGTGACAAGGTTACCGAGATGCCGCCTGGGTTCAAGCTGATGGCGTCGACCGATTCCTGCCCGATTGCGGGTATGGCGGATGAGGAACGCAAGTTCTACGCTGTGCAGTTCCATCCGGAGGTAACCCATACCCTTCAGGGCGAAAACCTGATCCGCCGCTTTGTCCTTGACATATGCGCCACCGCGCCGGACTGGAACATGCCGGACTATGTGGCCGAGGCGGTGGAAAAGATCCGCGCGCAAGTGGGGGACGACGAGCTCATTCTCGGGTTGTCCGGGGGTGTCGATTCAAGCGTTGCAGCGGCGCTGATCCACAAGGCCATTGGCGACAAACTGACTTGTGTTTTCGTTGACCATGGGCTGCTGCGTCTGAATGAGGGCGCTCAGGTCATGGAAACGTTTGGCCGCCATATGGGCGTGAAGATCATCCACGTGGATGCCACTGCAGAATTCATGGGCCAACTGGCGGGTGTCTCAGACCCGGAAGCCAAGCGCAAGATCATTGGCAAGGAATTCGTTGAGGTGTTCCAGCGCGAATCGGCCAAGATCGCCAATGCCAAATGGCTGGCGCAAGGCACGATTTATCCGGACGTGATTGAATCAGCCGGCGCCAAGACCAAGTAGGCCACCACCCTCAAGCGCCTCCACAACGTGGGCGGCTTGCCCGACACCCTGCATCTGAAGCTC